>Ga0208987_1000011_pt1 | contig 47608 bp, 52 predicted proteins | sample MedBloCARef_O2_FD_187845 | JGI IMG/M metagenome (GOLD analysis project Ga0208987, IMG submission 187845) | Forest soil microbial communities from El Dorado National Forest, California, USA - Mediterranean Blodgett CA Ref_O2 (SPAdes) (version 2) | ecosystem: Environmental > Terrestrial > Soil >... | reverse complement strand
CGGGGCCGCGATGCGCACGTTGATCAGTGCGGCGAAGAAGCCGGTGAACGCCTCGACCCCGATGTTGCCCAGGGACGCGAAACCTTGGATCGCGACCAGCGAGCTACCGGACAGCGTGACGAAGCCGACGATTGCCACGGTGCCACCGACGACGGCCATGGCGCCGGTGCCCATGCCGATTTGGGCGATCAGCCGCAACGTCTCCTTGCGATAGTTGCGCAGCGCGTGCGGCACCTGCCCCATGCAGACCATCCCGAACCAGGCCATCTTGCCGAGGTCTTCCAGTCCCCGGCCGGCGGCACCGCCGTAGCGACTCAGGCTTTCGGTTGCCCGCGGGAAGCGGGCACGCAAAACGGCAGCGCTCGTCATGTCAGTGTCCCGTTCCGAATCGCACGCCGATGGTGGTCAGAATGACGTTCACCGCGTACAACGCGACGACGCAGAGCACCACGGTTTCGTTGACGGCAGTGCCCAGGCCCTTGGAGCCACCCTTCACGGTCAGGCCCCGGAAGCAGCCGACCAGGCCGGCGATCAGGCCGAAGATCGCGGCCTTGACGGTCGCGATGACGACCTCAGGCAGGCCGGTGATGGTGGTCAAGGTGGCCAGGTAAGCACCGCCCGAGACATTTTGCAAATACACCCCGAACAGATAGCCACCCACCAAGCCGACGGTGATGACCAGGCCGTTGAGCAGTGTGGCGACCAGGGTCGCGGCGATCACCCGGGGCACCACCAGCCGGTGGATCGGGTCGATACCGAGCACCTCCATCGCGTCGATTTCCTCGCGGATGGTGCGCGCGCCCAGGTCGGCGCAGATTGCGGTGGACCCGGCGCCGGCCACCACCAGCACCGTGGTCAACGGGCCGAGCTGGGTCACCGCGCCGATCGCCGCGCCGGCACCGGACAGGTCGGCGGCGCCGAACTGGGCCAGCAGCACGTTGAGAGTGAAGATGAGGAGCACCGTCAGCGGGATCGAGACAAAGATGGTCGGCAGAAACGCGACCTTCATGATGAACCAGCACTGCAGGATGAATTCCCGCCACTGGAACGGCCAGCGGAACAGCGCCTTGCCGGTCAGCACGCACATCCGGAAGAAGCCGCCGATCAGAGTCAGCGGCGTCTCCAGTTGGTCGCGCAAATAGCCGACCAAGTGCGGACCTGTCGACGAAGTCACCCTTGCCCCCTCACGCCAGTCCCGGGTGCCTGGTGGCGCCGCGGCGGATCGTGTCGCACGCCCCCATCCCTCGCCACTGCGCGGCCGGGGGTAACCCCACCTCGTCCGGAACCCACAGGTGTGACCATCGGCTCCCTACTGGCAAGTAGTAACGGAGACCACAGGAATGTACCCGATGGCCAAGCATGTGTGAACCGCAGATGCACAATTAACCCTTCGTCAACAGCGGGCAAACGTTACGGATTCCTCAGCTTTCCTGTTTGTTGGTGAAATCTCCTGGTATTGAACGACTTTCAGAAACAGGCGCGGCGCCGTAGCGAACTCGTAATTCGGTTTTGAGTACCTTGCCGGCGGGGTTGCGGGGCAGCGCATCGACGATTTCGAGCGCCTTGGGGTGCTTGTAGCGCGCCAACCGCTCGGTGAGGAACTCGTCCAGCTCGTCCAGCCGCAGCGCCGCATCGGTGACGGCCGCAACCGCGATCGGCACCTCTCCCCACTTCTCGTGGGTGCGCCCGATGACAGCGACCTCGACGATGCCGGGATGGCCGGCGAGAACGTTTTCCACCTCCGCGCAGTAGATGTTCTCGCCGCCGGAGATGATCATGTCCTTCTTTCGATCGACCACCCAGACGTAGCCTTCGTCGTCCATCCGAACGAGGTCTCCGGAATGGAACCAACCGCCGGCGAATGCCTCGGCGGTGGCCGTCGGGTTGTTCCAGTAGCCGCTCATCAGCGTCGGCGCCCGGTAGACGATTTCGCCGATCTCACCGATGGGCACATCGTTCATGTTTTCGTCGACCACGCGCGCGGCGACCGTCGGGATCACCTTGCCGACCGACCCGCGCTTCCGGATGGCGTCTTCGCCGAGCAGCATGCAGGTGACCGGCGACATCTCGGTCTGGCCGAAGGCCGCCAATATCTGGGTACCGGGGAACGTCGCAGACATCTCCCGCAGCAGCGCGTCCGGAGCCGGGGCCGCGCCCCACGACATGATCCGCAATTTCAGGTCCCGGGGTCGGGCTTGCTGTTCGGCACAGACGGCCTGCCACTGCGCCGGAACCAGGAAGATGCCGGTGACCTTTTCGGCCGCCAGGACATCGAGCAGCTGGCCAGGGTCAAACGCGCCCAGCGGGTAGATCACCGTGGGCAGCCCGAGCAGCAGCCCACCCAGCAGGTTGCCGATCCCGGCGATGTGGAAGAGCGGCACACCGATGAAGCCGACATCACCGTTGATGTCGGCTCCGTTGGTGTACAGCCCGGTCATCGTCTGGCCGGTCAAGTTGGTGTGGGTCAGCACCGCGCCCTTGGGGCGGCCGGTGGTGCCCGAGGTGTACATGATCAGCGCCGGCGACTCATTCGGGATATCGACAGGCGACGGTGCGTCCCCCGGCTCCTCGATGAGGTCGTCGTAGCCGAGCGCCTGGTCGTCGGATGATCCGCCGGCCACGATGACGGTGTCCACCACCGGCTGGATGGCGCGGACCCCGATGGCGACGGGCGTCAGCACGGCTTCGGTGATGATGACCCGCGCTTCGCAGTCGTCGACCAGGAAGGCGATCTCGGCGGGGGTGAGCCGGAAGTTCAGCGGGACGGCGATCGCCCCGAGCATGTTGGTGGCCAGTACCGACTCGACGAACTCGCTGCGGTTGAGCATGAGGATCATGACCCGGTCCCCAAAACCGACCCCTCGACGGCTCAGTGCCCCGGCCAAGGCGGCGACCCGGCGTTGCAGGTCGGCCCACGTGACCGTGCGGCCGGTGAATCTCAGCGCCGTCGCTCGCGGCTGCATCGCTGCGTGCCGCTCGAGCTGGTTAACCCAGTTCTGCCGCCGGGCCAGATATGGCTGCTCGGTCTCGTGCGATCCCTGTGCTGCTTGTGTCAGGTGGCTGGCAAGTTGTGCGGTCAACTAGTTGCTTCCCTTCACTTACGCACCGCTTGCGACAGGTTGATATTTGATAAAACATAGTGTTGTGTGGGTCACACTATGGCCTGAATGCCCTGATGACAACCCCCGATGAGCCCGTACGATCCCTGGTAAAACCCTGGGAGCCCACGTGAACGCACCGCTATCTGCGCGGCCCCTCCGCAGGCGCCGACCACTGCGCCGAGCGCAGTTGTCTGACGAGGTCGCGGGCCATCTGCGGGCGGCGATCATGTCAGGGTCGTTACGTCCCGGAACCTTCATCCGCCTGGACGAGACCGCGGCCGAACTCGGGGTCAGCGTGACCCCGGTGCGTGAGGCGCTACTGAAACTGCGCGGCGAGGGCATGGTGCAGCTGGAGCCACACCGGGGCCACGTGGTGCTGCCACTGACGCCGCAGGACATCGACGACATTTTCTGGCTGCAGGCGACCATCGCGCGGGAATTGGCCGTAGCGGCCACCGACCACATCACCGAAGCCGAGATCGACGAGCTGCACCGGATCAACGAATCGCTTGCCGCGGCCGTCAGCACCCGTGATGCCGAGACCGTCGCCGGACTCGAGTTCGCCTTTCATCGGGCCTTCAACCAGTCCAGCGGGCGCATCAAATTGGCCTGGTTCCTGCTCAGCGCCGCGCGCTATATGCCGGTGTTGGTGTATGCCGCCGACCCGCAATGGGGTGTCGCCGCCGTCGACAATCACCGCAAGCTGATCGCCGCGCTGCGCCGCCGCGATACACCCGAGGTGATCGAGCACACGGTCTGGCAATTCACCGACGCTGCACGGCGCCTGATCGAAATGCGGGAACGGGCGGGGAGTTTCGGCTAAGCGGCCGAGTCGCTAACTGGCGCCCAGCTGTTCGGCGCGCTGTTTGAGGTTGTCCGCGAGGTGGTCCAGCACGTTATTGAGCAGGGACTTCACCATGGGCGCGGGCACCGGCAGCGACGGCTCGACGTCGATGTCCACCGTCAGCAGGCTCGAGGCCCCCATCTCCACCACGCTGAACAGTTGCTCTTGCTTCTTGAACAACTCGCCCTGCTGCATCACGGTCTGAATCTGGTTCGGGCCCGGGTAGTACACCGCCTGGATGTAGGTCCCCTCGAATCCTTGGTAGGCGGCGTCCAGGCGCAGCTGGCTGGGGCGCCCGTCGTCGTAGCGAGCAAGCACCCAGCAACCGTTGACCCCGTCGCTCCATTCCGGGTAGCGCTCGAAGTCGGCGACGATGGCCATGACCGAGGCGGCGTCCGAACTGACCTCGACGGTCTTGCTCAAAACGGGCATTGGCGAAGCATAGTCAGTGCGATTCGCCGACCACGGCCGTCGACAGCAGTGAACGGATGGGGTCCGGAATAGGCACCGGCTTGCGGCTGGTCCGATCGACATAGACGTGCACCCAGTGCCCCAGCGCGGTGATGGGCTTCGCGGAGTTTTCTTCGCCGTCGGTCGACCCGAACACGCCGAGCCGGTAGGTGACACTGCTGCGGCCCAGCCGCGTCACGGCGAGCCCGACCACCAGGTTTTGCGGGAAGTGCAGTTCGGAGAAGTAGCGACAACCCGACTCGGCGACGATGCCCAGCGCCGGCATGGTCAGCGGGTCAAGCCCGGTGCTGGTGTTGATCCACGCGTTGATCGCGGTATCGAACAGCTGGTAGTAGACCGCGTTGTTGAGGTGGCCGAACATGTCGTTGTCGGCCCACCGGGTACCCACGGGCCACCACACGGGGAAGTCACTGCCGGTGAGCTGATCTGGTGCCGGCGGGATAAACGGCGTAGGCGCCATACCGGTATTCCAGCACGTTTGGCATCCGGGGCGCCGCGCCGGGTTAGCCGTAGAAGGCGTGCGACAGCGCGTCGCCTTGCAGTGCGAACAGCCGCTGCGAGCCCGGCCAGTCGGGCAGCAGCGAATCGAATCCGTGGCAGGCCGCGCCGAACACATGCAGTTCTGCGCGGACCCCGGCGCGCAGCAGCCGCAGCGCGTAGTCGATGGCTTCGTCGCGAAAGGGATCGATTTCGGCGCACGTGATCAAAGCGGTTGGTAAACCGGATAATTCGGCGCGTCGTGCCGGCACCGCATCCGGCGACGCCGCATCGGCGCCCAGGTAGTAGCGCCACATCAAGTCCGCGGCCTCGCCGTCGAAGGCCGGGCTGGACCGGAACTCGTCTTTGGATGGCGTCGGGCGATCGTCGAGCACCGGCTGATGCAGCAGCTGGAAGACCACCTGGGGCAACCGTCCATCGGCGGCACCATGCGCTAGGCAGGCGGCCAGCGCGCCACCCGCACTGCTGCCCGCGACGGCTATCCGCCCGGCATCGACATCCAATTCCTTCGCGTTGCCGGCCACCCAGTTCAGCACCGCGACCGCGTCGTCGAACGCGGCCGGGTAGGGGTGTTCCGGGCTCAGCCGATAGTCGACGGAGACCACCGTGCAACGGCCGCGCCGCGCGAGTTCCACGCACTGGCGGTGATCGGTGTCCAGGTTGCCCAGCGCGAATCCGCCCGCGTGGCAATAGACCACCACCGGTGCCGACGCGGGTCCGCCACGATAAATCCGAACGGGCACTGCACCGGATTCGGCGACCACGTTGTGCTCGCTGATCTGCACGCCGGGTGTACTGGTGTGTGCAGCGGAGTCCCGGCGGCGCTGGTCGAACGGCTCGCGCATGAGCTGGATCGCTTCCGGCGAAAAGATTGTCCGGGTTGTCGCGATGGCCCGCAGCGCGGGATCCAGCCGCTGGGCGCCGTCCAATTCGGTCACTGACCGAGCCTGTCTGCTGCGGTGAGCGGGCCACCGTCGGCGGCGGACGCTTTGAGCACGGGACTCGAGAAGCTGTAGTCGGGCGGCTTGAAGCTGCGCGTCATCTCCCAGAAGCTACGCGCACTGCGCGGCCATTGGGTGACCACCCGACCGTTGGCTGCGCGAAAGTAGTTGCTGCACTGCGTGGTCCACACCGTGCCGACCATCCACCGGTCGATCTTGGCGATGAACTCGGCCAGCGCGGGCGGTCGCACGCAGAGATACTTCTTGTTCTTGCGCCGCATGTACTTCATCGCCCGCACGATGTAACGGGCCTGAGCTTCCAGCATGAAGATCACGCTGTTGGAACCCACATTGGTGTTGGGCCCGTAGAGCATGAAGAAGTTCGGGAATTCAGGAACGGCCATCCCGAAATACGCGTGGGCCCCCTCGCTCCACACCTCCCGCAGCGTCGTGCCTTGCTCGCCGGAAACATCCAACTGGCCCAGGTAGTCGGCGGCGGCGTAGCCGGTGGCGCACACCACCGCATCGACCTCACGTTCGGTGCCGTCCTCGGTGACCAGGGACCTGGCCTTGAGATAGCGTGCCGGGCTGTTCACTACCTCGACGTTGGGCCGGGTCAACGCGGGCAGGTAGTCGGACGAGAACACCAACCGCTTGCAGCCCATCGGATGATCCGGAGTCAGCTTGCGGCGCAATTCCTCATCGGCAACGGTCTTCTCGAGCAGGCCCAGCGCGATTGCGGTGAAGTCCTGCGTCTTTTCGCTGCCGTGCTCGATCACCGAAATGTTGGATTCGCTGCGTAGCCACAGCCGGGTTCGGTACAGCTTCTTGGCGAATGGCACGTGGGCGAAGATCCAGCGCTCCCGTCGCGTGTAGTGCCGGTCCGGCTTGGGCAGGATCCAGGTCGGTGACCGCTGCACCGAGTACACGGTGTCGGCGATCTTCGCCAGTTCTGGCAGTAGCTGTGACGCCGTCGACCCGGTGCCCAGCACCGCAACTCGCGCGCCTTCCAAGGAGACGGAGTGATCCCAGGTTGCCGAGTGGATCACCCGCCCGGTGAATGGTTCCTGCTCGAGGAGGTCGGGATGCAGCGGCCGGGTGAACAGGCCGACGGCGGAAACCACGATGTTGAAATGATGCTGCGTACCGTCCATGGTGGTCAGACACCACAGCTGGGTGTCTTCATCCCAACGCGCCGAACGTATTTCGGTACGCAGTTTCAGGTGCGGCCGCAGACCGTACTTGTCGGCGCAACGCTCGAAATAGGCCAGGATCTCGGGCTGACCCGACCAGAGCCGCGACCAGTTCGGGTTGAGGTCGAACGAGAAGGAGTAAAGATGCGACTTGACGTCACACGCCAGGCCCGGATACGTGTTGATCCGCCACGTTCCGCCCACGTCGTCTTCGCGGTCGAAGATGGTGAAGTCGTTGAAACCGGCTCGGGACAACAGGATTCCCAGCGCAAGGCCACCCGGCCCGGCACCGATGATACCCACCGACAGATTCGTGCTCATTTGATCTGTAGGCACTGTCCACCGTCGACGACGAGTTCCGAACCGGTGATGAATGACGCCTCCTCGGAGACCAGAAATGCGACGGCATCGGCGATTTCGGCGGGCTGGCCGATGCGGCCGAACATGGCGGTGGCGACCAGCCGTGTCTGGGTGGCCTCGTCGAGCATCGAAGTGGCGATCGGACCGGGGAACACCGCGTTGACGCGGATGCCGGACGGGCCCAGTTCAGCGGCCGCGGCTTGAGTCAGACCTCGCAGCGCCCACTTTGACGAGCCGTAGGCGGCGTGCTGCGGGAAGGGGCGGATCGCTCCGGTGCTGCAGATGTTGACGATGGCCGCATGCTCGGCCGCGCGCAGCTGATCGAGCGTGGCGCGGATGCCGAGGAAAACACCCAGACAGTTGACCCGCCAGGAATTTTCGAAGTCCTCGGGCGTCTCATCGGTCAACGACGCCCGATGCAGCACTCCGGCGTTGTTGATCAGGGTGCTCAGCGACCCGAATCGGTCCACCACCTGGCGTACCGCCGTCGTCCACTGCTCCGGGGAGGTCACGTCGAGCTCGACCGCGATCACCTGGTCGTCGGCCAGTTCGCCGACCGCAGCGACGACCTCGTCTGCTCGGCGATCGCAGGCTGCCACCGAATAGCCCGCTGTGCGAAGCCTTTTGGTTATTGCCCAGCCTTGACCACCAGCTGCGCCGGTGACCAGTGCGACACGTTGGGTCATCAGGACGCCACCTCCGGTCGATCGGACAGCCCACCGCTGGTGATGAATTGGCACCGCCGGCGCCGGAAGCGCCACTGCCCAGCGTCGCGGATCAGTTCGTCGTCGTACAACCCGGGCCGCAGCTGCAGGTCGCCGGCACCGACGAACAGGACCTGGGACCGGGCCGTCGCGGTGTCGCCGTGGACGTCGATCCGCGACACTCCCATCAGATGCAGCCCGTGCGGCGCGTCGGAGAACATCTTGCGAAGACCCTCATGCCTGACGAATGAGCGCCCATAGACTTTCACTTCCGCATCGGCGGTGAACAACTGCACGCACTCGTCGATATCTCCGGCGTCCAGGGCCAGCGCGTAGTCGGTGATCAGGTTGCGGATCGCCGTGTCGTCGTCGGTCACTGGCCGGTCGCCTCGCGTAAATGCTCGGCCGCTCCGCGCCGCAGAGCCTGCGATTCGGCCGCCAGGGTGATGACCTGAAACCCCAACTGCGCCATGGCATGACCTGTCTTACCGTCGCTGGCGTGAATCCCGGCGACCAGCCCGGCGGCGGTGGTCTCGGTATAGATTTGTTTGATGGCATCGAGCACGTCGGGGTTTTTGGTTGCCCCGACGACGTCGACTCCCATCGAGATGGCCAGATCGGCTGGACCGATGTAGATTCCGGCGAGGCCGTCCACCGCGCAGATCTCCGACAGCCCGGCCAGCGCCGCGGCCGTTTCGATCATCGCGAACACGCTCACCCGGGACTCGAGCCCGGCGCTGTCGACACCGAGGCTGGGGCGCAACGGACCGAAGCTGCGGATACCCGTCGGCGCATAGCGGGTGGCGGCCACCGCCGCGGCGGCCTGATCGGCCGACTCGATCATGGCGATGAAGACGGCGTCGGCCCCGGCGTCGAGCACCCGCCCGATCGGAGCCGGGTCGGCATTCGGCAACCGCACCGCCGTGGCGATGGGGACATGTTCGAGGCGGCGCAGTATGCCGGAGATGCCGGCATCGTCGAGGTAGCCGTGCTGCGCGTCGAAGCCCACGTAGTCGTAACCGGCGCGGGCGAACTCTTCCGGCCCGATCAGGGTGGGGCCGGTGATCCAGCCTCCCCAAATCGGAGTGCTCTTGTTCAGCGCCCGGTGCAGGGCGCTCGCCGAATTGTCCGTCATGGTCTACCAGTTCACTCGGCGATCGCGATCTTGATGCGCTCGGGTACCGGTCGGCAGGCCAGGTCGAACGCGGCCTGCACCTCGTCGAGGCCGAAGGTGTGCGTCAGATAGGTGCTGAGCAGCTCAGGGTGTTCGGCGGCGAACTTGCCGGCGAGCTCGAGCATGCGTTGCCGGTCAAGGGTCACACCGGATTTCAAGGTCAGGTTGTTGCGCAGGATGAGACGCATATTGATCGGGTAGGAGTCGTCGTCGGCCACACCGAAATAAAAGACGGTGCCGCCGAAGGCGGTCGCCTCGATGGCATGCGCCAGGGTGGCCACCTGGTGCCCGACGGCTTCGATGACGATATCGGCGCGGTCGGCAGCGGCCAGTTGGCTCACCCACCGGTCGCTGGTGGCGCGTACTGCGTCATCGATTCCGAAAGCCGTTGCCAGATCGGCTCGGTCGACGGGGTCTACTCCGGTGACGCGCCGCGCCCCGGCCGCCTTGGCGATAAAGGAGAACAACAGCCCGATCGAACCCTGGCCGATGATCGCGACGTGCCGGCCGGCCATGTCCGGCAGCTGCTCGCAGGCATACAGCACACATGCCAACGGTTGCAGGCCGATCGCCTGCGCCGGGGTCAGCGCGGGATCGTAGGACGCCAATCCGTCGCCGTTGCTGATCACCCGTTCCATCAGGCCGTCGAATCCGGACGCCCAGCCGACCACCCGGTCTCCGGGTCGATGCCCGGGATGTCGGCTGGCGATCACCTCGCCGGCGATCTCGTGGATCGGGAAGCCGTCTTTCTCCGCGGCGCTGCGGCCGTCATCGCCCGGAATTCGGCCCCGGGCACCACGAAAGGCCGGCATATCGCTGCCGCACACGCCGGCGGCCAAGAAGCCCAGCAAGACCTGGCCGTCGACGAGGTCGTCGGCCGTTTTGTCAGTGATCGTCGTCCGCTCGAACTGATACGGGGCGACGATGCGGTAGGACCACACGTCAGACCTCCACCGGAATGTTGTTCCATCCCCACTGGAAGCTAGACGGTAGTCGGGTGGTGGCGGCGCCTTGGATTACGTAGTCCGGCACCCGCCGCAGCCATTCGGTCAGCAGCACATCGATTTCCAGCCTGGCCAGGTGGTAGCCGATGCAGAAGTGTTGGCCGCGGCCGAACGCCAGTGATCGCTTGATGGGGCGGTTGAAGATGAATTCGTCGGGCTCCGGATACTCCCGCTCGTCGCGGTTGGCCGACGCCAGCAGGGTGATGACACGCTGGCCGGGCTGAATTGTCTTGTCGTGAATGGTGTAGGGCTTGCGCACCGTTCGGGCGAACCACTGCGCCGGGGCGCAGTACCGGATCATCTCCTCACGCGCGAGCGGCACATTGGTGGCCGGGTCGGCACGCACCGCCGCCAGCTGGTCGGGGCGCTTGCTGAGCTCCCAGAGGCCGTGCGCGACGATCTTGGGCACCGTTTCCGTGCCGCCGATGAAAATGCAGAGCATCTGGGTGGCGGCTTCGGTGTCGGACAGGGCGCTGCCGTCCGGCAGTCGGTAGCCGAGCAGGCCGTCGACAACCGGCAGCGCGTCTCCGGACTGCTCGGTGCGGCGGCGCTCGACCACCGGCGTCAGGAACCCCAGATAGTTGGGCCGGGCTCCGGCGGTGTCGACGCCGACACCGGGCTCGGCCAGGCTGCCGGCGTTGACGGCGGCCAACACCTGCGGGGCGAGTTCGTCTGGGAGACCGAGCAATCCGCACACCATGGACGCCGCGACGATCCCGCCGTACTCCTGGGTCAGGTCGAACGAACCCCGCGGCAGCAGCAGGTCGAGCCGCTCATTGGCCAGCGCACGGATCCGTTCCGCCAGCCCGGTGACCGACCTCGGCCGTAACGGCGCCGAATGCGACCGCCGGATTTCGCCGTACAGCTCCGCGTCGAACACCGCGTGAAAAGGCAACGGATGCAACGGCGGATCCTCGACGGGTCCGGTGTTGTGGTTGGCCAACACCGCCGTGGGGGGCAACGTACCTTCCGATGCGACGAAGGTGCCGTCGTTGACTTCCAGCACTCCCCAGATGTCCTCGAAGCGGGACAGCGCATAGGTATCCCACTGCGGCATGTAGTACAGCGGATGGTCATCCCGCAGAATCTGGTAGTACGGCAACGGATTTCGCATTACCTGCGCATCGAACGGGTCGTAGTTGAAGTCCATCGGACTCACTGCAGCGGGGAGGGCGGTAGCGCCTGCAGAATCGAGTCTTCCCAGCCGTCGCGCAGCGCGGGCGCCACGCTCATCCAGGTCACGATCTCGGCGGGCGGGCTGTCCTTCCAGGACGGGTAGTGGTTGGCGAAGCATTCCCAGCCGCCGTCGAGTGCCCAGTAGTGGATGACCTCGTTGAACCGGAAAGTGGTGGTGAAGGAGCCCAGCCACCGTTTACCGGTGCGCTCGGACCACGGGACGTAGAGCCGCTCCAGTTCGCGGATGTAATCGTCTTGACGGCCCGGCTTGGTCTGCATGATCTCTTGGATCACCAGCGGCGCAGTGAAATTGGCCTCACGCAGCTGGGCCAGCGGTTTGTTGCTGGGCCCGGGGTACATGATTCGTCCCTCGCCCGTCGCGCCGATGTCGGACAGAAACACCGACCACTTGCCGGCCGCCGCCTCATGACTGCCACCGCGGGTCTGGGCGGCCCCGATTTTGGCGTAATCGGCGAACCCGTCGATCTCCCAGATGATCGTCACCTGTGGCCAGTGCCCGTTGTAGGGCGTGGATTCCCAGATCGCGAACAACCGGGCGCCGAGCTCGTCCATCATCGGCTGGTAGGTGTCAGTGAACACCTCGGTGAAGCGGTCACCTCGACCGGACCCCAGCGAGATCGTCTCGTGCAGATAGAGCAGTGTGTGGCCGTAATACTTCTTCATCGCGCTAGCTGAGCCGGATCAGCTCGGAGTCGCTGTGCGAGGAGTTCGCGTCGCACAGCAGCGTCTCAGTGAAACCGACTGAGCCGCATGGGCTACCGGCCGCGGCAAGCGCAGCGCCTTTGAATCTCCGGGCCGCCCCGCTGAGTAGGTGCTGCGCCTGGGTCAACCCGCGATTCACGCCCAGCGGCCACCCGTCACCCCACAACGCGACTTCGATCAGCCGGTTGTCCAGCGACTGCAGCACCTTGTCGCGCAGCCGGGCATCGACGGTGAATGCCTGGGCGCTGACCGCCAGTGTTTGGCTGGTCGAGCTCAGTGCGCTAGCGATGAACTCCGACGCGGCGTCCACCACGCCGACGCCGAGGATGCGCAACGCCCGGGTATCGCAGCTTTCCGGCAGCAACACCCGCACCTCCCACCCGGCCATCACCCGGTCGTAGAGCCAACCCCCGGCCGACTGCACGACGTCGACGGGACTGGCGGCGACCACGTCCAGCCGGTAGCGCAAACACTCACCGTCTGAGCGTGCAGCGGCGACCCGGCCGCTCTCGCTGATGCCGATTGTTGGAGTGACCATCAAATCCGTTCCTCACCGCCGCACCGCAGGTGCGCGTTGGCGTCCAGCGCGTGTTTCGCGTGCGCTTTTTGTTATGGGCTGCGCCGTATCACGCGGCGCTACTCCGGTGACGCGACTCACCGGACAGCGTGACACTTTTGCCGAAATTTGTAAAGCTCTCCGCGAGCGGTCAGGAGCCGCGGCGAGCCTTGAGTTCGGCGCGGATTTCGTCGGTGTGCTGCCCCAGTTCCGGTGCCGCAGAACGCGGCGACCACGGTGTTCCGTGGAAATCCGCCGGGGTGGCCACCATCGCGATGGCCGACTCTCCGTCCGGCACATCGACCATGCCGCCCGCGGCATGGAACTGCTCGTCGGCGACGACGTCCTCAAGGCTGTTCACCGGCGACCAGAAGAACTCGGGTTCGCCGCGAAAGATCTCTGCCCATTCGTCCAGCGTGCGGGTGGCGAAGATGGCGTCGAGCTCGGCGATCAGCTCCACCGCGTTGACGAAGCGCGCGCCAGCGTCGCCGAATCGGGGGTCGTCCAGCCACTCCGGGCGGCCGACGGCGCGACACAGCGGGGGCCAGTGCCGATCGCCTTCGAGCCCGACGATCCAGAATCGCCGTCCGTCGCCCGTCGCGTAGTTGTTCATCGCCGGGTTGCCCATCGTCTCGCGCTGCCCGACCGCGATCGGCTGGCCGGTCATCAGGTAGGTGTTCAGGTCGAAGCTCACGGTGTAGGCGCCCTGCCGGTAGAGCGACGTGCTGACCAGCTGTCCGGTCCCGGTGCGCTGGCGGGCCACCAGCGCAGCGCAAATCGCGGCGGCCAGCGTCATACCGGCCGAGTGATCACCCATTCCGCCGCGCTGAAACGGCGGTGTATCGCCGGGCCGGGTGAGCAGATGGGCCACCCCGGCGCGCGACCAGAACGCCGCCACGTCGTAGGCGGCCCGATCGGCGTCGGGCCCGGTTTCGCCGTATCCGGTGATCATCCCGTACACCAGGCGCGGGTTGCGCGCGGACACCGACTCGAAGTCCAGGCCCAGACGTTGCAAGGCGCCGGGGCGCACGTTCGTCACGAAAACGTCTGCATCCGAAAGCAATTCGAATGCCGCGTCGCGGTCTGCGTCGGCCCGAAGGTCCAAGACGATGCTGCGCTTGGAGCGGTTGTCCATTTCGAACGGCGGGTTGACGCCGAGGTCGCATCCCAGCATCCGGCCGAACAGCCGTCCCGGGTCACCGGCCGGCGGCTCGATCTTGATGACGTCGGCACCCCAGTCGGCCAGGATGCCCGCGGCGGCCGGGCCGGCCACCCAGACCCCGAGCTCGACGACTTTGATGCCTGCTACCGGTCCCGCCATGGCTAAGTTCCTACTCCATGCCTCGGCCGCGAGTTGTCAGTGGGGTCAACGCTGCGCGGGGGTGACGTGACCGTGCGGCCGGCTCGGCCCCTGACCTGTCCACCGATGATTCTGCGCTGCCCGACGTATCGAAATAAATGCGGGCACCGTGCAACGGCTGGCCGCGGTGGCCCACGCCAGGTGCGGCCTACCGATAGCACACCAGCAGAAAGGAGATCGTCATCATGGTGACCATCTCAGGCAGAGCAGTTCTCGTTACTGGAGCCAATCGCGGCATCGGGCGCGCGCTGGCCATGGAGGCCCTGAACAGAGGGGCCAGCCGGGTATACATCGGCACCCGAAAAGCCCTGGCCGACAACGGCGATCCCCGGGTGACAGCCGTGGAACTCGACATCACCAACGGCGCGCAGATTCAGCGGGCTGTGGCCAAGGTCGGTTCTCTCGACATCTTGATCAACAATGCCGGTCTCGCGGTTTACGACGACTTAAGCGATCTTTCGGTGCTCCAACAGCACCTCGCGGTGAACCTGTTCGGCACGTACGCCGTGACTCAGGCATTCCTGCCGGCACTCATTCGCTCCGGGGGATCGATCGTCAACAATCTGTCGGTGAATGCCTTAGCTCCCTTGCCGCTCATTCCGGCCTACTCCATCTCCAAGGCTGCCGCGTTCTCCCTGACGCAGTCGCTGCGGGCCATCCTGGCCGGACGGGGTGTGCGGGTCCATGCGGTGCTGACCGGTCCGGTGGACACCGACATGAGCCGCGGCCTCGAAATACCCAAGGCCACTGCACAATCCGTGGCGCAAGCCATCTTCGACGGGGTGCAGAACGAGGACGACGAAATCTTCCCCGACCCGATGTCGCGGTCTTTGACAGAGAGCTGGCGCGGTGGCCCCGCGAAGGTACTCGAGCAGCAGTACGCGGCGCTACTCGCGCAGGCAGAGGCCGTCATCCCCTGAGCCTCGGCGTGTCAGATTCGACTCAAAACACCGAACACCACTTGTCAACTTATCGAGATCACGATTGCCGCCACGGCGGTGAATGGAGAACAGACATGTCGCTTCAAAACAAGAACGCAATTATTTACGGCGCCGGCGGAGCGGTGGGCGGTGCGGTTGCCCGCGCGTTCGCCCGCGACGGCGCTCGCGTCTTCCTGACCGGACGAGACAAGGGCGTCCTCGATGCGTTAGCGAAAGAAATCGCGGCTGCCGGCGGCGCCGCCGAGACCGCCCGGATCGACGCGACGGACGAAGCCGCCGTGGCGAGTCACCTCGACGATGTCGTGGGCAAGGCTGGCACGGTTGACGTCTCGTTCAACGCGATTGGGATTCCGCAGCGAGGGATACAGGGAATTCCTCTCACCGAGCTATCGGTAGAAAGCTTCGCGCTGCCGATCACCACCTATCCGTTGGCTCATTTCGTCACCGCCCGAACGGCGGCACGTCAGATGATCAAGCAACGGTCCGGGGTGATCCTGATGCACACCCCCGAACCTGCCCGCCTGGGCGTGCCGCTGACCGGTGGGATGAGCCCGGCGTGGGCGGCGCTCGAAGGCCTCAATCGGATGTTCTCAGCCGAATGGGCCCCGTACGGTGTCCGTACCGTATGCCTGCGCACCACCGGGATAGCGGAAACCGCAACGATCGACACTGTCTTCGGCCTGCACGCCGACGCATATGGCATTAGCAGGGAACAGTTCGCGTCGGCAGTCTTGACTGCTTCTCACACGAAGCGGGCGACCACCCTTGCGGAACTCGCAGATGTGGCTGCTTTCGTGGCCTCGGATCGGGCTGCGGCACTCACCGGGACGGTCATCAATTTAACCGGCGGAGTCATAGTCGACTGAGCTACCGGAGCGGGGACCAATCGCCGCTGAATCAGCTCTCGTAGTGCCGGGGATCAGCTGCCGTTGTCCGGGCTGACCAATTCCCAGTCCTTGACGTTGGCGACCGGGCCGAAGAGGTCGGCGGGAAGATCCCCGGCGAGTGTTTGACCGGTGCGGACAAGGTGCGGCCAATTACGGTTGGCCAAAGCGGGTTTAGCCAGTGCGACGATGTCAGCAGCCCCGGATTCGATGACGGAGGCGGCGTCTCGGGGATCGTCGAGGCGCCCGTTGGCGATGATGGGCAGGCCGCTGTGTTGTTTGGCTAGTGCGGCCAAAGTCGTCGGACCGGTGTCGAAAGCCGGTGCCAGCGCCCGGTACTCGGTGGTGTGAATGTAGTCGATGCCGGTTTCCGCCAAGGCGGAGAAGATGGTGGCGGCGTCCTCCTCACCGCCGACCCAGCGATGCTCGTGGTCGGACACCTTGCCTTGAGAGATGCGGATTCCGGTGGTGATCTCCGATCCCACCGCGGCCGCGACGTCGCGGCTCACCTCGGCGGCCAATCGAGCGCGGTTGGCGACGGTGCCGCCGTACTCATCGGTGCGGATGTTCAGGTAGTCGGTCAGGAACTCGTCGAGGAGGTACCCGTTCGCCCCGTGTATTTCGACGCCGTCGAAGCCGGCATCTCTAGCCAAGCGGGCAGAAGTCACGAAGGCCTGGCGCACCTCGCGGATCTGCTCAACGGTCATCTCTTCGGGAATCGCGTAGGGGCCCGACCCGCGGTACATGGCCGCTTGTTCACCCTTCGGACGCACCGCGGACGGGCCCAAGGTCCCGGGGGTGTGGATATTGCCCTGCGACTGGCTACCGGCGTGGATCAACTGGGCGAAAATTTTGGCGCCGGCGCGATGCACCCGGGCGACCACCGGCTGCCACGCCTGCGCGTGGGCGGGCGTGGCGATGCCGGGCTGGAACAAGTAGCCCTGGCTGGCGTGCTCGTCCACGTAAAGACCTTCGGTGATGAGAAGGCCGAATCCGCCGTCGGCGTAGACGCCGTAATAGGAGGCCATCCGTTCAGTGGCCAGACCGTCGGCAGTGGCGCTGACGCGGGTCATCGGCGCCAGCGCAATGCGGTTCTTCAAGTCGGCGTGCCCAATCGTTGCCGGCCGGAACAGAGACTCGTGCAACGGCTCCCTGTGTGTGGTCATTCGGCGACCTTCTTCCCCTGGTAGTCCCGCCGGCACAACATTGCGGGTTTCGGAAATGTTCCGGACAGCTCCAGGCGCCCTGCGGATAAGCTCTGCACCATGAGTCTGGTGGCAGGACGGGGTCCACTCAGCACCGATCCGGCCGGGCGGTTCGCTCCCCCGATAGGCGCCGACGTCGTCTACATCGAGCCGCATCCGCGCCGCGTCCAGGCGGTGCTGGGCGGCCGCCTGGTGATCGACACCGAGCAGGTGCTGATGGTGCACCGGCAGGGCCACTCGCTCAGCTACCTGTTTCGCGCCGAGGAGGTCGGCGAATTGCCGGCCGAGCCCGAGCCGGAAGCGCCAGGCTTCGTCCACGTCCCGTGGGACGCCGTCGACACCTGGCTGGAGGAAGGCCGCGAGCTCGTTCACTACCCGCCGAATCCGTATCACCGTGTCGACTGTCGCCCGACCAAGCGCCGGCTTCGGGTCGGCGTCGGCGGCACAACGTTGGTGGACACCGACGACACGGTCATCGTGTTCGAGACCGCACTCGACGCCCGGCTCTACGTCGACCCGGCGCAGGTGCGCACCGACCTGCTGCGACCCTCGCAGACGACGAGCTACTGCAACTACAAGGGCTTCGCCAGCTACTGGTCGGCCGCTGAGGTCGAGGACATCGCGTGGAGCTATGAAGATCCGCCCGCGGAAACCCTTCCCATCAAAGGCTTCCTGAGTTTCGATGCCACCCGGGTGGATGTGGTTGCGGCGCTTCCTCTTACCGGCCGTAGCTAGGACGACCCAGCCCGAGCTGATGCTGGGCGATCATGTTGCGGAACACCTCCAGGGTGCCGCCGTAGATCCCGGACGGTAGCGCATGCCGGAAAAGGAATTCCGGGGAGCCCTTGGTGTCGGCCGGCACTGCCGATGCGGCCCCCTGTAGGTCCATCAGCTCCACGGAGACTTCACGCATCGTCTGCGCCAATGCGACGCGGCCGAACATCCCAGGCGCCGACAGCGCCGCCTCCATCCGGGCGATGCTGCGCCCCAACCGGTACTTCACCGAGTTGTCGTCGCACTGCGCCACCAGCGCAGCGACGGTGTCGACCACCTCGGCCATCAGCCGGCCGTGTTCTGACATCGCCGAAATATTTTGCAGGCCATGGTCTTCCGGATCTGTGATGCCGTGCTCGGCGTCCAGGGCCGACCGCATCACCGTCCAGCCGCCATTGACCTCACCGATCCGGTATCGGTCTTCGACGCGTACGTCGCTGTAGTAAACGATGTTGGTACGGTCGCCGTCCAGTGTCCGGATGCCCTGAATCTCGACGCCCGGGGAATCGAGCGGCACCAGAAACATCGTCAGGCTCTGGTGTTTGGGTGCTAGCGGATCGGTGTTGGTGAGCAAAAAGACATACTTGGCGTTCTGCGCGTTGGATGTGAACATCTTGGAGCCGTTGATGATCCACGCGTCACCGTCCCGGGCGGCGCGGGTTTTGCAGGTGGCGACGTCCGAGCCGCCCTCGGGCTCGGTGTACCCCAGGCACAGGCGGATCTCGCCGGAAAGCACTCCCGGCAGCACCGAGCCGGCGAGTTCTGGAGTGCCGAATTGCTGCACCAACCGCGCGACCATCGCCGTGGTACCCCAGTGGTACCACGGCGTGTGGGCACGACCGATCTCCAATCCGAAGATGCGCCTGCGCACCGGACTGAACCCGCCTTCGGATTCCAGGTGGAAGTCCGATTCCAGGTATCCCGCTTCGCCCAGCGCCAAATGCACTTGCTCATCGAAGTTTTCGCCGAACTCGCGATCATGCGCCCGCACTTCGTCGGTGACGTGCTTATCGATGAACGCCCGGATCTGCTCGAGGAACTCCTGATCCTCGGGCGAGAGTGTGACGTGGGCGAAGTCCATCTACGACAACCGATCAGGCCGCATCGACGACGAGGGTGCGGAAACGCTCGAGGGTGTCGAGCGCATGCGCCATGCCGTCGCCGGGTAGGTGGACACTGACCCAGGTCACCCCGAGTTTCGCCAACTTCTCCAGACCATCGAGGTAAGCGTCGGCGTTGAAGTCGTCATCGGTGATGCTGCCGCCCTCGAAGTTGGCGAAGGTGATGTCGACGGCCGACCAGTCTCGGCCAGCCGCATCGCAGCGGCGCCGCAGATCATCGATGCCCTCGGCAAGGCGCTCCACCGAGTCGATCACGGCGGTACCGGCCGTCTGGGCCAGCTGCGGCGGGGCGGGGAACGGGCACCAGCCGTCGCCGTACAGTGCCACTCGCTGGCGCGACGCCGACGTGTTGCCGCCGATCCAGATCGGCGGATGCGGCTTGCTAACCGGCCTGGGATGCGCGGTGATCCCCCGCGCACTGAAATGCTTTCCCTCAAAAGAGATATCGTCGCCGGTCCAGATGGCCCGGATCACCTGCAGGGACTCCTCGAACAACTCGGCCCGCTCGTCATAGCTCACGCCCAGCGCCGCGAACTCCCGCTTGAGGTAGCCCACTCCCACCGCGAGGGTGAATCGGCCGCCCGACAGCAGATCCAGAGTTGCGCCAGACTTGGCCACCACAAACGGGTTTCGATAAGGCAGCACCACGATATTGGGAATCAGCCGTAGCGTCGTCGTGGCCGCTGCCGCGAAACCCAAAGCGACAAAAGGATCTACGGCGTCGTGTCCGCCGGCTTCCAGCCAACGCTGCGATGGCGCCGGGTGATCGGTGAAGCCGAACCCGTGGATTCCCGCCGCCTCGGCGGCCGCGGCCACTTTCCCGATACCGTCCCCGCTCACCAACTCCGGGTTGTAGGGATGAGTGTGCATCGGGTGCGTGATGGTGAAATGCATGGCCGTCAGAACCGCGCGCGAGAGTCGATCGACGTGTCGGTGGTGCGCAGCGGGCGGATCAGCGCCTCCTGGGCGAAGGAGGCCAACAGCTCGCCCTCTTCCGAATGCACGGCGCCACGGACATACGACATGCCCGCGCCGACCTGGGTGCTTTCGTGGGTGTAGAGCAGCCAACCGCCCCAGCGCACCGGTTCGTGGAACGCGACCGAGATGGTCATCGGCGCGGTGGACACGGTCAGGTGCGCCTGGGCGGTGCCGATGCCCTCGTGTGCGCGCATGGTGGTGGAAATCCCCAGATGACCGGTGAAGTACGCGAGCAGCGCCTTGGCCAGATCGTCGCGCGCTGGAATCGGGTCGTAGTGCAGCCACGCATACAGCTCCGGCGGCCCGACCTCGTCGGGGCTGTTGACGTCGACGACGTCGACCAGGCGCAGTTCGCGCCCGATCATCGGCATCGCGGAAAAGTTGGCATCGGCGGGCGCGGCCACGTCGGGACGCGGCAGGTGGTGACGAATGACGTCGCCCGTCGGGACGTCGGCCAGTACGGTGATGCTCAGGCAGCGCCGACCGTTCTGATGTACGGCAACGATCGCGGTCGCGGTTGACCGGCCCTCGGCCACCACGTCGAGAACGAGTTCGATGGGCGAACCGACAGTGACGGCACGGGAGAACACCGCGTGCGCCGAGCGCACCGACTTGTCCGGGAAACGTTTAGCCACCGCGACAATCGCCTGCGCCAGCACCTGTGTGCCTTCCACCACTTGCCGCTCGTCGGCGACGGCGATGCCGGTGTCGCCGACGAAGCGATCCTGCCCGTCGGCCGGTACGTCGAACAGGTCCAGCAGACCCTGCACAGTCCACTCCGCCTGCTCAGATTCCGTGGTCAAAATCGCACTCCACCTCTCGTTATCTCCTGATTGCCGAGTCGCGAGCGCAGCTCACCGCCCAGCGTGACACTTTGAGTAGTATTTGTAAAGCTTGGCTAACTAGGCTCCGGCGCTGCGAACCGGCATCACTTCACTACGCCGATGGAAAGCACAGGGAGGCAACGCAATTGGGCATCGTAACCACCACCTCAGGGACGACTTTCACCCAGTCGGCGGAAACCGTCTACGACTTCGTCACCAATCCGGAGAACGGTTCAGCAGGCCGGGCCAGGACGTCACCCTGTTCGCCCGGACCATGACGATCGAGGCGCGCAAGGACACCCCGCTGCCCGATCGGCTCTTTCAGCAGGCCAACCCGGCCAGAATCGACGAGTACCGCGAGGCCATCGCGCGCGAGCTCAGCCGCACATAGATTGACACCAGCACCCGCATTGCCTGACACTTTTGCGGTGTTTTGTAACGGCGTGAGCAGATGATCCCCGAGCCACTGGCCAACGGTTTCTGCTTCGGCGAAGGCCCTCGCTGGTTCGAGGGTCTGCTGTGGTTTTCCGACATGCTGGGCGAAGCCGTACACACCTCGACCATGACCGGTGCGCTGACCACCTTGCCATTGCCTGGGCGCGCCCCGTCCGGCCTGGGGTTTCGTCCCGACGGGTCGCTGCTGATCGCCTCCACCGAAGACCAGCAGGTGCTGCGTTATGACGGGGACACCGTCGTTTCCATCGCCGATCTCGCCGACCTGGCGCCGGCCAACCTCGGCGACATGGTCATCGACGACAAGGGCCGCGCCTACATCGGGTCCCAGGCGTTTTCCGGCGGTGTCATCATTCGCCTCGACCCCGACGACAGCGCCACCGTCGTGGCCGAGGACCTGGACTTCCCCAACGGAATGGTCATCAGCCCGGACGGAAAAACGTTGATCGTCGCCGAGTCGATCGGCCGGCGGCTCACCGCGTTCACCATCGACGACGACAGCGCACTGGGGGATCGGCGAGTCTTCGCCGAGGGGCTGGACGGGCCACCGGACGGCATCGCACTCGACGCCGACGGCGGAGTGTGGACGTCGATGACGTTGGCGCACCAGTTTGAGCGGGTCATCGAGGGCGGCGCTGTCACCGATCGCATCGACATGGGCGAGCGCGTGGCAATCGCGTGTGCGCTGGGCGGTCCCGAACGCCGCACGCTGTTTCTGCTGTCGAGCACCGACGCCTATCCGCAGCGCCTCATCGGGACCCGGCTCTCCCGGCTGGACGCCGTGACGGTGACCACCCCGGGCGCCGGCCTGCCCTAACGGCCTCAACCAAGAAGAGGACGAGTGACCGACTCCTATTACGAGCTCATCGACGCCGATGACGCCTTAGGCGAGAAGTTCCGCGCGACCGATCTGGCCCGCGGCACCTGGTCGGCGGCGATACAGCACGGCGGCCCGGTGTCGGCGCTGCTCGGCCGCGCGCTGGAACAGTGCGAGCAGCGCGACGACACCAGGCTGTCGCGGGTCGTCATCGACTTGTTGGGCGGGGTGCCGTCCGAGGGCGACCTGTGGGTCCGCTCCCAGGTGCAGCGCGGCGGCAAGCAGATCGAGCTGGTCACCGCGGAGATGCTGGCCCCGGGCCCCGATGGTCAGCCGCGTCCGGTCGCGCGGGCCAGCGGCTGGCGGCTGCAGCAGCAAGACACCCAGTCCGTGGCGCATGCCGCGGCTGAGCTGCCCCGGCCGAGAAGTGAGGCCCGCAATCGCAATCTCAAGGCGCTGGATTGGGATCGCAATTACGTGCACAGCCTGGAGTGGCTGTGGCTGACCGAAACACTGACTCCGGGCCCCGGCGAGTCGTGGATCAAGCCGACGGTGGACCTGGTCAAGGGTGAGACCTTGACGCCGCTGGAGCGGCTGTTCGCGGTGGCCGACTGCGCCAACGGCATCGGCAGCAAGCTCGACATCACCAAGTGGACGTTCCTGAATACCGATCTGGCTGTGCACGTATTCCGCGTTCCCGACGGGGACTGGATCGGTATTCGCGCCGAGACCAGCTATGGGCCGGATGGCATCGGGACGACGATCGGCACATTGTTCGACGAGCAGGGCGCGGTTGGCGCCATCCAGCAGTCCGTCCTGGTGCGCCAACGCCCCGGGCGACCCTGACGTGAGAGCAGAAGCACGTGGCTAGTTCGGCAATAGTTCGTAAAGTCTCAGATATGAGCCAGCCGGTCGCGGCCGAAACCGACGCGTCGACGCCCCAGCGGATCCTCGCAGCCACCGCCGAGGTGCTCGGCCGCAACGGCAAAACCAAACTCAGCTTGTCCGAAGTCGCCACTCAGGCCGGGGTCTCCCGCCCGACGCTGTATCGGTGGTTCGCGTCCAAAGAGGAGTTGCTCTCCGCGTTTTCCAGCTACGAGCGACAGGTCTTCGAAAGCGGGCTGGTCAGGGCGACCGCGGGACTCAAGGGCGTCGACAAGCTCGACGCCGTGCTGCGGTTCATCGTCGAGTACCAGCATTCGTACTCCGGTGTGCGCATGGTCGATGTCGAGCCCGAGCACACCATTGCCCAGTTCTCCCGCGTGATTCCGGAGATGCGCGACGGCCTGCAACGACACATGCCCGGACCCAACGCCGCGGTGAAGGCCGCGACGGTGATCCGAATTGCCATCTCGCACTACATTATTCGAAGCGACGACGCCGACGAATTCCTGGCGCAGCTGCGTCACGCCGTCGGGATCAGGCCGGCTACCGATTAATCGAACAGCACCGCGGCATTGAGGTAGCCGGTCGGGTCCAGCGCCGCCTTGACCGCTCGCATCGCCGCGATGTCGGCGGCCTCTCGCGACATTCCGAGATAGGGCCGCTTGCGGCTGCCGACGCCGTGTTCGGAGCTGACGTTTCCGCCGGACGCGGCGATCAGGTCCATCATCGGCGCGTATAGCGCCTTCTCCTGTTCGAGCGGCACACGCAGGACGTTCAGGTGTAGGTTGCCCTCACCGATGTGGCCGAACAACAACGGCAGCGCGTCGCCGCATTGGGCGTGGATCAACTCTGCCGCTTCGCGGGCGAAGCCGCTGATCGCCGCCAGCGGCAGCGACACGTCGAACTTCAGCGGCGGCCCGTACACCCCGAGCACGTCGGCCAGCGCTTCGCGTACCCGCCACAACCGTTGCTGTGCAGCAGTATCCACGCCGACCGCGGGCTCACCGCACAGTTGCGCGCCGTCCAGCAGATCGGCGAGGCGTTCGGTCTGGTCGTGATCGGCGGCCAGTTCCACCAGCAGCAGCCAGTCGCCCTCGACCGGGGAGTGCACCCCCAGGTGCTCGCCGGTCAGTGCGGCGGCCCGCCCGTCGATCAACTCCAGCGCCGCGATTCCGTCTACGTCCCGAAATGTCCGCCCGGCCTCGATCAGCGCATCGAGATCGGCGAAGCCGCAGACCGCCGTGACTCGGTGCGACGGGCTGGGGTGCAGCCGCAGATCCAGCGCGGTGATGACACCGAGAGTGCCTTCGGCGCCGACGAACAGGGCCGGCAGGTCGTATCCGGTGTTGTCGCTGCGCACCAGGCTGTGCCGGCGCATCAGCGAACCGTCGGGCAGCGCGACCTGCAGGCCGATCACCTGCTCGCCCATGTTGCCGTAGCGGACCGTGCGCAGGCCGCCAGCGTTGGTCGACGCCATGCCGCCGACCGTCGCCGAGTCCCGGGCGGCCAGATCGACGCCGAACACCAGGCCCGCGGCGTTCGCGGCGTGTTGCACGCTGGCCAAGGTGGCGCCGGCACCGACCTCGACCCGGCGCTCGACGGTGTCGATATCGCCGAGACCGCTCAGCCGTTCGGTGGATAGCAGCACGTCGTCGTGCTCGGGAACGGTGCCGGCCACCAGGGAAGTCCGACCGCCCTGCACGGTCACGTGCGCCCCGGCGTCGCGGCATACCCGCAGCACCTCGGCGACCTGCTCGGGGGACCCGGGGCGCACCAGCGCACTGGCTTTGCCGCGATACCGGCCGGTGTGGTCGACGCTGCGCCCGGCCAGCACATCAGAGTCGGTGATGACGTGGTTCGGTCCGACGATATTTTTCAGCTCTCCAACGCTGCCTGGCATGCTCGCGGTTATAGCACCTCACGCCGTGGCGCGAAAACGGCCTTCGCACTGCCACCGAAAGTGGTTTTGCCGTTCAGCTTTCGTCATGGCGCCGCACTGCCGGTTCCGGCCTGGCCATACATCGCCTCGGCGGCTACCGACGCGACACCCAGTTCGGCGGCGACGGCGTCGATCGCTTGCTGCGCGACGTCGACGTCCATCGTGCGGCCGGGAATGAAATACGGCTTGACGTAGCGGTCGTAATAACGTTGCGCTTCCGGACGCGTGAGTCGGTCGAGGAACCAGGCGACGTAGTCGACGGCCCGGCCGGGTTGCTCGGCGAGGAACTGCAACGCCCGCTCGTTGGCCCGCACCAGGGCCCGCAGGGCGGGGTTGTCCAGCGGGATGCGGGCGGGGTCCACGACGACGCCCACCGTGGGGATCTGGAAATGATCGCCGACCCAGGCCAGCACGTGGAATCCCTCTTCCTCGGCAACCTGTTCGGGTGAGAGCGTGCTGCCGACGTAGGCGGCGTCGATTGAGCCGTCCCGCAGACGCCGCAGGTCCATCTGGTAATCACCCGGATGCCGCACCACGCATTCCAGGTCGCGGTCCGGATCCAGGCCGTGCTTGCGCAACACAATCCGCGCGAACGTACCGGGCGGGTCGGCGGGGCCGTGGACCGCCAGGCGCCGACCGCGAAGATCCGCCATGGACTTCACGTCTGGGTTGCCGAGAAACCAGAACAGCGGATGGTCGGTGCTGAAGCTCACTGCAGTCCAACCGATTCCGTCGGTCAGCCGCGACACCAGCGTTCGGCCCAGGCCGATGACCGCGCCGCGGCGCAGCCGTTCTGCCGGCCAGCCGACCCCGTCGCGGACGGCGACGTGCACATCCTCATCCTCGAAGTAGCCCTCCTGGTCGGCGACATGGGCGACCAGCTCCTCGTGGAGACCACGCCCGACGTAGGCCAAATCGATCGTCTGCACGGCGAAAACCCCTTCCCGGTCTACCGACTTCCCTGCGGCGGAACCACGTCAGTCCATGGCAAGGCCGCCATTGACCTCCAGGCAATGCCCGGTGGTGAAAGCGGCTTCCTCGCTCGCCAGGAACGCCACCGTCTTGGCTACCTCCTGAGGGCGCACCAGGCGGCCCATCGGGTTGGTTGCACCGAGATGTTGCACCTCTGCCTCCGACAACAACTCGCTCGACTTCTTGTCGCCCACCGTGGCGGGCGAAACCAGGTTGGCGGTGACCCCGAGCGGAGCCAGCTCGAGTGCGACATAGCGGACAAACTGGTCCATCGCGGCCTTGGCGGTGCCCACCGTGATCATGCCGTCGCGAGGCCGGCGGGACAATATCGTGGTGAGATAGACCAGCCGCCCGTAACTGCGGGAAACCATGCCCGGCACAACGGCTTTCGTCACCAGAAACGCGGCACGCAGCTCCCGATCCAGCTTGCCGCCGAGTTGCTCCCACCTCAGATCAGCGAACGATGTTACATCGTAAGGAATTAACGCGTTGTGCACGAGCACGTCAACTCGGCCCCAACGCCGTTCGGTTTCGTCGATCATTGCAGCGACATCGTCAGCCTCGGTGACATCGGCCCGAATCGCCACGGCCTCACCACCAGCCGCCGTCGCAGCCTGGACTACCTCGTCTGCTTGCTCGGCACTGGACCGGTGGTTGACCACCACCCGAAATCCATTCTCCGCGAGGACTAGTGCAGTCGCCGCACCTAATCCGCGGCTCGCTCCGGTGACCACCGCAACGCGATCCATCAGCCTCACCTCCGTGCTGGCAAGCCCGAACGATACGCCTGCGACACACCTCGGTAAAGGGCGCGCCAGCTCGTTGGAGCACTGTTAACCTCGCTCGCCGAGATGACTTCCCGGCGAACCACATACACGTCCGGGGAGCACTAGCCGGTGCTCTAGAACTCCTTGTGGTTCACGTCGGCGATCAGGCCGCCGTCCATGACGAACTCGCTGCCGGTGGCATAGGACGACTCGTCGCTGGCCAGGAACAGCACAAACGTCGCGACCTCCCGCACTTCGCCCGGGCGGCCGAGCGGAATGGTGACCATGTCCTCCGGCAGCTTGGCCGTCATCGGGGTGCGGATGAAGCCGGGGTGGATCGAGTTCACCCGAATGTTCAACGGCGCCAACTCCAAAGCCGCCGACTTGGCCAGGCCGCGCACGCCCCACTTGGACGCGACATAGGGGTGCACGGCCGGTGCCCCGCGCAGTCCCTCGATCGACGAAACGTTGATGATCGAGCCGCCGCCGGCCTCGGTCATCGGGTCGACGGCCACCCGCATACCCAGGAACGTGCCGGTCAAGTTGACGTCAATCACCTTCTGCCACTTGGCCAGATCAAAGTTCCTCAGTTGCCCGAGGGCGACGGTGCCGGCGTTGTTCACCAGGACGTTGAGCTTGCCGAATTCGCCAATGGCGGTCGCGACCGCGGCGTCCCACTGGTCGGGCTGGGTGACGTCCAGGTGCACGTAACGCGCGGAGTCGCCGATCTCGTCGGCCAGCGCCTTGCCCTCGTCGTCCAGGATGTCGCCGATCACCACCTTGGCGCCTTCCTCGACGAGCAGGCGCGCGTCTTCGGCGCCCATCCCGCGGGCACCGCCACTGATGAGTGCAACTTTGTCCGCTACGCGACCTACATGTCCCACGGAGGGTTTCCTTTCGGTTTAGGTGGTCACCAAAGTGCTTGGTGTGAATAGCCCTTTTCCGGTCACCAACGGCAGCTCGAGGGTGCTCGTGATTCCTGGCGGTGCCGCGAGCACGGCCGGGATGGCGTTGACGACGCGGCCGGCGGCACCCGCGATCGCGGCGTGATTGTGGTCGCCCTTGCGGCTGCTCGGCACGATGTCCACGGCATAGGACGGCTCGCCGGTGATCTCGACGCGGTAGGAGCCGTCTCCGGAGGCGGGTTGCTGCCAGTCGGGTCGCAGGTCGGGCCGCAGCCGGGTGATGTGTTCGATCACGATGGCGGGGTGCCCCTTGACCATGCCGCGAATTTCGAACTGCAGCGCGGCCACCGTGCCCTTGGCGACTCGTCCCACCGCGATGTCGAAGTCTTCGGGGGCCGGCTCGCGCTGGTAGGACTCGGTGATCTCGTCAACCTCGATGCCCAGGCCAGCGGCCAGCTGCCGGATCGCGGTGCCCCAGGCGATGCCGAGAATGCCCGGTTGCAGCAGCATCGGCACCTCGTCCATGGGCTTGGCGAATCCCATGTAGTCCATCACCTCGACGCCGTCATAGCTCGCGTAGTCGTGGATCTCCATGCAGCGCACCGACTCGATGCGCTGGCAGGTGCCGGCGAGCGCAAACGGGATCAGGTCGTTGGCGAATCCCGGGTCGACGCCACTGATAAAGATGGTCGAATTACCCTGCCGGGCAGCATCTTCCACCCGATTGATGTACTTATCGGGCATGACGCCCCAGGGGAATTGCAGCAGCCCGGGCGACGATCCGACGACGTTGATCCCGGCGGCCAGGATGCGCATGACGTCGCCCATTGCCTCCGGCAGCCGGGTGTCGCCCATAGCGCAGTACACGACGCATTCGGGCTTGGTGGCGATCAGCGCGTCGAGGTCGTTGGCGGCTTTGATGCCGGTGTCGACGGGAGCGTCCAGACCGACACCGCATAGCTCTCCGGCGTCCTTGCCCACCTTCTCGGCTGACGACACGTTCAAGGCGGTCAGTTCGAACAGCGGGTTGGTGATGAGCTCGGCCAGGGCAAGCCTTCCGACATTGCCGGTCCCGATGTGCGCGACGCGGATTGCCATGACAAGTCTCCGTTCGAGGCGTGGAAAACTTTTCTAGACACTAGTCCACAATTTTCCGGACGCGTACGGGGGTCGAGGCCGGGAAGCGAAGCGGCGTTACGGTCCAAGCGGAGATGTCGTGCGGATCGACTCGTCGCGAATCAAACCCCGCAGCAGCGCGGTGCTGAACTCGGCGGCGATTTCCTTGGCGGACCGCCGCCCGCTCGGCCGCAGCCAGCGGTAGCTGCCCAGCGTCATGCCGATATAGCCCAGCGCCAGCACGTGGGAGTCGCACTCGTAGAACTCGCCGCTGGCGATCCCGCGGTCGATCAGGCCGTGCACGTGGTGGTATACCTGAGCTTCCTTCTCGCGGACCTCGGCGACCTGTTCGCTGGTGAACCACTCGGTGATGTAGGGCTGTTCCTGGAAGTACACGGCGGCCCGCTCGGGATCGCTCGCGATGCCGGTGAGCAGTCGGATGGTGTACTGGTAGAGCGCCTCGCGGGCCGTCCAGGTCGGGTCGTCATGCACGGCGGCCAGCGTGCCCTCAGCGGCCTGGCGGTAGATGTCGAACAGGATCAGCGATTTGCTGGCGTAGTAGTGGTAGACGGTGGCCTTGTTCAGGCCGATCACGTCGGCGACGTCGTCCATCCGGGTGCCGTGATAGCCGCGCGCGGCGAACAGCTTGGTGGCAACAGCCAGCAACTCCTCGCGGCGCGTCAACCCGTTGGGGGTGATGCTGTCGGATGACATCTCTACTCACTATCGTCGCTGCCAGCGGGGCCGGATTTGGTTCCGGCAAGGCCCGCACAAGGCAAAGTACCAATCAACTGGTTGGACAGTTTAGAGGGATCGCCGCCTGTCGCCCCGGCGCGGATGGGACTAGACTCGCAAATCGAACTAGGCCGCGAGGGGATCGCAAGAGGATAGGTGGCGCTGATGGATCCGAGTCCGGACTATGACGCGAGCGACGAGATCGAGTTCTTCTTCAAGTACCTGACCTGGGGCTTGCGCGGAGTCGAGAACGGCCACGGATATCCGCCGCCCGCGTACCCGCCCGTTTAGTCGCCTTATAGCGCTTTGAGTTCCTCGGCAACTGCCGTCACCGATTTCTTCGCGTCACCGAACAACATCGTGGTGCCCTCGCCGTAGAACAACGGATTGTCGATACCCGCGAAGCCGGAATTCATCGACCGCTTGAGCACGATTACCGACCTCGCCTTGTCCACATTCAGGATCGGCATACCGTAGATCGGGCTGGAGGCGTCGTTGCGGGCCGCCGGGTTGGTGACGTCGTTGGCGCCGATGACGATCGCGACGTCGGTGCGGCCGAACTCGTCGTTGATGTCGTCCATGTCTTTCATCGCGTCGTAGTCGACCTCCGCCTCGGCCAGCAGCACGTTCATGTGCCCGGGCATCCGACCGGCAACCGGGTGGATCGCGTATTTCACGGTCACGCCCTTGTCTTCCAGCAAGGTCGCCATGTCCTTGACGGCGTGCTGTGCCTGGGCGACGGCCAAACCATAGCCGGGCACCACGATCACTTGGTTGGCGTAGGCCATCTGAATCGCGACATCGGCGGCCGAGGTCGCTCTCACTGTCTTGTCGCCACCGCCGTCGCCACTGGGGGCCACCCCACCGCCACCAAAACCGCCGGCGACGATCGCAGGAATGGAGCGGTTCATGGCCTTGGCCATCAGGTTGGTCAGGATCGATCCGGAGGCACCCACGATCATGCCCGCCACGATCATCGCGGTGTTGTTCAGCGCCAAACCCGCTGCGGCAGCTGACAACCCGGTCATCGCGTTGAGCAGTGAAATAACCACCGGCATGTCGGCGCCGCCGATCGGCAACACCACCATCAGCCCCAGCACCCCGGCTGCCGCCAGCAGGCCGATCATCCACCACAGCGGCGCTCCCCCGCTGCCGGGATGCGCATGCAGGCCGACGACCACCGCGGCAGCCACGGCGGCGGTCAGCAGCAGCAGGTTGACCGGTTGCTGGCCCCTGCCGAAGCCGATCGGCGATCCGGAGATGATCTCCTGCAACTTGCCGAACGCGATGATCGAACCCCAGAACGAGATCGACCCGATGATCGCGGCGAACAACGACGCCACCACGATGTGCACGGTCGGCGACTCGCCGTGGTGGAAAGCCGAAAAGCCGCTGGTATCAATGAATTCCGCAAGCGCGATGAGCGCGACGGTGCCGCCACCGACACCGTTGAAGAACGCCACCAGCTGCGGCATGGCGGTCATCTTGGTCAGTCGCGCCGGGGGCACCCCGAGCACCACACCCACCACCAGACCGGCGATGATCAGCACCCATTGGTCAGTGTGGCGGATCTTGACCAGCGTCGCCCCGACGGCCAGCGCCATGCCGACGGCGGCGATCAAGTTGCCCCGCACCGCGGTCTTGGGCCCGGTCAGGCCCATCAAGCCATAGATGAATAGCCCGAACGAGATGATGTAGAGCACCGTCACCAGGTAGTTCATTTGGCGACCTCATCCGACTTGGCTTGCTGGACAGGCTTTTTGCCCTTGAACATGCCCAGCATCCGGTCGGTGACGATGAACCCGCCGATCACGTTTAAGGTGCCGAACACCACCGCGACGAACAGGATGATCTGCACAGCCAGCGACGGGTGCTCGACCTCCCCGAATACCACCAGCGCGCCCAGCACCACGATGCCGTGGATGGCGTTGGTCCCTGACATCAGCGGCGTGTGCAGCGTGTTGGGCACCTTGGAGATCACCGCGAACCCGACGAATCCGGACAGCACCAGAATCGCCAGGTTTTCCAATAGCTCGTCGTACATCTAGGAGTCCTCTCCGCCGCGGGTCACACAAGAATCCGCGATGACTTCGTCGTCGAAGTCGGGGGCCAGCTTGCCGTCGGTGATCAGCAAATCCAGTAGCGCGGTGATGTTCTTGCTGTAGAGCTCGCTGGCGTGCTCGGGCATGGTGGCCGGCAGGTTCAGTGGCGAAGCGATGGTGACGTCGTGCTTGACGACGACTTGGCCGGGCTCGGTGAGCTCACAGTTGCCGCCGGCTTCCCCGGCCAGGTCCACCACCACGCTGCCCGGCTTCATCGCTTCCACCGCGGCGGCGGTCACCAGCCGCGGCGCGGGACGCCCAGGGACCAGCGCGGTGGTGATCACCACGTCGAAACCGCTGATCGCCTTTTCCAGCGCCTGCTGCTGCTCGGCCTTTTCGTCTTCGGTCAGCTCGCGCGCGTACCCGCCCTCGCCGGCCGCGTCGATGCCGACGTCAAGCCATTTCGCACCCACCGAGCGCACCTGGTCGGCGACCTCCGGACGCACGTCGTAGCCGGTGGTGCGCGCGCCTAGCCGCTTGGCCGTCGCCAGCGCCTGCAACCCGGCCACCCCGACACCCAGCACCAACACAGTGGCGGGCTTGACCGTGCCGGCCGCCGTGGTCAGCATTGGAAAGAACCGGGTCGACTCCGACGCCGCGAGCAGCACGGCCTTGTACCCCGCCACGTTGGCCTGCGACGACAACGCATCCATCGCCTGCGCACGCGAGATACGCGGAATCGCCTCCAGCGCGTATGCCTGCACGCCGGCCTGCTTGAGCGCGGCGATCGAATTGTCGGCGTTGCGTGGCGCTAAAAAGCCGATCAGCGTTTGCCCGCTGTGCAGCCTGCTGACCTCGGCGGCGGTCGGTGGCGCGACCTTGACCACGACATCGGCGGCCCACGCATCCCCGATGCTGGCGCCGGCGTCGGCGTAGAGCTGGTCCGGGAGCAACGCGCCCTCGCCCGCGCCCGACTCGACCACCACGGCCAGCCCACTACCGGTCAGCGACGCGACCGCCTTGGGCACCAGCGCGACGCGCCGCTCGCCCGTCCCGGACTCAGCGACCACCCCGATCGTCGTCTGCGGATCTGTCATGGCGCCTACATCTACTTTCGCTAAGGGTCCCGGCGTTTGCCCCAGACACCCTAGCCGCCGCTACCAGAGCGGGAAGTCTTGGCCGTGTTCGGATGCCGGGCGAGGCCCGAAATGGCGCCGCTCGGATTCGGAGATCGGCACGTCGTTGATGCTGGCTTCGCGCCGGGCCATCAACCCCGACTCGGTGAACTCCCAGAGTTCGTTGCCGTAGCTGCGGTGCCACTGACCGGTCTCATCGTGCGACTCGTACTGAAACCGCACGGCGATCCGGTTGTCGTGGAAGTCCCACAGACCCTTGCGCAGCGAATAATCCAGTTCGCGCTGCCACTTGCGGGTCAAAAACGCCACGATCTCGTCTCTGCCGACGACGTGTTCGCTGCGGTTTCGCCATTGCGAGTCGAGCGTGTAGCCCATGCTGACTTGCTCTGGATCGCAGGTGTTCCAAGCGTCTTCGGCGGCTTGCACCTTCTGCAGTGCTGTTTCGTAGGTGAATGGGGGGAACGGCGGGCGGCCCTCGGTCATGATCTCCATTCTTTCACCGCGAGCTGGGGGCACCACCCGCGAGCAGACGCAGAATCGCACGAACCCGCACCGCGGCATGCGATTCTGCGTCTGCTCGCGAAGGGTTAACGAGCGTGTCCTATCGTGACGGGCATGGACTTCGCGATGTCGGCTAAGGCCACCGACTACCACAAGCGGCTGTCCGACTTCATGACTGAGTTTGTCTTTCCGGCTGAGGCCGCTTACGACAACTACCGCCACGAGGCCGGGCAAAACGACCACACCATTCCGCCAGTCATCGAGGAACTCAAGACCAAGGCCAAGGAACACGGCCTATGGAACCTGTTCCTACCTGCCGAGTCGGGGTTGACCAACCTCGACTACGCCCCGCTGGCCGAGCTGACCGGCTGGAGCCTGGAGATCGCGCCCGAGGCAATCAACTGCGCGGCACCCGACACCGGCAACATGGAGACCCTGCACCTGTTCGGCACCGACGAGCAGCGCACGCAGTGGCTGGAGCCATTGCTGGCCGGTGAGATCCGCAGCGCGTTCTCGATGACCGAGCCGGCCGTCGCCAGCAGCGACGCCCGCAACATCGAGACCTCGATCGTGCGCGACGGCGCCGACTACGTGATCAACGGCCGCAAGTGGTGGACCTCGGGGGCAGCGGACCCGCGCTGCAAGGTCCTCATCGTGATGGGCCGCACCAACCCCGAAGCGGCCAGCCACCAACAGCAGTCGATGGTGCTGGTGCCGATGGACACCGAGGGCGTGACGGTGGTCCGCTCGACGCCTGTCTTCGGCTGGCAGGACCAGCACGGCCACTGCGAGATCGTCTACGACAACGTCCGGGTGCCGACCACCAACCTGCTCGGCGAAGAAGGCGGCGGCTTCGCGATCGCCCAGGCCCGGCTCGGCCCGGGCCGCATCCACCACTGCATGCGCGCACTCGGCGGCGCAGAGCGTGCGCTGGCCCTGATGGTGCACCGGGCCAACAACCGGATCGCGTTCGGCCGCCCGCTGGCCGACCAGGGTCTGGTGCAGCAGGCAGTTGCCAACTCCCGCAATGAAATCGACCAGGCCCGACTGTTGTGCGAGAAGGCCGCCTGGACGATCGACCAGCACGGCAATAGGGCCGCCCATCTGCTGGTCTCGCAGATCAAGGCGGTCGCTCCGCAGGTGGCCTGCGATGTCATCGACCGCGCGATCCAGGTGCACGGGGCCGCCGGCGTCAGCGACGACACGGTGCTGGCCCGGCTATACGGCTGGCATCGCGCCATGCGCATCTTCGACGGACCCGACGAGGTGCACATGCGGACCATTGCGCGCACCGAACTCGGCCGCGAGCAGTCGACCTTCGCCTCGGCGGTCACCTCGCATGACTGAGGCCCTGCGAGAACTGTCGGGCGCGTGGAACTTTCGCGATGTCGCCGACGGCGCGTCAGCGCTGCGGCCCGGACGGCTGTTCCGGTCCGGTGAGCTGAGCCGCCTCGACGACGACGGGCGCGCGACACTGCGCCAGCTCGGGATCACCGACGTCGCCGATCTGCGCGCGAGGCGCGAGGTCGCCCGGCGCGGTCCGGGATTGGTTCCCGACGGCGTCGAGATCCACCTGCTGCCCTTCCCGGACCTCGGCGCCGAAGAGTCCGACGACGACGGCCAGGCCCCGCACGAAGTCGCATTCCAGAAACTGCTCACCGGCGAGGGCGCCGACAAGCCGGAGCGATCCGTCAACGAGGCCGCCACCGCTTACATGGTCGACGAATACCGGGAATTCCCAACGCGTAACGGTGCGCAACAGGCGCTGCACCGCGTCATCACGCTGCTGGCCGCGGGACGCCCGGTACTGACGCACTGCTTCGCCGGCAAGGACCGCACCGGCTTTGTGGTGGCGACCGTGCTGGAGACGATCGGCATCGACCGCGACACCATCGTCGCCGACTTCCTGCGCAGCAATGACGCGGCTCCGCAACTGCGGGCGCGCATCTCCGAGATGATCTCGCAGCGCCAGGACACCGAACTGACCCCGGAAGTGGTGACCTTCACCGAGGCCCGGCTCTCCGACGGGGTCCTCGGCGTCCGGGAGGAATACCTGGCCGCCGCGCGCCAAACGATCGAAGAGGAATTCGGCTCGCTGCACGCCTACCTACGGGCTTCAGGTATCAGCGAGTCCGACGTGGAACGCCTGCACGGCGCACTGCTGGCCTGACTCGATGATCCCCGAATCCACTAGCCCAGCTTGAAGTTGGCCTGCTTGGCCGCGGACAAGTCGGTGATCTCGTCCCACTGCGCGGCGACATCGTCGACTGTCGGCGGCTTGTCGAAGGTGATGCCGTCGTTCTGGAACAGCGCGACGCGCTGCACCTTGCCACCACCGACCACGAAAACCGAAGCGCTGTTGGGGTTTTCCTCGGTGCACAAGTAGGAGACCACCGGCGCGACGTACTCGGGCGTGAGCTTCTCGAGGACTTCCTGAGGCAGGATGTCCTCGGTCATCCGGGTGGCCGCGATCGGGGCGACGGCGTTGGCGTGGATGTTGTACTTCGCCCCCTCCAGCGCCAGGCTGTTGATCAAGCCGACCAGCCCGAGCTTGGCGGCCCCGTAGTTGGTCTGACCGAAGTTGCCGAACAGGCCACTGGTAGAGGTAGCGACCACCACCCGGCCGTAGCTCTGCTCACGGAAATGCGGCCACGCCGCGCGGATCACGTTGTATCCGCCGTACAGGTGCACCTTGAGCACGGAGTCCCAGTTCTCAAACGTCATCTTGTGGAAGGTGCCGTCGCGCAGGATCCCAGCGTTGCTCACCACGCCGTGGATCGCGCCGAACTCGTCGAGCGCGGTCTTGATGATGCTCTCGGCGCCTTCGGGCTCGGCGACGCTGTCATAGCTGGCGGCCGCCCGGCCGCCCGCGTCCGTGATCTGCTTGACCACCTCGTCGGCCATGTTGTGGCCGGCGCCGGTGCCGTCGCGGGACCCACCGAGGTCATTGACGATGACGCTGGCGCCCTCCTTGGCGAGGGTAAGAGCGTATTCGCGGCCCAATCCCCCACCGGCTCCGGTGACGACGATGACGCGATCCTGCACTCCTGGCATCAGGTTCCTCTCTGCTTGTGAAACACGTTTACTAGCAAGCGATTTGGTGTGAAATGGGTCAGAACAATCTGCGAGCCATTTTGATGGCGCGCGCTGTGTACGGCGGGTAGATGAAGCTCGTCAGGTCCGGCCGGGTCGGCTTGGTCAGCACCGACTTGCGGTGGCTGAATTCCTCGAAGCCGAATCTGCCATGGTAGGCGCCCATCCCCGAAGCGCCGACGCCACCGAACGGCAGCTTGACCGTCGACACCTGGAAGGCCATGTGGTTGACCACCATGCCGCCGGCGGGCACCTCGTTGATGACCCGTTCGCGAACCGCGCGCGACTTGGTGAACAGATACGCGGACAGCGGCTTGGGCCGCGCGTTGACGAAACGTATTGCGTCGTCCAGGGATTGGACGGTGATCACCGGCAGCAGCGGTCCGAAGATCTCGTTCGCCATCAGCGGGCTGTCCGGGTCGGGATCGACGACGACCGTCGGCTCGATGCGCAGGGTCGACGGGTCGCTGCCGCCACCGACGGTAACCTTGCCGCCCGCGCCCTTTAGGTAACCGCTGAGCCGGTCGAACTGGCGCTGGTTGGCCACGCGCATTCCGTTCGGCCCCTCGGAACGATACTTGGTAATGGCCGCGCCGATTTTGCTGACGAGTTCGTCGCGGATCTTCGCGTCGACCAGCACGTAATCGGGTGCGACGCACGTCTGTCCGCCGTTGAGCAATTTGATCCAGGCGATCCGCTTGGCGGCGACGTCCACGTCGGCGTCGGCCGCGACAATCACCGGGCTCTTGCCACCCAGCTCGAGCGTGACCGGGGTCAGATGACGCGCCGCGCCTTCGTAGACCTTGCGGCCGATCTCGGTGCCACCGGTGAACACCACCCGGTCCAGGCCCTGCGCGATCAGCTCCTGGCTCACCGCGCCGTCACCTTCGATCACCGCGATCGCGTCGTTGTCGAGATAGCGCGGCACCAGCTCGGCCATCAGGTGCGACGAAGCGGCCGCGATTTCCGAGGGCTTGAGCACCACGGCGTTGCCGGCGGCGATCGCACCGACCGCCGGACCCAAAGTCAGGTAGAACGGGTAATTCCAGGCGCCGATGACCAGCACAGTGCCGTAGGGCTCGTACTGGATCCAGCCGCGGCCGGGGAGCTGCGCCGCTTCGAGCAGCGCGTATTTGCGACGGGTCCACTTGCGCACCTTCTTGGCGGCGTACTTCGCTTCGCCGATGGTGCCGGCGGTGTCGCCAAGGAACGCCTCGAAGGGGTGGCGGTCCAGGTCCTCGGCGAGCGCGGCATTGATCGCGGCGTCGTTCTCTTCCATCAGCTTGGCCAGCTGCAACAACTGCCGCTTACGCCATTCGATGTCGCGAGTGCGGCCGGAGGCGAAGGTCTGGCGCAGCCGTCCCACCGTCGCGGCGATGTTGGCGGGGTGCCCCGTCCCAGGACTAGGGGCCCCAGTGGCTTCGGAGGTCTTTGGTGCAATCGATTCGGTGGTCATCATTGTCCTTCCCTTGTGCACCGTCCCGAGGGTGCCCACTACTCGGCAGATAGACACTCATGGGTGATACCCGCGATCCTAACCATCCGGTTGGGAGGGCAGTGAGGAAGATCCGGCCGGAACCGGTCAGGCCTTGGTCGCCGTCACAAAGGTGTTCGCGAACGGCCGCTCATCCGACACCGGCTCGCGGCCCAATCGCGCCGCCTCCTCGCGCGCGCTGATGATGCGGGTGGTCCAGCCGTGCCCGGCGAACCAGTCGCCGCAGTCAGGGCGGTCCCCGTCCTCAAACCAGAGGTCGAACGGGTTGAACGAGGTGTCTTGGCCGCGGGCTTCCCGCTTGGCCTTCAGGTTGGCCCAACGCTCTTCGGCCTCTTGGCGCTTGGCTTGGTCCACCCCGAAATTCTCCACAGCCACCCGGCTGCCCGGTCCGCTCAGCGCGTCGACCGAGGCGAACAGCGCTTCCTGAGCGGCCGCCGGCAGAAACGGCAACAGCCCCTCGGCCAGCCATGCCGTCGGCCGGCTCGCGTCGAAGCCGGCGTCACGCAAGGCTTGCGGCCAGTCGTGGCGCAGGTCGACAGGCACGGCCCGCCGGTCGGCGATTGCCGTGGCGCCGTGACCGGCCAGTGTCTGGCTTTTGTACTCCAGCACCTTGGGCAGGTCGATCTCGTAGACGACGGTGCCGGCTGGCCAGTCCAACCGGTAAGCGCGCGAGTCCAGGCCGGCCGCCAGAATCACGACTTGGCGGATCCCGCCGGCAACCGCGTCGGTGAAGTACTCGTCGAAAAAGTGGGTCCGCACCGCCTGGTAATCGATCATCTGCTGGGAGTCGACGGTGGAGTCAGGATCGTCGTCCTCGGCCCACCACGCGGCGACCTGCTCGCGCACTCCCTCGAGTTCGGGCGTGGTGACCAGCGGCTCGGCGAACTGGTCGCGGATCAGCGGGTCTGTGCTGGCCGTCTCGGCGGCCCGGGCCAGGGCGACCATCACCGCGGTCGCCCCGACGCTGGTGGCGATGTCCCAGGAGTCGTCCGCGGTGCGCGCCATTACAGCAGCTCGGCGATCACGAAGTCGGAGAAGGCATCCTTGTCGTCGGACAGCGGAACATTGTCATTCCAGCGGCCCAGCCGGCGCATCTCGTCGGCTGAGTGCTGCGCGGTGGCGCGCCAGCCGTGCTCGTTCAGCCATTCGGTGACGTCTGCGCGGTGCTCATCGCGATACATCAGCTCGCCGACGTCGACGGACTGCTCGAAGCCGATCTCGTCCGCCACCTTCTTGAAGCGCTCGCGCATCTGCTGCCGCCGCTCCTCGGCGTGGTTAGGAGCGGTCTCCGCCGAGACCCGGCTTCCCGCCGGGCTCAGCTCGCCGACCAGGGTGAAAAGCCGGTCCTGGGCCTCGGCGGGCAGGTACATCAGCAGCCCCTCGGCCAGCCAAGCGGTCCGTTGCGTCGGGTCGAAGCCCGCGGCGCGCAGCGCGGCCGGCCAGTCCTGGCGCAAGTCGATGGCCACCTCGCGGCGATCGGCGGTAGGGGTCACCCCGTTTTCGACCAAGGTGCTGGATTTGTAGTCCAGTACCTGCGGCTGATCGATCTCGTAGACCGTGGTGCCGGCCGGCCAGTCCAGCCGGTAAGCGCGCGAGTCCAGTCCCGACGCCAGGATCACGATCTGGCGGATTCCGGCGGCGACGGCATCGGCGAAGTAGGTGTCGAAGAACTTGGTCCGCACCGCCTGGTAGCCCCGCATGTGGTGCAGGTGCGCCGCGGAGTCTTCGTCGAGGGCTTCGATCTTGGCCGTGACGTCGGGGTCCAGCATGGCTTCCCAGAGCACACCCGCATTGGCGCCCTCGACCAGCAGCTTGGCGTAGGGGTCACGGATCAGCGCATCGGGTCGCTCGGTTTCGACGGCCCGGGCCGCGGCCACCATGACCGCGGTGCTGCCGACGCTGGTCTTGATGTCCCAGGTGTCGTCGTGGGTGCGCAATGAGCTCATCTAATGCTCCGATTTTCTTCGTTGGGCTAGTTGGACGGACGGCCGAGACGCGCCCGCAGCAGGGCGCTGCGCACGGCGTCGTCGGACAGATCTTCGGGTACCGCGCGGCCCAGCCGGGCCATCTCCTCGCGGTTGTTCACGACGTGCACGTGCCAGCCGTGGTCGGCGAGCCACGCAGCGGCATCCGACCGGTCGGGCTCGTTGTAGGTCAAGGCCTCGACGTTGACATCGAGCCCGAGTCGCTCGCGCATCCGCGTCCAGCGGCCGGTGTTGCTGCTGGAGTTAATGCCGAACACCTCGATGGCAACTCGACTGCCCGCGGCGCTCAGCGCGGTGAACATTTCGAAGAGCCGGTCCTGGGCATCGCTGGGCAGGTAAGGCAGCAAGCCCTCAGCCAGCCAGGCCGTCGGCTGGGTGCGGTCGAACCCGGCCGCTGTCAGCGCCGCCGGCCAGTCGTCGCGCAGGTCCACCGCGACGGTGCGCCGGATTGCGGTGGGCACCGCGCCGTTGGAGTCCAGGATTCCGGTTTTGTATTCCAGCACCTTGGGCTGGTCGACCTCGTACACCGCGGTATCGGCCGGCCAATCCAGGCGGTAGGCCCGCGAGTCCAGCCCGGCGGCCAGGATCACCACCTGCCGGATCCCGTCGCTGACGGCGTCGGCGAAGTACTCGTCGAAAAAGTGGGTGCGTACCGCCTGGTAGTTGATGCCGAGGCGGTGCTTGCGTTGGCCCTCTTCATCGCCGTCGAGCCAGGCCAGCTTGGGGTCGGTCAGCCGGGCCCACGCGGGTCCGGCGGGCGACACCAAGGTCCGGGCGAAATCGTCGCGAATCAGCGGGTTGGGCCCGGCCGTCTCCGCGGCGCGCGACGCCGCGACGCCCAGCGCAGTCGCGCCGACGAGTTCGGTAATGGCCCAAGAATCGCCCTCGGTACGTAACGAGGACGCTGACGAAGAGGTGTCATCGAGTTCAGTCATGCCACAGCCATGCTACCCGAAAAAGTTAGTTAGCCTATGCGCTTTGTGCCCGATCTCACTGCGCCTCCAACGGCGCCCGCGTTGGCTAGTCTTTGGGCCGAAACAGCGCGCCGGCCAGCAGCTGCCGCAGCATTTCGGTGAGGTCAGCCATCTCGCGGCTACGCAGATAACCGGCATAGAACCCCACCCCGCAGAGCACGACGATGAGCGTCTCCGTCAACACGTCAGCGTCGATATCGGCGGCGACTTCGCCTCGTTCGATCGCATCGTTGACGGCCCACCTCAGAAAGTCCCGGCTCGTTCGAACAGAATCGTTTCCGGCGGAGTTCAGTTCCGGATGGCGGTGCGATTCCAACACGTTGGTGACCATAAACGCCGACGCGGACGGGTTGTCCGAATTCGCGTCCATCGCGGCGGAGATGAACGAGCCGAGCCGTCCCATCAGGGTGGTCTCGCCGCCGGCCCGTTTGATGCCGGCGGCGACGACCATTTCGTTGGTTTCGTCCACGACTTCGCGATACAGCATTCGCTTGCTGGGGAAATAGTGGTTGATCGCCGGCCTGGTCAGGTCAGCGCGCACCGCGATTGCCTGGAAAGTCGCTCCGTCATAGCCGCGCTCGCTGAATACCAGACGAGCGGCGCGCAAGATTCTCTTGCGCGTCTCGTCTGCCTTCGCGGCAGGCGGACGCCCCGGCCTGCGCCTCCCCGTTGATGGCACTAGTGGATTGTGCCACCGCCTCGGTGCGGCATTAACGCATTCGGCGGAATATGGCCAAATTTCCCGGCTTGGTAGTCCTCCATCGCCTCGATCAATTCCGCGCGGGAGTTCATCACGAAAGGCCCATAGTGGAATACCGGTTCACGAATCGGTTGTCCGCCAAGAAACAGCACATCAATTGCGGTGGTGGCCGATGATTCCTGGGCCGGTTGCGCGCCCACGGTGATCCGATCGCCGGGCCCCAGCACGGCCAACTGACCCTGTCGAATTGGGTGGCCGACCGGACCGACATATCCGCTCCCGGACAACACATAGATCAACGAGTTGAAATCACGCCGCCACGGAATGTTGAGCCTGGCCCCGTTTTCAATCGTGGCGTGCGCCAGGGTGATTGGCGTGTGAGTGACGCCGGGTCCGCGATGACCGTCGATATCGCCGGCGATGATGCGGACCAACGCGCCACCATCGTCGGAGGCCAGCAATCGGGCGTCACCGCCTTCGATGGCCTGATACCGGGGTGCTGCGAACTTGTCTTTCTTCGGCAGATTCACCCACAGCTGAATCCCGTGGAAGACACCACCGCCGTCGACCAACTCGGCGGGCGGGGTCTCAATGTGCAGAATGCCCGACCCGGCTGTCATCCATTGCGTCGCACCATCGGTGATCAAGCCGCCACCCCCATGGGAGTCCTGGTGCTCGAACTTGCCGTCGATCATGTAGGTGACGGTTTCGAAGCCGCGGTGTGGGTGCCAATCGGTGCCCCTGGGCTCGCCCGGTTCATATTCCACCTCGCCCATCTGGTCCATATGGACAAACGGGTCCAGGGCGTCGGCGCTTACCCCGGCGAATGCCCGCACGACGGGGAATCCCTCTCCCTCGTAGCCGCGCGGGCCGGTGGTGATCGAGCGGACCGGGCGTTCGGTGTCGGCTGGGTTGGCCGCGCCAATCCGTGCCAGTGTCAATGTGTCTGCGGTGATAGCAGGCATTTTTACCTCCTCATTTCCAACTGCCTATATAACCGGACCACAGTCCGTTTATTCCCGAGTTGCGTGCCCCATAGGATGGCTTGGTGCTTGGGGGACCGCAGAGACACCTGCCAGTCAGGCCCGCGGCGTGAGTGAACCGAAGGAGGACAGGGCCCACCCATCATTCGCCTCAGCTCCAGCCGCAGGCGGCAGATTCGGGGCGAGGATCAGAGCGTCGGGCTACTTGCAGAAGTGGCTGGTACTCGGGGTGACTATTGGTATCGTCTCCGGCCTGGGCGCCGTCGTCTTCTATCTCGGGCTGAAATACACCGGTCAGTTCCTGCTGGGTTATCTGGCGGACTATCACATCCCGACGCCCGCCGGCGAGGGCGGCAGCCAGGGGTCCGCCGGTTTTCACCGTGCGTGGGCGATCCCATTGGTGACGACAGGCGGAGCGCTCCTCTCGGCACTGATCGTGGCGAAATTCGCTCCGGAAGCCACCGGTCACGGCACCGACGAAGCTATCGAGGCGGTACACGGCAATCCCCGTGCCATCCGTTTCCGGGCGGTGCTGGTCAAGATGGTGGCCAGTGCGCTGACCATCGGCTCAGGCGGCTCAGCGGGCCGCGAAGGCCCGACCGCGCAAATCTCGGCTGGCTTCTCCTCATTGCTTACCCGACGGCTGCACCTGTCCGACGAGGACGGCCGGACAGCTGTAGCGCTGGGTATCGGTGCGGGAATTGGCGCGATCTTCGCCGCGCCGCTGGGCGGTGCGGTGCTGGCGGCTTCGGTGATCTACCGCGACGACTTCGACTACCGCTGCCTGCTACCCGGCTTCATCACCGCCGGGACGGCATATGCGGTGCTCGGATCATTCCTTGGCTTCGATCCGCTGTTCGGCTACATCGACGCCGAGTATCGCTTCGAACGGGCGGGGCCACTGCTGTGGTTTGTCGTGCTCGGCCTGGCCGCGGCCGCCGTCGGCTACCTGTATGCGGAAGCCTTCCACTTCATGGTCTCGCTAGCGCACCGGATTCGGATTGCGTCTTGGCTCAAACCGGCAATCGGCGGTCTACTGGTCGGCCTACTGGGGCTAGCGATACCCCAGATCCTGAGCAGCGGCTACGGCTGGGCCCAGCTTGCAGCCGCACGGGAATCACTCTTGCACATCCCATTGTGGATCGTCCTGCTGCTGCCGATCGCCAAGATTGTCGCCACCTCGCTGTCGATCGGAACCGGCGGATCCGGCGGGCTGTTCGGTCCGGGGATCGTGATCGGCGCCTTCGTAGGAGCCGCGATCTGGCGGCTTGGCGACCTTTTCGCCCTCCCTGGGATTCCCCACGAGCCAGGGGTTTTCGTGGTCGTGGGGATGATGGCGTGCTTCGGCAGTGTCGCTCGCGCGCCGCTGGCGGTCATGATCATGGTCGCGGAGATGACCGGGTCATTTTCAGTGGTGCCCGGCGCGATCCTCGCTGTCGGGATCGCGGCATTGGTGATGTCGCGCACCAACGTCACGATCTACGAGGCGCAGCGACTGAATCGGCAGACCGCCGAGGCTGAACGCGAACGCGAAGCCTCGGCGGTCACCGTTGTTGAACCGTCAAGCGATAGCTAAGACTTCCGGCGCGCGGTGCTGGCCGCACTCTTCTCAGTGCTCTTGCCGCCGTGGCTCAACTTGCCACCCGCGCTTTCCAGATGCGCCCGGACGAACCATTGGAACTTCTCCAGTGGCCCCGCCTGCGCGATCAGCAGATCCTGCGTCACCGGATCGAGTTCGTCTGTCTCGTCGATGGCGGCGCGAAGGTCCTCGACCACGCCGTTGTAGACCAAGTCCAGCGCAGCCAGGTGCGCCGGGACGGTGTCGCGGCCAACCGAGTAGTCATCCCAGGACCGATCCCTGATGATGGCTCCGGGGGTGCCCTCCGGCGAAGCCCCCAGTGCCGCAATACGTTCGGCGACATCGTCGGCGAACGTACGCACCGCATCCACCTGCGGGTCGATCATCTCGTGCACACCAATGAAGCTGGGCCCCACGACATTCCAGTGAATGTGCTTGAGCGTCAGATGAAGATCGTTGTAAGTGCTCAGCTGCTTCTGCAGCAGCTCGGTGAGCCGTGCCGCTTGCTTGTCGGTTAATCCCGGAATAGTGAACTGAGTCATGCTTCCCTCCTCACACGTTGCTTGTGAGGACGGGTACCCGATGGTGCATTGCAAAAACAACCGCAGGTCAAAGCGAGTGGATTTGCTGCACCGGAAGTCGCGCCCCGCGGCGCGGCTCGTAGGCCAATCCGCTGGCTTCCAGCAACCGAACCACCCGTTGGCGGTGCGGTCGCATCGGTTCGAGCAGCTCGAGCATGCCGGTGTCATCGACGGGATGACCCAGCAGTGTCCAGCCGATCATCTTCGGGATGTGATAGTCGCCCACCGAAACGGCATCGGCGTCGCCGAATGCGCGCTGCGCGGTCTCGGCCGCCGTCCACTCGCCCACCCCCGGCAAGGACATCAACGCTTGGCGGGCCTGCTCGGCCGGACGTGACACCAGCCGTTCCAGCGACGCCGCCCGCTGCGCACAGGTCACCACGGTTTGCGCGCGCCGCGGGTCGACGTTGGCGCGGTGAAATTCCCACGACGGGATGGTTCGCCAGGCCTGCGCTGACGGCGGCACCCGCATGCGGGCCGGTGCCGGGCCGGGTGCCGGTGTGCCGTACTTGGTCACCAGCACACGCCATGACCGGAACGCGTCGGCACCGGGCACCCGCTGCTCGATGATCGCCGGGATCAACGCCTCCAGCACTTGTCCGGTGCGGCCCAGCCGCAGGTGCGGCACCCTCCGCTGGGCTTCGGCAACCGTGGGGTGGGTGGGCACGAAACCCGAGCAGTCGTCATCGACACCCAGCAGAGCGGGCAGCAGCTCGAGAAATTCCTCGGCACCGCCGCCCCATGCTTCGCAGTGAACGGCATTCGGGGCCGCGCGGTGCAGCCGCGCGGCCACCGGCCCGGCGGGCAGCAGGCTGGTCCGCCACGTCGTGCCGTCACCCGGATTCTGAAAGCACGGATCTGCAGGACCGCGACGAAGCGGCGCCAGGGTGTGCCCGAAGCTGACCGCCCCGGGAAACGTCACTGTGCGCGCACTCTTCACCAACAAGCTCCGAATCTCACTCCGGTTCCAGAAAGTCACCGCGGCCAGGCCGCCATGATTGACCGGCAACTACTCCCCGAGACACTATTGCGGGGTGACGACGCCGTTCGATGCCCCGCATGCCGAATTGGCTTGGACGTTCATCCAGAGCCTGAGCGAGGCTGACGATGTGGACGAGGGCTTCACGCTGCTCAGCGACGACTTCACCTACTGGAGCCTGTATACCCGCGTGTGCATCGACAAGGACGGGTTCCGCCGAGAGATTGACCGACGCAGAGGTGTCGTCACATTCAGCATCGACCTGCTCCGCTGTCTCACCGACGGAGATACGGTGGTCGTGGAGGCCTATGCCACCGGAACGAAACCCGACGGCGAGCAGTATGAGACCCCGTACATTTGCATCTTCGAGACCCGCGACGGGCTGATTATCTCACTGCGTGAATACAGCGACACCAGGTTGACGACGGAGGTTCTGGACTATTGAACCCCTCGTCGGAGGCTATTCGGCCAGCACGCTGATTTCGGCCTTGTTCGGATAGAACGCCGCGTGGCCGGCAATCTCGGCGACTGCGGGGAAGGGCTCCTCGTAGGTCCAGATCGCGTCCTCGACGGTGTCGCCGGCTGAGGTCGTCACGCTGTAGTAGCTGGCGTCCCCCTTGAACGGGCAGTAGGTCGAGGTGTCGGTGCGGGTGAGCCGCTCGGAGACCACGTCACCGAACGGAATGTATTGCACCCCGGGGATAGTGGCTTCGCGCAACTCCAGCGCCGCGGTCGTGTCGGCGACGAGCTCGCCGTTGACGCGAACCTGTACTCGCCCCTTGGTGGGTTCGATGGCGATCGGGTGCCCGGCGCTGGGTTCCAAGACTTCGCGGTGGCTCATGATGAATACCTTCCTCAAACGCAGATACGGGTTGCAACACCAACCTGCATTCAACGCTTCCCGGCGGCGCCAATTCAGATTGCGCGGCCGGACTGTTCTTTTCCAGGCGTGCGCATCGCGTTCCAGAACCGGGCGGCCTCGCGAATCGATTCCTCGACCGGGCGGGGTTGCCAGCCCAGCTCGCGCTTGGCCTTGCTGCTGTCGACGTCGGCTTCGCTGCGCATCATCCGCACCGATGCGAGGCTGAGTTGGGCGTCCTTGCCGGTGAGCCGTGCCTTCAGGCTGCCCGCCGCGGCCATGGCATAGAGCATCGGCACCGAGATAGCACGTTGCGGCGGCGGCACACCAACCTCGTCGGCCGCGATCCGCACTACGTCGTTCAACGCGAACATTCGCTCGGAGACCAGGTAGCGCTCGCCGATGCGGCCGTGTTCGGCGGCCAAGATCATGGCCTTGGCCGCATCGTCGACGCCGACGACTTCCAGCTGGATGCCGTTCATCAGGAAGGGCAGCTTGCCGAACACCGCGCCGGCGATGAAGGCACCGTGCGGGGTGCCGCCCCAGTCGCCGGTCCCGTACGTGGTGGAGACGCACATCGCGATGGCGGGCAGGCCGGCTTCGGCGACGTAGCGCATCACCAGGTTTTCGGCCTGCACTCGCGATTGAACGTAGGGAGTCAACCCGCGCGACGCGATCACGTCGTCCTCGGTCGCGACGTGGCCATGCCGGCGCCCCACCGTCGCGTAGGTGCTGGTGAAGATGAACCTGCGCAGACCGGGTTCTTTGACGGCGACATCGAGAACGTTGCGCAGACCTTCGACGTTGGTGCGAAACAGCGGCGAGCTGTCCCGCAACCAGGCGCGGGCGTCGACGACGCAGTAATACACGTCGTCGACACCGTCCATGGCTTCGCGCACCGTGGCGGTGTCGAACACGTCGCCGTGGAAGCGGGTGAGTTCGAGGTCGTCGATGGAAAGGGTGTTGGCGCCTTCGCGCACCATCGCCCGCACCTCAGCCCCGCCGGCGACCAGCTGGCGGGTCACATGCGAACCCAGAAAGCCGTTGGCGCCGATGACAAGTTTGGGCTTGGAGCTCACTGGGCGCCGCCGTACTGCTCCAGGAAACGCGCGGCATCCTCGTCAAGGGTGCCCAGCTCCTGCGCCTTGCGGCACCACTTCAACGCCGCCTGCACGAAGCGCAGCGGGTTGTAGATGTCTTCCTGCTGACCCCACAGACCGTCGCCGGCGTAGGTGATGATCGAGATGTTGGTCGCGGTGATGACGCTGCCGTCACCGGGA
>Ga0208987_1000009_pt1 | contig 51463 bp, 45 predicted proteins | sample MedBloCARef_O2_FD_187845 | JGI IMG/M metagenome (GOLD analysis project Ga0208987, IMG submission 187845) | Forest soil microbial communities from El Dorado National Forest, California, USA - Mediterranean Blodgett CA Ref_O2 (SPAdes) (version 2) | ecosystem: Environmental > Terrestrial > Soil >... | reverse complement strand
GGGTCAATGCGCGGGCGGCCATACCCCCGGTGCTGGAATTGTTGGCCGGCGGCTGCGACCTGTCACCGGTCGTCGACCGCATCGTTTCCTGGGAGGACGCTCCGTCGGAGTGGCCGACGATGACCGGCAAAACCGTCTTCACCAGGGCCTAGGAACTCAGGCGATGTCGCCGACGAACACCGCCATGCGGGGCAACTGCAGGCGCACCAGCCGAGGGAGCCCTGCACCGTCGGAGCCCGCCGGCAGGATCCGGGTATTGGTGATGTGCACGTCGCTACGGGCGAAATGCAGGTCAGCCTGGCCCGCAGCCAGCACGTTCTTGACCCAGTCGGTCTTGCCATGGGCCAGCGCGATCGCCAGCACGTTGCCCTTGCGATAAGCCGTGACGATGGTTTTGTACTGCTTGGCGGACTTGCGGCCGTGATGCTCGATCGTTCCGGTGCCGGGCAGGTAGCGCGCGATCGGCTTGAGCGCCCGGTTGAGGTATTTGACCTGGAGGTTCTCGAACCAGACCGGAAACACCATCGGGACACCCGGCGCGTTGTTGGGATGATCTTTCCTAGACATAACGCGCACAGTACCGGTCGGATATTGACTTGAGTTGTTCTGGGACAATGGAGACCGTGAGCACCACTGAGCCGTCGCCGATGGCCCGCATTGACCTGCGGGGCGCGGAGTTGACGACTGCTCGCCTACGGGCAGCGCTGCCGCGCGGCGGCGCCGATGTGGAGGCGGTATTGCCCACGGTGCGGCCAATCGTGGCGGCCGTCGCCGAGCGGGGCGCCGAGGCGGCCCTGGAATTCGGAGCGACGTTCGACGGCGTGCGCCCGCCCGCCGTGCGGGTACCTGATGCCGCGTTGCAGGGGTCGCTGGACGGCCTGAGCCCCGACGTCCGCGACGCGCTGCAGGTGATGATCGAGCGGACCCGCGCGGTGCACGCCGACCAGCGCCGCACCGACGTCACCACCGCGCTCGGCCCCGGCGCGACAGTCACCGAACGATGGGTTCCGGTCGAGCGGGTGGGCCTGTATGTGCCCGGCGGCAACGCCGTCTACCCGTCCAGCGTGGTGATGAATGTCGTACCCGCGCAGGTCGCCGGTGTCGGCTCGCTGGTGGTGGTCAGCCCGCCGCAGGCGGCGTCGCAGGGCCAGTTCAAGGGCCTGCCGCATCCGACGATCCTGGCCGCGGCCCGGCTCTTGGGAGTCGACGAGGTATGGGCTGTCGGCGGCGCCCAGGCGGTGGCATTGCTGGCATACGGCGGCACCGACACCGACGGTGCCGAGCTGGCGCCCGTCGACATGATCACCGGGCCCGGCAACATCTACGTGACCGCCGCCAAGCGGCTGTGTCGCTCCCGGGTGGGAATCGACGCCGAGGCCGGGCCGACCGAGATCGCCATCCTGGCCGACCACACCGCAGATCCCGCACTTGTGGCCGCCGATTTGATCAGTCAAGCCGAACACGACGAGATGGCCGGCAGTGTGCTCGTCACCGCCGACGAGAAGCTGGCCGACGCCACCGACACCGAGTTGGTCGCCCAGCTGCAGACCACCGTGCACCGCGAACGGGTGACCGCCGCACTGAGTGGACGCCAGTCGGCGATCATCCTGGTCGACAACCTGGACGCCGGCGTCAGCGTCGTCAATGCCTACGCCGCTGAACACCTGGAGATCCAGACCGCCGATGCGCAACGAGTTGCCGGTCAAATACGTTCGGCAGGTGCGATTTTCGTCGGCCCATACGCTCCGGTAAGCCTGGGCGACTACTGCGCCGGGTCCAACCATGTGTTGCCCACGGCGGGCAGCGCCCGGCATTCCAGCGGACTGTCGGTACAGACCTTCCTGCGCGGTATCCATGTTGTCGACTACACAGAGGCGGCCCTCAAAGACGTGTCCGGACACGTGATCACGCTCGCCAAGGCCGAAGACCTGCCGGCACACGGCGAGGCGGTACGGCGGAGGTTCGAGCGATGACGACACCCGAACCGACGCTTGACGACCTGCCGCTGCGCGACGACCTGCGTGGCAAGTCGCCCTACGGCGCGCCGCAATTGGCGGTTCCGGTGCGGCTGAACACCAATGAGAATCCGCACCCGCCGACCCAGGCACTGGTCGACGACGTCGTCCGGTCGGTGCACGAGGTAGCCAGCGACCTGCACCGCTACCCCGACCGCGATGCGGTGGCCTTGCGTCGTGATCTGGCCAGCTACCTCACCACCCAGACCGGCACTCAGCTTGGTGTCGAAAACCTCTGGGCTGCCAATGGTTCCAACGAGATCCTGCAGCAGCTGCTGCAGGCGTTCGGCGGGCCGGGCCGCAGTGCCATCGGATTCGTCCCCTCCTATTCGATGCACCCGATCATCTCCGACGGCACCCGCACCGAATGGCTCGAGACCGCCCGCGCCGAGGACTTCAGTCTTGACGTCGAGGCGGCGGTGGCCGCCGTCACCGAGCGCAGACCCGACGTGGTGTTCATCGCCAGCCCGAATAATCCGTCCGGGCAGAGTGTTTCGTTGTCGGACCTGCGGCGGCTGCTGGATGTGCTGCCGGGAATCATGATCGTCGACGAAGCTTACGGCGAGTTCTCCGCACAGCCCAGCGCGGTGGCGCTGGTGCGGGAGTATCCGACCAAGCTCATCGTCACCCGCACCATGAGCAAAGCGTTTGCCTTCGCCGGCGGCCGGCTCGGTTATCTGGTCGCCACGCCCGCGGTGATTGACGCGATGCTGCTGGTGCGGTTGCCTTATCACCTGTCGTCGGTCACCCAGGCCGCGGCCCGGGCCGCGCTGCGGCACGCCGACGACACCCTGGGCAGCGTGGCCATCCTGATCGCCGAACGCGAACGAGTTACAACATCCTTGACCCGCATGGGCTTTCGGGTAATTCCGAGCGACGCGAACTTTGTGCTGTTCGGTCAATTCGCCAACGCACCCGCCACCTGGCAGCGTTACCTGGACGCCGGCATTCTGATCCGCGATGTCGGGATTCCCGGTTACCTGCGTGCCACCACCGGGCTGGCCGACGAGAACGACGCCTTCCTCAAAGCCAGCGCCCAGATCGCAGCCACCGAGCTGGCCCCAGCCCCCAGCCCCGTAGGAGCACCATGACCGCTATTGCAACCCGCCGCGCGCGTATCGAGCGGCGCACCAAGGAATCCGACATCGTCATCGAGCTCGACCTCGACGGCACCGGACAGGTCCACGTCGACACCGGGGTGCCGTTCTACGACCACATGCTGACTGCGCTGGGCAGTCACGCCAGCTTCGACCTGACCGTGCGCACCAAGGGCGACGTCGAGATCGAGGGCCATCACACCATCGAGGACACGGCGATCGCACTGGGACAGGCGCTCGGGCAGGCCCTCGGCGACAAGAGGGGCATCCGCCGATTCGGGGACGCGTTCATCCCGATGGATGAGACGCTGGCGCACGCCGCCGTCGACGTGTCCGGCCGGCCCTACTGCGTGCACAGCGGAGAGCCGGATCACCTGCAGCACACCACCATCGCCGGCAGCTCGGTGCCATACCACACCGTGATCAACCGGCACGTCTTCGAGTCGCTGGCCATGAACGCCCGCATTGCGTTGCACGTGCGGGTGCTGTACGGACGCGACCCGCACCACATCACCGAGGCGCAGTACAAAGCCGTCGCACGCGCGTTGCGTCAGGCGGTCGAGCCCGACCCACGCGTGTCGGGTGTGCCATCCACCAAAGGTGTTCTGTGACGGCGAAATCCGTAGTTGTTCTGGATTATGGTTCCGGAAATCTACGATCAGCTCAACGCGCATTACAACGGGTCGGCGCCTCGGTCGAGGTGACCGCCGACGCGCGTGCGGCCGCGGCCGCGGACGGGTTGGTGGTGCCTGGCGTTGGTGCCTACGAGGCATGCATGACGGGCTTGCGCAAGATCGACGGAGATCGGATCATCGCTGACCGGGTGGCCGCCGGACACCCGGTATTGGGCGTCTGCGTCGGCATGCAGATCTTGTTCGCCCGCGGCGTGGAATTCGGGGTGGAGACCACCGGCTGCGGCCAGTGGCCGGGAGCCGTCACCCGGCTGGATGCCCCGATCATCCCGCACATGGGCTGGAACATCGTGAAGTCCGGTTCCGGCAGCACGCTGTTCAAGGGCCTGGACGCAACCTCCCGCTTCTACTTCGTGCACTCCTACGCCGCGCAGCACTGGGAAGGCGCGCCGGAGGCGGTGTTGACCTGGGCCACACATCACGTGCCGTTTTTGGCCGCAGTCGAGGAAGGGCCGTTGGCCGCCACCCAATTCCATCCGGAGAAAAGTGGCGATGCCGGTGCGGCCGTGTTGAGCAATTGGGTTGAAGGACTATAGATGCCACTGATCTTGTTACCCGCTGTCGACGTGGTCGAGGGTCGAGCCGTGCGCCTGGTGCAGGGCAAGGCCGGCAGCGAAACCGAATACGGCTCAGCGCTGGACGCCGCGCTGGGCTGGCAGCGCGACGGCGCCGAATGGATTCACCTGGTGGACCTGGACGCGGCGTTCGGGCGTGGCTCCAACCGTGAACTGCTCGCCGAGGTGGTGGGAAAGCTCGACGTCCATGTCGAGCTGTCCGGCGGAATCCGGGACGACGATTCGCTGACCGCGGCGCTGAACACCGGTTGTACCCGGGTCAACCTGGGCACCGCGGCGCTGGAGAATCCGCAGTGGTGCGCCCGGGCCATCACCGAGCACGGCGACAAGGTCGCCGTCGGGCTGGATGTGCAGATCGTCGACGGTGTGCACCGGTTGCGCGGACGCGGCTGGGAAACCGATGGCGGAGATCTGTGGGAGGTGTTGGAACGCCTTGACAGTGAGGGATGTTCGCGGTTTGTCGTCACCGATGTCACCAAGGACGGGACCTTGGGTGGCCCCAATCTCGACCTGCTGGCCGGCGTTAGCAATCGCACTGACGCCCCGGTGATCGCGTCGGGCGGAGTGTCCAGTCTCGACGACCTGCGCGCCATCGCAACCCTTACCGACCGCGGCGTCGAGGGCGCCATTGTCGGCAAGGCCCTCTACGCCGGCCGGTTCACCCTGCCAGAGGCGCTGGACTCGGTACGAGAGTAAGAGCGGCAATGGATCTCAATGCACTGGTGGCCGAGGCGTCGGTGATTCTTGACGCGGCGGTAGCGCCTTTCCTGGCGGGCCACCGCGCCGATTCGGCGGTGCGGAAGAAGGGCAACGACTTTGCGACGGCCGTTGATCTCGCGATCGAGCGACAGGTCGTCGCCGCACTGGAAAAGGCCACCGGAATCGGCGTGCACGGCGAAGAATTCGGTGGCACGCCCATCGACTCACCGTGGGTGTGGGTATTGGACCCGGTCGACGGCACCTTCAACTACGCCGCGGGCTCGCCGATGGCCGCGATCCTGCTCGGCCTGCTGCATGACGGCGAGCCGGTCGCGGGGCTGACCTGGTTGCCGTTCACTGACGAGCGCTACACCGCCGTTGCGGGTGGCCCGCTGATGAAAAATGATCTACCGCAACCGTTGCTGACTCCGGTCACGCTTGCCGACTCGCTGATCGGAGTCGGCACCTTCAACGCGGACTCGCGAGGCCGGTTCCCCGGTCGGTATCGGCTGGCGGTGCTGGAGAACCTGAGCCGGGTGTCCTCGCGGCTGCGCATGCACGGCGCCACTGGCATCGATATCGCCTATGTTGCGGACGGAATTCTCAGCGGCGCAATCCATTTCGGTGGCGAGATCTGGGACCACGCGGCGGGCATCGCACTGGTGCAGTCCGCCGGCGGCGTCGTCACCGACTTGACCGGTCAACCGTGGACCCCCGCATCGCGGTCGGTTCTGGTCGCGGCGCCCGGCGCGCATCGCGAGCTCCTCGAAATCCTGCAGGCTAGCGGAAAACCGGAGGACTACTGAGATGTACTCGGGTACCGGCCTAGCCGTGCGCGTGATTCCATGCCTGGACGTCGATGACGGGCGGGTGGTCAAGGGAGTCAACTTCCAAAACCTGCGCGACGCCGGCGATCCGGTCGAGCTCGCGGCGGCCTACGACGCCGAAGGCGCCGACGAGCTGACCTTTCTCGACGTGACCGCGTCGTCGTCGGGCCGGGCCACCATGCTCGAGGTGGTGCGCCGCACCGCCGAGCAGGTGTTCATCCCACTGACGGTGGGTGGCGGGGTGCGAACGGTGGCCGATGTCGACGTGTTGCTGCGGGCGGGGGCAGACAAGGTATCGATCAATACCGCTGCCATTTCCCGTCCGGAGCTGTTGGCTGAGATGGCAACGCAATTCGGCTCTCAGTGCATTGTGTTGTCCGTCGATGCCCGCACCGTGCCCGCCGGCTCGACACCGACACCGTCGGGCTGGGAGGTGACCACCCACGGTGGTCGCCGCGGGACCGGCATCGACGCGGTCGAATGGGCGGCCCGCGGCGCCGAGCTCGGCGTGGGAGAGATCCTGCTGAACTCGATGGATGCCGACGGCACCAAAGCCGGGTTCGACCTGGCCATGCTGCGGGCGGTCCGTGCCGCGGTCACCGTGCCGGTGATCGCCAGCGGCGGTGCCGGGGCAGCCGAACACTTCGCGCCCGCGGTGGCAGCCGGCGCCGATGCGGTGTTGGCGGCCAGCGTATTTCACTTCGGTGAGCTGACGATCGGACAGGTCAAGGCCGTGATGGCGGCAGAAGGGATTACCGTCCGATGACGCTTGACCCCGACATTGCCGCGCGCCTGAAGCGCAACGCCGACGGCCTGTTCACCGCCGTGGTGCAAGAACGGAGCACCGGCGACGTACTGATGGTCGCCTGGATGGATGACGAGGCGCTGGCGCGCACCCTGGAAACCCGTGAGGCCACTTACTATTCGCGGTCACGCTCCGAACAGTGGGTTAAGGGCGCAACGTCCGGCCACACCCAGCATGTGCACTCGGTGCGCCTGGACTGCGACGGGGACACCGTGCTGTTGACGGTCGACCAAGTGGGCGCCGCCTGCCATACCGGCGAGCACAGCTGCTTCGACGCCGACGTGCTGTTAGCGCCAGAGGGCTAACTGCGGGCGACATTTAACCCGTCGGCTGCGACGATCGCTGCGCGGGGCCATTCGCGGTGAAAAACGGCCGGGCCGATCCGGTCCCGGCGAATCATCTCGACATCGATGGGCGCACTGCCCGTCACCGCGGTCGGCACCCGGAAGGAGAATGCCGATTCATCGGTGGCGATGGCCAGTAGGGCATCGGTATCGGTAAAACCGTTGGCGCGCATGGTGTCCTCGGCCCAGCGGGCCGGCTTGAGGCCGCCGAAGTTCTTGACATACACCACCCACAGCCGGGTACCGCGCTGGTTAGAGAGCCTGTTGATCGCTCGGTTGACCGTGTCGGATTCGAGAGGACCCAGCACCTTTGACTGATCCGTGAGTCGACTGGACAGCTTGATCGCCGGCTTCGACGGCGCTGAAGAGTGGTCGGTGGGCTGCACCGTCGATGGTGACATAGCGTTGCTGCCCGACTGGTTGGCGTCCTCGCCCACTAGACGGACGCCGACGAGCGCCGCGATGCCGACCAGCGCCGCGGCCACCACGGCGGTGACCGCAATCGCAGTCCGGCGGCTAGCGCGCGGCTTGGGAGCCGGCGTGTTCGGTGGCACCGCGATCACTTCGGTCGGACCGGCGATGACTTCCGTCGGGCCGGCAAACCGCGCCGCGGTGGTGTTCAGCTGGTTACCAAGTGCGGCCGCGAAATCCGCACACGTCGGGTAGCGGTCGTTGGGGCTCTTGGCCAGTGCCTTGGCAAGAGCGCCGTCGAGCTCTGCCAATTCTGGCCTGCGCAGACTGATCGGCGGTGGTGGCGCCGACAAATGCTGGGTGATGATCACTGCCGGGTTGGAACTGTGGAACGGAGCCGAGCCGGTCAGCAGGTTGAACGCGGTGCAGCCCAATGCGTATTGGTCGGCCCGTCCGTCCAGGTCCAAACCCTGCAACTGTTCGGGCGCGCAGTAGGCGGTCGTGCCCATCAACATGTTGGTCGCGGTCAGCCCGCTGACTTCACCCAATTCACGGGCGATGCCGAAATCGGCGAGCAGGATGCGCCGCCGGGGGCTGGAGTCGCTGAGCAGGATGTTGGCGGGTTTGACGTCACGATGCAGCAGCCCGCGTAAATGGGCATGATCGAGCGCGTCGGCCACGGCCGAAATGATCTCGACGACATCCGCTTTGGGCATTCCCGACGGGAACTCATCGCGCTGCAGTCTCGCGGCGTCGGTGCCTTCGACGTAGTCCATCGAGATCCACAGTTGGCCTTCGTATTCCCCGCGATCGTGAATGCCCACGATGTGTTCGTTGTACAAACTGGCGGCGAGGTCGGCCTCCCGGTTGAAGCGTTGGCGGAACTCTAGGTTGCCGGTCAGTTCGTCGGGCAGGATCTTGAGCGCATCGCGACGGGGCAAGCGTGGGTGCTGCGCCAGATACACCTCGCCCATGCCGCCGACCCCCAGACGGCGAACGATCGTGTATCCAGCGAAGACTGCGCCCGGGGGTAGCCCATCGCTTTGTGGCATGTGAGCATGCTACTGAGGCGATGATCGCGGCAGCCGGCTACTCGCAGACAGTGACGCCAGCGCTGCATCGCGATTGGGCACCCGCCTCGATGGGCACTGGCCGACGACTTCGATCAGAATGGCGGGCGATGCGCAAACGGGTGTCCTGGAACGTCGTGGTGCCGCTGATTGCCCTCGTCATGCTGGCACTGACCTGGGGCACGCAGCCCGGACCGATACTCGCCACCGTCGAGGCGGTATTTCTCATCGGCGCCGTGTTGGCGGCGGTGCATCACGCGGAGGTGGTCGCGGCCCGGGTCGGCGAGCCGTTCGGGTCGCTGGTGCTCGCCGCCGCGGTGACGGTGATCGAGCTGGCCCTGATCATCGAGCTGATGGCGTCCGGCGGAAACGACGCGACGACGCTGGCCCGCGACACCGCGTTTGCGGCGTTGATGATCACCACGAACGGGATCGCCGGGTTGTCGCTGCTGCTGGGTTCGCATCGGTATGGCGTGACACTGTTCAACCCCCAGGGCAGCGGCGCCGCGCTGGGGACCCTCACCACCCTGGCGACGCTGAGCCTGGTGCTGCCCACGTTCACCACCAGCCACAGTGGCCCGGAGTTCTCACCGGGTCAGCTCGCGTTCGCAGCCGTCGCGTCGCTGCTGCTCTACCTGATGTTCGTCTTCACCCAAACCGTGCGGCACCGCGACTTCTTTCTGCCGATCACGCAGAAAGGTCAACGGGGGCAATTCGAGGATGAGGAAACTCATGCGGACCCACCGAGCAGCTCGGAGGCGCTGAGAAGCCTGGGGTTACTGCTGGTTGCGCTGCTCGCGGTGGTGGGTCTGGCCGAACAAGAGTCACCCGGAGTTGAGCGTCTGGTGGCCGCCGCGGGGTTTCCGCACCCTTTCGTCGGCCTGGTGATCGCGGCCCTGGTGCTGCTGCCGGAGACGCTTGCGGCGGCCCGGGCCGCGCGGCAGGGCCGCATTCAGACGAGCCTCAATCTGGCCTACGGCTCGGCGATGGCCAGCATCGGGCTCACGATCCCGGGGATCGCGCTCGCGTCGATCTGGCTCAAGGGGCCGCTGATACTCGGGCTGGGCGCCACCCAGCTGGTGCTGTTCGCGGTGACCGTGGTGATCAGCGTGCTGACCGTGGTACCCGGTCGGGCTACCCGACTACAGGGCGAGGTGCATCTGGTGTTGCTTGCCGCTTACGTGTTTCTGACGATCATCCCTTAAAGACCAAGCAGCGCAGCTGATTACGCCGACGACCGGGCTCGCAGCGTGGCTAGCGCCTTGTCTGCGTGGGTGTCCATACTTAATTCGCTGGCGATCACGTCGAGCACCCTGCGGTCGGTGTCGATGACAAAGGTGGTGCGTTTGACCGGGATCAGTTTGCCGAGCAGACCACGCTTGACGCCGAACTGGGTCGCGACGGTGCCCTCGGTGTCCGACAGCAGCGGGTAGTCGAATTTCTGCTGGTCAGCGAACTTGGCCTGCTTTTGCACGGCATCGGTGCTGATGCCGACCCGGTTGGCTCCGACGGCGGCGAATTCGGCAGCAAGGTCGCGGAAGTGACAGGCTTCCTTGGTGCAGCCGGGTGTCATCGCGGCGGGATAGAAGAACAGCACCACGGGCCCGTTGGAAAGCAGTTCGCTGAGCTTGCGGGGTGTTCCGGTCTGATCGGGAAGTTCGAAGTCGGCGACGGTGTCTCCAGGTTTCATGGCCGTCAGGCTACGCCCGACCTGAGCAAACCTATCTGCGAGGATGGTTAGGTGCACTCCCATCTCGCCGCCACCACCTCACGAGAGGAATTCCGCCTGCTTGCGGCCGAGCATCGTTTCGTCCCGGTGACCCGGAAGGTCTTGGCGGACAGTGAGACGCCGCTGTCGGCCTATCGCAAGCTCGCGGCCGACAGGCCAGGTACGTTCCTGCTGGAATCGGCCGAAAACGGGCGATCGTGGTCGCGGTGGTCGTTCATCGGGGCGGGGTCACCGTCGGCTTTGACCGTGGAAGACGGCGAAGCGGTATGGCTGGGTGCGGTGCCGCACGATGCACCCACCGGTGGTGACCCGCTGCAAGCGCTGCGCGCCACCCTCGAGCTACTGGCCACCGCGAAAGTGCCGGGACTGCCACCGTTGTCCGGCGGCTTGGTGGGCTTTTTCGCCTACGACCTGGTGCGGCGCCTGGAACGGCTGCCGGAACTGGCCGTCGATGACCTGCAGTTGCCCGACATGGTGCTGCTGCTGGCCACCGATATGGCAGCAGTCGACCACCATGAGGGCACCATCACGCTGATCGCCAACGCGGTGAATTGGAACGGCACCGACGAGCGGGTCGATGAGGCCTACGACGACGCGGTCGCACGGCTGGACGTGATGACCGCGGCGCTGGGCCAACCGCTGCCGTCGACGGTCGCCACCTTCAGCAGGCCCGAGCCTCGGCAACGAGCGCAACGCACCGTCGAGGAATACGGCAAGATCGTCGACTACCTCGTCGAGCAGATCGCGGCCGGTGAAGCCTTTCAGGTAGTGCCCTCGCAGCGTTTCGAGATGGACACCGATGTCGACCCGATCGATGTGTACCGCATGCTGCGGGCAACCAACCCAAGCCCGTACATGTATCTGGTGCACGTGCCGAATAGCGTTGGTGAGACGGACTTTTCGATCGTGGGCTCCAGCCCCGAGGCGCTGGTCACCGTGGTGGACGGCCGGGCGACGACGCATCCGATCGCCGGGACCCGGTGGCGCGGGGACAGCGACGAAGAGGATCAGCTGCTGGAAAAGGAGCTGCTCGCGGACGAGAAAGAACGCGCGGAGCACCTGATGTTGGTCGACCTCGGACGCAATGACTTGGGCCGGGTCTGCGCGCCGGGCACCGTGCGCGTGGAGGACTACAGCCACATCGAGCGCTACAGCCACGTGATGCACCTGGTGTCCACGGTGACGGGCATGCTCGGTGCGGGTCGCACCGCGTTGGATGCGGTGACGGCGTGCTTCCCGGCGGGCACGCTGTCGGGTGCGCCGAAGGTGCGGGCCATGGAGTTGATCGAAGGCGTCGAGAAGACGCGCCGTGGCCTTTACGGCGGTGTGGTCGGATACCTCGACTTCGCCGGCAATGCTGACTTCGCGATCGCCATCCGCACCGCGTTGATGCGTGACGGCACCGCGTATGTGCAGGCGGGCGGCGGGGTGGTGGCCGACTCGAACGGCCCCTACGAATACACCGAGGCGACGAACAAGGCCCGCGCGGTGCTGAATGCGATCGCTGCCGCCGAGACGCTGAGCCCTCCGGGCGTGAGCTCGAATGGCTGATGCGCGCCGGGGCCGGCGGATCACCGCGATCGCGCAATTACTGCTGGTGGTTGCCGCCGGGGCGCTGTGGGCGGCGTCACGGCTGCCGTGGGTGGTCATCCGGTCCTTCGACGGGCTGAGTCCGCCGAAAGAAGTGACACTGTCCGGCGCGTCGTGGTCGACGGCATTGCTGCCGTTGGCATTGCTGCTGCTGGCCACCGCCGTTGCGGTACTGGCGGTCCGCGGACGGCCGCTGCGGGTGCTGTCGGGCCTGTTGGCGCTGGTCAGCCTCGCTGTCGGCTATCTCGGTATCAGCCTGTGGGTCCTTCCCGACGTGGCGGTGCGTGGCGCCGATCTCGCACATATCTCGTTAATGTCGCTGGTGGGAAGCGAGCGCCGGTACTGGGGTGCAGGGGCCGCGGTGCTGGCCGCGGTGTGCACGTTGGTGGCCGCCGCCTTGTTGATGCGGTCGGTTTCGATGTTGGGATCGGACCGCTCGGGCGCAACGAAATATGCTGGACCCGCGACGCGTCGTTCAATTGCGACACACGAAGACTCCGCAGGGGCGATGCTGGAGGAGTCGGGGACACCAGAGATGTCGGAGCGGATGATCTGGGACGCGCTTGACGGGGGCCGCGACCCGACCGATAAGCCACGCGAGTCGGACACCGAGGGTCGGTGATGGGTCGTGAGCCGACGGTCGCTACCCTTCATTCACGTCGTCGAGATCGGTTGGGAACCGACTAGGTGACCGTGGTTAGCAGTGGGAAGGAAACGACAGGCATGAGTCCGGCAAGCGTGCTTGACTCCATCCTCGAGGGAGTCCGGGCCGACGTCGCGGCGCGCGAGGCGCTCATTGGCCTGACCGAGATCAAGGCGGCCGCCGCGGCTGCGCCTCCGCCCCTCGATGTGATGGCGGCGTTGCGCGAGCCCGGCATTGGCGTTATCGCCGAGGTCAAACGCGCCAGTCCGTCGGCGGGTTCGCTGGCGACCATTGCTGATCCGGCGAAACTGGCGAAGGCCTACGAAAATGGCGGCGCACGGATCATCAGCGTGCTGACCGAGGAACGGCGTTTCCACGGTTCGCTTGACGACCTCGATGCGGTGCGCGCCGCGGTGTCGATCCCGGTGTTGCGCAAAGACTTTGTGGTGCAGCCCTATCAGATCCATGAGGCGCGCGCGCACGGCGCCGACATGCTGCTGCTCATTGTGGCCGCCTTGGAGCAGTCGGCCCTGGTGTCGATGCTGGACCGCACCGAATCGCTCGGGATGACGGCGCTGGTCGAAGTCCATACCGAACAAGAGGCCGACCGTGCCCTCAAGGCCGGCGCCAAAGTGATCGGTGTCAATGCCCGCGATCTCACGACCTTGGACGTGGACCGGGATTGTTTCGCACGAATCGCCCCTGGCCTGCCCAGCAACGTCATCAGGATCGCCGAGTCTGGTGTGCGACACACCGGAGACCTGCTGGCCTATGCCGGTGCGGGCGCTGATGCGGTCTTGGTCGGTGAGGGACTGGTCAAAAGTGGTGACCCTCGCGCCGCGGTTGCCGATCTGGTCACCGCGGGTACCCATCCATCCTGTCCGAAGCCGGCCCGCTGAAACTTGCAGAAGTCACTGCGGAACCCCGGTGCTGAAATGTTGAACCCGATGAGCCGTTGGTGATGGTAGATCTAACCCGCCCCGATCTTCCGCTTACGAGTGCGGCTATCTCCGTGCCCACCCGCCACGACCCGGATTCGGGTGGCCATTTCGGTGTCTACGGTGGCCGCTACGTCGCGGAAGCGTTGATGGCCGTGATCGAAGAGGTCACCGCCGCCTACGAGAAGGAACGGGTCAATCCGGATTTCCTGCAGACCCTAGACGATCTTCAAGTCAACTACGCGGGCCGGCCCTCGCCGCTGTATGAGGCGGCGCGGCTCTCCGAGCATGCTGGCTCGGCACGTATCTTCCTCAAGCGAGAAGACTTGAACCACACCGGTTCTCACAAGATCAACAATGTGCTCGGCCAGGCTCTGCTGGCCAAGAGAATGGGCAAGGGTCGAGTCATCGCCGAGACCGGAGCCGGCCAGCACGGCGTGGCGACCGCCACCGCGTGCGCGTTACTCGGCCTGGAATGCGTGATCTACATGGGCGCCGTCGACACTGCGCGCCAAGCACTCAACGTGGCGCGGATGCGGTTGCTGGGTGCCGAGGTCGTCTCGGTCGAAACCGGGTCGCAGACGCTCAAGGACGCCATCAACGAGGCGTTCCGGGACTGGGTTACCAACGCGGACAACACGTACTACTGTTTCGGCACCGCGGCGGGACCGCATCCCTTCCCGACCATGGTGCGTGATTTTCAGCGAATCATCGGCTTGGAGACGCGGATACAGGTTCAGACTCAGGCGGGCAGGTTGCCCGATGCGGTCGTGGCCTGCGTCGGCGGCGGGTCCAACGCCATCGGGATCTTCCATACCTTCATCGACGATCCCGGTGTGCGGCTGGTCGGCTACGAGGCGGCAGGCGATGGCGTCGAGACCGGCAGGCATGCAGCGACGTTCACCGGTGGTTCCCCCGGAGCTTTTCAGGGATCGTTCTCCTACCTGCTGCAAGACGAGGACGGCCAGACGATCGAGTCCCATTCAATCTCCGCGGGTTTGGACTATCCCGGGGTGGGCCCCGAACACGCATGGCTCAAAGAGACCGGACGGGCCGACTACCAGCCCATCACCGATTCGGAAGCGATGGACGCCTTCCGGTTGCTATGCAGTACCGAGGGAATCATTCCGGCCATCGAATCCGCGCACGCCGTCGCCGGCGCCCTCAAGCTGGGCAAGGAGTTGGGGCACGGTGCGATCATCGTGGTGAACTTGTCGGGTCGCGGTGACAAGGACGTAGAGACGGCTGCCAAGTGGTTCGGTCTGCTGGGCGACCGGGATAAGCGATGACGGTGGAACAGAGCGAGACAAGCAGGCTCGGTCCGGTTTTCGATTCCTGTCGCAAGGACAATCGGGCGGCGTTGATCGGTTACCTGCCCACCGGTTATCCCGACGTGCCGGCTTCTGTGCAGGCGATGACTGCCCTGGTCGAATCCGGTTGCGATCTCGTCGAAGTCGGCGTTCCTTATTCCGATCCCGGTATGGACGGCCCGACGATCGCGCGGGCCACCGAGGCGGCATTGCGTGGGGGAGTGCGAGTCCGCGACACGCTGGCCGCGGTCGAGGCGATCAGTCGGGCCGGCGGTCATGCTGTGGTCATGACGTACTGGAATCCAGTGCTGCGCTACGGGGTTGATGCGTTCGCGCGGGATCTGGCATCGGCTGGCGGATATGGACTGATCACTCCCGACCTCATCCCTGATGAGGCCCAACAGTGGCTGGCCGCATCCGACGAACATGGACTGGACCGCATTTTTCTGGTGGCTCCGTCATCGACACCGGAGCGGTTGGTGACCACGGTCGAGGCATCGCGCGGATTCGTCTACGCCGCCTCGATCATGGGCGTGACGGGGGCACGTGATGCGGTGTCGAACGCCGCTCCCGAACTGGTCAGCAGGGTGAAGGCGGTGTCCGACATCCCGGTCGGGGTGGGCCTTGGGGTGCGGTCGCGCGAGCAGGCGGCCCAGATTGCCGGCTATGCCGACGGCGTCATCGTCGGTTCCGCGTTGGTGTCGGCGCTCGGCGAGGGGTTGCCTCAGTTGCGTTCACTGATCGAGGAATTGGCCGCCGGCGTGCGGGTGTCCGCGGCATGACGATGGTGCCCACGTATTTCCCCAGCCCACCGCAGGGCGTTTGGCACCTCGGGCCGTTGCCCATTCGCGCGTATGCGCTGTTCATCATCACCGGCATCGTGGTCGCGCTGATCATCGGCGACCGGCGCTGGGAGGCCCGTGGCGGGCAGCGCGGGGTCATCTACGACGTCGCGTTGTGGGTGGTGCCTTTCGGTTTGATTGGCGGCAGGCTCTATCACCTGGCCACGGACTGGCGAACATACTGGGGCCCCGGTGGCGCCGGGCTGGGCGCGGCGGTGCGGATCTGGGATGGCGGGTTAGGTATCTGGGGCGCAGTGGCCCTTGGCCTCGTCGGAGGGTGGATCAGCTGCCGACGCCACGGAATCCCGCTGCCGGCCTTCGCCGATGCGGTTGCCCCCGGAATCATCTTGGCGCAGGCCATCGGTCGGCTCGGCAACTACTTCAACCAGGAGCTGTACGGGCGGGAGACCACGCAGCCGTGGGGCCTGGAAATCTTCTATCGCCGAGACCCTTCGGGCTACATCGATCCACACTCTCTCGACGGCGTCTCGACCGGGCAACTGGCCGTGGTCGTTCAGCCGACGTTCTTATATGAATTGATCTGGAATGTCCTGGTTTTCGTCGCTCTGATCTACATCGACAAACGTTTCAAGATCGGCCACGGGCGGCTCTTTGCTACCTATGTCGCCGGTTATTGCATTGGGCGCTTCTGGGTTGAGCTGTTGCGCGACGACACCGCAACGCACATCGCGGGCATCCGGATTAATTCGTTTACATCGACTTTTGTGTTCATCGGGGCCGTGGTTTACATCATGGTGGCGCCGAAGGGCCGCGAGGACCCGGAGAGCTTGCGGGGCAACGATGATGTCGCCGACGAGGAAGCCGAGCCAGCACACGAGCCAGCGGAGGAACTCGCGACCGTCGCCGCGGCCGCCGCCGCCACTGGCGCCGCCGCTCCGGTGATCGTGGAAGAAGCTGAGAAATCGGCTGATTCGGCGGAGACGGTCGAGACGGCCGAGTCGGCCGACGTCGTCGAGCCAGAGCCCGCGGAGGCGGAGGCGGTCGAGCCGGGGGAAGCCGAAAAGCCCGAGGAACCCGAAGAGGCGGAAGCCGAAGAGCCCGACGAGTCTGCGGAACCTGAGGCAGATGAACCGGAGGCCGAGGTTACCGAGACTGAAGCCGGAGAGACTGAAGCCGAACAAGCTGAAGCCGAAGAACCAGAGGCTGAAGTCGCTGAGGCTGAACCCGTAGAGCTTGCAACCGAAGAGCCCGAAGCCGAAGCCGCAGAGACTGAGGCGACGGAGGAACCCGAAACCGCAGCGGTGCAGGAGCAGGACGCGGCTGAGTCGGCGGAGGAAGCGGCCGAAGAGCCGTCCGCCGTCGAGCAAGCCGCCGACGAGTCTCCGGTCGGCGACGACGACAAGGGATCTCGCAGAAGGTGGCCGCTTCGGCGCAGAAGCCGCCGGTCGGGCCCCTAGTGGTCGGCCTGCACGCAGCCGAGGCAAGGCGCGCTGAATCTGGCATGCTGAACAAGTGACAGGTCCGGCCGGGCACCATCCGGCACAACAGCGTGATCAGCACAGCGCGCACCGTCATCGGGTTTCCGCCGCAGTCGGTGCGGGCGTGCTGCTGGCCGGCGCAGTCGGCTACGTCGGCCTGGTAAATCCGCACGACCCGCATTCGGTGTATCCCCAGTGCCCATTCAAATGGGCCACCGGCTGGAATTGCCCCTTCTGTGGCGGGCTTCGGATGACGCATGACCTGCTGCACGGCGATCTCGTGGCCACCATCAATGACAATCTCTTTTTGCTGGTCGGCCTGCCGGTGCTGGCCGGATGGCTGCTGATGCGGAGGCGCCGCGGACAGCGATCACTTCCCATGCCGGCGGTGGTGACGATCGCTGTCGCAACGGTCGCCTGGACAGTGCTGCGTAACCTGCCTGGTTTTCCGTTGGTTCCGACAATTCTCAGCGGGTGATCCACCCAGGCGAACGCCGAAGTCTCGACCGCCAGGATTTCCCGGACGGCTCAATGCGCGGTTACCTTCGAGTCACCCCGATCACTACGAGCACGACTATGGTTGGTTGGCGTGAGTAGACGCGGAAAGATCGTCTGCACGTTAGGCCCTGCGACGGCATCCGATGAGCTTATTTTGGCGCTGGTTGACGCCGGAATGGACGTCGCCCGACTGAACTTCAGCCACGGCGATTACGCCGATCACAAGATCGCCTACGAACGGGTCCGCGCCGCCTCCGATGCCACCGGACGCGCCGTGGGTGTGCTAGCTGACCTGCAGGGCCCAAAGATCAGGCTTGGACGGTTCGCAACCGGGACCACCTATTGGGCTGACGGAGAATCGATCCGGATCACCGTCGCCGACTGCGAAGGCAGCCACGACCGGGTGTCGACCACCTACAAACGGTTAGCCAAGGACGCCGTCGTCGGTGATCGGGTTCTGGTCGACGACGGCCTCATCGGGCTGGTGGTCGACGCCATCGAAGGCGACGACGTGATTTGCACTGTCACCGAAGGTGGCCCGGTCAGCAACAACAAGGGCATGTCGCTGCCCGGAATGAATGTCTCGGCACCGCCCTTGTCGGGCAAAGACATTGAGGACCTCACCTTCGCGCTGAGCCTCGGCGTCGACCTGGTTGCGCTGTCATTCGTCCGCTCGCCGTCCGATGTCGAGCTGGTCCACGAGGTGATGGATCGGGTGGGTCGTCGGGTACCGGTGATCGCCAAACTGGAGAAGCCCGAAGCCGTCGACAACCTCGAAGCCGTCGTGCTGGCCTTCGACGCCATCATGGTGGCCCGCGGCGACCTGGGCGTCGAGCTGCCGCTGGAAGAAGTCCCCCTGGTGCAGAAGCGGGCCATCCAGATGGCCCGGGAGAACGCCAAACCCGTCATCGTCGCCACCCAGATGCTCGAGTCGATGATCGAAAACTCACGGCCGACGCGGGCCGAGGCCTCCGACGTCGCGAACGCCGTCCTTGACGGCGCCGACGCAGTGATGTTGTCCGGCGAGACATCGGTGGGCAAGTACCCGTTGGCTTCCGTCCGGACGATGTCGCGCATCATCTGTGCGGTTGAGGAGAATTCCACCGCCGCTCCGCCATTGACGCACGTGCCGCGTACCAAGCGCGGCGTGATCTCCTACGCGGCCCGCGACATTGGCGAGCGGCTCGACGCCAAGGCGCTGGTTGCCTTCACCAGTTCCGGTGACACCGTCAAGCGATTGGCGCGGCTGCACACCCCGCTGCCACTGCTGGCTTTCACCCCCTTTCCCGAGGTGCGTAGCCAACTCGCCATGACGTGGGGCACCGAGACGTTCATCGTCCCGATGATGGATTCGACCGACGAGATGATTCGCCAGGCGGACAAGTCGCTCATGGACCTGGGCCGCTACAAGCGGGGCGACCTGGTGGTCATCGTCGCCGGCGCGCCACCTGGCACAGTAGGGTCAACCAACCTCATCCACGTCCACCGGATCGGGGAGGATGACCTGTAACGCGTGAAGGAGAGCCTGTGCCGCCCGGCGAAGAGCCGAATGTTCCAGAACAATCGATAGCTGACTTCGAAGAACTACTGGCGGTCCTTGACCTCAACCGCGTCGCCGACGATCTGTTCATCGGATCTCATCCCAGCAAGAACCCGATGCGCACCTTCGGCGGTCAGCTCATGGCGCAGTCGTTTATCGCGAGTACCCGCACGTTGGCCCACGCCGACCTGCCGCCCAGTGCACTTTCGGCGCATTTCATCAACGGCGGAGATATCACCAAGGACATCGAATTTCACGTGGTTCGGCTGCGTGAGGAACGACGCTTCGCCAACCGGCGCGTCGATGCGGTGCAGGACGGCGTCCTGTTGTCCTCGGCCCTGATCTCCTACATGTCCGGCGGCCGCGGCCTCGAGCACGGGGTCCAGGCGCCGCCGGTGCCGCAGCCCCACACGCAGCCGTCGATCGGCGAGCTGCTGCGCGGTTACGAAGAGGCCGTTCCGCACTTCGTCAACGCGCTGCAGCCAATCGAATGGCGCTACACCAACGACCCGGCCTGGGTGTTGCGCGACAAGGGGGAGCGGCTGCCCTATAACCGGGTGTGGGTCAAGGCTCTTGGTACGTTGCCCGACGACCCCGCACTGCACACCGCGACGATGCTGTACGCCTCGGACACCACGGTGCTGGACTCGATCATCACCACCCACGGGCTGTCCTGGGGGTTCGATCGTATTTTTGCCGCTTCTGCGAACCATACGGTGTGGTTTCACCGGCAGGTCGACTTCAACAACTGGGTGTTGTATTCGACTTCGTCGCCGGTGGCGGCGGATTCACGCGGGCTGGGTACCGGTCATTTCTTCGATCGCGCTGGGCAAGTCATCGCTACGGTGACGCAAGACGGCCTGCTGAAATACTTTCCGCCCTCTCGATAGATACGGCGTAACGTTAAATAGCCGGGTAATTCGATGCCGCGGCGGCCAGTAAGCCGCCCAGCTGGAAGTCAGCGCATCGGGAGGTGATCGTGAACGGGCCACCCGTCGACATCTCGCTAGGGCTACGCGTGCGCGAACACGTTGTGGTGCAGGTTGATTCGATTGCGGCACGCTTCGTGGCGGCGGCGGCTCTATTCGGCGCGGCCTGCTGGCTGATTGTGATACTCGCCCACCGCCACGTCCAGCCGGACTGGCATTACGCCGCGCGGTTGGGCTGGTCCCTGACGATTCTGGCTGCAGTCGCACTGATCGCTCGCGGCATCTTCCTGGGACGACCGGTGACGACCATGCACGCGGTCGTTGCGGCGCTGTTTGTGCTGGGCGGCTTTGGCTCACATGTGCTGGGATTCGATCTCTTTGGTGGCCTGCTGATCGCGAGCTCGGGGCTGGTGCTGATGTGGCCGACGGCGTCGCATTCACGACCCGAAGACTTGCTACGGGTGTGGTCCTTGATCGATGCGACCGAAGACGACCCGCTGGCACCGTTCGCGATGCAGACCGGGAAGAGCTACCACTTCAGCCCGGCAGGCACCGCGGCGCTGGCCTACCGGACCCGGATGGGGTTCGCGGTGGTCGGTGGGGACCCGATCGGCGACGAGGCGCAATTCCCTGGACTGGTAACCGATTTCGCCACCATGTGCCACGCGCACGGTTGGCGAATCGCGGTCGTGGGCTGTGGCGAAGGCCGTATTGGGTTGTGGACCAACCGCGCCGCACTCAGGCAATCGTTGCGGGCGGTGCCGATCGGCCGCGACGTCGTCGTCGACGTGCCCGATTTCGACATGGTGGGGCGTGAGTATCGCAACCTGCGACAAGCGGTGCAGCGCACCCACAACGCCGGCATCACAACCGAGATGGTGACGGAGCAGGAACTCGACGCCGCACAGCTGGCTGAGCTGACTGACGTGGTGCGAGCATCACCTAGCGGTGCCCATACCGACCGCGGGTTCTACATGAACCTGGACGGCGTGCTGGAGGGCCGATTTCCCGGAATACAGCTGATCGTCGCCAGAGACGCCGCCGGTCAGGTGCAGGGCTTCCATCGCTACGCGACCGCAGGCGGTGGCAGCGACATCACCCTGGACGTGCCGTGGCGTCGCAGCGGGGCGCCCAACGGGATCGATGAGCGGCTGAGCGTCGACATGATCGCGGTTGCTAAAAATGCTGGAGCACAACGGGTATCGCTATCTTTCGCGGCCTTCCCGGAGATCTTTGACGAGAAGCGCCGCGGTCGGCTACAGCGTGTTTTCTACCGGTTGATCCACGTCCTCGATCCGCTGATCGCGCTCGAATCGTTGTACCGGTATGTGCGCAAGTTTCACGCGCTGGACACCCGCCGCTATGCGTTGGTGTCGATGACGCAGCTGGTCCCACTGGTATTCGCCCTGCTGACACTGGAATTCATGCCACGGCGGCGACGCCTCTGGGCGTCGACTCACTGAGATACCCGGCTATCCGATGCGCAGTTCGGGACAGTGAATGTCGTTGGGCACGTGATGGGTAGCCACCAGTATGGTTCGGTCCTCGCCCATCAGCTGGGAGGCCGGGGACAGCAGGTCCGCCAGCACGCGCTCGGCGTCCTTCGCGTCGAGGTGCTCGGTGGGCTCGTCAAGCAACACGACCCGAGCGGGCGAAATCATCGCCCTGGCCAGCAGCAGCCGCCGTCGCTGGCCCGCCGAGACCGCCTCCGCGCCTCCCACCAGCACTGTCGACAGCCCGTCGGGCAAACTGGCGAGCCAGGCGCCGAGCCCGACGGCGTCCAGCGCGGCGGTCAGTTCGTCGTTTCGACAATCTCCGCGAGCGACCAGCAGATTGTCCCGGACCGTGGTCGCGAAAATATGTGCGTCTTCGGCGAAAAAGCTTACGGTACTGTGCAATTCAGTGTCATTGAGTTGGGTCAGTTCGATTCCGTCGAGTAGCACCTGCCCGCGCAATGGCTTCGCCAGCCCAGCGAGTGTCATCAGTAGTGTCGTCTTGCCCGAACCGCTGGCGCCGGTGACGGCCAGCCGGGAACCCGGTGCGAGGTCTAGCTTCACCTGGTGAGACAGCGCCGCCGCGTGACCGGAACATACGTCAGCGGATAACCGACCGGTGCCGATCGGGAGTGCCGATGGCGTCGACGATTTGGTCGTGCCTGCTGACGGAGCCAGGTCGAGCAGGCGACCCGCTGAGATCCGCGACCGCGCCAATTGGACGGCGGCAGCCGGTAATGCGGTCATCGCCTCGAACGCCGAGAGCGGCAACAACATCAGGACGGCCAATGTGGTGGGTGCGACCATCGGCGCCAGGGCGATACCGGCCACCACCGCGCCGAGCACACTGACCCCGATCGCGGCGGTCGGCACGGCCTCGGCCAGGGCAGCCGGCCTGGCCGCAGCGTCGAGAGCATTACTCCAAGCATGTTGGCGGCGTCGTGATTCGGCGATAACGTCGGGAAGCACGCCGGCAACTCGAAGCTCCGGAGCGTGCTCGAGGGCGATCATCGCCGAGATGTCACGTTCGGAATGATGTTGCCGGGCAATCTCTTCCTGAGTTGTCGCGGCTCTGCCTGCCAGCCAGGGCGCCACGATGCCGGCGATGAGCATGCACGTCGCGAGCACTGCGGCGGCGGGAAGCGAGATGGCGGCAACAGTCACTGTCGCCGCCAATGCCAACACGGCCGCGACGCTCATCGGCACCACGGCACGCACCAGCACCTCGGCCAGCTCGTCGACATCAGCGCCGACTCGGGCCACCAGTTCACCGCTGTGCAGCCGGACGGCCGTCGTTGCCGGTGCGTTGGCCAGCCGCTGATAGATCTGCGCCCGCGCGCTGCCGGCAGCACGGAGCGCGGTGTCGTGGGTGGCCAGTCGCTCGCAGTAGTGCAGAACGCCTCGCGAAATCGCGAACGTGCGTACCGCGACGACCGCGACGGACAGATCCAGGACCGGCGGCATTTGCCAGGCCCGGGTGATCAGCCAGGCCGATATCCCAGCCAGCGCCAGCGCGCTGCCAAGCGACAGCACCCCGAGCGCGATGGCCGCCAGCACACGAGGCAGCCGCGGGCGTAACAGACTCGACGCGCTACGTAGCGGATCAGACCGGCGCATAACGCACCTGACCGTCCGACACCACTTCGACCACCCGGTCAGCGATTGCCAGGATGGACTCGCGATGTCCGACAACCACAACCGTCGCACCGGCGCGTGCGCGCTCGACGAGGGCCCGCAGCACCCTCTCCTCGGAGCGGGTGTCTAGGTGTGCGGTGGGCTCGTCGAACAGCAGCACGGCGGCCCGCGATCCGAGTGCTCGGGCGAGACCCAGCCGTTGTCGCTGCCCTAGTGACAGTCCAACGCCTCCGCGTCCGAGTATGGTCTGTGTCCCGTCGGACAACTCGGCCAGCACGGTGTCGAATCCTGCTTCAGCACAGGCCGTTTCGAGATTACCTAGCTCGCCGAACAACGTCAGATTCTGCTGGACTGTCCCGGGCACTAGCACCGGGCGCTGCGGTAGCCAGGACAATTGGCGCCACCACGCTGGTAGATCCAGCTCGCTGACATCGACACCGGCCACGGTGATTCGGCCTGATGACAGCACCGTGAGTCCGGCGATTGCCTGCAGCGCGGTGCTTTTGCCGGACCCGTTTCGTCCGGTCAGCACCGTCACCTGACCGGGTTCGAGCACCGCGGTCAGATCAACTGGTGAGTTGCCGTCGCGCCCGGCTACGCCGAGCTTGTCGAGGCGGATCGATGCGCCCCGCGCCGCTACGGTCTGGTTGCGCGCCGTGGCATCGGCTGGCTCGCCGATGAGTGCGAACGCCTTGTCCGCCGCGGTTCTACCGTCCTGGGCGGCATGAAACGCCACGCCGATACGACGCAGTGGCCAGTACACATCTGGTGCCAGCAGCAGCACCGTCAAACCGGCGGTGAGGGTCATCTCGCCGAACACCAGGCGCAGACCGATGCTCACCGCGACCAGTGCCACGCCGAGTGTGGCCAGCAACTCGAGCACCAAGGCCGACAGAAAGGCGACCCGCAGCGTCGCCATCGCCGAGCGTCGATGGGCGCCGGCAAGTTCGGCGATGCGGTGCTCCGGCCCGGAGGCCCGACCCAGCGCCCGCAGTGTCGGAATACCGGCGATCAGATCCAACAGCCGGCCCTGCAACGTCGTCATGGCGGCCAACGCGGCCGCCGATCGGTCGGCCGTCACCAGCCCGATCAACACCATGAAAATCGGGATCAGCGGCAAGGTGATGAGCACGATGGCCGTCGATCTCAGGTCGTAGAGGGCGATCACGACAACCGTCGCCGGGGTCAAAATCGCCGCGAGCAGCAGGGTGGGCAAATACCCGGTGAAATACGGCCGCAAGTCGTCGAGGCCGCGGGTGACGACCACCGCGGCCGCGTCTCGCTGTGCGGCGAGCTCGTGAGGCTGACGGGCGGTGACAGCGGCGAGCACTTGGTTATTGAGATCGGCGATGACCGCGCTGGCGCCCCGTTGGCCCAAGCGCGCCTGTAGCCAGTGCGCAATCGATCGGACGACCCACAGCACCAACAGAATTGACAGTTGCCCCGACCAGCCCCGCAGATTACGTGCGGAGGGATCGGTGATGACGCGTGCGACGATGCTCGCCAGCACGATCGAAGAGCCGATCGCACAGCCGGAGATGATCACTCCACAGCCCACCGCGGCGATCAGGTAGCGACGCAACGCGGTCGATGCCCGCCACAGTCGCGGGTCCAGGGGAGCGCGGGAGCCCGTGGAAGCTCGAGTGCTCAGGGCGAACGCCTCGCCAGACCGATGGACGGGGGTATCTGATCAGTCGAGATGCGTTGCCGGAACACCCAATACGTCCACGCTTGGTAGACCACCGTGAGCGGCGCGAAAAACGCGGTCACCCAAGTCATGATCTTGAGGGTGTAGGGCGTCGACGAGGCGTTGTAGATCGTAAGGTTCCACTGCTCGTTCAGCGTCGAGGGCACCAGGTTCGGGTAGAGCGAACCGAACAACAGAATCACCACGGCCGCGACCACCAGTGCGATGCACAGGAACGCCCAGCCGTCCGATGCGCGCCACCATATCACCGCCACCGCCGCGAGTTGGGCGATCACCGCGACCGCCAGCACCGCCCAGGTCCAGCTCTTGCCATGTGCGAGCTGCGTCCAAAGCCCGAATACCGCAACCAATCCCGTCACTGGAAGCGACAGCCACACTGCGAATCGGTGGGCATCGTCGCGGATCGGGCCCGAGGTCTTCAACGCGACGAACACCGCTCCGTAGAGCAAGAACAGCCCGCCCGTCGCCAAACCGCCCAGCAGCGTGTACGCGTTGAGCACATCGCCGATCGACAGATGGACATGGCCATTGGCGTCTACCGGCAGCCCGCGCACCAGGACGGCGAACGCCACCCCCCACAACACCGCCGGCAACCAAGAACCGGCCGCAATACCGAAGTCGGCCAGCGCCCGCCACTTCGGGTCGTCGATCTTGCCGCGCCATTCGATCGCCACCGAGCGCACGATCATGCCGAACAGGATTGCCAGCAATGGCAAATACAACGTGGAGAACACCGTCGCATACCAGCCGGGAAACGCGGCGAACATTCCTGCGCCTGCGGTGATCAGCCACACTTCGTTGCCGTCCCACACCGGACCGATGGTGTTCAGCGCGGCGCGTCGATGAGTTTCAGGATCGCCGTTGCCCACGCGAGCGAGGGGCTCCATCAACATGCCCACGCCGAAATCGAAGCCCTCCAAGATGAAGAAGCCCAGGAACAGGACCGCGATAAGACCGAACCACAACTCCTGAAGTCCCACGGGTCAGCTCCTTTCGTTAGTAGGCGAACGACAGCGGTGCCACTTCGTCATCGCCGGGTGTCGGTGGTGGTGCGGGTTCGGCGTCGTGTTCCCGCGGCCCCTCGGCGACGTACCGTTTGAGTAGCCAGAACCAGATGACTGCGAGCACCGCGTACACCACGGTGAATGTCACCAGAGAGGTGATGACCATGCCGGGAGCGTGGTCTGACACACCTTGGCTGACGTTAAGTCGGACCTGCTGGTCGCCAGTCGGGTTGGGGACGACGATCCACGGTTGCCGACCCATTTCGGTGAATACCCAGCCGGCACTGTTGGCCAAGAACGGTGTGGGAATGGTCAGCAGCGCCGCCCAGGAGTACCACCGCTGGTTCGGGGTCCGGCCGCCGCGCGTGAGCCACAGCGTCGCCAGGGCGAAGAGCCCCGGAACCGCGATCAGTCCGATCATCATCCGAAACGACCAGTAGGTGACAAACAGGTTGGGGCGGTAGTCGTTTGGCCCGTATTTGGTTTGGTAGTCCTGTTGGATGTCGCGCACACCTTGCAAGGTCACGTTGCTGAACCGGCTCTCGGCAAGGAACGGCAATACGTAGGGCACCTCGATGACGCGGGTCACGCTGTCACAGTTGTTGTGCGTGCCGACGGTCAGGATGGAGAAGTCGGGATCTGTCTCGGTGTTGCACAACGATTCCGCCGACGCCATTTTCATCGGCTGTTGTTGAAACATCAGCTTGCCCTGCTGGTCGCCGGTGAAGAACAGGCCCACCGCGGCGATCAGCGCAACCCAACACCCCAGGATGGCCGCCGGCCGAAAGATGGCGCCGACGGCGGACTCTGAGCTGCGGTGTGACCGGACCAGCCACCACGCGCTGACCGCGGCGACGAATGTGCCAGCGGTGAGCAACGAACCCGCGACCGCATGTGAAAACGCTGCTCGCGCAGTGTTATTGCTGAGTAGCGCCCCGATGCTGGTCAGTTCGGCGCGCCGGGTGGTGGGGTTGTAATGCGCACCGACCGGATGCTGCATGAACGAGTTCGCCGTGATGATGAAGAACGCCGAGACGTTGACCGAGATCGCGACGACCCACATGCAGCCCAGGTGGACCAGCCGCGGCAGCCTGCTCCAGCCAAAGATCCACAGCCCGAGGAAGGTCGACTCGAAGAAGAAAGCGGCCAGGCCTTCCATCGCCAGTGGAGCGCCGAAGATGTCGCCGACGAAGCGTGAGTACTCGCTCCAGTTCATCCCGAATTGAAATTCCTGCACGATCCCGGTCGCGACGCCGATGGCGAAGTTGATCAGGAACAGCTTGCCGAAGAATTTCGTCAGGCGGTACCACGCGGTGTTACCGGTGGCCACCCAGGCCGTCTGCATGACGGCGATCAGGGGAGCCAGGCCGATGGTCAGCGGCACGAAAATGAAGTGGTAGACGGTTGTTATGCCGAACTGCCACCGTGAAATGTCGACGACATTCATCTGTCATCTCCCGAAACTACGGCTTACTACGACATAGTGTAGTAGTTACGAGCGGGCTGCGCTAGCTGCCGAGTTGTTTGGACGCCTTGCGAATGCCGAACGACGACACAATCTCGAAGACGCCGATGACGACGAAGAACACACCGACCACGAGTGCCAGGGTGAGGATCGATTCCAGCGGCGACCCCAGCACGACGATCCCGGCGATCAATGTGATCACGCCGATGAAAATCGACCATCCGCGTCCCGGCAGGTGGGGATCATGGATGGCGGAAACCGTTGTGGCCACGCCACGGAAGATGAATCCGATGCCGATCCAGATGGCCAGCAACAAAACTGCGTATCCCTGACCGAAATGACGAAACGCCAACACGGCCAGGATCAGCGACGCGGCGCCGCTGATGAACAGTAGGATCCGGCTTCCCGCCGAAACGTGCAGGCTAAAGGCGAACACTACCTGTGCGGCCCCGGTGATCAGGAGATAGATACCGAAGGCCACGGCGGCGGTAAGGACGGATATTCCCGGCCATGCCAGCACCACGACGCCAACGATCAGCGACAGAACTCCCGATGTCAGCGTGGATTTCCACAGATGCGGCAACAAACTCGGAATAGGAGTGTCAGCGGAGGTTGTCATGGCCGCAGTGTGGCACAAGTGCCCGGTCCCGCATAGGGTCCTCAGTCACACATGGGCCGTGCGTGATTCGTCGGCAACGCGGTCACGGGATTCTTCTCCGACGGGCTTGCGGTCGATGAGATACCAGGTGCGCATCAGGCCTTTGCCCTTGACTTCGATGTGACCGCGCTCGTGCAGCACGAACTCGTCCCTGAGGCGTTCGTAGACGTCTTCGGGCACTTGGATCCGTCCCACCGAGTCGGTCGATTCCATCCGGGCCGCGACGTTGACGGCGTCGCCCCACACGTCGTAGAAGAACCGACGTGATCCGACCACGCCCGCGACTACGGTGCCTGTCGCGAAGCCGACCCGCAGCGGCACCGAGAGTCCGTGCGGATCTTCGAGTGTGGCTGCAACAGCGGTCATCTCGAGGGCGAAGTCTGCCAGCGCCTGCACATGGTCGGGCCGCGGCCGCGGCACTCCGCTGACCACCATGTAGGAGTCCCCACTGACCTTGATCTTCTCCAGCCCGTGCTTGTCCACCAATTCGTCGAAAGCGCTGTAGAGCCGGTCCAGGAACTTGACCAGGTCGCAGGGCGCGGTGGTGCTTGCGCGTTCGGTGAAGCCGACCATGTCGGCGAACAGAACCGAGGCCTCTTCGTATCTATCGGCAATGACGTCGCGATCGGGATCCTTGAGCCGGTCGGCGATGCTGGCCGGCAACATATTCGCGAGCAGCGCCTCGGAGCGCTCGTACTCGGCTTCCATCACTGACTCGGCGCGGTCGGTATCGCGCATCGCGAACCAGACCGTCACGACGATCATCGCGCACGCTGAGGTGGTGGTGATGACGAAGCTCATCGTCATGGCCCAGGGGGCTTCCAGCCCGGTGGAGCGGGGAACAAGGAACTGCAGCGTGATCACCAGCGCGACGCCGATGGTGGCCAGCAAGGCCGCCAGACCGATGCGTTCGATGCCGAGCTGCAACACCACCAGGCTGGCGGTGGTCAGCAGGTAGTACTGCACGCCGCCGCCGGTGCCCACTTCCCAGCAGGTCAAGAACACCGCGGTGTACGCGGTGAGGACGAAGACCAGTGGCGCGGCGACATTTGCGAAGCGGTTGAGCCATGGGACAAATGCGAAGGTCACCCCGGTGAAGAGGTTGACGATCTGGATGGGGTAGGCCTCAGGCCCAGACCAGAAGCCGAGAATGGCGAAGATCAGGCACACCACCACGCCCATCACGGCGTTGATGTTGAGTACCCGCACGCGGCGGGCGTGGCTATCGGCGTAGTGCTCGTTGCGGGCGCGGTTTTTCGCCCGCACTGCCGCTTTACAGTCCGGACGGGTCATGGAGCCATCTGACCCAGCTGGTGGGGCGCCGCATTTCTTAGCCACCACCCCTAAAGCGTAACCGCTTGCCAGATGATTCCCCACCATGGCGGGCAATTTGCCGGTTAGCCCTATCCGCAGGGTCAGCGCGTGGACGACTTAGCTGCGGTCCGCGACCTCAATCCGAGCAGTTGCCGGCGGCGCGGGTATCCGTTCTTCTTGCGAACCCCTTGTGGCGGCACACATTTGGCGGATGCGGTCCTGGTCGCACGACCGCGACGGACCGTCTGGTGCGGCTCGTCGCTGCCGGCCGTCCACCGAACGGCTTTTTTCGTCACCACGTCAGGGCGTCGCAGGGTGCTTCGCGCCGGGGTGCGCGGCTGAAACCCCGGCGAGCCGCGCCGGACTCTGCGGGGTTGGCCGCCTGCCCGCAGCTGCTTCGTCCGCTCCGCGGTGCGACACGGGGTACTCATCGCCACGTCGATTCGCCATCGCCACATCGCCGCAGCCCGCTTGGACTGCTTGCTCATAATCACCGCAACGCTTTGCGGGTCAGCCATGCTGCTCATCCTTGCGCGCGGCGCTTCGTTGGACGAACTCGGGGCGACATCGTTCAGAGACGCTTATCTCTTCCGCAATGAGTACGTCTGAACCCTGAGCGGGTCTTTATTGGTGCCCTCGGTGAGATTCGAACTCACACTGGACGGGTTTTGAATCCGTTTCCTCTGCCAGTTGGGATACGAGGGCTTCGATCCGGCCACTACCTTAAAGCAGCCTCCCACCATAGAGGATTGGTGTGGGCGTCCAATCTCACTGCCCCCGACGTCGCTGGTCGCCGCCGTCCACGAGACAATGGTCGTCATGACTGGCCCCACGACCGATACCGACGCCGCCGCACCGCGCCGGGTCCTGATCGCGGAAGACGAAGCGCTCATCCGTTTGGACCTAGCCGAGATGCTGCGAGAGGAGGGCTACGACGTCGTCGGCGAGGCTGGCGACGGGCAGGAAGCCGTCGAACTGGCCGAGAAGCACAAGCCTGATCTGGTGATCATGGATGTGAAGATGCCGCGCCGCGACGGGATCGACGCAGCGTCGGAGATTGCCAGCAAACGCATTGCGCCCATCGTGGTGCTGACCGCGTTCAGTCAACGCGACCTGGTCGAACGCGCACGCGACGCCGGGGCGATGGCCTACCTGGTGAAGCCCTTCACGATCAGCGACCTGATCCCGGCGATCGAATTGGCCGTCAGCCGGTTCAGCGAGATCCGGGCGCTGGAACGCGAAGTGGAAACCCTGTCGGACCGGCTGGAGACCCGCAAGGTCGTCGAACGCGCCAAGGGTCTCCTGCAAGAAAAACAGGGCATGACCGAGCCCGAAGCGTTCAAGTGGATTCAGCGTGCCGCCATGGATCGCCGGACCACCATGAAACGGGTGGCCGAAGTCGTCCTGGAAACCCTCGGCGACGAGCCCAAGGAAGCGGAGTAGCCGCCTTCGCCCGACCCGCGACGTTGAGTGTGCGTTAGCGGCATTGACTGTGCGCCCAGGGCGGTAAAACGTCTGTAACTGCGCCGTGAGTGCACACCCGAAGCCGTAGGAGCACGACCCGGAGAATCGCCCGACCCGCGACGCGGGGCCAGACGCGCTAGCGCGCGACGATCACCGACGAGCCGTGGCCGAATAGCCCCTGATTGGCGGTGACGCCGACCTTGGCGTTTTCCACCTGCCGGCCGGTGGCCTGCCCGCGCAGCTGCCAGGTCAGCTCGCAGACCTGAGCGATCGCCTGGGCGGGAATCGCCTCGCCGAAGCACGCCAGCCCACCCGATGCGTTGACCGGCACCTTGCCGCCGATGGCGGTCGCCCCGCTGCGCAGCAGCACCTCGGCCTCGCCCTTGGCGCATAGTCCGAGGTGCTCGTACCAGTCCAGCTCCAGCGCGGTGGACAGGTCGTAGACCTCGGCCAGGCTCACGTCCTCGGGACCGACGCCGGCTTCGGCGTAGGCGGCGTCGAGGATCTGATCCTTGAACACCCGATCGGGTGCGGCCACGACGGCAGTGGAATCCGTTGCGATATCCGGCAATTCGGGCAGATGCTGTGGGTAGCGTGGGGTGACCGTGCTGACCGCACGCACCGAGGGCACGCCGTCGAGTGAGCCGAGGTGCTTGCGCGCGAAATCAGCACTGGCCACGATCAACGCTGCCGCGCCGTCGGAGGTGGCGCAGATGTCGAGCTGCCGCAACGGGTCGCTGACCACCGGGCTGGCCAGCACGTCCTCGACCGAGGATTCCTTGCGGTAGCGGGCATTTGGGTTCTGCAGGCCGTGCTGGGAGTTCTTGACCTTAACTTGTGCGAAGTCCTCGGACGTCGCGCCGTAGAGGTCCATCCGGCGCCGCGCGAGCAGCGCGAAGTACACCGGGTTCATCGCGCCGATCAGGTGGAAGCGCTGCCAGTCCGGGTCGTTCTTGCGCTCGCCGCCAACCGGGGCGAACGCCCCCTTCGGGGTGGTGTCGGCGCCGATGACCAGCGCCACATCGCAGAAGCCGGCCAGAATGTGGGCGCGGGCGCTCTGCAACGCCTGGGACCCGCTGGCGCAGGCCGCATAGCTGGAGCTGACCGGCACGCCGTTCCAGCCGAGTTTCTGCGCGAACGTCGACCCGGCGATGAAGCCCGGATACCCGTTGCGGATGGTGTCGGCCCCGGCGACCAATTGGATCTGCTGCCAGTCCAGGCCGGCCTCGGCCAATGCGGCGCGCGCGGCGATCACGCCGTATTCGGTGAAGTCGCGGCCCCACTTGCCCCAGGGGTGCATCCCGGCGCCGAGGATGTAGAGCGGGTCGGGTGTGCTCATGATGCGATCCTCCAGGCGTGCACGATGCGCTGGACGCCGTCGTCGTCGGTGAACAGCGGCATCGTGGTCAGTTCCATCTCCATGCCGACCTTCAAGTCCGCCGCCAGCGTGCCCTCGACCACCTTGCCCAGCACGATGATTCCCTCGTCGGCCAGCTGTACCGCCGCGATGGCGAACGGCTCAAACGGGTCCGCTGCAGGGTAGGGCGCTGGCGGTGGGTACCGGTTTTCGGTGTAGCTCCACAGCGTCCCCCGGGTCGACAACGCGACGGACTCTAGTGAGTCGCCGGCGCAGGCCGGGTTGGGGCAGTTGTTCTCCCTGGGCGGGAAGACGTAGGTGCCACACTCGGGGCACTTGCTGCCGATCAGATGCGGGTTTCCGGCGTCGTCGGCGGCAAACCATCCACCGATCGCGGGTTCTTGGCTGGTGACCTCTGGCACTCGGCCAGACTACCCAGCTCAAACGCAAAACTGAAACGTGTTGCAGTTCCGCTGCGGGGTCGGTTGGGCCGCACAGCTCGTCGCACCCGGTGCCTAGAGTGATACCCGTGCCTGCCGCGATCGACGAACAAACCAAGCCGACGCTGATGTTGCTGGACGGCAATTCGCTGGCATTTCGGGCGTTCTACGCGCTGCCGGCGGAGAACTTCAAGACTCGCGCTGGCCTGACCACCAACGCGGTGTACGGCTTCACCGCCATGCTGATCAACCTGCTCCGCGACGAGGGCCCGACGCACGTCGCCGCGGCGTTCGACGTGTCACGCCAGACCTTTCGCTCCGAGCGCTATCCGGAGTACAAGGCCAACCGGTCCGCGACCCCCGACGAGTTCCGGGGTCAGATCGACATCACCAAGGAAGTGCTCAACGCGCTGGGCATCACGGTGCTCGCCGAGCCCGGATTCGAAGCCGACGACCTCATCGCGACGTTGGCAACCCAGGCCGAGGCCGAGGGCTACCGCGTCTTGGTGGTCACCGGCGACCGCGACGCCCTGCAGCTGGTCAGCGACGACGTGACGGTGCTCTACCCAATCAAAGGTGTCAGCGAACTCACCAGGTTCACCCCTGAAGCCGTCGTCGAAAAATACGGGCTGACCCCGACGCAGTACCCCGACTTCGCTGCGCTGCGCGGCGATCCCAGCGACAACTTGCCCGGCATTCCCGGGGTGGGGGAGAAGACCGCCTCCAAGTGGATCATCGAATACGGCTCGCTGCAGGGGTTGGTCGACAACCTCGACTCGGTGCGCGGCAAGGTGGGCGACGCGCTACGAACGCATGTGGCCAGCGTCATCCTCAACCGCGACCTCACCGAACTGGTCAAAGACGTGCCGTTGGCCCAAACCCCGGACACCCTGCGGATGCTGCCGTGGGATCGCGACCACATCCACCGGCTCTTCGACGACCTGGAGTTCCGGGTGTTGCGCGACCGGCTGTTTGACACCCTGGCCGCCGTCGAGCCCGAGGTGGACGAGGGTTTCGACGTGCGCGGCGGCGCCCTGCAACCCGGCGAACTGGCCGTGTGGTTGGCCGAGCACAGCTCGGGCAGGCGGTTCGGCCTGGCCGTCGTCGGAACCCATCTGGCCTACGACGCCGACGCCACCGCGGTGGCCATCGTGTCCGCCGACGGCGAGGGGCGCTACATCGACACCTCGGACCTGGATCCCGAGGACGAGGCAGCGCTGGCGTCCTGGCTAGCCGACCCCGGTCCGCCCAAGGCGCTGCACGAAGCCAAGCTGGCGATGCACGACCTCGCCGGACGGGGCTGGGCGCTGGCCGGCGTGACCTCCGATACCGCGCTGGCGGCCTACCTGGTGCGACCCGGGCAGCGCAGCTTCTCCCTCGACGACCTCTCGCTGCGCTACCTGCGCCGCGAGCTGCGCGCCGAAAATGCTGAACAACAACAGCTTTCGCTGCTCGACGACTCTGAGGGCACCGACGACCAGGCGGTGCAGACGCTGATCCTGCGGGCCGTGGCGGTGCTGGATCTCGCCGACGCGCTCGATGAGGAGCTGGCCCGCATCCACTCCACGTCGCTGTTGAGCGGCATGGAGCTGCCGGTGCAGCGGGCGCTGGCCGGGATGGAGCACATCGGCATCGCAGTGGACGTGCCGAAACTGACTGAGCTGCAAAGCGATTTCGGCCATCTGATCCGCGACGCGGCCGAGGCGGCCTACGCGGTGATCGGCAAGCAGATCAACCTGGGCTCGCCCAAGCAGCTGCAGGCGGTGCTGTTCGACGAGCTGGAAATGCCGAAAACCAAACGCACCAAGACCGGCTACACCACCGACGCCGACGCCCTGCAGTCGTTGTTCGACAAGACCGGTCACCCGTTCCTGCAACACCTGCTGGCCCACCGCGACGCCACCCGACTCAAGGTGACGGTCGACGGGCTGCTGAAAGCGGTGGGCTCCGACGGGCGCATCCACACCACGTTCAACCAGACAATCGCGGCGACGGGCAGATTGTCGTCGACCGAGCCGAATCTGCAGAACATTCCCATCCGCACCGATGCCGGCCGGCGGATCCGCGACGCGTTCGTGGTCGGCGACGGCTACAGCGAGTTGATGACCGCCGACTACAGCCAGATCGAGATGCGCATCATGGCGCACCTGTCGGGCGACGCGGGCCTAATCGAGGCCTTCAACACCGGGGAGGACCTGCACTCTTTCGTCGCCTCGCGGGCTTTCGGGGTGCCGATCGAAGAAGTCACCGCGGAATTGCGCCGCCGGGTCAAGGCGATGTCCTACGGATTGGCCTACGGGTTGAGCGCCTACGGCTTGGCCGCCCAGCTCAAGATCTCCACCGACGAGGCGAAAGTCCAGATGGACCAATACTTCGCCCGATTCGGCGGGGTGCGCGACTACTTGATGGACGTCGTCGAGCAGGCCCGCAAGGACGGCTACACGTCCACGGTGCTGGGCCGCCGGCGCTATCTACCCGAGCTGGACAGCAGTAACCGTCAGGTACGCGAAGCCGCCGAGCGGGCAGCGCTCAACGCCCCCATCCAGGGCAGTGCGGCCGACATCATCAAGGTGGCGATGATCGAGGTCGATAAGGCAATCGACGAAGCCGGCCTGGCCTCGCGCATGTTGCTGCAGGTACACGACGAATTGTTGTTCGAAATCGCGCCCGGTGAGCGCGAAAAGGTCGAAGCGCTGGCCCGCGAAAAGATGGGGGGCGCCTACCCCCTCGACGTTCCCCTCGAGGTCTCGGTGGGTTACGGCACCAGCTGGGACAGTGCGGCGCACTAGCCCGAGCCGCGGCACTCCGCGCGCTTGCGGTGAGTTTTCACCAGCAGATACGGCCCGAAATTCGCAAAGACGTGCACCGCGGTAAGGGCGTGGCGCACGTGGCGCGCCGGGTGAGTTTGTCCAGCGTGTGCCCCGTCGAGTAGCCTCAACAGGTAAATTCTGTTTTGTCCCTACGACCTAACTTGTCCGGAGCAACCCAACAATATGCCGAGTCCCGCCGTCACCTCGCCGCAAGTAGCCATCAACGACATTGGCTCCGCCGAGGACTTTCTCGCAGCAATAGACCTAACGATCAAGTACTTCAACGATGGAGACATCGTCGAAGGCACCATCGTCAAAGTTGACCGGGACGAGGTGCTCCTCGACATCGGCTACAAGACCGAAGGGGTCATCCCCGCCCGCGAGCTCTCCATCAAGCACGATGTCGACCCCAATGAGGTCGTTTCCGTCGGTGATGAGGTCGAGGCCCTAGTTCTCACCAAGGAGGACAAAGAGGGCCGCCTGATCCTGTCCAAGAAGCGCGCGCAGTACGAGCGCGCCTGGGGCACCATCGAGGCGCTCAAGGAGAAGGACGAGGCCGTTAAGGGCACCGTCATCGAGGTCGTCAAGGGCGGCCTGATCCTCGACATCGGGCTGCGTGGCTTCCTGCCAGCCTCGCTGGTCGAGATGCGCCGCGTTCGCGATCTGCAGCCGTACATCGGCAAGGAGATCGAGGCCAAGATCATCGAGCTGGACAAGAACCGCAACAACGTGGTGCTGAGCCGCCGCGCTTGGCTGGAGCAGACCCAGTCCGAGGTGCGCAGCGAGTTCCTCAACCAGCTGCAGAAGGGCACCATCCGCAAGGGTGTGGTCTCCTCCATCGTCAACTTCGGCGCATTCGTCGATCTGGGTGGGGTGGACGGTCTGGTGCACGTCTCCGAGCTGTCCTGGAAGCACATCGACCACCCGTCCGAGGTGGTTAATGTCGGTGACGAGGTCACTGTCGAGGTGCTCGACGTCGACATGGACCGCGAGCGGGTTTCGTTGTCGCTCAAGGCGACTCAGGAAGACCCGTGGCGGCACTTCGCCCGCACCCACGCCATCGGCCAGATCGTGCCCGGCAAGGTCACCAAGCTGGTTCCGTTCGGTGCGTTCGTGCGTGTCGAAGAAGGCATCGAAGGTCTGGTGCACATCTCGGAGCTGGCCGAGCGCCACGTCGAGGTGCCCGACCAGGTGGTTGCCGTCGGCGATGACGCGATGGTCAAGGTCATCGACATCGACCTGGAGCGTCGCCGAATCTCGTTGTCGCTCAAGCAGGCCAATGAGGACTACACCGACGAGTTCGACCCCGCCAAGTACGGCATGGCCGACAGCTACGACGAGCAGGGCAACTACATCTTCCCCGAGGGCTTCGACGCCGAAACCAACGAGTGGATGGAAGGCTTCGACACCCAGCGCAACGAGTGGGAGGCCCGCTACGCCGAGGCCGAGCGCCGGCACAAGATGCACACCGCGCAGATGGAGAAGTTCGCGGCTGCCGAGGCGGCCGGGCACGGCGACAGCGAACAGACCACGGGCAACGGTGCGTCCTCGCAGAATGAGGCGGGCGGCTCGCTTGCCAGCGACGCGCAACTCGCCGCGCTGCGGGAAAAGCTCGCCGGCAACGCCTAACCGCGTCCTGACCGCACTCACGTCATGCTGCGCATCGGGTTGACCGGTGGCATCGGCGCCGGGAAGTCGGCGCTGTCAGCCACCTTCGAGCAATGCGGTGGGGTCATCGTCGACGGCGATGTCATCTCCCGAGAGGTGGTCCGGCCCGGTACCGATGGGCTGGCATCACTCGTTGAGGCGTTCGGCGACGACATCCTGCAACCGGACGGATCCTTGGATCGGCCCGCGTTGGCCGCCAAAGCATTTCGCGACGACGAGGCGCGCCAGCTGCTCAACTCGATCGTGCACCCGCTAGTGGGCAAGCGGCGTGAGGAGATCATCGCGTCGGTGCCCGAGGACTCGGTGGTGGTCGAGGACATTCCGCTGCTGGTGGAATCCGGGATGGCCCCGATGTTCCCGTTGGTTGTCGTGGTGCACGCCGACGTCGAACTTCGGGTGCGGCGGCTGGTGGAGCAACGGGGCATGCCCGAGGACGACGCCCGCGCCAGGATCGCGGCGCAGGCCGACGACGATCAGCGTCGCGCCGTCGCCGATATCTGGCTCGACAACTCCGGCAGTCAAGACGAGTTGGTGCAGCGGGCACGCGACGTGTGGAATCACCGCATCGTGCCGTTCGCCCACAACCTGACACAGCATGAGATCGTCCGGGCAGCGCCGCGAGTGGTGTCGGCCGATCCGACCTGGCCCGACCAGGCGCGGCGTATTGTCGCTCGGCTCAACACCGCATGCGGTCATAAGGCGTTGCGCGTCGACCACATTGGCTCAACCGCGGTGCCCGAATTCGACGCCAAGGATGTCATCGACATCCAGGTCACCGTCGAATCGCTGGCCGTGGCCGACGAGCTCGCCGATGTCTTGCTGCCGGCGGGCTACCCGCGGATACCGCACATCGGCCAGGACGAGGCCAAAAGCGATGCCCGCAGCACCGTCGGCGACTACGACCATAGCGACGATCCGGCATTGTGGCACAAGCGGATTCACGGATCAGCCGATCCCGGGCGACCGACGAATGTGCACATCAGGGTGGCCGGCTGGCCAAACCAGCAGTTCGCCTTGCTGTTTGTCGACTGGCTGGCCGCCAACCCTGCTGAGCGGGTGGGCTATCTGGCCGTCAAGCGCGCAGCCGACGAGCGGGCCGGCACTGACTCAGCGGTCTATGCCGAGGCCAAGGAGCCGTGGTTCGCCGATGCCTACCGGCGGGCGTGGGAGTGGGCGGATTTCACCGGCTGGCGGCCTTAGCTCGACGACGATGCACCTCGCGAAGCGAGGTGAGGTGGGGGCACCTCCCGCTTGCGGGGGAGAGTCGCGCAATCGGCCTTAGCCGGGCGTCTTAACCGGGTAACGGTGCGCCGCACTGCAGCGCACCGTTATTGGGATCGGCGCTTCCGGCTGCGGGCCTGACCATTTGGTCGGCCTGGGTGAAAACGTTGTCGTCGACGTCGATCTCGCAGTGCACGTTCGCCGCGTAGGGAAAATGGAGCACAATCCGCAGCCCGGCTTGCGCCGCGTCGGGCAACACGGTGTTGGCTTCGAACGCGTTGCCGGGGATGGACGGAAGATTGGTGGTGTTGGTCTGACCGCCGTTGATGATGAACGTGGCCTGACTGCCGGTGGTCAACGCGTCGATTCTGGCGCGGTAGGTGATGTTGTGCAGGTCGGCGTGCGCGGTTGCCGGACTCAGCTGAGAGCCGGCGGCGATCACCGCCACCGCGGCGACCGGCATCCACCTGCGGCCATGAGTGCTCATAGCTGCTGAGATTACGCCCAGCATGATCCGCTCTCCAGACAGCCGTAACCAAACTAAGGCTGACAACGCGGGCACCAGAACGACGTGCGGCCGCCGACCCGAGCATGTTTCAGGCGGGTGCCACAGCGTGGGCAACTGGGGTCCGGTTCGTCGCGGCGGCCCGTGAGCCATCGCTGCATGCGCGGCACTCGGCCATGCCGCACCGCGGTGCGCAGCACCTGGGTCATCGCGGTGTGCAGCTGCTTCACCTCGTTGTCGTCCAGGTCGGCAAGCGTGCGAGTCGGACGAATCCGGGCCCGCCAGCAGATCTCGTCGGTGAGTAGATTGCCGAGGCCAGCAATAACCGATTGGTCCATCAGCGTCGTCTTCAATTGCCCGCGACCGCCGGCAAGCGTGTCGCGGAATGTTCGTAGGTTCATGCCTAACGCGTCGGGACCCTGCGCACCCATTACGTCGGCGATGTCGTCCGCGCCATCGGCCAGCCAAATCCCGCGTAGCTTACGAAGGTCGGCGTAGCGCAATTCGCCTTTATCGAGGGAAAAAACCAGCCGTTCATGCCTTTCCGGCTCGTCGTCGGCGGCGGCGTAATAGGGATGGCCCGTCATGCCGCTATGGACCAGCAGCGCCGGGCCATCAGTCGGCAGGATCAGCCACTTGCCGTGCCGGCGTGGGGTGCGGAAGCGCCGCCCGGCAAGGATTCGGCTCAGTGCCGCAGCGGAGGTGTTTCGCAGAATGCCGGGATCGCGAACCGTCACGTGTCGAATTCGTCGACCGGGCAGCGTGTCAGCCAGCTCGCGCCGAAACCCTTCCACGTCAGGCAATTCAGGCACGAAGCCTGTCCAACCGCTGTATCGGGCCGGTCAACGACCGGGCGTGTCGGTACATGTCCGCCCATGGATCGCGTTGCCCGGCCAGGCGTTTGGGAAGGTCGCGGATGGTGAAGCCGTCTGGTCGCAAGCCGCGCGTGTCCAATTCATCCCATTCGAGCGGGGTGGCCACCGGTGCGCGGGCTCGGGCGCGGACCGAATACGGCGCAACCGCAGTCTGCGCGTATGCGTTTCGCATGATGTCGAGATATAACCGGCCGGCACGCTTGTCTTTGCGGGGCTCGATGGTGCGATGGTCGCGATCGTCGGCCACGATGACTTCGGCTACGCCCTGGGCGAACTGGCGCACAGCATCGAATTCGGTGTCGGCGCGCAACGGCACCACGACGTGCAGTCCGCGTGATCCGGTGGTCTGCACGTAGCACGCCAGTCCGAGGTCATCGAGCACTCCAGCCGTCGCTCGGGCCGTCGCACGAACCACCGTAAAATTGCTATCGGCTGGGTCGAGGTCGAAAACCAATCGGTCCGGGCTGTGCAGCCGGTCTTGCCGTGACTGCCACACGTGCAGGGCGACGCAGTTCTGATTGGCCAGCCAGCGCAACGCCTCCGGCCGCTGTGCCAGCGGATGCACCAGGGTGCCGCCCTCTTTGGCGACTTCGACGCTGCTCATCCAATCCGGCAGCGTATCGGTGAAATCCTGTTGGACGAATCCTTGTTCGCCGATGCCGCGCGGAAAGCGCTGCACGTTGAGCGCCCGGCCCTTGAGGTGTGGCAGCATCGCACCGGCCACCTCGGTGTAATAGTCGACGAGGTCGTGCTTGGTGATTTTGTCCCTCGGGAACATCACCCGATCCGGATGGGTGATCTCGACGTCAATGCGGCCCATCAGCGTGTCTCTCTGACGACCTCGTCGGGACTCTTGTCGATGCGCAGACCCTGGTAACGCGGGTGGCGCAGCTTTCCGTCGCGGGTCCACTCGGTAAACCCGATCTGGGCCACCAACTCCGGGTGAACCCATCGGGCGCCGCTCTCGCGCCCCAACCCGCGGGTGAACGGCGGGGTGTCCACCTCGATGGGGGCCAGCCGCTCGTGCAGGCTGCGCAGCGTGGCGTCGTCAAAGCCGGTACCCACCTTCCCGGCGTAGACAAGGTCGCGGCCGTCGTAGTAACCAAGCAGCAGCGCGCCCAACTCGATACGGCTACCTTGGGGACTGGTGTAGCCGCCGACGACGAATTCTTGGTCGCGAACGCATTTGAACTTCAACCAATTCTTGGAGCGGCCGCCGTCATACGGCGAGTCGGCTCGCTTGGCGATCACACCCTCGTCACCGCGTTTGCACGCCGCCTGGTAGGCGCTGATGCCGTCTTCGACCCGATGCGCGGTGTTGCGCAGTGGATCATCGAAGCTGATTGCATTGCGCAGCAACCGCTTACGCCACTGCAACGGAATGTCGACGGTGGACTTCCCGTCGAGGTGCATCAGGTCGAAGAGATAATAGAAAATGTGGATCCGCGACGCTCGGGCTTCTTCGGGGTCGGTGATGCCCAGCCGGCCCTGCAGCCGGGCAAAGCTGGTGCGTCGTCCCTGGAACGCGACCACCTCGCCGTCTACGACGAATCGAGACGTGCGCTGCACGCGCAGCGCATCGACCAGCTCCGGATAGGTTCCGTTGAGCGGCTGGCGGTTTCGCGACAGCAGCCGCACCTGGTCGCCGTCGCGAAATGCCACGCAACGCATCCCGTCGAATTTGCGTTCGAAGATCCACTGCGGATCGGAGAATCTCTTGTCAGTGAGGGTGGCCAGGGTGGGAGCTCGCCAATCGGGTACCGGCTCGTCGCGCAACCTTGCCTGGACCGGGCCGGGAAGATCAGCGAGATCCGTCATGATCCAGGTCATCCACTGTGCGACCAGACAGTACTGACTTGGGTTGGGTTTTCACGGGTTTGCGTCGAGGGTCTGCCTCTTCGTCGTTGCGTTTGATCAGCAGCCACGTCTCGTCCTGGCCCTCCCGAATGCGGGTGAGCGTGAATCCGCCGAATAATTTCTCGCCCTGCAACCGGAAGGACAGGTGCCCGCGAGTGAGGCCTTCGCTCATTTCCCGCTCGGTTGCGTTGATGTAGGTGCCGCGGTCCCAGACGATCACGCTGCCGGCGCCGTCTTCCCCCGCCGGGATCACCCCTTCGAACGTCGCGTATTCCAGGGGGTGATCTTCGGTACGTCGCGCCATGCGCCGATCCCTCGGGTTCGTCGATGGTCCCCGGGGTATGGCCCAGGACGCCAGCACGCCGTCGATCTCGAGCCGAATGTCGTAGTGCTCGCTGCCCGCGGCGTAGTGCTGGATGACGAACAGCGGCTCGGTGTTGCGTCCCCGACGTTTCCGGCCTCGCCGGCCACGCGGCTCGGGGCTTTGGCCGGATCGAAGGCCGGATCGGCGTTTTCGCCGGTACTCGCTGAGGGGCATACCCAAGAGAATTACCCGAGCGTCGGATCGGGAAACTGCCCGCCACCCGTCGGTGTCCCGCCCCAGCTGAGTTCCACGCCGCTGCCGGCCAGCCAGCGGTGCAGGTCATAGCCGTTTCGGGCCAGCCCGTCGACGGCGTCGACGGCGTGCCGCACTGCCTGCTCGGCGACCGCTTGGGTCAGCAACCCGTGCCGGAGTGCCTCGAGCAGCTCGTCGACGTCGGCCAACACCGCGCCAGCGCCGGTACGGACCTCGATGTCGAGGTAGTGGTCCTCCGCCTGCCACACCTGCGGTCCTGGCGTGTATTCGCCGACGTCGAGGTAGTAGTCGTGATCGCGTTCATGACCGGGGTTGTAGTGAAACACCGTGGCGCGCAATCCAAACGACGGCAGCAGCCACGATTCGAGGTAATGGAACTGGACTCGGCCCGGCGTGGGCCGGGCAACGTAGAGTCCCCACGGCTGCACCACGTACTCGTCGACGGCTCGCACGATGCCCTTGGGATCGGTGTTGGTGCGGGCCAGCAGGTCGAACGTTTCGTGCTTGGGCGGATGGATGGCGTCCCCTCTGCTCAACGGCGCAGCCGGATCTTCCACCGGACAAAGCCGAAATACAGCACCGAGAGTCCGGCCAGCATGCCCATGTCGAGCAGCCAGAACTTCAATGTGTGCTGCCAGAACCGGTCCTCGGGGAGCAGCGAGCCGGGTACCAGGTGCCGTACGTCGACAGTCGATGCCGCCGCGGCGTAGCCCCAGCGCGCGGGCATCGCGAACGACAGCTGGTCGAGCCCGAGTCTGCCGGTCACCGGGACCATCCCACCGCACAGCACCAGCTGCGCCATTACCGCCACCACGAACAGCGGCATGATCTGCTCAGTCGAGCGGACCAGCGCTGAAATCGCCAACCCGAGGATGGCCGAGGCCACACAGGTTGCGGCGACCGTGGCGAACAGCTCGAACGTCGCCGCGAGCGTGCTCCGGCCCAGCAGCACTGCTCCCTGGGTCGGCGCGCCCTTGCCGATCAGCACGATTGCGGTGATGACCGCCGACTGCAGGATCGCGAAGCCGCAGAAAACCCCCGTCTTGGCCAGCAGATACGCCGTGGTGGACAAACCGACCGCCTGTTCGCGCTGGAAGATGGCGCGTTCGCCGACCAGGTCGCGGATCGTCAGCGCGGTGCCCATAAAAGCGGCCGCGGGCATCAGCAGGCTCAGTATCTGGGCGGCTTCGTCGGGTGTGCCGGCGTTCGGGGCGGGCACGTGGAATCCGCTGCCGCCCGGAACCGTCAGAGACAGCGCCCCCAGCACGAACGGCAGCAGCGCGAGAAAGAAGAAGTAGGCGCGGTCGGACACCACTAGCCGGACCTGTCTGCGGGCGATCGTGGAGATCTGGCGCCGCAAGCTGGTGTGGACGGGTTCGCCAAGGTCGCTCGGCTCGGCGGTCGGTGCGGGTTTCGGGCGCTTCTGCGCCTCACTTTGCTCCCGAAAACGCCGGTTGGCCTCGTCCGGATCGGCGCCCACGTTGGTGAAGATCTTGGCCCAGTTGGTGGTGCCCATCGCGTCGCCGATCAGGTCCGGCGGTCCGCAATAGGCCGTCTTGCCGCCCGGCGCGACCAACAGTATTTGGTCGCAGAGGTCCAGGTAGGACAGCATGTGCGTCACCACAATCACCACGCGGCCGGCGTCGGCGAGCGCCCGCAGCATCATCATGACCTGGTGATCCAGGGCCGGATCCAAACCCGACGTCGGCTCGTCGAGGATCAGCAGTGACGGTCCGGTGAGTAGTTCGAGGGCGACCGAGGCGCGTTTGCGTTGCCCGCCGGAGAGCTTGTCGACCCGGGTGTCGGCGTGCTTGGTCAGGTCGAGTTCCTCGAGGACCTGGGTGACCACCTTGGCGCGGTCGGCCTTGCTGGTGTCGGGCGGCAGCCGGAGCTCGGCGGCGTAGCCCAGTGCCTGGTTCACTGTCAGCTGCCGATGCACGACGTCGTCCTGCGGGACCATCCCGATCCGGCTGCGCAGCGATGCGTATTCGCTGTGAATGTCGTGGCCCGCGAACGTGACTGAGCCGGAGCTGGGCGTGGTGTACCCGGCGATCAGCCGGGCGAGGGTGCTTTTTCCGGCGCCGGACCCACCGATGACGGCGGTTAGCGTCCCGGGCCGTGCGGTCAGCGAGATGTTGTCCAGCAGTTGCTTGCCGTTGTCGACGACGTATCTCACGTCCCGCACCTCGAGACCGCCGGTGCGCGTCGCGGCCTCGCTGCCCTGGACCAGCGTGCCGTTGCGGAGTACCAGGTCGACGTTGCCGATGGTGACCACGTCGTCTTCGGTCAAGATCGCCGATCCGACTCGGGTGCCGTTGACGAACGTTCCGTTGATGCTGGTGTCGCGAATCTCGGGGCCCAGCGGCGTCGGTATCAAGACGGCGTGCTCACGCGATGCCAAGACGTCGGAGACGACGATGTCGTTCTCGGCGGCGCGCCCGATCGTCATGGCGCCGGCCGTCCCTGCGGCCGACGACGAGCGCGGGGAGAGCAACTTCACAAACCTCGTTGCGAGGTTCGACACGTCGGCCGTCTTGGCGTCGATCATGGTGATTTCGTTAGGCGGTGTCGCCGCTGGCTGTGCGGCGGCAGGATTTTCGGCGGGCGCTACCGGCTGCGGCCCGGCCGACGACCCGGCGTGCACCACGGTGAGCTCGTCGGGTGGCGTACCGCGAGGCGCCGATGGCGGCGCGCCCGGGGGTTGCCGTGGCGGTGCCGGCGGGGCACTTCGCGGTGGTGAAACGGGATGCCTTGGCGGAGGCGGCATTTGCGCGGGGCGTTGCGGCTGCCGGGGTGGCGGCTGCGGCGGCGGCGTGACGTTCGGGCCACTCCTGGTCTGGATTGTGGGCTGGCTCACGGTATCTCGTCTGGACGGCCGCCCGGGATTGGTCTGTTCGGGCAACGCGGACCAGGTAATGGTGGGCGGACCGGCGTCCGCCGTCGACCTGGACCGCAGGGGCCGGTTGGTCTGGCCGTGCTGCGGTCCGACCGCGAACGTCAACCGAGGTCCTTGCGGATTCCCGACGTTGATGGACTGTCCGTCGTGGATGTCGATCACCGGCATCCGGTATCCGTTGAGGTAGGTCCCGTTCAACGAGCCGTTATCGATCGCCAACCAGCGGCCCTGATCGAAGCGCACGATCAAATGCGCGCGCGATATCCGCGGGTCAGGGATCCGCAGATCGGCATGCGCATCCCGGCCGACGACCACCTCATGGCCTGCGGCGAAAGAACGTTGGGACCCGTCGAGTCGGATTGTCAGGACAGGAGGTGCGGGTCGACTCACCACTCAAGTATCGGTCCGCCGCGTTAGTGCTCTCCATTGGACTCGCCTGTGACTTAACTTTGGGTCGATTCGAGCTTTCATAGCGGCTTCATAGCGCGCATGGGTCTACCGCCTATGCGCATCCGGCATGATTCGAACCTAAGGGGTGCAGGAGGGGATCCATTTGGGCACTCATAGCGAAAGCTTTGGCGTGCCCAGACGACGGCGACGGGGCCGCGTCCGGACGCAGACACCTCGGGTATTGCGCGCCGCTTCAGGCTGCGGCGATACCCGCACGGAACGCCGAAACACAAGGGGGATCGACACATGGAAGAGGGGAAGGGCCAACCCCGGCGCCTCAGCGCTGGGCGGCTACTGAGTAACCCGCGGCTGGGTCAGGCGCTGCGCGCGGGATTTCACTCACTTCCTTCGGCCACTGTCGCGCACCTCTTGCACCGGCTTCCGCCGGTCACCTCGATGCCGAACTCCGAACAGCCGAATGCGCGAGCCGACGAGGACCGCGGTGTGGGCGCCCTGGCGAGCGCGATGGCCAACGGCGCCTCGTTTGCCGGTTATACGATCTTGCGGCCGTTGGGCGCGGGCGGGATGGCCGAGGTCTATCTGGCGCTGCATCCCCGGCTGCCGCGCCGCGACGTCATCAAGGTCCTCGCAGAGGCGGTCACTGCGGATCCGGAGTTCCGCGAAAGGTTCAACCGGGAGGCCGATCTCGCTGCGACGCTTTGGCACCCGCACGTCGTCGGCGTACACGATCGTGGCGAATTCAATGGTCACCTCTGGATTTCCATGGATTACGTCGAGGGCACCGATGCTTCGCGATTGGTGAAAGAGCGCTTCCAGGAAGGCATGCCGGTCCACGAGGTCAGCGCCATCGTGCAGGCCGTTGCGGGCGCGCTCGATTACGCGCACGACCGCGGTCTGCTGCACCGCGATGTCAAGCCCGCCAATATCCTGCTCACCCATCCCGAGGACGGGGAACGCCGAATCGTGTTGGCGGACTTCGGTGTTGCGCGCCATCTCGGCGACATTAGCGGTATCACCGAGACCAACGTCGCGGTCGGCACGGTCGCCTACGCGGCCCCCGAACAGCTTTCGGGAGCCAACATCGATGGGCGTGCAGACCAATATGCGTTGGCCGCGACGGCGTTTCATCTGCTGACCGGTTCACCGCCGTTCCAGCATTCCAACCCCATTGCGGTGATCAGCCAGCATCTGCACGCGGATCCGCCCCGGCTCAGCGATTTTCGCCCTGATCTGGCGCACCTCGACGAGGTGTTCTGCAAAGCTCTCGCCAAACAACCCGAGGACAGATTCGAGCGGTGCCGCGCATTCTCGGCCGCAGTCATCGAGCAGTTGGACGACGTCGCGGAGCGCGGTCGGCCCGGTTCGGTCGTAGCACACCGGCGCCGGGGGGTGCGCGGCCTGGTTTCCGCGGTGAACCACCGGTATTCGACGAGGACCCGGTGGGGGACCGCGTTGGTCTGCGCCGTGCTGATCGCGGTGGCGGCAACCTGGTCGGTGCTGTACTCATTCCAGCCGGAAGCTTCGCCGGCCAACCCTGCGCTCGCGTCGAAACCGTCCGTCCCCGCGGCGAGCGCCGCGCCGGGCCGACCCGGCGGACCGGTTCTCAACGGCACCTACCAATTGACGTATGACCAGAGCAAGCGAACCACCAACGGCGTCGCGATCCGTCAGGACGGCACCGACACCGATTGGTGGGCATTCCGTTCGGCGTGCACCAGCAATGGGTGCGCGGCTACCGGGAGTCAGCTGGACGACGCCACCCACCAAGTGGCCAGCACCACCGACGGAGGTCAGACCGACACGCTGCGTTTCGTCGCCGGATATTGGCAGGGTGCCCCGCAGCAGGAACGGGTGGGCTGTACCCAGCCCAACGGCCAAGTCAGGGCCACCCAGCAGGAGACGGTGGCGTGGTCGTTGGCGCCGCAACCCGACGGCACGCTGCGTGGCACGGAGACCCAGACCGTGACGACCAATGAGTGTGGCGCACAGGGAGCCGTGGTGCGGACCCCCGTGGTAGCGACCCGGGTCGGTGACGTGCCGCCCAAGGTGACGTTGGCCGACCCCACCCAGACCCTCAATGCCTCGGCGACGCCGGCTCACCCGACGCCGGCGGTGGTCGGCGGGGCCTGCACCGACGTCAACAAACTGGCCTACGACCCGACCAGCAACGAGCAGGCCGTCTGTGTGGGCAACACCTGGGCCAAAGCCCCCGTCACGGCGGGTGTGCACGCCGCCGGTAGCTCATGCGACCGGCCTGGCACCTCGGTGTTCGCCATGTCCACCTCGAGCGACGGCTACCTGCTGCAATGCGATCCGGTCAGCCGGACGTGGACGCGGCCCGTCGGGTAGCCGAGAACCAGCGACGAGCCGCTTGTCGGTGATCGGTTCTACATTGGTGGCATGGCTTTCGCCACTGAACATCCGATCCTCGCGCATTCGGAGTACCGCGCCGTCGATGAGGTCGTGCGCGCCGGTGGCAGCTTCGAGGTGGTCAGCCCGCACGACCCCGCAGGCGACCAGCCCGCCGCGATCGAGGAATTGCAGCGCCGGATTCTGGCGGGGGAGCGCGATGTGGTGCTGCTCGGTGCGACCGGTACCGGAAAGTCGGCGACCACGGCATGGCTGATCGAACGGCTGCAGCGGCCAACCCTGGTGATGGCGCCGAACAAGACGCTGGCCGCCCAGCTCGCCAATGAGCTGCGAGAGATGTTGCCGCACAATGCAGTTGAATACTTCGTGTCGTACTACGACTATTACCAGCCCGAGGCGTACATCGCGCAGACCGACACGTACATCGAAAAGGACAGCTCGATCAACGACGACGTGGAGCGGTTACGGCACTCCGCGACGTCGTCGCTGCTGTCCCGGCGCGACGTGGTGGTGGTCGCCTCGGTGTCATGCATCTACGGCCTGGGCACACCGCAGTCCTACCTGGACCGCTCCGTCGAGCTGCAGGTCGGCACCGAGGTGCCCCGCGATGGGCTGCTGCGGCTACTGGTCGACGTTCAGTACAGCCGCAACGACTTGTCCTTCACTCGCGGCTCCTTCCGGGTGCGCGGCGACACCGTAGAGATCATTCCGTCCTACGAAGAGCTGGCGATTCGCATCGAGTTCTTCGGCGACGAGGTCGAGGCGCTGTATTACCTGCATCCACTGACCGGTGACGTGGTCCGCCAGGTCGACTCGCTGCGGATCTTCCCGGCTACCCACTACGTCGCAGGGCCGGAGCGGATGGCGCAGGCGATCTCCACCATCGAGGAAGAACTTGCCGCGCGGCTCGCCGAATTCGAGGGCCAGGGCAAGCTGCTGGAGGCCCAGCGACTGCGGATGCGCACCAACTACGACATCGAGATGATGCGCCAAGTCGGGTTCTGCTCGGGCATCGAGAACTACTCGCGTCACATCGACGGTCGTGGGGCAGGTACGCCACCGGCGACCCTGCTGGACTACTTCCCGGACGATTTCCTGCTCGTCATCGACGAGTCGCACGTCACCGTGCCGCAGATCGGCGGCATGTACGAGGGCGACATGTCGCGGAAGCGCAACCTCGTCGAGTACGGGTTCCGGCTGCCGTCGGCATGCGACAATCGCCCGCTGACCTGGGAGGAGTTCGCCGACCGGATCGGGCAGACGGTGTACCTGTCGGCCACCCCGGGCCCCTACGAGCTCAGCCAGGCCGCGGGCGAGTTCGTCGAGCAGGTGATCCGGCCTACCGGGCTGGTGGACCCGAAAGTCGTGGTCAAGCCCACCAAGGGGCAGATCGACGACCTGATCGCTGAGATCCGTAAGCGAGCCGCTGCCGACCAGCGGGTACTGGTGACGACGCTGACCAAGAAAATGTCCGAAGACCTCACCGACTACCTGCTGGAAATGGGTATCCGGGTGCGCTACCTGCACTCCGAGGTCGACACATTGCGCCGGGTGGAGCTGCTGCGCCAGCTGCGGCTCGGCGACTACGACGTGCTGGTCGGCATCAACCTGCTTCGCGAGGGCCTAGACCTCCCCGAGGTGTCACTGGTGTCCATCCTGGACGCCGACAAGGAAGGCTTCCTGCGATCGTCGCGCAGCCTGATCCAGACCATCGGTCGCGCCGCCCGCAACGTCTCCGGCGAAGTCCACATGTACGCCGACAAGATGACCGACTCGATGACCCAAGCCATCGACGAGACCGAACGGCGTCGCGCCAAGCAGGTCGCCTACAACGTGGCCCATGGCATCGACCCGCAACCGCTGCGCAAGAAGATCGCCGACATCCTCGACCAGGTCTACCGCGAGGCAGACGACACCGAAAACGTGGAGATCGGCGGGTCGGGACGCAACTCCTCCCGTGGCCGGCGTGCCCAGGGAGAGCCGGGCCGCGCGGTCAGCGCCGGCATCTACGAGGGTCGCGACACCACTAACATGCCGCGCGCCGAACTGGCCGATCTGATCAAGGACCTCACCGCGCAGATGATGTCGGCAGCCCGTGACCTCCAATTCGAGCTGGCCGCCCGGTTCCGCGACGAGATCGCCGACCTGAAAAAGGAATTGCGCGGAATGGATGCTGCCGGCCTGAAATGACCTGAACGACGCGCTAGTCGTACGCCGTCCTCATACGGTGTACGGGTGGCCACCACGGCGAGCGACACCGGCAGTTGGCGCGACCTGCTGGGCAGTTATCTGGGAATCGCCCCGGCGCTGGCCGCCGGCGTTGCGCTGTACGCCACCAACGAGTTTCTGACGGTCAGCCTGCTCCCCAGCGCCATGACGGAAATCGGCGGTCGCCGGCTCTACGCCTGGGCGACGACGCTGTATCTGGTCGGGTCGGTCGTCGCGGCCACCGCAGTCAATCCGATGCTGTCGCGGGTCGGTGCGCGGACGTCATATCTGATGGGCCTGGTGGTCTTCGGCGTCGCCAGTTTGGTGTCCGCGGTGGCGCCGAGCATGGAAGTTCTCGTCGCGGGACGCAGCCTGCAAGGGGTTGCGGGCGGATTACTGGCCGGCCTGGGCTACGCGCTGATCAACTCCGCACTGCCGCAACGGCTTTGGACCCGCGGCTCCGCACTGGTATCGACGATGTGGGCGGTCGCGACGTTGGTCGGGCCGACGACTGGTGGGCTGTTCGCCCAGTTCGGGCTCTGGCGTTGGGCGTTCGTGGCGATGGCGTTGGTGACTGCCTTGATGGCAATGCTGGTGTCGAAGGTGCTGAGAAAGGGCGAAAACGAGCTGAGCGCCCGGCCTCGGGACGAGCCCCGGCATCCGGTGCCGTACTGGTCGCTGATGTTGATCGGGGCCGCGGCGCTGGCGGTCAGCATCGCTGAGCTTCCGCGTTACCGCATCCAGACCGTCGGGCTGCTCGGTGCCGGCGCGTTATTGGTGGGCGCATTCCTGCTGGCCGAATGGCGGATGAAGGTAGCGGTATTGCCGCGCGCCGTTTTTCGTCCCGGTCCGTTGAAGTGGATCTACCTGACCATGGCGGCGCAGATGGTCGCCGCGATGGTCACCACCTACGTGCCGCTATTCGGACAGCGATTGGGACACCTGACCCCGATGGCGGCCGGGTTCCTGAGTGCGGCGCTCGCGGTCGGCTGGACCGTCAGCGAAATCGTCAGCGCGGCGCTGACCAACCCACGCGTGATCGGTCGGGTGATCGCGGCCGCGCCGCTGGTGATGGCGTCGGGTCTGGCCCTGGGCGGTCTCACCCAGCACCGCAACGCGTCCGTGGCCACCGTCGCAGTGTGGGCGCTGGCGTTGGTGATTGCCGGGATCGGTATCGGTATAGCGTGGCCGCACCTGACGGTGGGTGCGATGAACTCGGTCGACCCGGCTGAAAGTCGCGTGGCCGCCGCGGCCATCAATATCGTGCAGCTGGTTTCCGCGGCGTTCGGCGCCGGGCTGGCCGGTGTCGTGGTCAACGCTGCCCCGGGTGGCCCGGGGCAGCAGGCCCGTTGGCTCTACGCGGGATTTACCATGCTGGCCGCCGCCAGCGTTCTCGCCTCGTTCCGAGCGACCCGTGCTGACCGCCGCGCATCGCGGTGACTCGCCGAGGGTGCACGCGTTGTCGCCACGAGATCATCGAGGTCAAAAAGGAATCACCGCGCGCAACGGCGGCAGTTGACCGGTAACGGCGGCG
>Ga0208987_1000008_pt1 | contig 52411 bp, 52 predicted proteins | sample MedBloCARef_O2_FD_187845 | JGI IMG/M metagenome (GOLD analysis project Ga0208987, IMG submission 187845) | Forest soil microbial communities from El Dorado National Forest, California, USA - Mediterranean Blodgett CA Ref_O2 (SPAdes) (version 2) | ecosystem: Environmental > Terrestrial > Soil >... | reverse complement strand
GCACACGATGCGCTCGCGTGCGCGGCCAGCGCCGGGGTTTATCAACCAATGCCCGGCATACTGGAATGCCTTGCCGATCTCGCCAGGGCATCCGGGAAACAGAACGAAGCGGCACGGCTTTTTGGTGCGGCAGAAGCGCTTCGGCGGCGCACGGGCATCGTGCGATTCAAGGTTCATCAAGCCGGCTACGAGTCCTCGATCGCGGCGTTGCGAGAGGCCTTGGGCGACAAGGACTTCGATGTCTCCTGGGCCGAGGGCGCGGCGTTGTCCACCGAGGAGGCGATCGCCTACGCCCAGCGAGGCCGTGGCGAGCGTAAACGCCCGAGCAGCGGCTGGGAGTCGCTGACGCCGTCAGAGCGCGACGTCGTGCGCCTGGTCTGCGAAGGGCTGGCCAACAAGGACATCGCGACACGGCTGTTCGTCTCACCGAAGACCGTGCAAGCTCATCTCACCCACGTCTACACCAAACTCGGGCTCAGCTCGCGCGTGCAGCTCGTGCAAGAAGCAGCCCGCCGTGCGTGATTAGTCAAGCCTCTTCAAACTGTAGGCCCGGGGGGCAATACTGAAGCTGTGTCAGATCGCAACGTGCTGGGCGGCCCGCTGGAACCTTGCGGCACCGAGCCGCTCACCGGTTTCTACCGTGACGGTTGCTGCTCGACCGGGCCCGAGGACCAGGGCAGGCACACCATTTGCGCCGTGATGACGGCCGACTTTCTGGAACATCAGCGCTCCATCGGCAATGACTTGTCGACCCCGGTTCCCGAATACCGGTTTCCCGGCCTGCTCCCTGGCGACCGTTGGTGCGTCACCGCCCTGAACTGGCTTCGTGCTCACAACGATGGGTGCGCCGCTCCGGTGGTACTGGCCTCCACGCATCAGAACACTCTCGAGGTCGTGCCGCTTGAGGCGCTACTGGAACACAAAGTCGACGTTCCCGACGACCTGGCTAATCTGTAGAACTGAATATTCGACACCAAGTCGAGGAGGCGGTCGGATGGGCGCTGCGGGCCCCGACATCGCTGATATCGACTTCGACGATCTGACCTCGCCCGAGCTGACCGATGTCCAGCGTCAGGTTCTGGAATTCACCGAGGCCAAACGCGTCGACCTCGACATCGACCGGATGCTCGCGGAGGCCGTCGAGCAAGCAGGTGTAGGCGATCTGGACGACGCGGACGGTTTCGGTGACCGGCTGACCGCGCACGTCGCCGCGATCGAAGCCGACGACGGACTGCGGGAACTCACCCGCTCGACCCTGCGGCAACGCATAGTTCGGGTGCTGCGAAACCGGTTGTCGCTGAACGAGCTCGTGAAGCGATATCCGGAGATCGAATCGATCTCGATCGAAAAGCCCTTCATCGTCGTCGGGATGCCGCGATCCGGCACCACTCATTTGGTGAATCTCATCGCGGCCGATCCGCGCCGGCGGTCGTTGCCGTATTGGGAAAGCCAGGATCCGATACCGGCTCGCGGCCAGGGTCCCGACATCTTCGGGCTTGATCCCCGCTACACGCGAGCCAAGGCCGAACACGAAGCGCTGATGGCGAGCGCGCCGGTGGTGGCTGCCATGCACGACCGCTTCCCCGAGGCGATCGAGGAAGAAGTCGAACTCCTCGACCTCGACCTGGCCGCCTACGTTTTGGAATGGCATGCGCGCGTGCCTGATTGGCGTGACTACTACCTGGGGCTAGACCAAACACACCATTATGCCTACTTGAGGAAGGTGTTGCAGGCGCTGACGTTTCTGCGCGGGCCGCAGACCTGGATCCTCAAGAGTCCCCAGCACTCTGAGCAGCTAGGCCCGCTGATGGCAACCTTTCCGGACGCGACGGTCGCCTTCACACATCGCGACCCTGTCGCGGTGATCCAGTCGGCGATCACGATGATGGCCTACTCCGATCGGCTGCGCCGCAAGAGCATTGAACCGGGCTGGCTGCTGGATTACTGGAGCGACCGCGTGCACCGACTGCTCAGCGCGTGTGTGCGAGACCGCGACATCGTGCCGGCCGAACGTAGCATCGACATCAACTTCCAGCACCTCAACGGCAACGAAATACCGCTGCTGGAGCAGCTTTACCAGCGCGGCGGCGTCGAATTGCCGCCAAGGGTACTCGGGCGGTTCCAGCGCTACCTGGACGGCAACCCGCGCGGCAAACACGGGCGGCTCCGCTACGACCTACAACGGCACTTCGGTATTTCGGCGGACGAACTGCGCGGGCGGTTCGACTTCTACTTCGACAGGTTCGACGTCCGCCCCGAACAGTCCGCTACAGGATGAAAGAGACGTCACCCATGAGCCACGAGTTCGAACCGGTGTATCGCAGCAGGCCGGGCGCCGACGGGTTGCGGCCGGCGGCCGCCGAAAAGGCCGAGCAGATCGCGCCCGGGCTGTGGTGCTCACCCGGACTGTCGAATGCCTACTTGCTCACCACAAGTGACGGCCGGGTGATCGTCAACACCGGCATGGGCTTCGAGGGACCCGTGCACCGCGCCAACTTCGACGCCGTCGACTCCTCGCCGGTGCGCTACGTCATCTTCACCCAGGGCCATGTGGACCACGTGGGCGGCCTGGACAGTGTCCGCGATGCCGATACAACGGTTGTCGCGCAGGCGAACTGGACAGCATGGCGGGATGACAACGGACGACTGCTGCCGTTCCGCGCCAGTCGCAGCGCCTTTGCCTTCAGCGACACCCTGACCACGGGTATCCAGGCCATCCATCGCCGCCTCGGCACCACCCGCTTGCCAGGGCAGAGTGTGCCCACCGTCGACCTGGACTTCGAGGACGACCTCACCCTCGAAATCGGCGGCCGACGACTCGAGCTGATTGCCGTGCCCGGCGGCGAGACAACCGACTCGCTGGTGGTGTGGCTGCCGGAAGAAAGAATCTGCCTGTGCGGAAACACCTTTGGTCCGATATTCGGCCACATCCCCAACCTCGTCACCATGCGTGGCGACCGCTACCGTGACGCGCTGACCGCGATTGCGTCGGTCGAGCGAGTGCGAGACCTCAAGCCCGAGCTCCTGGTGACCGGTCACTTTGCGCCCATCGCGGGTGCCGACCTCATCCACGCCGAGCTCACCAGATTGCGCGACGCCATCGAATACATCCACGACCAGACCGTCGTCGGAATGAACGCAGGTAAAGACGTTCAGACGCTGATGCGCGAGATCACCTTGCCCACGGAAAGCGAAGTGGGCGAGGGCTATGGGAAAGTCGCCTGGGACGTTCGCGCTGTGTGGGAGAACTACTCGGGGTGGTTCCACCAACGGTCGACGACTGAGCTTTATCCGATCGGCTTCGACGCTGTCACCCCCGACGTGGTCGAGCTGGCCGGCGCCGACGCGCTTGTCGAGCGGGCCCGCGTCCACCTTGCCGCGGACCGCCCCCTGCAAGCCATTCACCTTGCCGAGGTTGTCTGCACTGTGCAGACAGAGCATCCGGGCGCACGCGAAGTCCTGCGCCAGGCCCACCAGGCTTTGCTGCAAGACGCCCAGAACTTCTGGGAAAGAGCTTGGCTGTCAAAGCAAATCGCGAGGTACTCATGACGGCGCGTCGGACTGCGTCTGAAAGGATGTTGACCATGCCATTTACACTTCGACCCGACGACTTCTACCACACCGGAATCGTCGTGCCCGATATTGATGCCGCGATGGCTCGACTCAGCGCGCTGGCCGGCTATCGGTGGATCACCCCGCTGAGTTACACGTTGCCCTTCCGTACAGCGGCCGGAGTTCGCGAACTGACCTCAACGATCGTCTACTCCCTGCAGAGCCCGCACATCGAGCTGGTCCAGGAGGTTCCGGGAACGCCGTGGACGGCGGCACCGGGTAATTCCGTCCACCATGTCGGCTACTTCACCGACAACCTCATCGAGAGCGCACGTGCGTTGGAGGGCAACGGTTTCAGCTTCGAAATGACCGGAGATATACCGGGATCGGAGCTTGGGATGTTTGCCTACTACGTCGACGCCGTCGGCACCCGGATCGAGATCGTCGACCGCGCACTGTTCCCTGACTTCGCCGCATTCGTTGAGTCCATGGCCGCACCGGACCCTGACGGAGCCTGACATGCTGCTGACGGTGCTGCGCTTCAATTTCGCTTCACCGCAAGGGGAGCCGCGCACCCAAGGCAAGCTGCTAGCCGCGGCACTGGAACTGGCGCAGTGGGGCGAGTCTCATGGCATCACGTCCATCAGCGTTGATGAGCATCACGCCACCGGGCACGGATGGAGCTGCAACCCGATCATGGCGGCGGCGATGTTCCTTGCGCGCACCTCGACATTGATTGCCAGTGTGGACTGCGCGCTCGGGCCGTTATGGAACCCGGTCCGGCTCGCCGAGGACATCGCGCTCGTCGACAACATGAGCCGCGGCCGGCTGCACACCACGGTGGGCCTGGGCTACCGAACTGTCGAATACGACTCGCTCGGTGTGGATTTCGATCAGCGTGGCAAGCTGATGGACGACCTGGTCGAGAGGATGCTGTCGGTCTGGTCAGGCAGCGACGCGGGAATCTGCACCGGCACCTGGACCCGGCCGCATCCGCCACTGTATGTCGGTGGCGGGGCGCGAGTCACCGCGCGGCGGGCAGCGCGTTTCGGGCTGCCACTCAGCCTGGCCGACCATCTGCCCGATATCGCCGACTACTACCGCGAATTGTGCTCCGAGGTCGGCATCAAGCCGTTCATCCTGATGCCCGGACCGATCAATCGCGGGATGATCTACCTGCATGAAGATCCGGATCGGGCGTGGGCAGAACTGGGCGAGCATATCCTTTGGGAGGCAGTTACTTACGGCGAGTGGTCGACCGACCAGCGTTCGCTCATGCATCTGCCCGGAGTCCGGACGCTGGATGAAGTCAGGGCATCGGGGCGATACCGCTTTCTGACTCCCGACCAGCTGATCGCCGAAGTGCGCGACGCCGACAACTACGGACCGCTGGTGATGCATCCCCTGGTCGGCGGCATGCCCGTCGACGAAGCGTGGAAGTCGGTGCAGCTGCTCACCGACGTGGTGCTGCCCGCGCTCGGCTGACGGTGTCCTCCGTGCGCAGCCAAAACCGCCGCCATAGCTGCAATCTCACGTAGGCCTCAGGCGGTCCGGCGCTGCTCCAGCCAATCGACCAGCGAACGGCCGGCATCGAGGACATGTCGCTCGGCGATGGTCCGGGCCCGCTCGACATCTTTCTCGGCGAGCGCATCAAGCAACTCCCGGTGGTCGTCGAGTGAATGCTTCTCGTGATCGGGGAACAGGGTGAGGAAGTTGCTCGGCACGACGCGCGCGGCCTGCTTGATCTGCGTCATCAGCCGGGGGGAGTGCGCAGCGCGGTGAATCTTCTGGTGGAACTGCCAGTTGGCTTCACCGATGCTGTCGTCTCCCGATCGCGCAACGACATCTGCCGCAAGCTCGCGCAGCATGTCGAGTTCCTCTGACTCGATCCGCTCGGCCGCCCACGCCGCTGCCTGCCCGGTCAGCACGCCGAGAATGGTGAAGCTGTCCAGCACATCGCTGGGACTGATGCCGATCACGGTCACGCCACTGCGCGGCGCGACTTGCACCAGGCCTTCGAAGGAAAGCTCCAGCAGCGCCTCGCGCACCGGGGTCCGGCTTGTCGCGAACTCCTCGGTGATGGCATCGAGGTCGATTCGCGAGCCGGCGGGCAGCGCGCCGGTGAGAATGCGGTCCCTGAGTTCACGGGCGGCGCGTTCGCGCACCGTGCCGGAGATGTCGATCGCTGCCATCCGAGCATGGTATCAAACGGTACATCTAACATTTGAAATCTGAAATATCAGATGTTAGATTCGGCTTATGGTTGATCGACGCAAAGACAAGATGTCCCTGGTCGCGTTCATGCAGGCGGGTAGTACCTCGGTGTATGCCGGTTCTTGGCGTCATCCGGCGACCGAACACGGTTACCTCGACGCGTCCTACTACGCCAAGATCGGGTGCCAACTCGAAGAAGGCTGCTTTGACCTGATGTTCTTCGACGACCGCCTGGCGATGCCAGGCGTCTACGGGGGATCGGTGGCCGAGGCGGTCTACCACGGTGCACGGCCGGTCAAGCTCGACCTCGGCATCGTGCTCGGGGTGCTGGCGCAGGCCACCTCGAAGATCGGGCTGGGTGCGACCTACTCGACCACCTACTACGCGCCCTTCCACGTGGCGAGGACCTTCGCCACCCTGGACCACCTTTCCGGTGGCCGGGCCGCCTGGAACGTGGTCACCTCCGTCAACGACAGTGAGGCGCAGAACTTCGGCGTCGACGCCCACCTGGGCCACGACGAGCGCTACGACCGCGCCGACGAATTCATGGACGTGGTCGCCGGGCTCTGGGACACCTGGGAGGACGGCGCGATACTGCACGACCGGACAGGTGGCCAGTACGGCGACCCGGCCAAGGTGCACGAGCTGGGCCATGTCGGTCAATTTTTCTCCGCGCGTGGGCCACTGACCGTGCCCCGCACCCCACAGGGACGGCCGGTCATCATCCAGGCCGGGTCTTCGGGCCGCGGGCGCGAATTCGCTTCCCGCTGGGCCGAATTGATCTTCACCGGAGATCCCGGACTTGAGGTCGCACGCAGCCACTACACCGACCAGAAACAACGCATCGCCGACGCAGGACGCGATCCTGCTGCGGTCCGCATCTGCCCGATGGCATACGCTGTGGTCGGCGAATCCGAGGCGCACGCCAAGGAGCGCGAAGCTTTATTCCTCAATGATCTGGTTGACCCCATGGCATCGCTGACACTGTTGTCGGAGTTGATGAATTACGACTTCGCGCAGCACGATCTCGACGACCCGGTGACTGACGAACTCATCGCGTCGGTGTCGGGCATCCGCGGGCTGGTCCAGAACCTGCGCACCCATATCGGTGGAGACACTGTCACGGTGCGCGACCTTGCCGGCCACCGCGCCACTCTGCTGCAGGGGCCTCGCTTTGTCGGCACCGGCGAGCAAGTCGCCGACCAGATGGCGGACTGGTTCGAAAGCGGAGCCTGCGATGGGTTCGTGCTGGCCGCTACGCATCTGCCCGGAGCATTCGAAGACGTGGTGCGGATGGTGGTCCCGGAGCTACAGCGCCGCGGCCTGTTCCGTACCGCATACGAGTCATCGACATTGCGGGGACACCTTGGGCTGCAACGGCCTTCGAACAGCCGGGTGCCTGCCGGGGCGGGCGTGTAGATGGAGTCGATGCTCGACGGAGTGCGAGTGCTCGACCTCGCGACCCTGGCTGCTGCGCCGCTGGTCGCGACCTATCTCGGCGAGTTCGGCGCCGACGTGATCAAGGTCGAGGATCCACGCAATGGTGACCCGATCCGCGGCTGGGGTAATCAGCGCGACGGCGTTGGCTTGATGTGGAAGTCCTTGTCGCGCAACAAACGATCCATAACCCTGGATTTACGCTGTGCCGAGGGCCAGGCGCTGGTGCGTCGGCTGGTCGAGCACACCGACGTCGCTATTTTCAACACCAGGCCGCAGACCTTGCGTAAATGGGGCCTGGACTACGAAAGCCTGCGCGCGGTCAACGACCGCTTGGTGATGCTGCATATCACCGGCTATGGGTTGACAGGTCCGAAAAGCGAGCGCCCGGGGTTTGGCACCCTGGGAGAAGCGATGAGCGGGTTCGCGCACATCACCGGCCCGGCCGGCGGCCCGCCTACGCTGCCGCCGTTCATGTTGGCCGACGGCGTCGCATCATTGAACGCCACGTACGCGGTGATGATGGCGCTCTACCACCGCGATGTGCACGGCGGGCCGGGGCAGCTGATCGACGTCAACCTCATTGACCCGCTGGCCCGTCTGCTGGAGCAGACGTTGTTGAGCTATGACCAACTCGGCCTGGTACCCGAACGTGCCGGCAACCGGTGGGATATCTCGGCCCCGCGCAACACCTATCAAACGGTCGACGGGCGGTGGCTGGCCATGTCCGGCAGCTCACCGGCACTGGCGTTGCGGGTATTTCGCGCGATCGGCCGCGACGACCTACTGACCGACCCCGACTTCTCCGACCCGCAGCGGCGATTGGCCCGGGCCCGCGAAGTCGACGACGTAGTAGCGGAATGGGTTGCCACCAAGACGCTTTCGGAGGCGATGACGGTCTTCGAAGCGCATGAGGTCGCTGCGGCCCCGGTCTACGACATCCGTGATCTGGTTGCCGATGAACAACTCGCGCATCGGGAGGTTTTCATCTCGGTCGACGACCCACAGCTCGGACCCATGACGGTGCAAGCTCCGGTTCCGCGCTTCTCGGCGGCCGCCGGGGCGGTGGGCCATTTAGGACCCAACCTCGGTGAGCACAACGACGAGATCTATGGCGAAGTGCTTGGCCTGACTAGCACCGAGATCAACGACCTGCGCGCCCGTGGCGTGTTGTGACAGAGGGAAATTGATGACCGATCTTCTCCGGCGTTCCGAACTCGCCGTGCCCGCGAGCAACGACAACATGTTCGAGAAAGGCGCCCGTAGCGGCGCGGACCTGGTGTTCCTGGACCTCGAGGATGCGGTGCCGCCAGCCTTCAAGGAGGAGTCGCGGGTCAAGGCCATCTCCGCGCTCAATGACATCGACTGGGGTCGCACCGCGCGTGCCATCCGGATCAACGGTCTGGACACCCAGTGGTGCCACGACGATGTCGTCGACGTCGTCACCAAGGCCGGCGAGAACCTCGACACGATCATCATCCCGAAGGCCCGCCGGGCACGCGACGTCTGGTGGGTCGATGTGCTACTCACCCAACTGGAGTCAAAACTAGGCTTGCGCAGGCAAATTCGACTCGAGGTTCTCATCGAAGAGGTGGAAGGTCTGGCGAATGCGGAGGAGATCGCGGCGGCCAGCCCCCGGCTGGACGCACTGATCTTCGGGGTCGGTGATTTCTCGCTGTCACAGGGCGCACGGGTGGACACCAACTTCGTCCCGCTCGGCGAATACCCCGGCGAATTCTGGGCTTACGCGCGGAACAAGGTGATCGTCGCGGCGCGCATCGCCGGAATCGACGCGATCGACGCTCCCTACCCCGACTATCGGGATGTGTCCGGATACGAGCGTGACGCCCGACGCGCCTCGCTGTTGGGCTACACGGGGAAATGGGCGATACATCCCGACCAGGTTCCGATCGCCAACGGTGTCTATGCACCGACCGCCGACGAGATCGCCCGCGCCGAAACCAACGTCGCCGCCTATCGGGAAGCCGAGGCCAAGGGCCGCGGCGCGGTCGGGGTTAACGGTGTGCTGGTTGACGCGGCTCACGTCAAGCAGGCGGAGCAAACGCTGGCCCGGGCCGCGTTGATCAACCGCAACAGCTAGCGAAAGCTCACCAGCGTCTGATGTTGTGATTGAGGGCGTCTGCACCGGGGTAGTCCGTCATAGATCAATTCAACGGAAGCCCAATAGAAGGGGGCAAGACGTGATTATCCTCGGCATCGTTCTCGCCGTAATCGGTTATGTCACCGGCATTTATATTCTGGAAACGCTCGGCGGCATTCTCGTGCTTGTCGGCGTGGTCTTGTGGATCCTCGGAGCAGTCGGACGTCCGGTGGGCGGCCGCAAGGTGTGGTTTTAGCGCCGCTTCGGCTTGATTGCTGGCAGGTCCTCACCAACATCCACGTGGCGTTGGTGGGGATTTGCGTAATACCTCTCGACCGAAGGGGTGTTAAATCTTCTGATGGCCAAAATTCTATTCGTCGTCACCGCAACGAGTTTCTGGACGCTGAAGGACGGCACCAGGCACCCAACGGGGTATTGGGCCGAGGAATTCGCGGCCCCGTACAGCGCGGTCAGCGCGGCCGGCCATGACATCGTGGTGGCAACTCCCGGCGGCACCGTGCCTTACGTGGACGTGATGAGCCTGCGCCCCTCGATGGCCGGCAGTGTCGAAATCGCCGGGCAACTCGAAGAAGTCCTGCGCTCAGCCGAAGAACTGCGCAGGCCAATCGAACTCGCCGACGCCCGGCTGGACGATTACGACGCCGTGTATTACCCGGGCGGCCACGGGCCGATGGAAGACTTATGGCGAGACGCCGACTCCGGTCGACTGCTCATCGCGGCGCTAGCGTCGGGCAAGCCGCTGGCGATCGTCTGCCACGCACCGGCCGCGATCCTCGCCACCCGTCGCAACGGCGTATCGCCCTTTGCCGGCTATCGGGTCACCGCATTCACCAACGACGAAGAGGACGGCGTCGGACTCCGTGAGAAAGCGCCATGGACGGCCGAGGATGAACTGGTGAAGTTGGGCGTCGATTTCGTCCGGGGCGAAATGTGGAAGCCCTTCACCGTCGTAGATCGCAATCTGTACACCGGGCAGAACCCCGCCTCGGCCGGGCCGCTGGCGGAGGAATTCCTCAAAGTGCTGTCACGCTGACCGGTCACGCGCTATCCACTTAGGCGCAGGATTGGACCTCGCTAGGTGGCAGACGTCGTGGCCGAAATTACTGAAATATAAAGGCTTCTCCGACGGCACGGTTACGGGGCTGTCCCATTCGACGTCTCCGTGATCCCGTATCGCGGATGGTGTGAGCGACGGAAGTACAACCATTCGCCGGGACCGCAGGTGCGGGTGCCGCTGGCGGTCTGAGTAGTAGCCATATAGCGGCTGCCGACGCCAGCAAAACTGCCGAACCGATGCCCGAGGCGATGGCCAGGCCACTGCTGAAGGCGGTCTTTGCGGCCGTCACCACGGCTAGCGCCTGGTCGGCGGGAAGTTGCTTCGCCGCTTCGATGGCGCTGGGCAACGAGTCCTCGGCATGCGAGGCGACCGCGTAAGAGGCGCCGCGTGGAATCGCCAGCGCGTGGTACACGCCCGTCACGATGGACCCGAGTGTCGCAATGCCGAGGGCCATGCCCAGCTCGTAGCCGGTCTCCGACACCGCGGCCGCGGCACCTGCTCGCTCCGGCGGAACGCTGGTGAGGATGACGTCGCTGGCCGCGGTGAACGCCAGGCCGAGGCCGATGCCGAGGACAAAAAGGGCGATGGCGAGGTGCGGGTAGGCGGTGGACGGCCTGATCAGCGTGAACGACGCCAGCGCGAAACCAACCAGCGTCAGGCCGATCGAAAGAATCGCGCGCTGCGACGAATAGCACATCGCCACCCCGGCCAGCAGACCGAATAAGGTCGCGCTCGCTGCTGCTGGGAGCTCAGCCAGCCCGGCTTTCAGCGGGCTGTATCCCATCACAAGCTGGAAGAACTGGGACAGGAAGTACACCACGCCAGATAGGCCGAGCACCGCCAACAGGTTGGCGACGACCACTGTCGAGAATGTGCGATTGCTGAACAGGCGTAATTCGATCAGTGGGGCGGGCAGCGTGAGTTGTCGCCGGACGAACAGCGCGAAGGCGGCGAGCCCGAGGACCCCTACGGTCACGACGTCAGCACGGATCCCATGTGCGGCCCCTTCCTGGAGGGCGTAGACGAGTCCGAGCATGCCGATCAGTGACAGCCCAACGCTGGGCATGTCCCACGGCCCAGGTATTGGGTTGCGTTGCTCCGGCAACAGCACCATACCGGCAGCCAACAGCACGACGCTCACCGGAACGTTGATCAAAAACACTGAGCCCCACCAGAAATGCTCCAGCAGCAGCCCTCCAATCACCGGACCCAAAACGGCGCCTGCCGAAAATGCCGAAGCCCACATACCCACGGCCATACTGCGTTCCTGTGGTCGCTCAAACAAAACACGGATCAACGCCAGCGTCGACGGCGCGAGCGTTGCCCCGGCCACACCCAGCAGCGCCCGCGCGCCAATCAGCAGTCCCGCGGTCGGCGCATATGCCGTCGCCACCGAGGCAACGGCGAAAGCCGTTACACCGCAAAGCAATAACTTCTTGTGGCCAATGCGGTCGCCGAGGCTGCCCATCGTGACGAGTAGACCGGCCAGCACCAACGAGTAGATGTCGCCGATCCACAACACCTGCGTTGCCGACGTCCCGAGATCCTCACCGATGAACGGGATCGCGAGGGCCAGCACTGTGCCATCGACGCCGATCAGCAGCACCCCAAGGGTGAGCACCCCCAGCGCCAGCCAAGCGCGAGTCATGACCGGCTCACCCCCCGCAGCAGCAGGTCGGTGACCATGTCGGTAAATTCCCGACGTCCGGCGCCCCCGACCGAGACCACCCACGCCGCGCCGGCCATCAGGTTGAAGAACGCCTCGGTCAGCCAGAACGCGTTCAGATCGGGGCGGAATTCGCCTTCCCGCTGACCGCGCAGAAACAGTTCTCTGACCTCAGCGTCGATTTCCGCCCACGCTTCCTTGGGCTGATTGGTCTCGAAATCCTGACTCTGCGTATAAAGCAGGTTGAGGTATCCAGACACCGGCTGGCACGCCGCCACCAAGCGCCGCAACGCCTCTGCGGCCGAGTCCTCTTGTCCACGGACCGCTTTCAGCGCTTCACGCAAGTGGGCGGTGGCAAACTGGTCAACGGCCTCGAGCAGCGCCGCGCGCCCCGAGAAGTAGCGATGCAGAGTCGCACGGCTGACGCCGACGGCCGCGGCAATCTCGTCCTGGGTTGCGTTCGGTCGCCGAGCGAGGAAGTCCGCTGCGACGGGCAATACAGTCTCACGATCCAGTGCCATGATACGATCATATCTCATATGAGACGGGCATGTCTTATACGCTACTGCTACGTAGCGCTATTAGCAAAGACCGCAAGAGCCGTACAGTTGTGCCCAGCGACACCAAGGCCAGGGGATTCAATGACAAAGGTATTGCCGAGGTGACAGACATGACAGCATCCGCTAGCCGGCTTACCGGTGATGTAGTAGGTGCTGGCGATCCCCGGTACGAGGCGGCGCGTATCGGGTGGAACCATCTTCATTCCCACTACCCTGAAGCCATCGTCTTCTGCAGCAACACAACAGATGTCGTCAACGCCCTCGAATGGGCACAACACAACGAAGTCGCCGTTCGAGTGCGTAGCGGCGGTCACTGTCTGGAGGGCTGGTCGAGTGTCGACGGCGGCGTCGTCATCGATGTCAGCGGGCTGAAGTCGGCTCAAGTCGACGCGGCCGCAGGTCTGGCGACCGTTGGGGCAGGGCTTAATCAACTGGAGGCGGTGACCGCGCTCGGCGCTCACGGACTCGCGGCGCCGACCGGAACAGAAGGCACTGTCGGCCTGGTCGGCGCAACTCTGGGAGGCGGCTTCGGTTTGCTCACCCGCAGCCTCGGGATGGCAAGCGACAACCTGATGGCGGTCGAGATCGTCGTGACCGACACGATGAACGGCGCCAAGGCGATCACCGTCGATGGCACGTCCCACGCAGACCTCATGTGGGCACTGCGCGGCGCCGGCAACGGCAACTTCGGCATCGTCACCTCACTGACCTACCAGGTTCACCCGCTGCCCCACGTCACCTACGTGAAGGCGACATGGACAGGTCTCGACGACCTACCTGAAGTCTTCGACGCCTGGCAGCAGTCGGCGCCGAACACCGATAGCCGCCTCACTAGCCAGCTCGAGATCGATCGCGGCGGAATCCAGTTATTGGCGGCTCTCAGCTCCGGGTCGGGTGCCGAGGCGACGGAACTGCTGAGGCCGATCCTGTCGGTCGGAGAGCCACACGTAACAACTACAACCGCACCTTGGGCCGACACTTACGCCGATTTCCAGATACCCACTCCGGAGGAGGCCGCGAACTGGAAATTCACTTCGCAGTTCATCATTCAACCCTTCCCGGCCGCCGCGATCGAGCTGATCGGTCAGTTCATGGCCAAAGCCCCGTCGCCGGGCTGCAACTACTTCACCAACGCTTTTGGCGGCGCAGTCAAGAGCAGCGAGCCCGCCGGCGGATCGGCATTCGCGCATCGCGACGCACTGTTTTACGCCGAACCCGGTGCCGGCTGGGGCGTTCGCGGTGGACCCGCCGCCGATGAGCAGCTGACGGTGCAAGCACAGGCCTGGATTGCGGAATTCAGCGAGTCGTTGCAACCCTACGTAGCCGGCGCTTACGTAAACGTGCCGAACGCCGGCATGGCCAACTGGGCCACGGCCTACTGGGGCGCCAATCTCGACCGGCTGCGGACAGTCAAATCAAAGTACGATCCCGGCAACGTGTTTCGTTACGAGCAGAGCATTCCACCGGCGACGTGACCGCCGAATTCAAGGGCTTAGAACCACGCCGTGAGGAGCCTGGCTTATGAGTGGCTGGATCGTGAGCAACGTCCCGTCGTGGCTGCTATTGCTGGGACTCAATGTCCTCATCGCAGGCGGCGCCGTGCTCGTGCTGAAATTTATCCGGCATCGGTTCCCCGGGCTCAGGGGGGACGAGCGCAGCGAGGTGACACAGTTCGCCTTCATGTTGGTCGGCTTCGTATACGCGTTCTTCACCGGTTTCATCGTTACCGCGATGTGGGGCCAAGACAATGCTGCGGACGACGATATGCGGGTGGAGGGCGCGACCGCGGTACAGATGGCCGACGACCTCACCGTGTTCGACAAAGCCGACAGCGACCGAGTCCGCGGGGCGCTGTTGGACTATGAACGCGCGGCGGTCACGGAGTGGCCGCTGATCGCACGCGGCCAGACCTATCCTGCGGCTGGCCAAGCGCTGCAGCGTCTCCGCACCGCATACGACCAAGTTCAACCGCGTACCGATACCCAAAAGAGCTACCTCGCTACCTCTTTCGATTCCTTGCACAAGATCAGCCAGGCACGTACCGAACGGACGATCCGGGCCCGCACTGACAACGGCCTGCCCTGGTCGATGTGGACAGTCTTCTTCCTGACCAGCGGGCTGGTCCTTGGCGGCGCTTTGGTTTACGGCGTCGAGAAACCCGGCATTCACTACGCACTGGTCGCGACCGTGGGCGTGCTGCTGGCCACCGACCTGTTCCTCGTCGTGGAACTTGCCCACCCGTATATCGGCGACACTGCGACCTCCCCGGAATCGCTGGGCGCGGCTATCCAATCCCTATCGGCCCCTTGAGCGTAGGCACCTCCGGTTGTCAGGCCCATAAGAGCAACGCTCGATATCGCAACCGCCACCTCAAATTCCACGAAAAGCAAACCACCTTCCCGTCTTCCGCATAGTCTCAATCTAGGTTTGGCCGCGTTGTCGAAGAATGCCCGATTGCCGGGGTGCTCCCACCGGGAGGCGGCCCACCCCGGGCGGCGACCACAAAAGGAAACATGATGACTACCACCCATCGCTCCGCCTGTACCAGTGCGCCCAAACGGAAAAAATTGGCCGCCAGAACCGTTTTCGCCGGCGGGTTGGCGATGGCTGTGATGGGGCTGCCCGCCGCAATGGCCAACGCAGATCCTGCACCGCCGAACACCCCGGGCCCAACCCCAACGATCACCGCAACCCTGCACCCGCCCGCCCCAAACGGAGAATCAGGCCTCTGCAACCGTGACTCAATGCCGCGTAACGCGCCCCCGCCCTTGAACTGCTAGGACGGATAGAGGCGTCTCCACCGTGCTAGCGGCCACGGATCGTGGCGGTGACATCCCGCTCCCGGTGCTGCCCTCAGATGCATCGGCAGCGTTCGGCGACGTGGCACGGGCGCTGGTCGACAGCATGACAGAACACCGCATTCCCGGTGCGGCCCTGGGTGTTTGGTCTGGCGACCGCGAGGAGCACGCCGCCTTAGGGGTGGCAAGCATGAACACGCTGCGGCCCGTCGGCCCCGACACGGTGTTTCAGATCGGGTCCTTGACCAAGACCTACACCGCCACCGCCGTGTGGCGTCTCATCGAGCGCGGCCAGATCGCCGTGGACGCTCCGGTGCGTACCTATCTGCCCGCCCTCAGAATGGCTGACGAGACGACCGCCGCCGGGTTGACCATCGCGCATCTACTGACCCACTGCGGGGGCTGGTATGGCGACGACGGCACGTACAGCGGCGAGGACGACGAGGCGATCGCGCGCTTCGTTGCAACGCGGCTGCCGCAGCTCCCCCAGGTGTTTCCCCTGGGAAAGGCGTTCTCCTACAACAACTCCGGCTTCGTCCTGCTCGGCCGAGTAATCGAGGTCGTCACCGATTCGTACTATGACGCCGCCATGGCCGAGCTCGTGTTCGACCCGCTAGAAGCCCACGACACGCTACTGGACCACTCGGCCGTGCTGGAGCGGAGCTACGCCGACGGACACTATGCCGGGCCGATCAATGGCCTCGATGCCGTTGCGGTGCAAACTCCTTTGTGGTTGCCGCGCAGCATCAACCCTGCCGGAGGCATCTGGTCGACCACCCGCGACGTGCTGCGCTACGCCCGCATGCACATGAGCGAGCCGACGATGGCCAACACGCCGCTGTTGTCGCCTCAGGCGTTGCAGCGGATGCAGCGTCCCGCAATCGGCATTGCGGGACTCGATCTGAGCATGGGACACGGCTGGTTCGTCCAAGACGTCGACGGGCTGCGCGTCATCATGCACAACGGCGACACCGGCGGGCAGCACACGACGTTCATCGCCGTCCCCGAGAAGCGATTCGCGCTGGTGCTGATGGTCAACAACGTGCTCGCCGGAGTCTGGGCCGAACTGGCTACCCTTGACGCGGCTCTGCGCAGCTACCCCGGAATGGCCTCGCTGGCCGGCAAAGTCGGCATACCCCGGGCCATCCTCGCCCCGGCGGAGGTGCCGGCGATCACGGTGCTCGCGCACGAATTAGCCCAATATGCCGGCCAATTCACCGATCCGGGCATCTCCATCGAGGTGGTGCTCAACGCCGATGCACTCACCGCGACCACCCATCCGCTGCAACAACCGCACACCTACCAACCCGCGCTGGTGCCGCCGGCGTCCGAGTCACCGACGCCGATGACGTTTCTAGCCACGGATGAGGGCGTCCTAGGCCGGGTGCGCGTGCCGTTCGTCCGCGATGATGCCGACCAAGTCAGCTGGATCGCGTCAGGGCTCCGGCTGGTACCCCGCCAGACATCAGCATCGGCGCCCAACATTTAGCGACCCAACTGGCGCCGGGGTCAACAACAACGGGCCGCCGGTGATCGCTGAGGCGTCGGTGTCAGCAGAGCGACGCTGGACCGCTACCTGGCCGAGGACGACTGACGCCGCGCTGCCTTCAGGCACAACAGCTGGGGTCCAAGACTCGGCATAAGGCCGTGAGCGAGTCCCGTCGGGCAGTGTGATGCACGCTCATCCCCTGCCGCTCCGAAGCGACGAACCCGGCGGTGCGGAGCTGCCCGAGGTGATGACTGACGGTGGACACCGACAGCCCCACCGCAGTCGCAAGCGATCCAGTCGTGCACGGCTGGTCGGCGGTGAATAGCAGCGATATCAGCTTCACCCGCGCAGGGTCCGCGAGTGCCTTGAGCCGCATTGCCACGTCGAGCGCCGACGCCTCGTCGGCGGGTCCGGCGGCCATCGGGGCGCAGCAGACCGGCTGCGACATGTCGATCACTGGCAGCGTCTTGGGCATGCCCCCATCTTCGCGAGGATATTGACATAAGTCAAAAAGGTGGAGTACACAGAACTCGTAACCTTTTCGGCATATGTCACACACCTCGGAGGTGTTCTCTCGTGTCTCGCGTCCAACTCGCCCTCAATGTCGACGACCTCGCCGCGTCGATAGCGTTCTACACGACCTTGCTCGGGGCGCAGCCCGCGAAGGTCAAGCCCGGTTACGCCAACTTCGCCGTCTCCGAACCGCCCCTCAAGCTCGTGCTGATCGAGAACCCCGGCAAGGGCGGCTCGCTGAATCACCTTGGCGTCGAGGTCGATTCCAGTGACGCTGTGCAGGCTGAGATCGCCCGATTCGCCGATGCTGGCCTGTTCACCGAGGAGGAGACCAACACCACCTGCTGCTTCGCCACCCAGGACAAGGTCTGGGTCACCGCGCCCGACGCCGAAAAATGGGAGGTCTACACAGTCTTGGCAGACGCCGACACGTTCGGTGCTTCTGATCCCGCACTCGCCGAGGATGATGGCGGCGCATGCAACTGCGGACCAACGGTGGCCGAGTGACCGCACCCGCTGCCACCGACCACGCACCCGTTGTCGGCAAGCTCTCCAGGCTCGACAGATTCCTGCCGGTGTGGATCGGCGCGGCGATGGCCGCCGGGTTGCTCTTGGGTCGCGCGGTACCTGGCCTCGACCGTGCGCTTAGTGCCGTGCAGGTCGACGGCATCTCACTACCGATCGCTGTCGGGTTGCTGGTGATGATGTATCCGGTGCTGGCGAAGGTCCGCTACGACCGCCTCGATGCCGTGACCGGCGACCGCAAGTTGATGGCAGCGTCTCTACTGCTGAATTGGGTTATCGGCCCGGCGTTGATGTTCGCCCTGGCCTGGTTGCTGCTGCCGGACCTGCCCGAATACCGCACCGGCCTGATCATCGTCGGGCTCGCGCGGTGCATCGCCATGGTGATCATTTGGAACGATCTCGCGTGCGGCGACCGTGAAGCCGCCGCCGTGCTGGTCGCCCTCAACTCCGTGTTTCAGGTATTGATGTTCGCCATCCTGGGTTGGTTCTACCTGTCGGTGCTTCCCGGCTGGCTCGGCCTTGACCAGACGACCATCAGCGTCTCGCCCTGGCAGATCGCCAAGTCCGTCCTGATCTTCCTCGGTGTGCCATTGCTGCTCGGCTACCTGTCTCGCCGGATCGGCGAACGCACCAAAGGCCGCGACTGGTATGAGACCCGGTTCCTGCCTCGCGTCGGGCCGTGGGCGCTCTACGGGCTGCTATTCACCATCGTCATCCTGTTCGCTCTGCAAGGTGCGCAGATCACCTCGCATCCGTGGGACGTAGCGCGGATCGCCCTGCCCCTGCTGGCGTACTTCGCCGCGATGTGGGGCGGGGGATACCTGCTCGGCGCTGGGCTCGGCCTCGGATATCAGCGCACAACGACTCTGGCGTTCACGGCCGCGGGAAACAACTTCGAATTAGCTATCGCGGTCGCCATCGCTACCTACGGCGCGACGTCCGGCCAGGCACTCGCCGGTGTCGTCGGGCCACTGATCGAGGTGCCGGTGCTGGTCGCCCTTGTGTATGTCTCGCTCGCGCTGCGTCGACGGTTCGCCATCGCCGCGAGGACTGACCCGTGACCACCAAGCCGAACGTGCTATTCGTCTGCGTCAAGAACGCCGGCAAGTCGCAGATGGCTGCCGGACTCATGCGCAAGGTCGCGGGCGACGCGGTCCAGGTGCATTCAGCGGGCACTCACCCCGGCGCGGCGCTCAATGCGTTGTCGGTGCAATCGCTCACCGAGGTCGGCGTCGACATAACCGCCGAGTACCCCAAGCCCATCGACCTCGACCTGTTGCGGCGTGTGGATCGAGTAGTCGTGCTCGGCCGTGAAGCCCACGTCGATGCGCCGGGCGCACAGGTCGAGACATGGGTTACCGACGAACCTTCCGAGCGCGGCATCGAGGGTATCGAGCGAATGCGCCTAGTACGCAACGACATTAGTCGTCGCATCGAAGAGCTTTACGACCGTCTGACCGCTATCTGAAACTGTCTGCGGCGCAAGATAATACCGACTCTGAGGCAACGCGCCGTTCTGCGCCTCCTCGCCTTCGGTTCCCTTCTACGGGCACGCCGTCCGTCACTTCTCTAGGCCGTGGCCACCGCGGAGGTCCGTGTGGGCGGCTTTCAACAAGCGGTCACACAGCACCACCAGCGCATCGACGTCAAGGTTCGACCGATCACCGAGTTCCTTGAGAAACGATGCTTCTTCGTCCTTCAGGGCAGTCCACTTTCGCTTCCGTTCGATCATCGCCGCATTGTTGTTTTGTGGGACGTCGACGGCTGTCTGGAGTTGCTCCTTGCACGCGTCGAGCTGCGTCAGCGAGTAGCCGTGCTCGCGGAATTGGCGGTCCCATTCGTCAAGGATCAATTCGGTGAGGTCGCGAACCGGCTCCGCGGCATAAATCATCAGCTCGGCGACTCCGTCGTCGAGACCGAGCCGTGCGCGGAATTCGTACAACTCTCTGGTGCCCGCAGCCCGCCTTCGGCTGGTGCTCTCTTCAGTGATTTCGGCGCCCGCGAGTGGTTCTGCCCCGCGCTTGAGGTAAAGGGTCGCGGAGATGAGGCGCTTCAGCACCGCCTTCTTGTCATCGCCAGCCCGCTTCTCATAGTCGAGTACTAGCGCGTGGTCTCGGTCCTCTCGCTTGGTTTTGGCGTCGATGCGCTTGGTCCAGACCGCCACCGTCGCCGTTGACAAAACGGAGGCGACCGGCACAAGAGTGGTCGCGAGCAAGGTCTCCCAACTCATGGCACTACCGCCAGTCTTCCCGGCGCTTCCTCTCCGAGTGTGCACCCGGACGTGCTCATTTTCACGTGGCTCAGTCTGCCTGACTGGGCCGTAGTCCACGAGGGTTTGTCGTTTCGTCGTCCTTTATTTAGGACTGTTTCGTCGGTTGACTCCACCCGCCGGAGTTGGCCAGGCCACACCGGAGATATGCGACGGATACTTCTGACGCGGACTTGCGCGACAGTCACGACGTGGGCGTTCGGGGAAGCAGCAAGTCTCAATCCACTCGTCTCACTACTTTCGTTTTGACACGCGCCGGGAAGCCTCACGCTTTCCCGCCGTGCTCGTTGCGAGTCAACTTCGCAGCGATTACGCGGTGTTGAGTAGGAGCATGAGCCCGTAATCCATATGAATCTGTTGGTGGCAGTGCAGCAGCGACAGGCCGGGTTGATCGGCGACGAAGTCGATCTCGATGCTCTGGTAGCCGCCGAGCATCGCAACATCCTTGCGCACGCCTGCGGTCGGTGTGCCGGCAAAGCGGGTGATTTCGAAGGTATGTCGATGCAGGTGCATTGGGTGCAGGTCGTCGGTGGCGTTGCGTAGGCGCAGGTGGTAGCGCTTTTCGCGTTGCAGGTTGAGCACAGGCTTGTTGGTGTCCATGGAGAATGGTGTGCCGTTGAACGTCCAGATGTTGAAGCCGTTGTCGGCGGCGTTGCGCTTCTCGATCAGCATTTCGATCGTGTGATCGGGTGGTGGGCCTGCTGTTGGGTTGGGTGATGCGAACAGCCGGTAATCCCATTTGAACGGCGGGGGCGTTGTCCATTGCGGCTCGCCGCCGCGTCCTGCATATTCGACGACCACGCCCATTCCGTGGCCGCGGTCGTCGTCGGACAGATCGCCGAGCACCCACACTCCCGGATTGGTCATCGTGACAACTGCTGAGATTCGTTCGGCGGCGCCGAGCCACAGCACCGGAGTCGGTGCGGGGTTAGGTACTGGGTTGCCGTCCAGGGCGGTAACAGTGAAAGTGTGTCCGGGCAGGGCTAGGCTTCGGGATTCGGTGGCGCTGCCGTTGAGGACATGCAGCAGCACCCGCTGGCCGGCCTGGACTCGAATGGGATCGCCGTGGGCCAGCATTCGCCCGTTGATGGCAAACGCCCCGTAGCTGACCTCATAGCCGCGAGGGTCGCCTCGGCCTAGCGAGGCCGACATGGCCGATCCGCCTTTCGCTTTGAGGTCGGCTTCCTGTTCGCCGACCAGAAAATCGGCGGCCATGTCTCCACCCCGGCTGAACACGGGCTCAAACTCTTTGAGCGTCAAGAAGATCTCTTGGTCAAAGGCGCCCGGGTTTTGTTTGGGTTCGATGTAAACCGGCCCGACGAGGCCGTTGTACTGGCCGCGAGACAAGTCGGCGCGCGGGACCACATGAGTGTGATAGAAGCGGAACCCAGCAGGGCCAGGCACAAACGTGATGCGTCGCATCCCGTGTGCGGGGATATAGGGCGTGCCCTCCTCGGCGGCACCGTCGACGTCAACGCCCACTTGTTGGCCGTGCCAGTGCAATTGCTCGGGAGTGTCGGTGTCGTTATAAATGTCCACCCAGGTTCGTTGGCCCTCTTTTAAGCGCACGAGTGGGCCGGGAAACTGACCGTTGTAGACGGTGGTCGACACGATACGGTCTGGGGCCAATTCGACCGTGCCGCTACCGATCCGTAGCGTGTAGTCAGCCTTGCCGCTGGGCGGGGTGGGTGGCGACGTTTGCGAGCATCCAGCAATGACGCCAACACCGGCAGCTCCGGAGGCGGCCGTCACTGCCATGCCGCCCCATTTCAGGAAGTCCCGTCGATCAAGCACAGCCATCACCCAATCTAGCTGGTAATTCTGGGTGCCCCCAATAGGACTCGAACCTAGACCTGCGGATTAAAAGTCCGTAGGCGGGCCGACCGTCACGCGCCGGATGAGATCGCAATGGATTTGGTGTCCAGGTAGCCGTCGAGGCCTTCGGGGCCCAGCTCGCGACCGTACCCGCTGGCTTTGACGCCGCCGAACGGCGCAACGGGATCCATGGTGTAGCCCTGGTTGATTCCCAGCGTGCCGGTGCGGATGCGCTTGGCGATCGCCAGGGCTCGGTCGGTATCGGCGGTCCACACTGACCCGGCCAGTCCGTAGTCGGAGTCGTTGGCAAGCACCACCGCATCGTCCTCATCGCGATAGGGGATGACGGTGATCACCGGCCCGAAGATCTCTTCGCGGGCAATCCGCATGGCGTTGTCGGCGGCGGCGAACAGGGTGGGGCGGACATACCAGCCGCGGTCGAGTCCGTCGGGCATCTCGGTGCCGCCGATAACCAATCGTGCGCCTTCCTGCTGCCCGCTCTCGATGTAGTTCCGCACGCGTTGCTGCTGGCGCTGCGAGACCAGCGGGCCCATCTGGGTATTCGGATCGGTGGGATCGCCAACCGCAATTTTGCTCATCTCGGCCGCTAGCGCATCGACGTACTCGTCGTGGCGCGCGGCGGGCACCAGGATGCGGGTCAACGCGTTGCAGATCTGACCGCTGTTGGAAAGGCTGGCCGATCTCACCCCGGCGGCAACCTTGTCCGGCGCGGCATCATCGAGAATGATTGCCGCGGATTTGCCGCCCAGTTCCAGACTGACCTTGGTGAGGTTCGCCGCGCACGCTGACGCGATGGCCCGGCCCGCCGCGGTAGATCCGGTGAACGAGACTTTGTCCACCCCGGGATGGCCGACGAGCAGCCCGCCCACAGCGGCGTCGCCTTGCACCACCCTGACAACGCCCGGGGGGAGGTCGATTTGGCCGATCAGCTCGGCCAAAAGCGCGGCATCCAAGGGAGATTCGGGTGCGGGTTTGAGCACGACCGTGCAGCCGGCCAGCAGCGCGGGTACCAGCTTGGTGATGATCAGGAACTGGGGCATGTTCCACGGCACGATCGCGGCGATCACCCCAACGGGCTCTTTGCGGACCTGCACGTCGGCGCCGAAGAAGCCGCGCCGTGTCTCCTGCCAGGGATGCCGCTCGGCCAGGTCGCTAAATGCGCGCATCATCATTGCGGGCAGACCGACCTGGGCGCGCTTGGCGAAGGTGATCGGAGCTCCCATCTCGGCGGTGATGGTCTCGGCCATCTCGGCGCGCCGCTGGTCGTAGAGGTCGGCGAGCCGACGGATGGCCGCGATGCGATCCGAGGGCTCGCGACGGCCCCAGGGGCCGGAGTCAAAGGCCGTGCGGGCAGCGCCAACGGCGGCCTCCACGTCGGCCGGCCCCGCCGCGGCGACCTGCGCGATGGACTGCTCGGTGTGCGGTGAGATGACGTCGAAAACGTTCACTCGGCCCTCCCTGGGCGCCAATATCAACTACTTGCGATTCGGGGTTAGAGGATATACCGTCGGCCCGACGGAGTCCTACGGATCTACCGGACAGGAGCGCGGTTATGCCTCGATTTCCCAAGCCGTCGGAGGGAAGCTGGACGCAGCACTACCCCGATCTGGGCACGGACCCGGTGTCTTACGAGGACTCCATCAACCCCGAGATCCACGAGCTGGAGCGAGAGGCCATCTTCAAACGTGCCTGGCTGAATGTTGGTCGAGTTGACCAGATTCCGCGTAAGGGCAGCTACTTCACCAAAGAGCTCAAGGTCGTCAACACCTCAATCATCCTGGTGCGCACGGCATCTGGTGAAGTCAAGGCGTATCACAACATCTGCCGGCATCGTGGCAATAAGTTGGTGTGGAACGACATGCCGCTCAAGGAGACCAGCGGTGTGTGCCGCCAGTTCACCTGCAAATACCACGCCTGGCGATACGACCTAGACGGCAACCTGACTTTCGTACAGCAGGAAGAGGAGTTCTTCGACCTCGACAAGAGTCGCTATGGGTTAGTCGGAGTGCATTGCGATGTGTGGGAAGGCTTTATCTTCGTCAACTTCGCCAAAGAGCCCGAACAGTCGCTACGTGAGTTCCTGGGCCCGATGGTGACGGATCTGGAGGGCTACCCGTTCGACCAGCTGACCTCGCGGTTCTACTACCGATCCGAGGTGAAGGCGAACTGGAAGCTGTACATGGACGCGTTCCAGGAGTTTTACCACGCGCCGATACTGCACGCGAACCAGTCGCCGACCGCGTATTCAAAGGCCGCGGCCGAGGCCGGTTTCGAGGCGCCGCACTATCGCCTGGACGGTCCGCACCGGTTGGTCAGCACGTCTGGTGTGCGGGCCTGGGAGATGCCCGACGAGATGCGCAAGCCGATGGATGATATCTGCCAGAGCGGACTGTTCGGGCCCTGGGCGAAGCCCGATCTGGGTGAGATGCCAGCGGGGCTGAATCCCGCGAAATGTGATCCGTGGGGGCTCGATTCGTTCCAGCTGTTCCCCAACTTCGTGGTGCTGTTCTGGGGCCAGGGCTGGTATCTGACCTACCACTATTGGCCGACGTCCTACAACAGCCACATCTTCGAGGGCACGTTGTATTTCCCGCAGCCCCGCACTCCGCGTGACCGGGTCGCGCAGGAGCTCGCGGCCGTGACCTTCAAGGAATTCGGCCTGCAGGACGCCAACACGTTGGAGGCGACCCAGAGCATGGTCGAGTCGCGGGTGGTCGACAAGTTCTTGCTCAACGACCAGGAGATCCTGCTGCGTCACCTGCATAAGGAGACCGCGGCCTGGATCGACGAATATCAACGCACCAGCGCGGCGGGGGTGTGAACACGATGCCCCCAGTGCTGCCAACCGAATTCGCCGACCTCGAACCCTTCGCCGAGTGGTGCCTGCCCACCGAACCCGAACGCTACGCCAAGCGGCTGGCCAGCTCGATGATTCAGATGAAGGCCTTCTACGACGCGATCACCCCGCGCGCCGAGGAAGCCCTGTCCTACTGCGACAAGTTCCCCCTCGAAGAGCTGCCCGACGACGTCCTCAACCTGATGCACCTGCTGTATTCGATGATCATGGTGTCGTTTCCGGTGGAGTGTTGGAAACAGCCCCGGGTGCCTGACTCGGGTGCTGCCACCCTGGACTGCGTGTCCGAGCCCGTTCCGTGACCACGGTGCTGCGGGGGGCCCGCTGGGCCGACGTCGATGCCGGCCAGGTCCACTCGCCGGCGGTCGTGATCGTCGACGGCCAAAGCATTACCGCGATCAATCCCGAAGGGCCACTGCCGGATTCGGCAACCGTCGTCGACCTCGGCGACGTCACGCTGCTGCCGGGTTTGATGGACATGGAGCTCAACCTGCTGATCGGCGGCCCGGGCGGGCCGGAGGGCCTGCCCGCCCCGATGCACGGGGTCCAAGACGACCCCGCCTATCGCACCCTGCGTGGCGCGGTCAACGCACGTACCACGCTGGACGCCGGCTTCACCACCGTGCGCAACCTGGGGCTGATGGTCAAGACCGGTGGCTATCTGCTCGACGTCGCGCTGCAGCGCGCCATCGACGAGGGCTGGCATCCGGGCCCCCGCATCTATCCCGCGGGGCACGCCGTCACCCCCTATGGCGGGCACCTGGACCCGACGGTATTTCAGCGCCTGGCACCCGGGATCATGCCGCTGTCCGTTGCCGAGGGCATCGCCAACGGTGTGCCTGAGGTGATTGCGTGTGTTCGCTACCAGATTCGGCACGGCGCCAAGCTGATCAAGGTGTCGGCGTCCGGTGGCGTCATGTCGCACAGCACTGCCCCGGGCGCCCAACAGTATTCGGACGCCGAGTTCGCCGCGATCGCCGACGAGGCCCACCGCGCCGGGGTGCGGGTAGCCGCGCACGCCGTCGGCGACACCGCGATCCGAGCCTGCATCCGCGCCGGGATCGACTGCATCGAGCACGGCTTTCTGGCCACCGACGACACGATCCAGATGATGGTGGACCATGGCACCTTCCTGGTGTCCACGACGTATCTGACCGACGCGCTGGCCATCGACCGCATCGCGCCGGAACTGCGCAAGAAAGCACTCGAGGTGTTCCCGCGCGCAAAGGCCATGCTGCCCAAGGCGATCGCCGCCGGGGTCCGGATCGCGAGCGGTTCCGACGCGCCGGCGATCCCGCACGGCGAGAACGCCAAGGAGCTGGTGGCCCTCGTGGAACGCGGCATGACCCCGATGCAGGCGATACGGGCCGCCACCGTCGTGGCCGCCGAACTCGTCGAAGCCGACCACGAGTTGGGTCGCCTCAAACCCGGCTACCTCGCCGACATCATCGCGGTGCCCGGAGATCCGTCCCGCGACATCGGCACCACGCTCGCGGTCTCGTTCGTCATGAAGGACGGACAGATCTACAAGTCGCCGACCGCGTCACAAAATGATTCGTAGGGAGACGGAAATGGAACTCGTCGAAAATACCCTGTGGCTGCTCAAGCAGGCCTTCTATTTCTCGCTGACCGCCGTGAATGACGCGATCAGCGTCCACGGGGTCAGCACGGCCCAGGTCGGTGTCCTGCGCCAGCTGTCCAACGAGCCCGGGTTGTCCGGCGCCGATCTTGCGCGGCGCCTGCTGATCAGTCCGCAGGGCGTCCAGCTGGCTCTCACAGCGCTCGAGCGCCAGGGGCTGGTCGAACGAAAGCAGGATCCTCAGCACAAGCGGATCTTGCAGTCCTACCTCACTGAGCAGGGACGCAATGTGGTGGGCACGGTCGTCGGCGACGCCGTCGCCGCGCACGAGAGGGTGTTCGGAGTGCTCAGCGACGAGGAGCAGGAGACCCTGCGCGAATTGCTCAGCCGTGTCATCGAACAAGGCACGGGCCACGAGTTGTTCACGGACCACATTCCCCCCGAGTATCTAGTACTTGATACTGATCGCAAGTAGTTGATACTCTTGGGCCCGATGACTGAATACCGCGCCTCTTCCCATGCCGGTCCGGACACCGGCGTCGTCGTCACCGAAGAGGTGACCATCGAACTGGACGGACGTAGCCAGACGGTGTCCTACTCGGCGGGCGACACCTTGTTGCAGACGGCCCGCATGGCGGGCCTGCAGGCCCCGTCGTCGTGCGAAGTCGGTTCCTGCGGAACATGTATGGCCCGCCTGACCGACGGCTGCGCGCGGATGCTGAACAACGACGCGCTCGAGGACGATGAGGTGGAGGAGGGCTGGGTGCTGACTTGTCAGGCTTTACCGACCAGCCGCACGGTGCGGGTGGTTTACGAATGAGCACCCCGGCTTGCCGGGTGGCCGTCGTGACCGGCGGCGCCTCGGGCATGGGTGAGGCGACCTGTCGCGAACTAGGTCGCCGGGGGCTGAGCGTCGCTGTCCTCGACGTCAATGAGCAAGCAGCGCAACGCGTTACCGAAGATCTCCGCGCGGCCGGGAACACGGCCATCGGTGTTGGCGCCGATGTCACCGACCGAGCCGCCGTCGAGCAGGCGTTTGGCAAGGTTCGCAGCGAGCTGGGGCCGGTGTCGGTACTGGTGACCAGTGCCGGGATGTTCGGTTTTTCCCCGTTCGCCGAGATCACCGCCGAGTCCTGGAACAAAATCATCGACGTCAACCTGACCGGCACTTTCCACTGCTGCCAGGTCGCCCTGCCGGACATGGTGGCCGCGAATTGGGGCAGGATCGTGATGATTTCGTCGTCCAGCGCCCAGCGTGGATCACCATTCGCCGCGCACTACGCGGCATCCAAGGGCGGGGTCATCACCCTGACCAAGTCGCTGGCCCGTGAGTACGCCCAGCACCGGATCACCGTCAATAACATCCCACCGTCGGGCATCGAAACCCCGATGCAGCATCAGGCCCAAGCGGCGGGATACCTCAAGTCCAACGAGGAGATTGCCGCCAACATCCCACTGGGTTATCTGGGCACCGGTGCCGACATCGCCGCGGCGGTCGGTTTCCTGTGCTCGGAGGAGGCCGGCTACATCACCGGACAGGTATTAGGCGTCAACGGCGGAGCGGTGATGTGAGTGTGACGCAAGGAGGTTCACGATGACGCGCGCTGGTAGGCCCTCGGAGGGGTCATGGACCGAGCACTATCCCGAATTAGGCACTGGCGACATCTCATTCGCCGACTCAACGTCCAAGGAGTTCTACGACCTGGAGAGCGAGGCGGTGTTCAAGCGCGCGTGGCTCAACGTCGCCCGCGTCGAGGAGTTGCCCCGCGTTGGCAGCTACGTCACCAAAGAGATCGAGGTCGCTCGAGTATCGGTCATCCTGGTCAAAGGACGAGACGATCGCATTCGCGCCTTCCACAATGTCTGCCGCCACCGCGGAAACAAGTTGGTGTGGAACGACTTTCCGAATGAGGCAACCCGCGGAACGTGCCGCCAGTTCACCTGCAAATACCACGGATGGCGCTACGGCCTCGATGGTGCCCTGAAATACGTGCAGCAGCAATCGGAGTTCTTCGACCTCGACATGGCCGACTATGGGCTGAGCCCGGTGCACTGCGATGTGTGGAACGGATTCATCTTCATCAACCTCGACGCCGAGCCGCGGCAGAGTCTGCGTGAGTTCTTGGGTCCGATGGTCACCGGGCTCGACGGGTACCCATTCGACAAGCTGACCGAGCGCTACGAGTGGGTCGCGCACAACAACAGCAACTGGAAAATCTTTGCCGATGCGTTCCAGGAGTACTACCACGTGCCGTCGCTGCACCCCCAACAGGTGCCCGCGGAAGTGCGTGACCCCAAAGCCGGATTCACCTGCGGCCACTTTCAACTCGACGGCCCGCACCGGTTGGTGTCGACGGCGGGACGGCGCCGCTGGCTGTTACCGGCGGAGAACATGTATCCGATCGAGCGGGTCACCCAGAGCGGACTCGTCGGCCCGTGGCGCACCCCGGACATCGGCGAGCTGCCGGCCGGGCTCAATCCCGGTGGCATCGAGCCCTGGGGAATCAGCAATTTCCAAATCTTCCCCAACACCGAGATTTTGATCTACGGCGGCTGGTATCTGCTGTACCGGTACTGGCCCACCTCCCACAACACTCACCGGTTCGAGGCCTACACCTACTTCCACCCGGCGCGCACCGTGCGGGAACGCATCGAACACGAAGTCGCCGCAGTGGTGCTGAAGGAATTCGCGCTCCAAGACGCCGGCATGCTCGGCGGAACCCAGGCCGCACTGGAGTACGGCATCGTGGACGAGTTTCCGCTCAGCGACCAAGAGATCCTGGTGCGCCATCTGCACAAGGTGGTCGTGGACTGGGTCGACGCTTACCGGCGCGAAAACGCTCCAGCTCCAGCGGGAGTCTGACCATGCCGGATGTCTTGCTGCCCACGGCCTTCGCCGAACTGGAGAGCTACGCCCAAATCTGGTGCCTGGCCACCGAGACCGAGCGCTGGAACGCGCGGATGGCCAGCACCATGGCCGAAATGCACCAGTTCTACGACGCGTTCTTCCCGCGTCTCGAAGAAGCCATCGGCTATTGCGACAAGTTCACGCTCGACGATCTGCCCGACGATGCGCTCAACCTGTTGCGCATGATCTACTCGCTGATCATGGTTGCCATGGCGGTGGAGATCATGCACCAGCCCGTCCCGACCGACGCTGCCGATGCGGTGATGATTCGCACCGACGAACCCGTGCCCTAAATCCTCACCGGACATAGAAGGAAGGACAGACCATGAGTCTGCTCACCATCACCAAGCTCAGCGACTCCGTCGGCGCCGAAGTCTCCGGCCTGGATCCCGCCCACCTGGCCGCCGATGACCCGGTCGGCGAAGCCATCCTGGATGCGTTGGAGGACAACGGCGTTCTGGTCTTCCGCGGACTGCATCTTGACCCCGAGGCCCAAGTCGCCTTCTGCGGCCGCCTCGGCGCGATCGATTACTCATCGGACGGCCATCACCCGGTCGCCGGCATCTACCCGGTGACGCTGGACAAATCGAAGAACTCCTCGGCGGCCTACCTGAAGGGGACGTTCGACTGGCATATCGACGGCTGCACGCCCACCGGGGACGACTACCCGCAAAAGGCCACCGTCCTGTCGGCTAAGCAGGTCGCCGAGGTGGGTGGCGAAACCGAATTCGCTTCTTCCTACGCGGCTTACGACACGCTGACCGACGACGAAAAAGAGCGTTTCGCAGCATCGCGCGTCGTGCACTCGCTGGAAGCCTCCCAACGGCGTGTCACCCCGGACCCCACCCCGAAAGAGTTGGCGCAATGGCGATCCCGGCGTACCCACGAACATCCCCTGGTCTGGACACACCGCAGCGGCCGCAAGTCACTGGTGCTGGGCGCCTCGGCCGATTACGTCGTCGGCATGGACCTCGAGCGGGGCCGTGCCCTGTTGGCCGAGCTGCTCGACCGCGCCACCGTGCCCGAGAAGGTCTACAGCCACATCTGGTCAGTCGGCGACACCGTCATCTGGGACAACCGCGGCGTGCTGCACCGCGCCGCTCCCTATGCGCCCGACTCGCAGCGTGAAATGCTGCGCACCACCGTCCTCGGTGATGAGCCGATCCAGTAGATGACCGACCGACACCCGTTGCGGCTGACCCCGCTGCCAGCCGACGAATGGGACGACCGCACCCGTGCGGTACTGGCCTCGCTGATACCCGCCGCGCGGGCCAACCCCGGTGGCGCAGGCAACGTCTTGTCGACGCTGGTGCGCCATCCCGACCTCACCGAGGCTTACCTGCCGTTCAACACTTACCTACTCAACGGCTCCACCTTGTCGCCGCGAATCCGCGAGGTGGCTCTGCTACGCGTGGTGCACCGGCGCGACTGCGATTACCTGTGGACCCACCACCTTCCGATCGCGCGCCGGGCGGGATTGACCGACGCCGAGATCGACGATATCCGCGACGGACGCCTCGCCAACGAGGCCGATCAGGCGGTGCTGAGTGCGGTGGACGACCTCGTCGATCGCGGCACCGTCTCGACGCCGGTGTGGGCCGAGTTGGGCCGCCACATCACCGACGACCAGCGCATGGACCTGACATTCACCATTGGGGGCTATTACCTACTGGCTATGGCGGTCAACACGTTCGGCGTCGAGGATGAGAAGCTGTGACCCAGTCTGCGACCGAGACCGAGCTGTTCGTAGCCACCACCCGAGCCTTCCTGGACCGGCACGCGACATTGGCCCAGCAACGGGCGCTGCACGCCGAGGACCGTGAAGTCGACGCCGCGTGGTGGCGGCAGGCCGCCGAGCTGGGCTGGACCGGGTTACTGGTGCCCGAAGACCTCGGCGGCGGCAGCGTGTCCGGCAGTGGTCTGCACGACTTGGCCGCCATCGCCGAACAGATCGGCCACACCGTCGCGCCCGGGCCGCTGCACCCGGTGAGTACCGTCCTGGCGGGTCTCGTCGACGCCGACGACCACCTCGACCACGCCAAAACAATCCAAGCGCTCGTCTCGGGTGAACTCGTGGCGACATGGGCGGTCGACGAACCCGGCCGGCCGTTCGACCCGCAGCAGAGCATCCTCGCCGCGACCGCGACGCCGGACGGCTATCGCCTCGACGGCGTCAAGGACCGGGTAGAAGCGGCCGCGCACGCCGACCTACTCCTGGTTACCGCTCACACCGGCGACGGCCTGCGCCAATTTCTGGTTCCTGCTGACGCCAACGGTGTGACGGTCCACTCGCAACGCAGCCTCGATCTCGTGAAGCGTTACGCCAGAATCGAATTCGACGGCGTTGAGGTCGGCGAGTCGGCGTCGGTGGGGTCCGCTGCCACCACACCGGCACTGGTCGACCGGCAAAGCCACATCGCCATGGTGTTGCAGTGCGCTGAGACAGTCGGAATCCTGGACACCGTGTTGAGCATGACGATCGACTGGACTCGTGATCGCTATAGCTTCGGTCGGCCGTTGGGTTCCTACCAGGCGATCAAACACCGCCTCTCCGATATGACGATGTGGCTGCACGCCTGCCGCGGCATCACCGCTGCGGCCGTCGACCGGGTGGCCGCGCGCGCCACCGATGCCGCGCTGTGGGTCAGCGCGGCCAAGTCCTACCTGGGCGAGCATGCCGGTCCGCTGGTGCAGGACTGTGTGCAGCTACACGGCGGCATCGGCGTTACGTGGGAGCATGATCTGCACCTCTTCTTGCGTCGAATAACTCTGTACCGCAACCTGTTCGGAACACCGAGCGAACATCATCGGGCCATCTACCGGCACGTCAGGAACCAGGGGCCAGCCGCATGACCGAGACGGTAGCCGCATTCGCCGCGCGGGCCCGGACATGGCTGGCCGACAACATGCCTCGCCTGGATCCCGACATCCCGCCCTTGGGCGCCCGCGATGACGAAAGCGCGTGGCAGCGCGCCCGCGAATTGCAGCAACGCCTCTACGCCGGCGGATTCGCCGGGATCTGCTTTCCGTGCGAGTACGGAGGCCTCGGCCTGGGCCATGCCTACCAGAAGGCCTTCGACGCCGAGGCCGACGGGTACGAGATGCCGCTGATCCTCAACGTGCCCACCTTCACCATCTGCTGTGCGACCCTGCTTGACATCGGCACCGAAGACCAGAAACAGCAACATATTTCAGGGGCATTGCGCGGCGAAGAGGTGTTGGTCCAGTTGCTCTCCGAGCCCGGCGGCGGGTCGGATTTGGCCGGACTGATTACCCGCGCCGAACACGACGGCCAAGCGTGGATCATCAACGGCGCCAAGACATGGAGCACGAGTGCCTTCGCCGCCGACTATGGGCTGCTGCTGGCCCGCACCGACCCGACGGTGCCCAAACACAGCGGTCTGACCATGTTCCTGATGCCGATTCATGCACCCGGCGTGACCCTGCGGCGGATCGAGCAAGTCGACGGCTCCAACGAATTCTGCGAGGAGTTCTTCGACGGCCTACGCCTGGACGACTCCGCGGTGGTGGGTGAGGTCAATGAGGGCTGGGACGCTGCGGGACGACTGTTGTTTCACGAACGCCGTGCCGTCGGGCAGGGGTCAGAGTTCGCCAGCGGCCGTGGTCGCGAGCGTTCGGAAGACTCCTACGCCGACTATTTCGTCTTGGCCGACGCCGCGGGTACCGCCGATGACCCGTTGACACAGGACAAGATTGGCCGGGTGCTGGCCCGCCGGATGGTGCGCGACGGCTTGGTCGAACACGTCGCCGAGGCGATGCGTAACGGGACGCTGCCGCCGGCGGCCGGTTCGATCATCCGGCTCTTCCATTCCGATATCACGTTCCTCCAAGTCGACACCGCGATGGAGATCGTCGGCCCCCTGGGCGTCGTCGACGACGATCACGAATTGCTGAAAGTCGGCGAGCGCTACCTGTCTCGTCAAACCGTCGCACTGGGCGGTGGCAGTGATGAGATGGCCCGTAACGTCATCGGTGAGCGGGTGCTCGGACTTCCCCGCGAATACGCCGCGGACCGCGGGGTGCCATTCAACCAGGTGCGCCACAACAAGACCCGGTAGCGAACCCGAGACGCTACGTGCGCCTTTTCCAGTGCGAGCTCTTGATCGCTTCGAGGGCCTCGGTGACATAGCGATCCAGCGGTCGTCGGTTGGTCGACTGTCGTACCCACTGCTGGAAGGCGAAATCCGCTGCAGTAAAGGCGATCTGGATCAGCAGCCCCGGACGCATGTCGGCATCGGGGTTGGCGCCCATCCGTTCGGCGATCAGTTTCATCGCCCGCTCCTTGTCGGCGGGCGTGTGGATCGTGGCCTTGTCTAGCAGGCCGGGCGCAACCAGCAGGGCTTCGCGCCATTCCTCGCAGTCGGCGCGATCGAATGACCGGGTGCGCGTGACGATGGCGTTGATCAGTGCGACGTCGGGCGATTCAGTGGCGGGCCGCTTTTCCAGGAGATTGACGATCGCGGCCCCGCCATGGCGAACGGGCGCGAGCAGCAGCTCCTCCTTGGTCGGCACATGCCGGAAGAAGGTACGCGGTGAAACGCCTGCGGCAGTGGCGATCTCCTCGGTAGTCACGGCGTCATAGCCGCGTTCGACAAACAAGCGAAACGCCGCACGTCTGATCTCGGCGCGGATCTGTGCGCGCTGTCGATCGCGTAGCGATTCGCCTTCGGCGATCACCGGAAGCAACCGATCCCGCCGTCGACGTGAATGGTCTGCCCGGTGATGAAGGTGGCGTCGCTGCCCAGCAGGAACGCGACCAGCGCGCCCACGTCCGAGCGGACGTCGCCGATGCGCTTCATCGGAACACGCCCCACCGCCTTTTCGTACTCCTTGGGCGCGAACGACTTCCAGAACTTGACACCGTCCGATTCGGCGAACGGGCAGATGACGTTGACGCGGATGTTGTCGCGCCCCCATTCCAGGGCGGCGACCTTCGACAGCCCGCGGATGCCTTCCTTGGCGGCGGCATAACCACCCCATTTGGGCTCGCCGCCGGTGCCGGTTCCGGAGCCGAGGTTGACGATCGAACCGCCGCCCGCCTCGACCATCAAGGGGTGCACGGCCTGCATGAGCAGGAAGGTCGCCCGGGGGCCCACGTCATGACCGAGCGCCAGGTCTTCGAGGGTGATGTCAACGAATGCCTTGGGCTCGTTGGTGGCGATGGCGTTGTTGACCAGACCGTGCACAGTGCCGAAGGCGTCGACTGCGGCGGCCGCGATCCGCTGCGCGCTGCCCGGGTCGCGCAAGTCGGCAACCAGCATTTCCGCCCGGCCCAGCTCTTTCAGCTCGGTGGTGGTCGTGGTTAGGGCCTCGTCTTTGATATCGACCAGCAGCACCGAGCCGCCGCGTTCGAGCAGCGCGGCGGCAACGCCCTTGCCCACGCCTTGGGCGGCGCCGGTGATGATCGCGACGTGGCCGCGCATCGAGTCGGGGTGGGTATAGGTCACTTGGCTGGTCCCATCTGCAGCCGCACGCCGCGGTGCATCTCGTAGGTGCTGCGCGCCCCGTCGGGCAGTTCGATGAACTCGACCGGCGTGCCGTCGGGGTCTTTGACGAAAAACATTCGGACACCGCCGATCTCGAAGGGGTTCTGGTCCGGTGTGTAGCCGGCGGAGGTGATGCGGCGGTGCGTATCGTCGAGGTTGGTCACCGACAACGAAACATTCTGTATCCCGGTGATGCCGCGACGCGGCGGCTTGTCCGCGGTGGGCTTGGGTCCGAGGGAGAGCAACTCGACCATCAGACCGCCCAGCAATCCGCCGACAACGCGACCCTCCTGCTTGCGGGTAGCGTGCAGCGCCGCATCGAAAGGCTCACCCGAGATCAGGGTTTCGAAGACGATCTCCATGCCGAGCACGTCGCGGTAGAAGGCCAGCGCGCGGTCCATGTCAGTGACCCCGACGACGAGATGACAAAACGAGACGTCGTCGAGGACCGTCATGTTGTGTCCGCAGCGAGGCCCGGCGCCGGGCGACCGGCGAACAGCGGCAGGTCCAGGTAGGTCTTGATGCCGGGTTCGGCGGCGCACACGTCGGGAATCGCGTTCACGCAGTGGTTGGCGGTGGCGACGACGCCCGGATTCTTCACCAGCCCTTCGGCGATGGTCTGCGGCTGCAGGCCCTTGAACGTCAGACTCACGGTGGGGTCACCGGTGACCTCGACTTCGAACCGCTCGCCAATCCCCCCGAAATCCCAACCCGGGTCTAGGTTTTCTTCGCCCATCAGCCAGTTGACTGCCGCCTCGATCACCGGCTCGCCGTCGGCAATGGCCTGCCAGCGGAACCGGCGTGCGGCCACCGTTCCGGTCGTGATCGGAAAGGGGTCGTAGTCGATGGTGGAGGTCGCGACCGCGATCTCCTGAATGGTCCTGATGTTGGGGTCGATGCGAAATCCCATGTGGTCGGCCACCATTCGTACCGACTGTTTGAAGCCTGCCTCGAGCAGGCTGGCCATCGGCCCTCCCACGGCTTCCTCAGGTGTGCCGCCGAACCCCATGATGTGGCGGACCACGTCTGGGGCGTTGTAGGTGCGGATGTCGGAGAACTCCTCGGCGCGCACGTGCGTGACGGCTGAGGAAAGCCCAGACACCATGAGCGGGAAGCGCTCCGTGATACCGCCAGGGTGAATCCCCGAGCCGTGCAAGGTAACTCCGCCTTCGACCGCGGCATCGGCGACCGCCTTATGGCGCGGCAGGGTGAGGTCGGGGTATACCCAACCGACCGGGGTGACGACATTCTTGCCGGACCGCAGGATCGCCACAACCTCGTCGTCGTTGGGGACCAACGGGCTGTACACGACGCAGTCGGCATCCAACGCCAACAGCTCGTCGATGCTGGATGTCGCTGTGACCCCCAACTCTCCGATTCCGGTGATCTGGCCGACGTCGAGGCCGTTCTTGTCCGCGCTATGCACCCAGCAGCCGACCAGCTCGAGCTGCGGGTGATTGAGCACGCACTCGATCGCCGCCTTGCCGACGCCTCCGGTGGCCCATTGGATGACACGAAGCTTGGACCGGCTACTCATCGATGACCTCCCAGAACGCGCCGTGAACACGGCGACGACTGGAATGGCACGCTATGACCTTATGGCAGTGACTGTCAACTACGGTCTGTACGTTCTTGGATGCCGGCCAGCAGCATGTCGAGGGCCCGTTCGAAGTCAGCGGCCATCGTCGAACGCTGGCTGGTTTCGGCCAGCGCGGCCATGTGGGGATGTTCACTGCCGGCCAGCCCGCCGATTCGCTTGGCGGCTACCGCATTGGATTGCTCGCGGTCATCAGCAGCCAACGGCCCCGCCAATTCGACTTGGGCTGCCCCCATGACGAGGCTGAGCACTCCGCGAAACGCCGCCAGCCGATCGATGTCGGTCAGGCCCGCACGACTGAGCGCCTCGATAAGGCGTTCGGCGGGACGGTAACCGGCCGCGGATACCGTCCGTCGGGTCAACACGAGTGGTGCGGCATTGGGGTGTTGGCGGACGGCCCGCCAGATGGCGGTTGCGGTGGATTTGACGTCTGCGCGCCAATTATCCGACCGGCGTGGCAGTTTGACGTCAGCGAGCACCGCTTCGGCGACGAGGCCCTCGAGTTCTTCGCGGTCTTTGACGTAGTTGTAGATCGTCATCGGCCCGGTGCCCAGCGCCGCGGCCAGCGACCGCATACTCAGGCCGCTGAGCCCGTCCTTGTCGACTATCTGGATCGCCTGCGTCCGCACCTCGGCGAGTGTGAATCGTGCCCGCATGTGGTGGCCGCCTCCTCGTCATCCGGCAATTGACACGTACACAGTACGTATAGTAAAACGTACGGTGTACGCATTAAGGAAAGGATCTCACATGAGCGCTGGCTACGACACCGCGAGGGTGTCCTTCAGATCGGGCGGTATTCGCTGCGCCGGCTGGCTGACTCTGCCCGATGGCCCGGGTCCGCATCCGGGTCTGGTGCTGGCCCATGGCCTGGGGGCCACCCACGAGATGCTGCTGGCTCAGTACGAGCAGCAGTTCGCCGCCGCCGGCATCGCCACGCTGGCATTTGATTACCGGTATACCGGCGAATCCGACGGTGAGCCTCGTCAGCAGTTCAGCATGCGTGGGCACCGGCAGGACGTTGCGGCGGCATTGCAGTATCTGCGCCAACACGAAAGCATCGACGTTGCCAGGTTGGGCCTGTGGGGCACCAGCTTGGGTGCCTTGCACGTGCTGCAGGCCGCAGTGCTCGAGCCTGATCTTGCAGCGGTGGTGGTGCAATGTCCGATAGTGCACGGACCGGGAACGCTGGGTCGGGGCGGCCTACGCCCGATCCTGCAACTCACGCCAGCGATCATCGGCGACGCGCTTCGCCGGATCTGCAGAGCCGGAAGAACATATATCCCGATCGTTGGCTTGCCCGGCAGCCTTGGCGCGGTGACCGTCGCCGGTGCACTGGAGGGTTGGAATTCCACGGTGCCGTCCGGCGCTACGTTCGATAACCGCATGGCAGCGCTGGACGTAGTCGGAATCGCGTTGAACAGCGCCAAGCGCAAGGCCGCGAAAATCAAAGCGCCGCTGCTGGTTTGCGTATCGCAACATGAGACGCTGATGAACCCTCGCCATGCCGAGGATGTCGCCGCGCAGGCGCCCCGCGGGGTTGGCCGGCACTACGAGGGCGATCACTTCCAGATCTATCACCCACCACTGCTGGGGGCACTACTCGCCGACCAGACGGCGTTTCTGCAGGAGCACTTGGGTGTCCGAGTCAGCTGACACGTTGCGCGACAATGACATAAGGCTGGCCGAGTTGGCGCAAGGTATCAGCGCAGCGCAATGGTCCCAGCCGAGCCTGTGCACCGAGTGGACAAATCACGAAGTGCTAGCCCATCTCGTCATCGGCTACCAGGTCGCGCTGTCGGCGGTGGCCGCAGGAATCCTGCGCAGTCGCGGCTCATTCAACACAACCAACACCGAACTGGCCCGCCGACTGGCCGCGCAACGCACCCCGGACCAGTTGATCGTCGACTTCGCTGCGCTGGTGCACCGACCTCAAGGAATCGGCCGGGTGTTCCCGAAGCGGCTGCTACTGGGTGACCACGTCATCCATGAACTCGACGTCACTTATGCGCTGGGCAAGCAGTCGTCGGTACCGGTGCCGACCGTCGTTGCGGTCCTGGATACCCAGGTGCGGGTACCTAATCCATTCGTCCCGGCAGCGGCGCGCGCACGCGGCCTCAATCTGCTTGCCACAGACGCTAATTGGAATCGTCATGGCGACGGTCCCACGGTAATCGGGGAGGCCGCCCACCTGGCATCCGTGCTCGCCGGCCGACCCTGGGCGCTGCGTCACCTCAGCGGCGACGGTGTGACCGTACTTTCCTCGCGCATCTGATGCGGCCTAGGCGTGGAGTGTGCGCCGAGGACGTCGAATGTGCGCTCAGGGCACCCTCAGCGCACACTCGACGGCCCGCACACGTCACGGCGATGCGATCTGCTCGGGGACAGATCTGAGGTGCCAGAGCCCGTCGCCGAGCAGCGCCAGCTCTCGGTGGTGGTGTTGTTCGATGGTGCTGCGGTGGCTGACGCTGACCACGATGCAGTCCGGCAGCGTGGTTCGTAACACGCTGTACAGCAAGAACTCCAGCGCTTCGTCGACAGCTGAGGTGGCTTCGTCGAGGAATACCGCTTTGGGTTTGAGCGCGAGCAACCGCGCGAACGCGATGCGTTGCTGCTCTCCGGGCGAGAGCACCTTCGACCAGTCCCGGATTTCGTCGAGCCGGGTGATGAGATTGGGCAGTGCGACGCTGCTCAGCACCTCTTGCAAAGTGTTGTCTTCGATCTCGCCCGGCACCGCTGGGTAGGACACGACGGCACGCAGATCGCCCAGCGGGACGTAGGGCAACTGAGACAAGAACATCACCTGGTTAGCGCCGTCCGGGCAGCGCAGTGTGCCCGACGCATAGGGCCATAGCTGCGCGAGGGTGCGAAGGAGGGTGGTTTTTCCGCTGCCCGACCTGCCGGTGACGATCAGGGCGTCGCCGGGTACCAGGCGCAGATCGAGCGGCTCGATCAGTGGCGCACCGTCCGGGGTGAGGACCTCGACATCGGCAAGCTCGACCGAACCGTCGTCGCTGGGCACCGTTGACAGCTCGGGCAGCTCGCGCGCGTCGGCGTTGGCTTCCACCAAGCCGCTGAGCCGGATGAGTGACGCCCGGTAGCTGGCGAAGCGGTCATACGCGTTGCGGAAGAACGACAGGTCTGTCTCGATGTGGCCGAAGGCGTTGGCCGACTGCATCACGCCACCGAGCTTGATACCTCCGGCGAACAGCCGCGGCGCCTGCACCATGAACGGCAGCGGGTTGATCGCCTGGGTCACCGTGAGGTTCCAGCCGACGAAGCCGATGGTGCGGCGCACGTAGTGGCGGTAATTGGCGATGGTTGCGTCGAACCGGTTGGTCAGTTGGACGCGCTCGGCTCGTTCGCCGCGATAGAAGCCCACGGCTTCGGCGGCATCGCGCAATCGCACGAGTGCGTATCGGAAAGCGGCGTTCCGCATTTCGTTGCGGAAGCTGAGCCAGGTCAGGGGATGGCCTATCCAGAACGCGACCGCCGAGGCGACCACGACGTGCACGAGCACCGCCCAGAACAGCGCCTTGGGAATCTCGATGCCCAGGATGTTCAACGTGCCGGACAGCCGCCACAGAATCGCACCGAAGGAGACGACCGAGACTATGGAGCTGACCGCGCCGAACAGCAACGTGCTTGATGACCCGTTGGACGGATGGTTGGCCGAACCGCCCACGCCCGCAGTGAAGATGTCGATGTCGTGCTGGATGCGTTGGTCGGGGTTGTCGATTTTTTCATCCGCGAATCGGACCCGGTAGTACGCGCGGCCATCGAGCCAGTCCAACGTCAGCCGATCGGTGAGCCAGATCCGCCAGCGGATGATGAACCGCTGGGTCAGATACAAGTCGGCCATGTGCCGGATCACGTGCACCGTCGCGATGATGCAAAACGTCCAGATGGCCGTCCAGAAGCCGTGAATCCCGGAGTCGCGCACCGCATTATTGCCCGCCCCGGCGCCCTGGAAGGCGGCCTGAAGCGCCGAGTACAGGTCGTTGCTGTAGTAGCTCAAGACCACGTTGATCCGCACCGCCATCGTCACCGACAGCAGCAGCACACCGAACATGATCCACACCGGGATGCTGTCTCGGCCGGTGAAGTAGTCGCCGGTGACCCGCCAGAACTGGCCGCCCCACCGGGTGAGCCGGACGACGGCGATCCCAAACAGGAGCAGACCCACCGCGCTGATCGCCCAGGTCTCGAGGATCCAACGCGATGACGAAGCCAGCTCGTCGTTCCAGTCGATCGACGGCACGAATTTATCCATGGGGCTTCCTCGCCTTGCCGTGCCTCGGCCGCTGTTCGGTGGGCCGATGACGCGCTGTGCGCGAAGCTACCGCAAGGCTCGCATGTGGAGCCGCTCTTCGAGTAAAGCCCAACATTCGGTCCGACGAATCCTCGCCGAAGTCCCCCGAAATGGGTCTAATTAGCTGATGGAACTGATGATGCCCACTGACGCTGTATTTCTGCTGGGCGAATCACGTGAGCACCCCATGCATGTCGGTGGTCTGCAGTTGTACGAGCCACCGCCGGACTCCGGCCCTGGGTTCGTCCGCGACTTCTACGACAAGCTGGTGGCGCAGCAGGAGTTCCAGCCCACCTTCCTCAAGCGTCCGGCGACCTTCCTCGGCGGGATCGGCAGCCTGGGCTGGGCCTATGACAAAGACCTCGACATCGATTACCACGTGCGCCGCTCGGCACTGCCGTCTCCGGGACGGGTTCGCGACCTGCTCGAGCTGACCTCGTTGCTGCACAGCGGCCTGCTCGATCGGCACCGCCCGCTGTGGGAAGCGCACGTGATCGAGGGACTCAAGGATGGCCGGTTCGCGGTCTACACCAAGTTGCATCACTCGCTGATCGACGGAGTGTCGGCTCTGAAGCTGATGCAACGCGCGATGTCGAACGATCCCCACGACCTCGAGGTCCGGGCGCCTTGGACTCTGGCCAAACCCACCCGGGAGAAACCCGCCGCGTCGTCCCCGTGGAGTTCACTGCTGCGCACCGCCGGAGCTGTTGCGGCACTGGCTCCTTCGACAGTGTCGCTGGCTCGCGCAGCGCTGTTTGAGCAGCAGTTGACGCTGCCCTTCGGGGCCCCGCGCACCATGTTGAACGTCAAGATCGGGGGCGCCCGACGGTGTGCGGCGCAGTCGTGGTCGGTGGACCGCATCAAAAACGTCAAGAAGGCCGCGGGCGTGACCCTCAACGACGTTGTCCTGGCGATGTGTTCAGGCGCCCTGCGGTACTACCTGCTTGAGCAGGACGCACTGCCGGACACGCCGTTGCATGCGATGGTTCCGGTGAGCCTGCGTCGGGAGGACGAGGCCGACGCGGGTGGCAACCTGGTCGGAGCCATCCTGTGCAACCTCGCCACCGACACCGAGGATCCGGCTAAACGGTTGGAGATCGTCAGCGAGTCGATGTACAAGAACAAGACGGTGTTCTCCCAGCTGCCCCGACTTCAGGCCTTGGCGCTTTCGGCGATGAATACGAGTGCGTTGGCTCTGGCCGCGGTGCCCGGTTGGGTGTCGTCGACGTCGCCGCCGTTCAACCTGATCATCTCGAACGTGCCGGGACCGCGCGAGCAGCTGTACTACGGGGGCGCTCGGCTAGACGGCAGCTACCCGATGTCGGCGATCCTGGACGGCCAAGCGCTGAACATCACCCTGGTCAGCAACGACGACAGTCTCGATTTCGGGCTGGTCGGATGCCGGCGCAGCGTGCCGCATCTGCAGCGGCTGCTCACTCACTTGGAGTCGTCGCTCAAGGATCTAGAGCGCGCTGTGGGAGTCTGACGCTCTTGAAACCGGCCAAGCCCAAGCTCAGCGCGGGTGTGCTGGTGTACCGGACCCGCGACGGCGTCGTCGAAGTTCTCATCGCACACCCGGGAGGCCCGTTTTGGACCCGTAACGACGACGGGGCATGGTCGATCCCGAAAGGCGAGTACGCGGACGGCGATGACGCGTGGGCGGCCGCCCAGCGCGAGTTTGGTGAGGAACTCGGGTTGCCGGTGCCGGCCGGGCCGCGCGTCGACTTCGGTCCGCTCAAACAACCGAGCGGCAAGGTGGTCACCGCCTTCGCCGTGCGGGGTGACCTCGACGTCACCGACGCACGCAGCAACACCTTCGAGCTGGAGTGGCCGAAAGGCTCGGGCCGGATGCGGGAATTCCCCGAGGTCGATCGTGTCGCCTGGTTCCCGGTGGCCCAGGCACGCACCAAGCTGCTCAAGGGGCAGCGGGCATTTCTCGACCAATTGATGGCCCAGCCGGAGCTGGCGGAATTAGCCGAGGGGTCGTGAGCCCGGCCAGTCAACCGGCACAGGCACAATGTGCGTATGACGACCGCTCCTACCGAGCAAGCCGAATCCCAAGGGTTGCTGCTGCAGTTGCTGGATCCGGGCAACCGGGCCGACCCGTATGGGTTGGCGGCACAGTTTCGCGACCATGGACCGTTACAGCTGCCGGAGGCCCGCCTCACCGTCTTCTCCACGTACCGAGACTGCGACGAGGTGTTGCGGCACCCGTCGTCAGCCAGTGACCGGTCGAAGTCGGCGCTTGCCCAGGCGGAGACTGAATCGCATACCCAGGCGCTGACCGAGGCCGGTGTGGTGCTACCCCCGCCCGTCCCGCCGGGATTCCTGTTCCTCGATCCCCCCGATCACACCCGGATGCGCAAGCTGGTCAGCAAGGCGTTCGCGCCAAGGGTGATCAACGCACTCAAGCCCGATATCAACATGCTGGTCGACGGATTGCTGGACCAGATCGCCGCGAAGGGCCGGTTCGACGTCGTGGACGACTTCGCCTATCCACTGCCGGTGGCGGTCATCTGCCGACTGCTCGGAGTGCCGATCGAAGACGAGCCGCAGTTCAATCACGCGTCGGCGCTGCTGGCACAGTCACTGGACCCGTTCATGGCCTTTACCGGTGCACCCTCGGTCGGTATGGAGGAGCGGATGCAGGCCGGATTAGGGCTGCGTGAGTATCTACACCGCTTGATCGAGCGGCGACGTTCGCGGCCCGGTGACGACCTGATGTCGGCTCTGATTGCCGTCGAGGAGTCCGGCGATCAGCTGACCGAAGAGGAGATCGTCTCGACGTGCGTGCTGCTGCTGGTCGCCGGTCACGAGACCACCGTCAACCTGATCGGCAACGCCATCTTGGCGATGCTGCGCCAGCCGTCGCAGTGGGCAGCACTGGCCGCCGACGCCGGCCGCGCCGCGGGTGTCATCGAGGAGGCGCTGCGTTACGACCCGCCGGTGCAGCTGATCGCCCGATTTGCCGCCGACGACATGACGGCAGGTGGAGTCGAGATCGCCGGCGGCGACGTGATGATCCTGCTGCTGGCCGCCGCCCACCGTGATCCCTCCGAATTCGACCGACCCGATGTCTTCGATCCCGATCGGGAAGGGTTGCGACACTTAGGATTTGGTCGCGGAGCGCACTATTGCATCGGGGCCCCGCTGGCACGCCTGGAAGCTGGCGTGGCGCTATCGGAGTTGACGTCGCGTTTCCCGAAGGCCCGACTGGACGGTGAACCGCAGTACAAGCCGAACGTCACGTTGCGCGGGCTATCTACCCTGATGGTCGAGATCTGAACAACCGTCAAATCTTCAAATAGCCCTTGTCGGCGGGTATTTGGGCTGCGGTGATCAACGACGACGCGTCGCTGGCGAGCCAGACCACGATGTCGGAGATCAGGTCGGGGGCGGCCAGCGAATCGGTGGGCAGCGCGCCCGGTGAGTAGCTGTGAATGTAATGCGGATGGTCTTGAAAGACTTGATACAGCGACAGATCGTTGCCCATCGGGGTGTCAGTGCCGTAGGGGTGCACTGAGTTGACCCGAATGCCGTACTCGCCCAGCTCTACCGCCAGGGAGTTGGTGAGGCCGACCACTCCGAATTTGCTTGCGCAGTAATGGCCACAGCCCGGCACGGCTTTGATGCCGGCCGCCGAGCTGATGTTGATGATGGATCCGCCATTGCCGGCCGCGATCATGTGCGGGACAACGGCCTTGATGGTATTCCACACGCCGGTCAGGTTGGTATCGAGCACTTCCTGCCACTGCTGGGCCGAAATCTCCCACAGCCGGCCCCAATTCAGCACGCCGGCGTTCGCCACGACGATATCCAGCCGGCCGAACTGTTCGATCGCGCTCGACACGATCCGTTGTTGGCCCGCTAAATCCCGGACGTCGATCTCGTGGGCGACGATCTTGCGGCCTTCGCCCTCGACCAGGTTGACGGTCTCGGCGAGATCTTCCGGCAGCGCCGGGGGATAGCCGTTGCTTTCGGCGACCGGCGCACAGGCATCGATCGCGATGATGTCGGCGCCGGCCCGGGCTAGCCGGATGCAGTGCGAACGCCCTTGTCCCCGGGCGGCCCCGGTCACGTAGGCGACTTTGCCGGCGAGTGGGGCGACGGGATCGGTCATGCCGATAGCTCCTTTTCGTGATGTGCTGGCGAAAATCCTAGTCACTCAAGGGCGATCGCCCGGTGAAACTGCGGGATCCGGCTGCGGCCTTAGCCCAGGCCCGGCACGATGTCGCCCAAGCTGAAGGTCACCGGCTGCTCGAGCTGGTCGTAGGTGCAGGAGCCGGGATCGCGGTCGGGGCGCCACCGGTTGAACTGGGCGGTGTGGCGGAACCGTCGACCCTCCATGTGGTCGTAGCGGACTTCGACCACCCGCTCGGGTCGCAGCGGAACGAACGACAGGTCCTTGCCGGCGTTCCAACGGGAGTATTCGTTTTTGCGCGGGGTGCGCTCGCCGGCTTCGTGTGCGGCCCAGTTCCACGGGTGGTCGTCGAAGCTGGTCACCAACGGCTGCAGGTCGGTGAACAGCCGCCGCCGTTCGGCCATGGGGAAGGCGCCGATCACTCCGACTGACGCGAGCTGTCCGTCGTCCTGGTAAAGCCCCAGCAGTAGCGAGCCGATCGCATCGCCGCTCGACTTGTGCACCCGATAGCCGGCGACCACACAGTCGGCGGTCCGTTCGTGCTTGATTTTGAACATGATTCGCTTGTCTGGCTGATAGGTGATCGTCAGCGGCTTAGCGATGACGCCGTCGAGCCCGGCTCCCTCGAACTCCTCGAACCACTGCTGTGCGGTCTCGAGATCGGTCGTTGCCGGTGTGACGTGGATGGACGGGCCGGAATCGGCCAGCGCGTCGACGAGGGCGGCACGACGCTCGCTGAACGGTCGCCGGGTGTAGTCGTCGTCGCCCAGCGCCAGCAAGTCGAACGCGATGAACGACGCCGGCGTGTGTTCGGCGAGCATCTTTACCCGCGATTCGGCCGGGTGGATGCGCTGTTGCAGCGCCTCGAAGTCCAGGCCGTGGTCGGTGGCGATGACGATCTCGCCGTCGATCACGCAGCGCTGCGGCAGTTCGGCCTGGATCGCCGCGACCAGCTCGGGGAAATAGCGGGTCATCGGGCGCTCGTTGCGACTGCCCAGCTCAACCTGATCACCGTCGCGGAAACAGATCGACCGGAATCCATCCCACTTGGGTTCATACGAGGAATCCGGGGGGATCGCCTTGACCGACTTGGCCAGCATTGGCGAAACCGGCGGCATGATGGGTAGCTCCATAGCCTGATTGTGCTGGAATTCGGTATGGCTGCTGAAGCAGAAGAGCTCGACGTCGACGGCATCGCGGTCCGGCTGTCCAACCCGGACAAGGTGTATTTCCCCAAACTCGGAGCCCAGGGCACCAAGCGACGGCTTGTCGAGTACTACCTGTCGGTGGCCGGCGGTCCCATGCTGGACGCATTGCGCGACCGCCCCACCCACCTGCAGCGCTTCCCGGACGGCATCGACGGCGAGGAGATCTACCAGAAGCGGGTGCCCCAGCATCATCCCGACTATCTGGAAACCTGCCGGGTAACCTTCCCGTCGGGCCGTACCGCCGACGCGTTGAGGGTGACCCACCCCGCGGCGATCGTGTGGGCCGCGCAGATGGGGACGATCACGCTGCATCCATGGCAGGTGCGCTGCCCCGACACCGAGCACCCTGACGAGCTGCGCATCGATCTGGATCCGCAACCCGGCGTCGGCTTCGAGCAGGCGCGCACCGTGGCCGTCGATGTGCTGCGTCCGTTGCTCGACGAACTGGGGCTGGTCGGTTACCCGAAGACCTCCGGAGGCCGGGGCATCCACGTGTTCTTGCGTATCGCCACCGACTGGGACTTCATCCAAGTGCGCCGAGCCGGCATCGCGCTGGCCCGCGAGGTAGAGCGGCGGGTGCCGGACGCGGTGACCACGTCGTGGTGGAAAGAAGAGCGGGGCGAGCGGATCTTCATCGACTTCAACCAGAACGCGCGCGATCGCACCATGGCGTCGCCTTATTCGGTGCGGCGGACCGCGATAGCGACCGTGTCGACCCCACTGACATGGGACGAGCTGGCCAGCGCCGAGGCCGACGACTACACCATGGCGACCGTGCCCGATCTGGTGCGGCACCGCGACGATCCGTGGGCCGCCATGGACGAGGTGGCCCAGTCGCTGGCGCCGCTGCTGGAGATGGTCGAGGCCGACGAAGAGCGAGGACTCGGCGACATGCCGTACCCGCCGAATTACCCCAAGATGCCGGGCGAACCCAAACGGGTGCAGCCGAGCCGGGATACCGATCGAAAATCTGCCGACTAAAGTCCCGGCGAGCTTGGCGATTGCGATCTGACAGGAAACTCTCAAGGTCTCACGACGAGGCCGAGGACTAGCATGTGTGTTGTTGGGCCACAACACTTGGCGAGGCTCAGATGCGGAAATGGGCAACGATATTCGTGGCCGTTGGGTCGTTAACGCTCAGCGGGGCTGTCTCTCACGCTGACTCACAGTCGCCATCTCCCACCCCTCCCTTCAATGCGCCGAAGTGCCTGACATTTGCCGGCCAGCCGCCACACCTGGACAACCTGCCATGCGGGTGGACAACGGATGGCAAGCGTTGGACTCCGCCACCTGAACCGTAGTCACGCTATGCAGCAAAGGAATTCGGAGTGTGGAGCACAGACCCGCATGCGCGTCAGTGCAAGGTGTCCGCGCACAGCTCGTGCTGCGCCGCCGTGATCATCCCGGGCATATCGGCCGTGGACGTCACCCCCTGAGCTATCTGCTCGGGCGTCATACCCTCGTGCAGCAGTTGGCAGACTTTCAGGCCGGTGTAGATATTCGTCTTCGGAGTATTGAGCCCGGTGTTGATGTGATGGGACGCCAGGTACGCCATATAGCTCCGGACATCTGCATGTGCTGCCGGCGCGGAAGCCAACGCGAAGCCGAGGGCCGCGCTCAATGCCGCCGCAAGTCTCGCCGTCCTCGCCATACTCCATGAGATGGCCTCAAGCGCCTGTCCCGCATCTCGAGGCGGCGATTACATATCAGACTCATACGCTTAGAGCGCGTGGACCACGAGCACAGCTCAGGCGAACGTCTACGAAAGCACCGCGTCGTCTCTACCAGAAGTCATCCACGACCGGCCGCGGCCGCAAACTCCGATTGCTGCAGCGGTATTCGGCCCTTAACGGCGGACAAACGCACTTCTCGGCTGGCGAAGAGCCCGAGCAGCGTTCCGGTCAGCCCCCCGATCAACGCCATTACCGATGGTCCGCACAGTACGAAATAGCAGAACGACACCCCGACCATGAACAACCCCACGTGGATCGGCGTCCAGCGCGCTATTGAGCGAAGCCGGAAGGATAAACCGATGCCGAGCAGCAGCGCCAGCACGTGACCGATGGCGGTGAAATCCGCCCCCGATGCCGCCATTAGCGCGGTACCAAGCCACCAACCGACCCAAACTGTCCGCCAGCGCGCAGGTATCGATGCTGTCAGGGCACCCAGCACACACACTGCGCCGTAACTGACGCCCACGTCGGTGGCCCGCGCAATGGAGATGGGTAGCAATCCCGCCTTGACCGCGAACGTCAACCACGCTCCGACGAGCAGCGTGGCACCGATATGGCCGACTGCGAAGGTGACGACCAAACCCCTTCCGCGCCAGATCAGTTCGCCGAGAGCCAGCAAACAAACCAGACCAGGAAGCCAGGCGAAGATGTCACCGCCGTCGCTGACGAACGCGCTGCCGATCAGTGTGTCCAGGCGTCCGTGCGACAGATTGTGCAAGTTGGTACTCATTTGGCTCACCACGACATCGTGTACGCGCGAACCAAGTTTCGTCATCGCAAAGGAAATGGCGACCAGGGCCGCGGCGTACAGCGCGGTGATACGCAATGACGCGGCGTGGGATAGCGCACGTGAGATCAACGCGGTCACCCCTTCGCGTCCATAGCGCCTGCCAATATCGGATTGAGCACCGATGCTGTCATCAACAGCCTTGCCCGACATCGCTATTCCCTACCCGACTTGTCGGAGGCGACATCTCCGCTCAGCTGACCGGACCATCCGCAGTCACGGGCCAGCATGTCGGCGATGGTTTCGCGACGCACCAGTTGACGGGACCGTCCGTCGGCCACGGCGATCAGCGGCGGGCGGCCAACCGAGTTGGAGCTCGATGCCATTGAGTGGTGGTAGGCGCCGGTGCAGGCCACGGCCACTAAGTCGCCGGGGTGGATGTCGGCGGGCAACGCGACGTTGCGGGCGATTTCGTCGCCGGCCTCGCAGCTCCGGCCGACCACCGTCACGGGTGCGGTCGCGGTTTTCACCGGCCGATTGGCCAGTGTCACGGTGTATTTCGTGCCGTAGCGGGCGACCCGCGGGTTATCGCTGATGTCACCGTCCACCGCGACGAAGGTGCGACCGCCGGGCTGGTGTTTGACGGCAATCACCCGGTACACGGTCACTCCTGCGCGGGCGGCGATCGCGCGGCCGGGCTCGATCATGATGTGTGGGCGGGGATAGCTGTATTGCGCACACGCGGATTCCAGCGCCGTGTCGATGACCGTGGCGAGCGCGCCCGGGCCGATTTCAGGATCGCCGGCGAGGTACGGGACCGCGTATCCACCGCCAAGATTGAGTTCGCTCAGCACGACCTGATGCCGGTCGCGGACCTCGGCCATCAACGCGATCATCTGCCGGATCGCCTCGCCGTACAGCCCAGCGTCGGTGAGCTGCGACCCGAGTTGGCAGTGCAAGCCGACCGGATCCAGCCCCGGCTGATCCAGCGCACGTTTGACCGCGCCGGCCGCCTGGCCGCCGGCCAGGGCGAAGCCGAATTTCTGGTCGAGCATCCCGGCGCAGATCGCGCGGTGCCCGTCAATGTCGATGTCGGGAATCACCCGGACCAGCACGCGTTGGCGACGACCCACCCGGGTGGCCAGCAGCGCGATCTCGCTCGGCGAGTCGATCACGATGCGCCCTACTCCGGCGGCTACCGCGTCGTCGAGTTCAGCGGCAGTTTTCGCGTCGCCGTTCAGGATGATCCGTGCCGGCGCCACTTCGCCGGCCAAGGCGATGGCCAGTTCGCCACCCGAGCAGACCTCCACGCCGGCGCCTTCAGTCGCGGCCCACTCGGCCACCGCGGTGCTCAGCAGTGCCTTGGCGGCATAGATGAGTTCGACGCCGGGAAGCGCGGCCCGATAGGAGCGGATGCGGGCCCGGAAGTCGTGCTCGTCGACGACGTAGCTCGGCGTGCCGAACTCGGCGGCGACCTCGGTGAGGGCCACACCGCCGACGCACAGCCTGCCCGACTCGTCGGTATTGGTGCTCAGCGGCCAAATCGCCGGATCGAGGTGTGGGTGTGACCCCTGCCGCACCGACGGCAGCACCTCGAACAACGTCATACTTCCAAGATGCGGGCCAAATGCGGTCTGCGCCTCGTTCTTAACGAAGCTTTCACACGCAGGTGATGAATCTTCACGGTTTTAACATTCGGACCACGAAAATCCGCTCCTTTTGGCTGCAATCTCCGCGTATCCGCTGATGTTTTACGGACCGGGCCCGCCGCATGCTGACTAACATGAGCGAGATTGATCCACGCGGGGACGCGCCGCTAGTGGATTGGAGCGAGTTTGGTGTGAGCGGGCTTTTGCCGACCGGCACGGTGACGTTGCTGTTGGCTGACGTCGAGGGCTCGACGCGGCTGTGGGAAACCCAACCCGCGGCGATGACCGCGGCCATCGCCCGCCTGAATCAGACAGTCACGGACATCCTCGCCACGCACGACGGTGTGCGGCCCGTCGAGCAAGGTGAGGGCGACAGTTTCGTGGCGGCGTTCGCGCGCGCGTCTGACGCGGTGGCCGCCGCGCTGGAGTTGCAGCGGGCGCCGCTGGCCCCGATCCGGTTGCGCATTGGTGTGCATACCGGGGAGATACAGCTGCGCGATGAAGGCAACTACATCGGCCCGACGATCAACCGGACCGCGCGGCTGCGCGACCTGGGGCATGGTGGACAGACCCTGCTGTCGGGGGCGGCCGAGCAGATGGTGATCGACCGGCTCCCGCCGGACGCATGGGTGACGGACTTGGGCACCCATCCGCTACGCGATCTGCCCCGCCCCGAGCGGGTCGTGCAGCTATGCCATCCCGATCTGGTCAACGAATTCCAACCGCTGCGCGTAGTCAAAGCGGTTGTTGCCCAGCATATTCCGGTGCAATTATCGAGTTTCGTGGGTCGTGATGCCGAACTGACCCAGGTGGCTAGGTTACTGGCCGACAACCGGCTGGTGACGTTGACCGGTGCCGGTGGGGTGGGCAAAACGCGGCTGGCGATCCAGGTCGTGGGTCAAGTGGCCGGCGAGTTCGGTGACGGGGTTTGGTACGTGGATCTGGCGCCGATGACCGATCCCGATGTCGTCCCGATCGCGGTTGCCCGCGCATTGGGGTTACCCGACCAACCGGGTCGCTCGACGATGGACACCATCACCCGTTTTGTCGCCGATCGCCAGATGCTGGTGGTGCTGGACAACTGTGAGCACCTGCTGGATGCCAGCACCGAGCTGGTCGTCGCTCTCCTGGGTGCGGCGCCGGGGTTGATCTTGCTGGCAACCAGCCGGGAGGCGATCGGAGTGGCCGGTGAGGTGGGTTGGCGGGTGCCGTCGCTGTCGCTGGTCGATGACGCCATCGAGTTATTCGCCGACCGGGCGCGCCATGCTCGGCCCGACTTCGCGGTCAGCGATGCCAACGTCGCGACGATCACGGAGATCTGTCGGCGCCTGGACGGGGTCCCGCTGGCCATCGAGCTGGCGGCAGCCCGGGTCCGGGCGTTGTCGCTGGCCGAGATCCTCGACAGCCTGCATGACCGCTTCCGGCTGCTGACCGGCGGTGCGCGCACCGCGGTGCGCCGCCAGCAGACACTGCGCGCCTCGGTGGACTGGTCGCATGCCCTGTTGACCGAGCCTGAACGAGTGTTGTATCGCCGGCTTGCGGTGTTTATGGGTGGGTTCGACCTCGATGCCGCCCGAGCGGTCGCCGGCGGTGGTGACGTGGAGCGCTACCAGGTGCTCGACCAGCTCTCCCTGCTCGTGGACAAGTCCCTGGTGGTGGCCGATGACAGCGGCACCCGAACGCGGTACCGGCTGTTGGAGACAGTGCGCCAGTACGCGCTGGAAAAGCTCGGCGAATCCGGAGAAGCCGACGCCCTCCGGTCCCGGCACCGCGATTACTACACGTCCATTGCTGCCGTGGTCGATGCGCCGGCGGGCCGCGACTATGAGCAACACATCGAGCGGGCCGAGCTGGAGATCGACAACCTGCGGGCTGCGTTCGGATGGAGTTGCGAGAACTCCGGCACCGAGCAGGCGCTGGCGCTGGTGTCCTCGCTGCAGCCGGTGTGGCTCGCGCGGGGGCGCGTTCGGGAAGGGATGGCGTGGTTCGACGCGGTCCTCACTCACGACGTCGAGCAGGACGCCGAGGTGACGGCCAAGGTACGCGCGCGGGCAATGGCCGACAAAGCGATGCTTGATTCGACGATGCGCGCCGCGGACAGCGTGGGAACGGCCCAACATGCTCTGGCGCTTGCGCGCGACGCAGACGATTCGGCCCTGCT
>Ga0208987_1000007_pt1 | contig 56279 bp, 59 predicted proteins | sample MedBloCARef_O2_FD_187845 | JGI IMG/M metagenome (GOLD analysis project Ga0208987, IMG submission 187845) | Forest soil microbial communities from El Dorado National Forest, California, USA - Mediterranean Blodgett CA Ref_O2 (SPAdes) (version 2) | ecosystem: Environmental > Terrestrial > Soil >... | reverse complement strand
GCCGGCGGTAAAGCCGCCGCAGCGTTGGTGGACGCGGTGTTCATGGAGGCCTTCCGCAACCCGGCACTCGAGTCGCTCGGTGACAGCGCGGTCCTCACGTTGCCCAGTGGCGAACGGATCGCAATGTCCACCGATTCGTTTGTGGTGCAGCCCAGGCGTTTTCCCGGCGGCTCCGTCGGCGCCCTCGCCGTCCACGGCACCTGCAACGACCTGGCGATGGCAGGCGCAGTGCCCGCTTGGATTTCTGCGGCTTTCGTGCTCGAAGAGGGCTTTGCGATCGCCGAATTGAAAGACATCGTCGCCGACATGGCGGCCGCGGCGGCCCAAGCCGGCGTCCAGATCGTCACCGGCGACACCAAAGTGGTGCCCAGGGGCGCCGCCGACGGCCTGTTTGTCACCACTGCGGGAACCGGCGTCATTCCCGCGGGCCGCACGCTGTCGGCGGATTCGGTACGCACCGGTGACAAGATCCTGTTGTCCGGGACGATGGGTGATCACGGCATGGCCGTGATGCTCGCCCGGGGCGACCTGGCGATCGAGGCCGATATTCACTCCGACACCGCATGCCTGAGCCCGCTGGTCGAACTGCTGATGTCGGCTGCGCCGTCCACCCGCTGGCTGCGCGATGCAACCCGAGGCGGCGTAGGCACGGTGTGCAACGAACTGGCCCACGCCTGCGGGCTGGGGGTGGTACTCGACGAACAACGATTACCCGTGCAGCCGATGGTAAATGGCGCCTGTGAGTTGCTCGGCATCGATCCCCTGTATGTCGCCAACGAGGGCAAGTTCATTGCCGTCGTCGCACCGGAGGAGGCCGTGGCCGGGCTCGCCGCCTTGCGGTCGCATCCGCTTGGCGCCGACGCGGCCGAAGTTGGCGAGATCGTCACGGAACCGGCGGAAACCGTCGTGCTACGCACCGGATTCGGCGGCACCCGGATCGTCGACATGCTCGTCGGCGACCCACTGCCCCGAATCTGCTGAAGAGAGAGGAGCCCAGATGTGCCTTGGGATTCCGGGCCGGATCGTTGAAATCACCGATCCTGCCAACTATCTGGCGAAGGTCGATGTCAGCGGCGTGCAACGCACCATCAGCGTGCGGCTGCTGGAAGATGACATGCCTGAACCCGACGACTGGGTGCTGGTCCACGTCGGGTTCGCGATGGCCAAGATCGACGAGACCGAGGCGTTGCTCACCCTGGCCGCGATCAAGAAACTCGGCGATGCCTACGCCACCGAAATGGACGCCTTCGACTCCTCGGCCATCGTCTGAACAGTAAGGAACCGCAATGAAATTCGTTGACGAATTCCGCGATCCCGCGGCGGCCCGCAAGCTCATGGTCGCTATCGAGCACCTGGCCGCAGCCGGCCCAGAACACTTCAAGTTCATGGAGGTGTGCGGCGGTCACACCCACACCATCTACCGCCATGGCATCGAACACTTGCTACCCGACAACGTCGAACTGGTGCACGGCCCGGGTTGCCCGGTCTGCGTGATTCCGATGGGCCGTATCGACGACGCCATGTGGCTGGCCGGCCGATCCGACGTGATCTTCACCTGCTTCGGCGACATGATGCGCGTTCCCGGGTCGGCCGGCAGCTTGTTGGACGCCAAAGCGCGCGGTGCCGACGTGCGGTTCGTCTACTCCCCGCTGGACGCGCTGAAAATCGCGATGGACAACCCGAACAAACACGTGGTGTTTTTCGCGATTGGGTTTGAGACCACCGCGCCGTCGACCGCGGTCACGCTGGTGCGCGCGCGTGACTTGGGTCTGTCCAATTTCAGCGTGTTCTGTAATCACGTCACGATCGTGCCGCCGATCAAGGCAATCCTGGACTCGCCGGATCTGCGGCTGTCGGGCTTTATCGGCCCCGGGCACGTGTCGACCGTGGTGGGCAACCGGCCGTACCGATTCGTGACTGAGGTGTACCGAAAGCCGCTAGTGGTGGCCGGTTTCGAGCCTCTCGACATTCTGGCATCGGTCGCGATGCTGCTGCGCCAGATCCGCGAAGGGCGCTGCGAGGTGGAAAACCAGTACAAGAGGGTGGTTCCCGAACACGGCAACCCGGCCGCACTGGCGCTGATGGGCAAGGTGTTCGCGCTACGACCGCACTTCGAATGGCGTGGCCTGGGGTTCATCTCGCAAAGCGCGTTGCGACTGCACGACGACTTCGCGGAGTTCGACGCTGAGTTGCGGTTCGCAATGCCCGGTATACGCGTCGCGGACCCCAAGGCCTGTCAATGCGGCGAGGTACTCAAGGGTGTGCTCAAACCCTGGGAATGCAAGGTTTTCGGCACCGCCTGCACGCCGGAAACCCCGATCGGGACGTGCATGGTGTCTCCCGAGGGGGCCTGTGCGGCCTACTACAACTTCGGCCGCATGCACCGCGACGCCGCCAAACTGGTGGGGCAGTCCGGACGGATGTAAAACATGTCGGCGTCTGATCCGCCAGACACCCGCGGCGTCGAGATGTTCGCGCGGTACGCATATGCGCCCAATGCGCTCGGCTACTGCGGTCCCCCATTGGGCGCCACCTTGCGCGACGGTTCGCTCGACGATGTACGCAGCGCAGCGACGAAGTTTTCTGGGGCGTGGCCGTATTTGCGGGTGTTGTCCGCACTCACCGGTATCGCCGACCCGCTGGATTACCGGCTGGTCGAGTCATATTGGCTCGGTGGCGGTGTCGGCGACGCCATCGACCCAACGGACTTCCTCGACGCGTTGCTGACGATCATCGGCCCGCAAGCGGGCCGCTACTGGTCGCATCTGTCCGCCGACCTGGCCGGCGAGGCGGCGGCTAACCACTGCTTTCATGTGTTCGGCGTCTATCCGTGGACGCGCTTTCTGGGCCGCGGCATCGACGAGCAGCCGCTGAGCGTGTTGGACAGTTGCCGGATCACTGCGGGCACAGTTGTGTCCCGCGCCGGCGATGACGTTGAGGTTATGTGTCGGCGGCTGGATTGGGATGGCCAGGTGCTGGCCTTATCCGAGCCTTCGGTGCGCCAACTCGACGTCTGGGCTGACGGCTATAGCGCGGTGCCCGATGTGGCTGTCGGCGACGAGGTCGCGCTGCACTGGGATCGGCTGTGTGGCCGACTGAGTACAAAACAGGTTCGAGCACTCGCCGAGAGCACGGACCGCCAACTTCGGGTGACCAGCCAGCGGATGGCGCACGTCTGATCTCGTGGCACCATGGGCCCATGTCTGGTCCAGTGCCCGGTTCGATCTGCGACGTGCTGCCCGCCGCGGCCGCACTGCTCGGGATGCCGGGCGCGGTCGACGCGCTGGGATTGACGGAATCGGTTGCCGAGCAACTTGATCGCGTCGCGGTCATCCTGGTCGACGGAATGGGCTGGCACCTGTTGCCGGAGTTGGCCGCCCACGCGCCGCTGCTGGCCGACGTGCTCGGTGGCGGCACCGGATGGCTGGCCGAACTGTCCTGCACCTTCCCGTCGACCACACCCAGCAGCCTGGTCTCGCTGGGCACCGGCGCGCAGCCCGGCCAGCACGGCATTTTGGGCTTCACCCTCAACGTCCCCGGGACCGACCGGGTGCTCAACCACATTCGGTGGCGCGACGATCCACCACCCAGCGAATGGCAGCCGTTGCCAACCTGGTTCGGGCGGCTCACGCAACACGGGTTCGGCGCCCGCGCGGTGCTGCCTGCGGCGTTCATCGGCAGCGGGCTGACCGATGCCGCGTACCGCGGCGCGCAGTTTCACCCAACCCATCCCGCCGACGATTACGCCCAGCACCTCGCCGACGAGCTGGCGGCCGCGCCGGGTTTGGTCTACGGCTACACCGCCGACCTGGACACGGCGGCACATGTGTTCGGTGTCGGCTCACCGCACTGGTATGAGGCGGCGGCTCGCGTCGATACGTTGCTCACCCGGCTGCTCGACACGCTGCCCCCGCGCACGGCGCTGCTGGTGACCGCCGACCACGGCGGCCTCAACGTCGCACCGGATGCTCGCGTCGACCTCGACGCCGACCCGCGGCTGGGCGAAGGAGTTCGGGTGGTCGCCGGCGAACCCCGGGTCCGCTACTTGCACACCGAGCCGGGTGCGGCGGCCGACGTACACGCCACCTGGTCGGCGCTGCTGGACGGCCGGGCCCGGGTATACCGCCGTGAGCAGGCCGTGGCCACCGGAATGTTCGGGCCGGTCGACCCGCGGCATCTGGCCCGAATCGGCGATGTCGTCGTCGTGTGCACCGACGGTTCGGCCGTGCTGGCAACCGCCCACGAACCCCCGGAATCGGCGCTTCTCATCGGTTTTCACGGCGGTGCCTCCGAAGTCGAAATGGCAATTCCCTTAATCGTTTTCACATCGTGAGAACGCCGGTGTGAGCGCGCATACACAACTGCGCGAATACACAAGGGACTTTGAGCGTATTCACAGCTCGCTTCACTTGCCGGCCAAGTTTGGTGCTATACAGTCGGGCCACTGTGACACATCGGGCAGCTGGGAAGAGTCGACGATGGCGCTGCGCCATCGCGATCGTCGTCGCGCTGAGCCTGTTCACCGTCGTCACCGGGTGGGCGTCGCGGGGCTCCGCCCTGATCGAAGTCGCGCTAGCCCAGCCTTCGGCATTATCCCAAGGCGCCAACGCACACGTTAGTGAACGCTCCGCGAGCCAGCTGTCCCATCCCGATACACCGGTGCATCAGAAGTTCAACGCGTGGATGACCCGTGAGCGCCCGCCCGAGCGGCCACGCGTGACACCCGAATCGGTCTGGTCGCTAGCGCCGACTTCGCCCGTCGCCTGGGGTGTTCCACCCGGCAACACCCATTCCATCGCATACCCGGCGGCTCTTGCCGAGCGCGATTTGTTGACTCTGATCTGCGTCGCCCGAATCTGATAGGCCCAGGCCTTCGTGCTTGCAGACTGACGCCACTCGGTCTGTAACCCCTGCGTCTATCTCTCGAAGAAGAAGAAAGAGTCCTGGCAATGAATTTTGCGACGCTACCGCCGGAAATCACCTCCGGCCGAATGTATGAAGGCCTCGGCTGGGTAACCATGGTCGAGGCGAGTAGAGCCTGGGAGCGGTTGGCCATCCGGTTATGCACCGCGGCCGCCGATTATCGGGTGGTCACCTCGCAGCTGGCGAGACATGGTGGCCCAACGGTGGCGGCAATGACCGAAGCCGCAGTCCCCTATATCGACTGGCTCAACGACACTGCCGGACAAGCTGCGCATGCGGCCGCCCAGGCTCAGGTGGCCGCGACGGCCTACGAAGCGGCCCTAGCGGCGATGGCGCCGCCTTCGGCCATCGCCGACAACCGCGCACAGCGGGTGTGCCTGGCCAAGACGAACTGTCTGGGCCAAAACAGCACGGCCATCGCGGATGTCGAGACCTGCTACGAACAGATGTGGGCCCAGGACGCCGACTCCATGTACACCTATGCCGCCACTTCGGCGCAGGCGTCGAGAATGACCCCGTTCACCACGCCACCCGCGTGCCACGAAGCATCCGGCGACCGGGCACTGCGATCGGCTCCAGAACTCATACTGGCCGGCCACCAAGTGATGGCGGCCATTCCCGATACCCTGCAAGACATTTCGTCGTCACCCCCGACGACCTTCGATAGCTGCCTCTTGCCGGTGACGGCGTCGCTGTCGAAACTGAGTTCACTGACGGCGCCGTCGGGTTCCGCGATCGCCTACCTGAACTCGCTCAACAAGGCAGCGGCGTTGCGGTGGCTGCTGCCGAACCAGGGTGGTGCGCGCGGCGAGGCGATCACCGCACGGTTTTCTCGCGCGACGTCGATCGGCAAGTTGTCGGCACCGCGGGCCTGGTCGGCAGGCGTGGCAGCTGGACCCGCGAGTGCAGCGGTTAGAGCGGGGTGACGTAGGCCGAGCTGATACCGCCGTCGACCAAGAACGTGGACGCCGTGACGAACGACGCGTCGTCACTGGCCAAAAATGCTACCGCGGAGGCTATTTCGTCGGGTTCGGCGAAGCGTCCCAGTGGGACGTGGACCAGCCGGCGAGCAGCCCGCTCGGGATCTTTGGCGAAAAGCTCCTGTAGCAACGGGGTATTGACCGGTCCCGGGCACAGCGCGTTGACCCGGATGCCCTGCCGGGCGAATTGCACGCCCAGCTCGCGTGACATGGCAAGCACTCCGCCCTTGGACGCGGTGTAGGAGATCTGGGACGTCGCCGATCCCAGCACCGCGACGAACGACGCCGTGTTGATGATCGATCCCTTGCCGGCGGGCACCATGTGCCGCAACGCCGCCCGGCAGCATAGGTACACCGATTTGAGGTTGACGTCCTGGACTCGTTGCCACGCGTCCAGTCCGGTGTTTTCGATCAGGTCGTCGTCGGGTGGCGAGATGCCGGCGTTGTTGAACGCGATGTCGACCGAGCCGTAGGTTCGCGCGACCGTGTCGAACAGCGCATTGACCGCATCCTCATCGGAAACATCTACCGGCACAAACAAACCCGACAGCTCGTCGGCCGCCGCTGCCCCACTGTCGCCGTCGATATCGGCGACCACGATCGTCGCCCCTTCGGCGTGCATCCGCCGTCCCGCGGCCAACCCGATGCCGCTGCCGCCACCGGTGATGACTGCCACCCGGCCCGCCAATCGCCGGGTGAGATCGAACGCCGCCACTAGCCCTCCTCGCGGATCGCAATGAACACATTCTTGGTCTCAGTGAAGTGCAGCGGCGCGTCCGGGCCGAGCTCACGGCCCAGACCGGACTGCTTGAACCCGCCGAAAGGAGTGTTGTACCGCACCGACGAGTGTGAATTCACCGACAGGTTCCCCGCTTCGACGGCACGCGATACCCGCAGCGCGCGCGACAGGTCGTCGGTCCAGATCGATCCGGACAGGCCGTAGGCGGTGTCGTTGGCCAACGTGATGGCGTCGTGTTCGTCGTCGAATGCCAACACCGTGACGACGGGACCGAAGATCTCGTCGGTGACGCTGCGGTCGGCACGCTGCGGCGTGAGAACAGTTGGCGGAAACCAGAATCCGCGTCCCGCTGGCGCCGTGCCGCGGAACGCGACCGGGGCGTCGTCGGGCACATAGGAGGCCACCTTGTCGCGATGCGCGGCCGATATCAGCGGACCCATGTCGGTGTCGCGGGATGCGGGATCACCAACGGCGACACCCTTGACCGCCGGCTCGAGCAATTCCATGAAACGTTCGTAGACGTTGCGCTGCACCAGGATTCGGCTTCGCGCACAACAGTCCTGGCCGGCGTTGTCGAAAACCCCGTTGGGCGCGGTCGCCGCGGCGCGCTCCAGGTCGCAGTCGGCGAAGATGATGTTGGCACTCTTGCCGCCCAGTTCCAGAGTCACCCGCTTGACGTGTGCGGCCGCGCCGGCCATCACCTTTTTTCCGACTTCGGTGGACCCGGTGAACACGATCTTGCGCACGCCGGGGTGGGTGACGAACCGCTGCCCGACCACCGGGCCGGTGCCGGGCAGGACCTGCAGCAGGTCGCGGTCCAGTCCGGCTTCGCCCGCCAGCTCGCCGAGCCGGATGGTGCTCAGCGGTGTCCACTCCGCGGGTTTGACCAGGACCGCGTTGCCCGCGGCCAGCGCCGGGGCGATGCTCCAGGACGCGATCGTCATGGGGAAGTTCCACGGCGTGATCACGCCGACCACACCCAGCGGTTCGTTGAAAGTGACGTCGAGTCCGCCGGCAACCGGAATTTGCTTGCCGGACAAGCGCTCCGGGCTTCCCGCATAGAACGTCAGCACGTCGCGGACGTGGCCGGCTTCCCATTCGGCCGAGGCGATGGGGTGTCCGGAATTGGCGACCTCGAGCGCGGCCAGCTCATCGATGTGGGCGTCGACGGCCGCCGCGAATGCCCGCAATCCGGCCGCCCGCTCGGCCGGCGATAACCGCGCCCAGCGCCGCTGGGCCACCCGGGCCCGCGCCACCGCATCGTCGACCGCCGCGGCATCGACATGGTCGACCGACCGCAGTACGTCCTCGGTGGCGGGGTTGATCAGTTGCATGGTGCTCATCGACTGTCGACGTACGACCGGGCGGCGTCGACCACCGCTTGGAACAGCCGCAGGTCGTCCGGGGTCTTCTCCGGATGCCATTGCACCGCCAGAACGAAGTGCTCGCCGGGCAGCTCCAGCGCCTCGACCACGCCGTCACCGTCCCACGCGCTGACCACCAGTGGCTCGGCGACCTTGTCGATGGCTTGGTGGTGATAGCAGGACGCGTCGGCCGACTCGCCGATCAGTTCGGCCAGCCGGGTGCCCGGCAACGTGCGGACCGGCAGCCGGGTGAAGATCCCGTTGCCGGCCCGGTGGCCGTCGTGGCCGAGGACCTCGGGCAGGTGCTGGTGCAGGGTGCCGCCGAAGGCGACGTTGAGCACTTGCGCGCCACGACAGATGCCCAGCACCGGCAGCCCGCGGTCCAGGGCGCCGCGCAACAGTGCGAATTCCCATGCGTCGCGGTCGGTGCGCGGCGGATCGGTCGTCGGATGCGGTTGCTGGCCATAGGCGGCGGGGTCCAGGTCATAGCCCCCGGTGATCACCAGCGCGTCCAGGCTGTCCAACACCGGGCTGACGGTCTCGGGGTCCACCGGCTGCGGCGGCAGCAGCACCGCGATCCCGCCGGCCGCGATGACGCCCTGGAAGTAGTCGGCCGGCAGATACCCGGCCGAGACGTCCCAGATCCCGGTCCGCACCTGCTCCAGATAACTGGTCAGGCCCACCACCGGGCGTCTAGAGGCGTTCAAACCCACGCTTCCTCTCCCAATCGGTGACCGCCGCGTTGAACGCTGCCACCTCGACGCGCGCGTTGTTCAGATAATGCGCGACCACATCGTCGCCGAACGCTTCGGCCGCCAGCTCCGACGTCTCGAACAACGCCGCTGCCTCGGCCAGTGTTGCGGGCAGCCGCTGCACGCCGTCGGCGTCATAGGCGTTGCCCGCGTAGGGCTCCGGCAGCTCGAGGCCCTGTTCGATACCGTACAGCCCGCCCGCGATGAGCGCCGCCACCGCAAGGTACTGGTTGACATCACCGCCGGCCACCCGGCATTCGACTCGCATGCTGGGGCCATGACCGACGACCCGCAGCGCGCAGGTGCGGTTGTCCAGGCCCCAGGACAGTGCGGTGGGCGCGAAGCTGCCGTCGGCAAAACGCTTGTAGGAGTTGATGTTCGGGGCATAGAACAAGGTGAGTTCGCGCAGCGTGGCCAGTAGTCCGGCGACGAACTTACGAAATGTGGACGACATTCCGTTCGGGCCGGCGTCGTCGGCGAACACCGCTGTACCGTCTGCAGAGCCGTCGGTCGCGCGCAACGAAATGTGGACGTGGCAGCTGTTGCCCTCGCGCTCATCGTATTTCGCCATGAACGTCAGGCTCTTGCCGTGTTGGTCGGCGATTTCCTTGGCGCCGTTCTTGTAGATGGCGTGGTTGTCACAGGTGCTCAGCGCATCGTCGTAGCGGAACCCGATCTCCTGCTGGCCGTTGTTGCACTCGCCCTTGACCGCCTCGAACCGCAGACCGGCCCCCTCCATACCCAGCCGGATATCGCGCAGCAGCGGGTCCATTCGCGTCGACGCCAAGATCGCGTAGTCGATGTTGTAGTCGCTGGCCGGGGTCAGCCCGCGGTAGCCCGCTGCCCACGCCTGGCGATAGGGCTCGTCGAACACGATGAACTCCAGCTCGGTGGCGACGTCGGCGGCCAGCCCGCGCTCGGCCAGCCGGTCCAGCTGGCGGCGCAGCACGGCGCGCGGTGCAACGTTGACCGTGCTGCCGTCGGCCCAGCCCAGATCGGCGATCACCAGCGCCGTGCCGGGCAGCCACGGAATCAGCCGCAGCGTGCCCAGGTCCGGCGTCATCACCATGTCGCCATAGCCGGTGTCCCAGCTCGACATCGCATAGCCGGGCACGGTGTTCATTTCGACGTCGACGGCCAGCAGGTAGCTACAACACTCGGCCCCGTGAGTGGCCACCTCGTCGACGAAGAGCCGGGCGGAGACCCGCTTGCCGACCAGCCGTCCCTGCATGTCGGTGAACGCGACGATGACGGTATCCACATCGGCGCTCCCGACCAGTTGTTCCAGCGCGGCCAGCGACAAGGCTGCCGAACCCGGACTGGTTTCCTGGTGACTCATGACCCGCTAGTCAACCAGGCATTTACCAGGTGCTGGTGCGCAACACGATCTCGGCGGCCAACTGCGCGGTCGACTCTTGCGTAGTGCGCCGGGCGAGCAGATCCACCGTGCGGTACTCGGAGTACACGTAACGCTGGCTGTTGCGGGCCACCGTCCGGGTGGCCGGCGAGCTGACCAGCACGGTGGTGCCCACCTCCACCGGCGGGCAGTCTGCGTCCCGGATTGCGCCTTTGACGTCGGCGATTCTCGGATGTCCGCGGTCAACGGCCACCAGGCCGACAAACCGGCCCACCCTGGTTGCCGCGAGTTCCCAGGCAAGGTCGCCGCCGGCGCGGTCACCGACGACCACCGCCCAGCTGATCCCCAGCGCATCGAGAATGCCGACCACCGACTTAGCGGTCAGCCGTGCGTCAAAGCCGATGACAACGGTCCGCAGCGACGCGGTATGCAGGCGCTCGCAGACTGCGTCATAGGCGGCTACCGGACGGTCCTCGTCGCCCAGGACGACGACAACGACACCCTTTTCCTGACCGGCGAGACCCACCGGGACAGCAAATCCGTCGAGCGTGGTCATCATCGAAGACACTCACGCACGTTACAGCGAATTGGTCTGGCCACGCGAGGGTCTCCTTGGCGTGGCTACCGCAGCAGCTGCGTTGCCAGCCGCGGTCGTCGTGGCGGTGGGCCGTCGAGCAGGGCGAGCACGGCGTCGAGATCGAGGTGAGCCACCAACAGGTCGGCGATCCGGTCGAGTTGGGCGTCGCGTCGCGCCACCACGTTCGTGTCGTCGGCGATCACGAAACTCCTCCGGCCTGCCGCATCGGCGACACCGGTCAACCACGCCCGCCGGAAGTCGTCGTTGTCGAGCAGGCCGTGCCAGTGCGTGCCATAGACCGCGCCGCACCTGATGCCCTGTGTTTCGGAGTCGGCGGCAAACCAGCGTTCCTCGACGCTCCGGGTGAGCTGCCCGTGATGAATTTCGTATCCGGTCAGCGGCTGCTGCCAGCTGCGCAGGGTCTTGGCCTCGTTGAAGGCGATGTCGGCATCGAGTAGTCCCAGCCCGGCGACGTCACCGGCCCCGGATTCCACCGTGTCCTTGATGCGCCGGCACAGCATCTGCATGCCCCCACAGATACCCAGCAGCGGCTTGCCGGCCCGGGCATGCTCGACGATCGCGGCGGCCAGACCCCGATCGTGTAGCCAGGACAGGTCGGCGACGGTGGCCTTGCTGCCCGGAAGCACCACCAGGTCGGCGTCGGCCACGTCGGCGGGGTCGGTGATCCAGCGCACCAGCACGCCCGGCTCGCAGGCCAGCGCCTCGACGTCGGTGGAGTTGGAGATCCGCGGCAGCCGGACCGCGGCCACCCGCAGCCACTGTTCGCCGCGCGGCGGCGCTGGCGTACCCACGATGCGGTGGGCCACCACCGACAGCGAGTCCTCGGCGTCCAGCCAGAGCTCGTCGGCGTAGGGCACCACCCCGTAAGTCGGTCGACCGGTCATCTCGAGGAGTTGGCGCAGCCCGGGTTCCAGCAGCGCGGGGTCGCCGCGGAATTTGTTGACGATGAAGCCCGCGATCAGCGCCTGGTCGTCGGGCTCGAGCACCGCGACCGTGCCGAACAGGTGAGCCAGCAGGCCGCCGCGATCGATGTCGCCGACCAGGACGACCGGCAGGTTCGCCGCCCTGGCCAATCCCATGTTGGCTAAATCTGTTGCCCGCAAGTTTATTTCGGCCGGCGAGCCGGCTCCCTCACAAATCACTGCATCGAAATCATCACGCAGAGAAGATAATTCGTCGATGACGATGCCCGCGAGCCGGTCACGATGCTCCATATAGCTTTTCGCCGTCACCGAATCGGCGACCTGGCCCCGGATCACCAGTTGCGACGTCCGGTCACTGCCCGGTTTGAGCAGGATCGGGTTGAACCGCACGCTGGGCTCCAGCCCCGCCGCCCTGGCCTGCAACGCCTGGGCGCGCCCGATTTCGCCGCCCTCGACGGTGACCACAGAGTTGTTGGACATGTTCTGCGCCTTGAACGGCGCGACGCGCACTCCGGAGCGGGCCAGCAACCGGCACAGCCCCGCGACCACCACCGATTTCCCGGCGTCGGAGCTGGTGCCCGCGACCAGCAGAGCCCCGTTCACGCTTTTACGGCGGGCAGACGCAGAATCGCATTGTTGCGGCCACAATCATGCGATTCTGCGTCTGCTCGCGCCAGCGAGTCAGACAACAGTCAGGATCTCGGCGCCGGTGTCGGTAACCAGCAGGGTGTGCTCGAACTGTGCGGTCCACTTGCGGTCCTTGGTGACCACGGTCCAGCCGTCGTCCCAGATCTCGTAGTCCAGCGCGCCGAGGTTGATCATCGGTTCGATGGTGAACGTCATTCCCGGCTGGATGATGGTTTCGACGGCGGGCTGGTCGTAGTGCAGCACCACCAGCCCGTTGTGAAACGTGGTGCCGATCCCGTGACCGGTGAAGTCGCGAACAACGTTGTAGCCGAACCGATTTGCGTATGCTTCGATGACGCGGCCGACGACGGACAGGGCGCGGCCCGGTTTGACGGCGTTGATCGCTCGCATCGTCGCCTCCCGGGTCCGCTCGACGAGCAGCCGGTGTTCCTCTGAGACGTCGCCGGCCAGAAACGTCGCGTTGGTGTCGCCGTGCACCCCGTCGAGGTAGGCGGTGACGTCGATGTTGACGATGTCGCCGTCGGCGACCACCGTCGAGTCCGGGATGCCGTGGCAGATGACCTCATTGAGCGACGTGCAGCACGACTTGGGGAATCCCCTGTAGCCCAGGGTCGACGGGTAGGCGCCGTTGTCGATCATGTACTCGTGGGCGATTCGGTCCAGTTCGTCGGTCGTCACACCCGGCGCGACGGCTTTGCCCGCTTCGGCGAGCGCGCCGGCCGCGATCCGGCCCGCGACGCGCATCTTCTCGATCACTTCCGGTGTCTGCACCCACGGCTCGGTGCCCTCCTGGGCTGTCGACTTGCCGACGTACTCCGGGCGCGGGATGCGGCTGGGCACCGCCAGCGTCGACGACAACACTCCGGGGGCAAGCGCGGTGCGAACAGACATACCGCTAGCTTAATCGCGCTTATTGCGGGGCGGCGGCCGTCATCCGGCCGTCGAGTGTGCGGTGGCGGCGTCGCTAGTGCGCGCAGGGCGGCCATTCGGCTGTTTTCCCGCCGTCAGCGCACGCGCAATGCCGTGGGCGCACACTCGACGCGCAGCGCCGACCTCGCTGACCCGGCGGTCAGAACCCGCGGCGATGCAGCAACGAGCGCCGCGGTCCCCGAATGGTCACCGAACCGCACACCACCCGTCCGGTCAGCACCACATGCGGCGTTCCTTCACCGGGCGCATCCTTGCGGCGGTCGCGGGCGCTGCCGCCGTACACCTGAACGTCGTCGAGCGAGGCGCTGGCGCCTTCTGGCAGCCAGACCTCCACCGAGCCGAACCTCATGTCGAGTTCGATGACCACGACCGGGCCCGCGAAACGGGCCTTGCTGAGCTCGAGTTTGACCGAACCGAGCCGGCGTACCAGCGCCAGCCGGGTGGGCACCATCCATTCGCCGTGCCGCTTCAGCGAACCGGCCCAGCCGCGCAGTTCGACCCGATCGGCGGCGGAGGTGACGATCGCGCCCGGCCCCGGCAGGTCATCGACCAGGCCGTCCAACTCCGGCCGGGTGCGCGCGTAGGAAACCCGTGACGAACGCTGCTCGAACTCGTTGATATCGATCAGGCCGAGCGCAACCGCGTTGTGCAGCCGCCGCATCGTGCCGTTCCGGTCGGCGTCGGACACCCGCAGCGCCAGCATGTCTCCGCCGGTTTCGGTCATGTCCGCAATTTACCGCTGTTGGGCGCCCGGGGACCGGGCGCTTCAGGCCAGATAGCCCGGCGGCATCGATTCGAACATGTATTTCATCATTCGGACCGCCCACTCCGAGCTCCCGCCCCCGACGATCAGCGCGGCGAAGGCCAGATCGCCGCGGTATCCGGCAAACCAGGAGTGCGACCCGCCCGGGAATTCGGCCTCACCGGTCTTCGCGTAGATCTCGCCGCAACCGTTGATCTCCTTGGCGGTCCCATTGGTCACCACCAGCCGCATCATCGGCCGCAGCGCGTCGATCATCTTCGGGGTGATCGGGGTGTCGTCGCCCTCGACCGTGGTCGGTCGACCGGCGATCAGTTGCGGCACTGGGGTTTTGCCGGCCGCGACGGTGGCCGCCACCAGCGCCATGCCGAACGGGCTGGCCAGCACCTTGCCCTGGCCGAAGCCGTCCTCAGTGCGCTCGGCCATGTCCACCGTCGGCGGCACCGACCCGGTCACCGTGGTGATGCCGTCCACCGTGTAGTCCAGCCCGATGCCGTAGCGGTTGGCTGTCTGGGTCAGCCCGCGCGGCGGCAGCCTGCTGCTCAACTCCGCGAACGTGGTGTTGCACGAACTGGCGAACGCGCGGGACAGCGAAACCACGCCGAGGTCGAAACCGCCGTAGTTCGGGATGGTCCGGTGCCCGATGTCGAGATGACCCGGGCAGCCCAGCATCGAGTTGGGCGTGACCATGTCCCGGTCAATGGCAGCACCCGCGGTGACCATCTTGAACGTCGACCCGGGCGGGAACAGGCCGTTGGTGGCGGGCAGGCCGTCGGCGTCGGCCCCACCGTTTTGCGCGATGGCGAGGATCTCCCCCGTCGATGGCTTGATGACGACGATCATCGCCTTACCGCCCTTGTTGTCCACCGCGCGCTGGGCGGCGTTCTGCACCACCCGGTCCAACGTGATCGACACCGACGGAGCCGGGGCCCCTTCGACCTCATGCAGCACCGCGACGTCGACGTTGTTCTGGTTGACGCTGACTACCCGCCAGCCCGCCTGGCCGTCGAGTTGGTCGATCACGGCTTTCTTGACTGCACCGACGACGGCCGACGCGAAATGCGGGTCGGTCGCCAGCATGTCGGCCTGCGGCGTGACCACGATGCCGGGCAGTCTGCCGATCACGGGAAACACCTTGTCGTTGTCACCCGGAAGCAGCGTGACGCCCAGGTCCACCTGTTGGGAGGTCGAGCTGGCTTGCTCGGCGAGCAGCTGCGGGTCGGTCAGCGCGTCGTTGAAGGGCCGCAGCACGTCGACGATCGAGTGGGTGGTGAAGCTCAGCGACTGCGGCGGTCCGGCCTGGGTGGCGTCCAGCGTGTAGTGATATCGGTAGCCCGGGGCCAGCACGTCGCTGCCGCCGAGCTCGTTCACCGACGCACGGTGCGGCGCATCGGCCCGCAGCGCGAACGTCTGATGCTCGCCCAGCCGGGGATGTAGCCCGGTCGGGGCCCACCGGACCTCCCAGCGCCCCTCGTCTCGCTCCATCTGCAACTGGCCGTCATAGGTCCAAATCCGGTTCTTGGGCAGATGCCAGCCGAAGCGATAGCTGATCGTGCCGGTGTCCTCGGCGTACTTCGCGCTCAGGATCTGCGCATCGAGGTGAGTGGCCTGCAGCCCGGACCAGGCCGCGTTGAGCGCTTCGCGGCACTCGTTGGCGTTGTCGCAGAGCTGAGCGGCCGTCGCGGTGTCTCCGACCGCCAGGGCGCGGAAGAATTTCTCGGCGACCGGACCCGGACCGTCAGGGCGCGGCGTGCAGCCCGACAGCGCGACGACCGCAATCAAGAGCAGACCTGAAACAGCTGAGGCTAATGAGGTTCTAGTTACCATCGTTGCTGATGTTAGAGCTGTGGCGTCCACACCAACGCCGACACACCGAGACGGAAACGTGATCTAGTGCCGGAGCCCGACCGACGAGGGGCTAGTCCAGCAGCACCGTGGCGAAAGTCCCGACCTCAGCGAAGCCCACGCGGGCGTACGCGGCGCGGGCCACCTCGTTGAAGTTGTTGACGTAGAGGCTGGCGACGCGGCCACTGCCGACGATCACCGCGGCCAGCATCGCGGTGCCGCGAGCGCCCAGGCCCATACCGCGCCACTCGGGGTGCACCCAGACGCCTTGGATCTGTCCCACTCCCGGGGATTGGGAACCCACTTCGGCCTTGAAGACGACATGGCCGCGCTCGAAGCGGGCCCAGGCTCGTCCGGCCGCGATCAGGCTGGCCACCCGGCGGCGGTAGCCGCGCCCGCCGTCGCCGAGGCGTGGGTCGACGCCGACCTCGCCGATGAACATGTCGACCGCGGCCACCAGGTAGGCGTCCAGCTCCTCGGGACGAACCTGGCGTACTTCGGTGTCGAGCTCACACGTCGGGTGGCTGGCCAGCGCCATCAGCGGTTGGTCGGCCCGCACGTCGCGTGCTGGGCCCCAGGCCGGCTCGAGCCGCTCCCACATCGGTATCACCAGATCGGCCCGGCCGACCAGCGACGAGCAGCGGCGCGTCGCGCTCATCGCCTCGTCGGCAAACGCATTCAAGTCGTCTGGTCCGCCACGCAGCGGGATCAGGTTGGCGCCCGCGAAGCACAACGACTCCTGCGGTCCACGCCGGGTCCACAGCTCGCCGCCAATCGCGTTGGGTTCGATGCCGTGGTCGGCGACCCGTGAGGCCACCATGCACGACCCGATGGGGTCGTCGCTGAACACGCGCCACACTGCGGCGGCGTCACGCACCACTGACACCCGCCGGTCACCGACTAGGCGAAATAGAGGCGGAGCCGACATCTGGCGCACTCTCTGTGGGGCGAACTGAAGGCCAGCAGAAGCGAACTGGCGATTATCAGCTTACGGTCACAACCGGCGAACCGCTCGCTGTTGTGGCCGGTCCGTTATCGGTTCCGGCCGGGTGTTCTGCTGCTTCGCCCATTTCGGCAGCCAGCCGCATGGCCTCTTCGATCAGCGTCTCGACGATCTGCGCTTCGGGCACCGTCTTGATCACTTCGCCGCGAACGAAGATCTGGCCCTTGCCATTTCCCGAGGCGACGCCGAGGTCGGCTTCGCGGGCCTCGCCCGGACCGTTGACGACGCAACCCATCACCGCGACCCGCAGCGGCACATCGAGACCGTCGAGGCCGGCGCTGACAGCGTTGGCCAGGGTGTACACGTCGACCTGCGCGCGACCGCAGGACGGGCAGGACACGATTTCGAGCCCCCGCGGCCGCAGGTTGAGCGATTCGAGGATCTGGGTCCCGACCTTGACTTCCTCGACCGGGGGCGCCGACAACGACACCCGGATGGTGTCCCCGATGCCCCGCGACAGCAGTGCCCCGAAGGCGACTGCGGACTTGATGGTGCCCTGGAACGCCGGGCCGGCCTCGGTGACGCCGAGATGCAACGGGTAATCGCACTGGGCGGCCAGCTGCTCGTAGGCGGCGACCATCACCACGGGGTCGTTGTGCTTGACGCTGATCTTGATGTCGCCGAAGCCGTGCTCCTCGAACAGCGAGGCCTCCCACAGCGCCGACTCGACCAGCGCTTCGGGCGTGGCCTTGCCGTATTTCTCCATGAACCGCTTGTCCAGCGAGCCGGCGTTCACGCCGATGCGGATCGGGATGCCCGCGGCGCCTGCGGCCTTGGCGACCTCGCCGACCCGGCCGTCGAACTCTTTGATATTGCCCGGGTTGACCCGGACCGCGGCACACCCGGCGTCGATCGCGGCGAAGATGTACTTGGGCTGGAAGTGGATGTCGGCGATCACCGGAAGCTGGCTGTGCCGGGCGATCTCGGCCAGCGCGTCGGCGTCCTCCTGGCGCGGGCAGGCCACCCGGACGATGTCACAACCGGCGGCGGTCAGCTCGGCGATCTGCTGCAACGTCGAATTGACGTCATGAGTCTTGGTGGTGCACATCGATTGCACCGAGATCCGATAGTCGCTGCCGACCCCGACATCGCGAACCATCAATTGACGAGTGGTGCGGCGGGGGGCAAGCGTGGCTGCCGGAGCTGCCGGCATGCCCAAACCAATAGTCACTGTTCCCCCTCCCTGAAAATTCGTTACTGGAAAAGCCGGATCGGATTGACCAGATCGGCAGTCACCGTCAGCAGCATGTAGCCGACCACGAAGACCAACACCACATAGGTCGCCGGCATCAGCTTCAGGTAATTGACCGGCGCCGCGGCGACCATGCCCCGCGTCGACCGGATGATGTTGCGGATCTTTTCGAACACCGCGACGGCGATGTGGCCACCGTCGAACGGCAGCAGCGGCACCAGGTTGATCGCCCCCAGAATGAGGTTCAGCTGGGCCAGGAAGAACCAGAATGCCACCCAAAGCCCATGGTCGACGGTGTCGCCACCGATGATGCTGGCCCCCACCACGCTGATCGGCGTCTGCGGGTCGCGCTGCCCGCCGCCGATGGCGTGCACCAGCGCACCGACCTTCGTCGGGATGGCGGCCAGCGCCTTGCCCACCTCGACAGTCAGGTCGCCGGTGAAGGCGAAGGTCGCCGGGATGGCAGTGAGCACGTTGTAGTGGCTGGGCGTGAGGCGGACGGCCGCCACTCCGATAGCACCGACCGTCGACGGCTGGCCTTGACCGCCCTGCCCACTGCCGACGAAGCGTTGGGTGGGTGTGACGTCGACGTAGGTGGTGATCGGGGTGCCGTCACGCTGGACAACGACCGGGACGGTGCCGTGCAACTTGCGGATCGCGGCGGCCATCTCTTCGAAGGTGGACACCGGAGTATCGCCGACTTTGACGACGACGTCGCCGGCCCGAATGCCGGCCAGCGCGGCCGGCCCGGGCCCGTTGCAGTTCCCGATTTTGCCAGGAGCGGTTTCTGGTGCGACACAAGCGGTTTCGCCGACGGTGGCCTGGGTCGGCGGGTGCAGGTTGGGCAGCCCCCAGATCAGCGCGATGACGTAGATCAGCGCCAGACAGATGACGAAGTTCATGCCCGGCCCGGCGAACAGCACCGCGACGCGCTTCCAGGTCTTCTGCTTGTACATTGCCCGCTCGGACTCGTCGGGCTCCAAATCCTCGATGGGGGTCATCCCGGCGATGTCGCAGAACCCACCCAACGGAATGGCTTTGACGCCGTATTCGGTTTCGCCGCGCCGGGTGGACCACAGCGTGGGGCCGAAACCGACGAAATAGCGGCGCACCTTCATGCCGGTCGCGCGGGCGATCCACATGTGGCCACACTCGTGCAAAGCCACCGAGATCAAGATGGCGAGGGCGAACAGCGCAATGCCGATTGCGAACATCAGGCGCTAGGACCTTTCTGAGACCATTCGGAGTCCTTCGGTTCAGACTCCGGCGGGACTCGCCGCGCTAACAGCACGTTGTGCTCTCTCACGTGCCCAGCGCTGCGCGTCCAGTACGTCATCCACGGTAGCGGGTAAAACGGCCCATTGGTCGGCGGCGTGCAGCACGTCGGCGATAGTTCTGACGATCGCGGGGAAGCCGATCCGCCCGCCGAGGAAGGCCGCGGCCGCCTCTTCGTTGGCGGCGTTGTACACCGCGGTCATGCAGCCGCCGGTCTCCCCGGCGTGCCGGGCCAGCTCAACCGCGGGGAAAACGTCGGCGTCCAGTGGCTCGAATTCCCAGGTAGAAGCGGCGCTGAAGTCGCAGGCCGTGGCCGCCCCGGGTACCCGCCACGGCCAGCCCAACGCCAACGAGATGGGCAGCTTCATGTCCGGCGGGCTGGCCTGCGCAATCGTCGACCCGTCGATGAACGTGACCATCGAATGAACAATCGACTGCGGGTGCACCACGACCTCGATGCGGTCATAGGGGATGCCGAACAGCAGGTGGGTTTCGATGAGCTCCAGCCCCTTGTTGACCAGCGACGCCGAGTTCAGCGTGTTCATCGGGCCCATTGACCAGGTCGGATGGGCGCCGGCCTGGTCGGGGGTGACGGCCTCGAGGTCGGCAGCGGTCCAGCCGCGAAACGGCCCACCGGAGGCGGTCAGCACCAGCTTGGCGACTTCGTCGGCGGTGCCGCCGCGCAGGCACTGGGCCAGCGCGGAGTGTTCGGAGTCGACAGGCACGATCTGCCCCGGCCGGGCCGCCGCCAAGACCAGCGGCCCGCCGGCGATCAGCGACTCTTTGTTGGCCAGCGCCAGCCGGGCGCCGGACTGTAGGGCGGCCAGGGTCGGTCGCAGCCCCAGCGCGCCGACCAACGCGTTCAGAACGACGTCCGCCGCTGTTTCCTCGACCAGCCGGGTGACCGCATCGGGGCCGTGGAACGGAACGTCTCCGAGCAGTCCGGCCGCACGTTCGTCGGCGACAGCGATATTGGTCACACCGGTCTCGGCGCGCTGCTGTCGCAGGGTGTCGAGGTTGGAGCCGCCGGCCGCCAGCCCGACCACTTCGAAGCGGTCGGGATTTTCGGCGATGACTTCCAGCGCCTGGGTGCCGATCGAGCCGGTACTGCCCAACACCAGCACGCGCAGCCGGTCAGTGGCGTGCGCCTCGACGGTCGGGTTGGTCACCTACCCATTGTGCCGCTCCGCACGCCGACGTCGCATTACTCCATCGAATTTGCGGACGACACCGAAAAACAACGATTTCGGACCCATCCGTGACCGGCGTCACTCCGAATCCCTTGGGTTTAACCCGCAGAACGGCGTTACGGCCGTATTTAGCAAAGGAATCGAAATTCAATGATGAATGTGCAGGCCAAGACGGTTGGGGCGGCGAGCCTCGCAGCAATTGCGATCGTGGGTTTCTCCGGGTGTTCGAGCAACAAACCCGCGGCTCAAGACAGCACCAGCACGACGCCGGCGACCAGCATGGCGGCACCGGCCATGACGGGGCCGGCCATGACGGCCGCAACGCCGAATCCCGCCGCTGACCTGATTGGGTCCGGGTGCTCGGCTTACGCCACCCAGAATCCCAGCGGCCCAGGGTCGGTGGCCGGGATGGCGCAGGACCCCGTCGCGACGGCGGCGTCGAACAATCCGATGCTGACCACCCTGACCTCGGCGCTGTCGGGCAAGCTGAACCCGAACGTGAACCTCGTCGACACCCTGAACAACGGGCAGTACACCGTGTTCGCGCCGACTGACGCCGCATTCGGCAAACTTCCGCCAGCCACTGTCGACAAACTCAAGACGGACGCCCCGCTTCTCAAAAGCATCCTGACCTACCACGTGGTGCAGGGTCAGTTGAGTCCGGCGAAGGTCGACGGCACCCACCCGACGCTGCAGGGCGCCACCTCAACGGTGACCGGCCAGGGAAACGACCTCAAGGTCAACGACGCGGCTTTGGTGTGCGGCGGGGTGCACACCGCGAACGCAACGGTGTACATGATCGACACAGTGCTGATGCCGCCGGCGCAGTAACGTCCGGCGCACGCGGCAAGACGGCCCAGGAAGGTAGGCCGCCTTGTCGTGTCGTCGCCCGTTGGTCGATGCGAGGAAAAACGTTGCTGTCCTTACCAATCCATGGCAGCGACGGTGACGAATACCAGGCATGTTGACCCTCGCTTTGATCGGCTTCCTCGGGGGCCTGATCACCGGAATATCACCATGCATCCTGCCGGTGTTGCCGGTGATATTTTTCTCCGGCACCCAGCCCGCTGGCCCGGTGACGTCACCGGAATCCGAAGGCACTGTGGCGGTCCAGCCGAAACGGGCGCTGTCCGAGGCCTTGCGCCCGTACCGGGTGATCGGCGGTCTGGTGCTCAGCTTCAGCGTGGTGACCCTGCTCGGCTCGGCACTCCTGTCGCTGCTGCACCTACCGCAGGACGCCATCCGCTGGATCGCGCTGGTGGCGTTGGTAGCGATCGGTATCGGTCTCATCTTTCCCAGGTTTGAGCAGCTGCTGGAGCGGCCGTTCTCCCGTATCCCGCAAAAGGGAATCACCAACCGCAGCAATGGTTTCGGGCTCGGTCTCGCGCTGGGTGTGCTCTACGTCCCCTGCGCAGGGCCTGTTCTCGCCGCAATCGTCGTGGCCGGAGCCACCGCAACCATCAGCGTCGGCCTCGTCGTGCTCACGGGCGCGTTCGCGATCGGTGCCGCGGTGCCGCTGTTGTTCTTCGCATTAGCCGGCCAACGAGTGGCCGAGCGCGTCAAGGCCTTTCGGAGCCGACAGCGCGAGATCCGGATCGCCGCTGGGTTCGTGACGATCCTGCTCGCGGTGGCGTTGGTACTCGATCTGCCGGCGGCACTGCAGCGGGCCATACCGGACTACACCGCCGGACTACAGCAGAAGGTCGGCGGCGCTGACAAGATCCGGGAGAAGCTGAACCTCGGCGGCATCGTCAACACCCAGAATGCGCAGCTGTCGAACTGCAGCAATGGAGCGGATGTCCTCGAAAACTGCGGCCCTGCACCCGATCTCAAGGGAATCGAGGCGTGGCTGAACACTCCGGAAGGCAAGCCGATTGCCCTGAACTCGTTACGCGGCAAAGTCGTGCTGATTGATTTCTGGGCTTACTCCTGCATCAACTGCCAACGCGCCATCCCGCATGTGGTCGGCTGGTATCACGCCTACCGGGACAGCGGTTTCGAAGTCATCGGCGTGCACACCCCTGAGTACGCGTTCGAGAAAGTCCCGGACAACGTCGCCCAAGGCGCGGCGGATCTGGGCATCACCTATCCGATCGCGCTCGATAACGGCTACAGCACCTGGACGAACTACCGCAACCGGTACTGGCCGGCCGAATATCTCGTCGACGCCAGCGGCACGGTTCGCCACATCAAGTTCGGCGAAGGCGATTACAACGTGACCGAGAAGCTGGTCAGGCAGTTGCTCGCCGACGCGAAGCCGGGCGTCAAGCTCCCTCCAGCTATCGACGCGGCCGACACCACCCCGCAGCCCGGCCTCACGCCTGAGACGTACTTGGCCGTTGGCAAAGTGGTGAATTACGGCGGCGGCGGCACGTATGACGAAGGGGCCGCAACGTTTGAGTATCCGCCGGCCTTGAAGGACAACAACTTTGCGTTGACGGGGCCGTGGTCGCTGGATTATCAGGGTGCGACGGCCGACGGCGACAATTCGGCGATCAAACTCAACTACCAAGCCAAAAACGTCTACATCGTCGCCGGCGGAACCGGAACGCTCACCGTGACGCGGAACGGAAAACCGACGACGGTGCCGATCAGCGGGCCGCCAACGTCGCACCAGATCGTCGCCGGCGATGGCGTAGTTCCCGGGACGCTAGAGGTCCGGGCGACCAAGGGCATGCAGATATTTTCCTTCACCTATGGCTAATTCGTTGTTGCGATCAATCCAAGAGCCGGCCCGCTCCGAACAAATGATGTCGGGGTTCAGCCAGACGGGGTGGACTTTCCCGGCCTACAGGGAGTGAATGGCAATGAAAGTACAAAGCAAAATTGCGGCAACCGGTTTCGCAGCGGCCAGTGTTTTGGGTTTCGGGCTCGCTGTCTCGCCAAGCGCTGCGGCGGCCGATTTAGTGGGTCCGGGTTGCGCGGATTACGCGGCGGCCCATCCCAGCGGTCCGGCCTCGGTGGACGGGATGTCGCAGGTCCCGGTGGCAGTCGCGGCGTCGAACAATCCTCAGCTCACCACACTGACCTCGGCGCTTTCCGGCCAGCTCAACCCGGAGGTGAATCTGGTGGACACCCTCAACAATGGTCAGTACACGGTGTTTGCGCCTACTGACGCCGCGTTCAGCAAGCTCCCCGAGTCCACGATCGGGCAGCTGAAGACGAATGCGGCCCTGCTGAAGAGCGTCCTGACCTACCACGTGGTTCAGGGTCAGCTGAGCCCGGCCAGGGTCGTCGGCAGTCATCCGACGCTTCAGGGAGCGAGCTCGACGGTGACCGGTCAGGGCAACGGCCTCAAGGTCAACAACGCCAGCGTGGTCTGCGGCGGGGTGCCCACCGCGAACGCGACGGTGTACATGATCGACACGGTGCTGATGCCGCCCTCCTAGACGGGTAGACACAGCGCTGCATGTCAGCCGAGGTTGGTGGCCAACCAGATCCGGGCGGTCGGTCACCAACCCGCGCCTGCGCAGCGCCGCAGCTCAGTGTGTGTGCCAGAATCGAGGCACAAAGCCGATCCGATCCGAAGGGATTCGTCGTGGCCAGTACTGAGGTGGAGCACTACAACGGCGTCGACCCCGCCGAGGTGCCGTCGGCAGCGTGGGGCTGGAGCAGGATCAACATCCGCTCCTGGCACGCCTTCGGGGTGTTCGGCGTCATCTTCCTGGTGGCGATGCTGCGCGGTAACCACGTCGGTCACGTCGAGGACAATTACCTGATCGGGTTCGCCGCCCTCACCCTTGCCGTTCTGGTGCGCGACTGGTGGGGTCGCCGGCGGGGCTGGCTTCGCTAGCGGGTCGACGGTTTCGCGCCCGTCTTCGTGCGGGCGTGAGCCAGGCGGCGGCGAGCGCAGCGAGCACCAGGACCGATAACGCCACCACCCATGGCCACAGGCCGTGCTGGTGCACCCACCCTGCCAGCGCGCCCTGTACGCGGCCTGCCGCGGTGATCACACCATCCTGCGGATCCGCGTCGGTGTTCAACAGCCGCAGCTCATAAACGCCGTAGTAGCCCACATACAGCCCGACCAAAATCAGCAGTACGCCACCGATTCGGTTGACCAGCGGCAAGATTCGCCGCAGCAGACCGGCCAGCGCGGAACTCGCCGTCGCCGCGGCGATCGCGAGCACGCCGACCACCAACGTCAATCCCGCGACGTACGCGAGATAGATCAGCACGCCGCTGGCAATCGATCCGCCCCGGAAGCCGGCGGCGGTGACCGCCAGAAACGGCGCGATGGTGCAGGACAGCGAGGCGATCGCATAACTGACGCCGTAGCCGTACATGCCGATTGCCGCAGACCCCCGTCGCGCCGTGGGCGCCCACCGCGGGCCCAACGGTCGCGGTGTCAGCGCCGTCAGCTCCCGGCCCGACAGCAGCCAAAACCCAAGGGCGACAAGCACAACGCCGATCACCGCTGTCACATACGGCAGGTAGCGCTGCACCGTGGTGCCTGCCGATATGGTCAGCGCTCCGAACGCCCCGAAGACCGTCACAAAGCCCAGCGCCATCCCGGCGGTGGCTCCGAGCGCACGCCCCACCCTGCCAAGCGGACCGGTGCGTTCGCCCGACGGCTGCCCGCGCACCACCAGCACCAGGTAGCCGGGCAGCATGGCAAACCCACACGGGTTGATGGCCGCTACCAATCCGGCGGCGAAGGCCAGACCAATGAGCCCTTGATTCACCGGCTTAGTGCGTCAACGCGGCCACCCGGCCGGACAGCTCCTGCGCAGACATGGCCGAGGTGGGGTTGTTGACGAACGTCGAGCTGCCGTCCGCGCGGTAGAACACGTAGGCCGGCTGCCAGGGCACGTTGTAGCGAGCCCAGATCGAGCCGTCAGCGTCGTTGAGGTTGGTGAAGTTCAGGTTGTACTTGGAGACAAAAGCCTGTTCCGCGCCGACGTCGGAGTGCCCGGCGACCCCGACGAAGGTGACGCCGGGATTGGCCGCCGCCACCTGAGCGACACCGGGCGCTTCGGCGTTGCAGAACGGGCAGAACGGCGCCCAGAACCACAGCACCGCGGGCTTGCCCTGCAGGCCGGCGCCATTGAACGGCGCCCCGCTCAGCGTGGTTCCGGTGAACTGCAGACGGTCGTCGGCGGCCTGGGCGCGCGGCGGAGCCGCCAGCCCGAATATCAGAGCGGCGGCGCAGACGGCTACGGCAAACAACCGCAGCGGCGACAAGACGCGAGTGATCATGGCCTTCCTTCTTTGCTGGTGTTACTCCATACGACGCGCTAGCCGCCGCTACGGTTCACCTCGCCGGCCTCCTGCCTGCTTACCCGTTTTCGGCGGCCAGCTGTCCGCAGGCCGCACTGATTTCGCGGCCGCGGGTATCGCGCACCGTGCAGGACACACCCTGCGCGCGGATCCTCCGGACGAATTCCCGCTCCGCAGGCTTCGGGCTGGCGTCCCACTCGCTGCCAGGCGTGGGGTTGAGCGGAATCAAATTCACGTGCACCAGCGGTCCCAGCACCCGATGCAGCCGCTTGCCGAGCAGGTCGGCCCGCCACGGCTGGTCGTTGACATCGCGGATCAAGGCGTACTCGATAGACACCCGTCGTCCCGTCACATCGGCGTAGTACTTCGCCGCGTCCAGCGCCTCGCTGACCTTCCACCGATTGTTGACCGGAACCAGCGTGTCGCGCAGATCGTCGTCTGGGGCGTGCAGCGACAGCGCCAGCGTCACCCCGAGCCGTTCGTCGGCCAGCTTGCGGATCGCCGGCGCCAGACCGACGGTGGACACCGTGACCGAGCGGGCCGAAATCCCGAATCCGTGCGGCGGCGCCTCGGTGATGCGCCGCACCGCGGCCAGCACCCTGGCGTAATTGGCCAGCGGCTCCCCCATCCCCATGAACACCACGTTGGACAGCCGATCGCCGAAGTCATCGCGCAATGCCACGGCGGCGGCACGCACCTGTTCGAGGATCTCGGCGGTCGACAGGTTGCGCGTCAAACCACCCTGGCCGGTGGCACAGAACGGGCACGCCATGCCGCAACCCGCCTGCGACGAGATGCACACGGTATTGCGCTGCGGGTAGCGCATCAGCACCGACTCGAACGTGGTGCCATCGACGGCCCGCCACAACGTTTTTCGAGTCTGACCGGCGTCGCAGGTGATTTCGGCTGCGGTGGTCAGCAGGGTCGGGAACATCGCCTCGGCGACCGCGTCACGCACCGCCGCCGGAAGGTCGGTCATCTGCCGCGGATCGGCGATCAACCGGCCGTAATACTGCTGCGCGAGCTGCTTGGCCCGAAACGCCGGCAATCCGAGTTCTGCGACGGCCGCCGCGCGCCCGGCCGTGTCGAGGTCGGCCAAGTGCCGCGGCGGCTTGCTCGGGCGCGGCTCATCGAAGATCAGTTGTTGGACCATGACCTATCCAGTATCGGCCTTCTCAGGCCGGCAGCACGGTGAACAACGTCCAGGCCGCGACCGCCGCCGGGAGGACGCCGTCGAGCCGGTCCATCAGGCCACCATGGCCGGGAAGCAGCCGGCCCATGTCCTTGATACCGAGGTCGCGCTTGACCTGGGATTCCACCAGATCGCCAAGCGCGCAGGTCAGCACCAGCACGAGGCCCAGTAGAACGCCCTCCCACGCCGGCCGGTGAACCAGGAAGGTCGCGATCAAAACCGCTGAGGTGATCCCGCAGATCAGCGAACCGCCAAGTCCCTCCCACGACTTCTTCGGGCTGATCGTCGGAACCAGTGGATGCTTGCCGAACAGCACCCCGAACGCGTAGCCACCGGAGTCGGACGCGACCACCGTCATCATCAAGCAGAACACCCGCCCCGCGCCTTCGTTGGGGTGGTAGACCAGCAACGCGGCAAAGGAGGCGAACAGCGGGACCCATGCGGTCAGGAAGACGGTGGCCGACGCATCGCGCAGGTAATTCGACGGAGGTGGCGGGCCGGCGGCCGGATCGTGGAGCCTGCTTTCGTCGTTCATGAACAGCCGCCAGAACATGCACACCACTACCGTGACACCGAAACCGGCCAACGCCCCTCGAGCGCCGAATGGCCAGGTCAGCCATACGGTGGCCTGGCCACCGACCAGCAGCGGAATGACCGGAATGACGTAGCCCGCTTCGCGAAGCCGCCGCACCACCTCATGGCTGGCGATCAAAATCGCCCCAGAGCACAGCCCCACCCAGTAGCGCGGCGCGAACACCAGCGTGACAACCACGAGTCCGCCGGTAAACAGCCCCACTGCGAAAGCGGCGGGCAGATCGCGCCCCGCCCGGGACGTCTTTTTTTTCTTGGTCGGCTGCATCGATTTCTCGGCTTCCCGCGCCGACTCGTCTGGCGGGATGCGCGCCCCAGCGTCGGAGGTTGCCACGGACTTGGTTTGCTGAGCGGCCGCTAGACCTCCAGCAGCTCGCCTTCTTTGTGCTTGACCAGGTCTTCGATCTGCGTGACGTACTGCTGGGTGCTCTTGTCCAGATCCTTTTCCGCGCGGCCTACCTCGTCTTCGCCGGCTTCGCCGTCCTTGCGGATACGGTGCAGCTCTTCCATCGCTTTACGACGGATATTGCGCACCGAGACCTTGGCGTCCTCGCCCTTGCTTTTGGCCTGTTTGACCAGTTCGCGCCGACGCTCCTCGGTGAGCTGCGGAACCGCCACCCTGATCAGGCTCCCGTCGTTGGTGGGGTTGAGCCCCAGGTCGGAATTGCGGATCGCGGTCTCGATGGCGTTCAGCTGACTGGCTTCGTACGGTTTGATGACCACGAGCCGTGCCTCGGGGACGTTGATGCCGGCCAGCTGGGTGATGGGGGTGTTGGTGCCGTAGTAGTCGATCACGATCCGGTTGAACATGCCTGGGTTGGCGCGCCCGGTCCGGATGTTGGACAAGTCGTCACGGGCCACGGACACGGCCTTTTCCATCTTCTCTTCGGCGTCGAAGATAGCCTCATCAATCATCTGCGCGTCTTCCCCTCAGGTGGTGACCAGCGTTCCGATCTTCTCACCAGCAACCGCGCGAGCGATATTGCCATTGGTCAGCAAGTTGAACACCAGGATCGGCATGCCATTGTCCATGCACAGGCTGAACGCGGTGGCATCGGCTACGCGCAGGCCGCGGTCGATGACTTCACGATGGCTGATCGCGGTGAGCAGTTCGGCCTCGGGGTTTTGCCGCGGATCCTCGGTGAACACCCCATCGACCGCCTTGGCCATCAAAACCACCTCGGCGCCGATCTCCAGCGCGCGCTGCGCTGCCGTGGTGTCGGTGGAGAAGTACGGCAACCCCATGCCTGCACCGAAGATCACCACCCGGCCCTTCTCCAGATGTCGCACAGCGCGCAGCGGGAGGTAAGGCTCGGCGACCTGGCCCATGGTGATCGCGGTCTGCACGCGGGTGACGATGCCTTCCTTCTCCAGGAAGTCCTGCAGCGCGAGGCTGTTCATGACGGTGCCGAGCATGCCCATGTAGTCCGAACGGGTGCGTTCCATGCCGCGCTGCTGTAGCTGTGCGCCGCGGAAGAAGTTGCCGCCACCGATCACCACGGCGACCTGCACGCCGTCGCGAACCACCTCGGCGATCTGGCGGGCCACCTGCGCGACGACGTCGGGATCCAGCCCGACCTCTCCGCCGCCGAACATCTCGCCGCCGAGTTTGAGCAGCACTCTCGAATACTTGGCCTTAACCGCGGGCTGCGTCATCAGACTCCTCGCATGACAGTGCCATCCCAGGCGACCCCACCCGGAACGGCATTTCACATCCTGCCCCATCGCAGCACACTCTCGCGCCGGTGGGGTGCATTATCTGCGCAGTTGTCGGCCCGGGTCGGCGCAGCAGGTCGTCGACGCAGGTCATGGGGGAACCAGCGTGCTCACGACTTGGCTTCCGGCACCGGATGTTTGAGCTTGCGACGGCGTGGGAATCCGCACCAACGCGGCGGGGGAACAGATGGTCTTGAGAAATAGGGCCTTGCCACGTCGTTTACCGGATCGACCTTTTGGTTCGGTCGACAGGAGCGCAAGACGCTCACAGCAGTACGCCACTGAGGAGGAATCATTCATGGCGGACGACAACAAGTCAGGACCCGCAGAAGCCGTTAAGGGCGTCGTCGAAGACGTCAAGGGCCGAGTCAAGGAAGCCGTCGGTGCGGTTGCCGGTCGTGACGACCTGACTCGCGAGGGCCAGGCTCAGCAGGACAAGGCAGAAGCCCAGCGCGACGCGGCGAAGAAAGAAGCCGAAGCCGAGGCGGCTCGCGGCTCCGCCAAGGTCTCCGAGGAGCGCCAGAAGTCCAATCAGTAGCTTGTCGCGAAGATGGGCCCGGTTCGTGCATAACGGACCGGGCCCGTCGATCTTTCTGGGCAGTTAAGAGTCGGCTCGGTCGGCTGGAATGGACATTTCCCCGAACAGGGCCCAAAAAGTTGGCATACTTCTGCCCTAACGGGGTATCCAGCGCTGCGCTGGCGGTCATCTCCTGGTGAGGTGCCTACGGGGTCGGGGGGCAAGGCACGCCCTCTCGAGATTTTGGAGATGTCTTTGGACGTACTACTAGTTACCGACGAAGACGACTTCGAATCGGCGTTACCGACCCTGACGTCATTGACGCAAACTATTCGACGCGTGCCCCTCGTTGAACTTACCGATGGGCACGACACCGCCGATGTGGCGATCATCGATGCACGCACCGACCTGGCGACGGCGCGTGGAGTCTGCCGCAGCCTCACCGCCAACGCGCCGGGTGTCGCGGTGGTGGCCGTCGTTGCGCCGCGCGACTTCGTGGCGATCGACGTCGACTGGCATTTCGACGATGTGCTGATGCCCGCCGCCAGCGCGGACGAGCTGGAGACACGGTTACGGCTGGCGATCAAACGGCGACGCAGTGCGGTGCACGGCATCTTGAAGTTCGGCGACCTCCTTCTGCACCCGTCCAGTTTCGCCGCGACATTGGCCGGCAGGGAACTGAGCCTGACGGTCACCGAATTCAAGTTGCTGAATTTCCTTGCGCAACATGCGGGTCGGGCGTTCAGCCGAACCCGCTTGATGCATGAGGTGTGGGGCTATGAATGCAACGGTCGGGTCCGCACCGTCGACGTCCACGTTCGACGGCTGCGCGCGAAGCTGGGAACCGAGCACGAGTCGATGATCGACACCGTCCGCGGTGTCGGTTACATGGCGGTCACCCCACCGCAGCCGCAGTGGATTGTCACCGACTCGGCGCAGAATACAGTCAGGGCATAATCGCTTAACCTGCAACCAGTTTCGCGTTCGCCACTACGCAAAGAGGGGCAGCGCGCGCTTGCGCGCCAGCGCATCCATTCCTTGCTGGATGCTGTCTTGAACTTCTCGGTATTTGCCGTCGACGTACTCGTCGTCCTCGGCGCGCGCCGGATCGTGGTCGAGCTCGACGGCGGGCATGAACCGGGTTCTGATCTTGGCCGGCAGCGGTAGCTGCGGAAGAGCCGCCGGCGCGATGCCCCACGGAAGTGAGATCGCCAGCGGAAAAACCTTGAGCCGCAGCAGGCGGTCGAGTTGTAACACCTTGGACAGTCGATCACCGCGGATGAGCACCGGCATGGCGTCGGCGCCGCCGACGGTCGCAATCGGCACTATCGGCACCCCGGCGCGAATGGCCATCTTCACAAAGCCGTTGCGCCCCGCAAGGTTTGCGCGATCACGTTCAGTCCACGGACGCAGCGAGTCCACTTCGCCGCCGGGCCATAGCGCGACGTCGCGCCCCTCCGCCAGCGCGGTGGCGATCGCGTCCGGTGCGGCAGGCAGGACCCCCATCGACCGGAAATAACGCCCGATCATCGGGATCGCCATCAATGCGTCATGAGCTGTCCCATGCAATGGGCGGTCCTGGCCGAACCGCCGCCACCACTGAATACCGACGGTCCAGGCGTCCCAGACGAACGGGGCGCCCGAGTGGATACCGACCAACAGCACCGGCGATCCGGGAATCTGCTCCCAGCCGTCGACCTCCATGCGGAACCAGTAGTCGACCAACACATTCCAGAAGAACTTCTGACGTTGCAGGGTGGCTTCGTCCTGCCCGCGCAGATCCCAGTCGCCCGCGCGATCCGCTATCCAACCGCTCAGACCGCCGTCCTGATCGCGGCGACGTTCGTCCATTTTCGTCCGCGCCTGGTCGGCGTGCTCCTGTGCTTGTTCACGTACCTGCGCTGGTCTGTGATCTGCGTAACTCATTCCTGACGAGTACCCACCCAGGCCGGGTTCGACTCGGGTATATCTGCCAGCAAAATTCCTGGGCCAGCTGATAATGCGCAAAACTCCCCGCGCCACGGGCGGTGGCGCGGGGAGTCCGCAACAGTCAGGCCCGGATGGGCTGACGGTTTAGGTGTGCGTCGGCATGCTGGGCGCCGGGCCAGGCAGCGCACCAGGTGCCGGGCTCTGGGTCGGCGCGCCAGGCGCCGAATCACCCGAGATGTTCGACGTCCAGATCAGGACGTCTTGCATGCCTTCGTTGTACACAACGCCATTCGGCGGTGCGCCGGTCACGTCGAAGTACAGCGTGCCGGTCGACTCGCTGCCTTGCGCAATCGGCGCCGGGTTAAGGCTGCCCGGGGCCTGAACCTTGTCGATCACCCGGTAGTTCTGGCCGTTGGGACCGCGGGCGATGAAGTCGTTGACCATGGGAGTAACCAGCCCGCCGTCCGACCTGGCGGTGATGTCTGCCTGGTAGAGCGTGCCCTTCGGCGTGTAGCCGGGAATCGCAGCATTGCTGGGCTGCAGGTTGCTCACGGTGTAACTGGTGATCATCGGTCCAGCGATGAGTTGCTCACTGGTGCCGAATCCCTGGATGTTGGGCGGCGCAGCGAACGCGGTCGCTGCGGTGAAAGCGCCAACAGTTGCAATACCGGCGGCACCGATCACCGATTTCATAGCAGTAGAAGTGAACTTCACGCTAAATACCTCTCAGTCGAATCGTTACCAAATTTCTTTTCCGCGATGATTTGGGCCCTTGCGGGAAAATCACCGCACCCCCACTCGCATAGCCGGTCTCCGTCGGCTTCAAACATTCCTTGGTTGTACTGCGGCAATACGGTAGATATTGGGAAATAAGGTGATTCGCCTACGTGATATCTAATGATGTTGCGCCCCAAAGCCCGCAACCGCCCCAATGATTAAATCCAGCCCCAAAAGCCTCAATACGCACTCGCGCAGTTTGCTTAACCGGACAGTGGCGTATCACCGAAAATGTTGCAGGCGAATTGCTTTCGCGATGCCAGGTCACTTGCCCCGGACGCGGCGGTTGTGCTTCTTGATCGCATCAACCAGCTCCGACTTGTTCATCTTCGAGCGGCCGGGCACATCGAGACGGCGTGCGACGTCAATCAGGTGCTTTTTGCTGGCGTTGGCATCCACGCCTTCGGCCGACGGGATGGCGTTTTGCAAACCGCCGACCTCGGCCCGTTTGTCTGACGGCCCCTTCTTTTCCTTGGGCTCCCAGTGGTCGCCGATCTTTTCGAAGGTGTGCTTGACCGCCGCGTAGGCGACCCGGTGTGCCCGCTCTTCGCTGCCGTATTCTTCGGCGGCCGCATCGTGCGCCTTGGCGAACGTTCGCTGCGCTTTGCGCTCAGAACGCCGCAGTGTGCTCGGCAACTCGTCCCTTCTCGCCTCGCCGCCCTTTGTCGTCTTAGGCATCCAAACCTCCTCGGTACGCTCGATCGTTTTAGGTCGGCTACCCGATACTTGCCCCTGATATGTCAATATCGTTGACGTGGTTGCGACCGACGATGCCCCGCTGGGCTACCTCCTCTACCGGGTGGCAGCCGTGCTGCGACCCGAAGCGACCGCCGTGTTGGGCCCACTTGGCCTGACCCTTCCCGAATTCGTCTGCCTGCGAATGCTTTCGATGAACCCGGGACTGTCGAGCGCCGAGCTGTCCCGGAACAGCAACGTCACACCGCAGGCCATGAACACGGTGCTGCGCAGGCTGGAAGAGGTTGGTGCCGTGGGACGGCCAACGTCGGTGTCCTCCGGGCGCGCCCTGCCGGCCAGCCTGACCAGTCAGGGCCGCACGCTGCTGAAACGCGCCGAGGCCGCGGTGCGGGTCGCCGATAGCCGCATCCTGGCCAAGTTGACCGCGGCCCAACAACGCGAGTTCAAGCGCATGCTCGACAAGCTCGGGTCCGACTGACGCGGATTACGCTGCGGCTTGGATCCGGGCCCAGGGCCGGGCCTCTTCGAGTTCGTAGGCCAGTTCCAGCAGCAGCGCTTCCTGCCCGATGTCGGCGGCCAGCATCATGCCCACCGGCATGCCGTCGGCGGTTTGGGCCAGCGGCAGCGAAATCGCCGGGTCTCCGGAAACATTCTGCAGCGGGGTGAACGCCACCCAATCGGTCAGCCGGTCAATCACCTGCTGATAGTCGGTGGGAGCGAGGTAACCGATGGGTGGCGTCGGATCGGCGAGCGTCGGAGTAAGCAGCGCGTCGTAGCTGCGGAAGAACTCGGCGCTTTGCCGCCGGATTCCGCGCAGTCGCATGATCGCTCGCGGAAGCCGGTGCAGATTGCGGCTGGTGTGCCGGTCCAGGCCCAGCGTCAGCGCGTCGAGCTTGCGGCGGTCAAACGACTTGCCGAACGCCCGACGCCCGGAACGTACCTGCGCCAGCGCCAGGAACCCCCAATAGAGCACGAAGTCGTTTGCGAAACTCTCCGGCAGCGGGTGCTGGTCGATGTGCTCGACGCGATGCCCCAACTCCTCTAGCAGCCCCGCTGTCTTCAGCGTCAGCTCGCGCAACTCGGGGCTGCACTCGCGCAGCACCGAACGGGTCGCCACGGCGATCCTCAGCCGCTGCCTGCCCGCTCCGGCGACGTCTCCGATCGGCGCCAGCTTCTGGTTGCGCCAGATGTGCTCGGCCTCCCGGTAAAACGCCGCGGTGTCGCGCACCGAGCGGGTGAGCACGCCGTGGGCGACGATGCCGACCGGCATCCGGCTCAGCTCCGGGTCGAGCGGCAACCGGCCGCGCGACGGCTTGAGGCCCACGATTCCGTTGCAGGCGGCGGGAATTCGAATCGAACCGCCGCCGTCGTTGGCGTGGGAGATCGGCACCACGCCGGCGGCGACGAACGCACCCGAACCCGACGACGACGCGGCGGCGGTGTAGTCGGTGTCCCACGGATTGCGGACCGGCCCCAGCCGGGGATGCTCGGCCGAGGCGCTGAACCCGAACTCCGACATCTGCGTCTTGCCCAGCGGTGTCAGGCCGGTGGCCAGATACAGCTGGGTGAACTCGCCGTCGGCCGCGGCGTCAAACGGCGTCCAGGCGTCGGCGCCCCGCATGGTCGGCTGGCCGGCGACGTCGACGTTGTCTTTGAAAAACGTGGGGACGCCGCTGAAGAAGCCGGTCGACGGGTTGGCCGATGCGATTTTGCGGGCCTGGTCAAACGCCTTGTACGCCAACCCATTCAGGGCGGGGTTGACGGCGTCGGCACGGGCGATGGCCGCCTCGACGACGTCGGCCCGGCTGACCCGACCCGATCGAATGGCCTCACTTAGGCCGATCGCGTCGAGGTCACCGAGGGCATCGTCACCGAAAGCGTGCACGCGTCGCATAACACTGACGCTAGCCGCTCACGGTCACCGGCTAGGTCTGGCCCACCTCGAAGCGAGCGAACCGAGTCACCGTCACGCCCGCCTCGTCGAGCAGGGCTTTGACCGTCTTCTTGTTGTCGGATACCGACGGCTGTTCGAGCAGCACGGCGTCCTTGAAGAAGCCGTTCAGCCGGCCCTCGATGATCTTTGGCAGCGCCTGCTCCGGCTTGCCCTCCGCCTTGGCGGTCTCCTCGGCGATGCGTCGCTCGCTGGCTACGACGTCTTCGGGCACGTCGTCGCGGGTCAGATAGCGGGCCTTGAGCGCGGCGATCTGCAGCGCGGCGGAGTGTGCCGCTTCTGCGTTGCTGCCGGTGTACTCGACCAGTACGCCAACGGCCGGGGGTAGGTCCGCGGCCCGCTTGTGCAGGTAGGTCTCGACGGTGCCGTCGAAGAACGCGACCCGGCGCAGCTCGAGCTTCTCCCCGATCTTGGCCGACAGGTCGGCGATGGCCTGCTCGACCGTCTTGTCGCCGATGCTGGCAGCTTTCAAGGCATCCACGTCGGCGGCCTTGGACTCGGCCGCGGCCGCGACGATCTCGTCGGCAACCTTTTGGAACTCGGCGTTTTTCGCGACGAAGTCGGTTTCACTGTTCAGCTCGATGAGCGCGCCGCCCTTGGCCGCAACCAAACCTTCGGCGGTGGCCCGCTCGGCGCGCTTGCCGACGTCTTTGGCGCCCTTGATCCGGAGTGCCTCGACAGCCGCGTCGAAGTCGCCGTCCGTTTCCACCAGCGCGTTCTTGCAGTCGAGCATCCCGGCGCCGGTCAGCTCGCGAAGTCGCTTGACGTCGGCAGCGGTGTAGTTCGCCATCTCAGCCTTCCGTGGGGGTTGATTCTGGAGCGCCGTTAACGGAATCGGCGGCGGCTGCCGCGGGGGCCGTCGCGGTGGCCGAGGCCAGCAGCTCCTGCTCCCATTCGGCCAGCGGCTCGGCGGCCAGCGAATCCCCAGCCTCGGGCTTGCCGTCGGTGCGGCCCGCTCCGGCGCGGGCTTGCAGGCCCTCGGCGACTGCGGAAGCGATGACCTTGGTCAGCAGCGCGGCCGAGCGGATGGCGTCGTCGTTGCCCGGGATCGGGTAGTCGACCTCGTCCGGGTCGCAGTTGGTGTCCAGGATCGCGATGACCGGGATGCCGAGCTTGCGGGCCTCGCCGACGGCGATGTGCTCTTTGTTGGTGTCGACGACCCAGATCGCCGACGGCACCTTGGCCATATCGCGGATACCGCCGAGGCTGCGTTCCAGCTTGTTCTTCTCGCGGGTCAGCATCAAGATTTCCTTCTTGGTGCGGCCCTCGAAGCCGCCGGTCTGCTCCATCGCCTCGAGCTCCTTGAGGCGCTGCAAACGCTTGTGCACGGTGGAGAAGTTGGTGAGCATGCCACCCAACCAGCGCTGGTTGACGTACGGCATGCCGACGCGGGTCGCTTCGGCCGCAACGGACTCCTGCGCCTGCTTCTTGGTGCCGACGAACATGACGCTGCCACCGTGGGCGACGGTCTCTTTGACGAACTCGTACGCCTTGTCGATGTAGGTCAGCGTCTGCTGCAGATCGATGATGTAGATCCCGTTGCGGTCGGTGAAAATGAACCGCTTCATCTTGGGGTTCCAGCGACGGGTCTGATGCCCGAAGTGGGTGCCGCTGTCAAGCAGCTGCTTCATGGTTACGACAGCCATTACCGGCCATTCCTTTGTGTCGGTTGTCGCCCGGCATCGGGTGAAGCCAGGCCCTGGCGACTGCTGCGATGCCGGACCCAGCCAGGAAAAACCTGGTCGGGACCGCCCGGCACGCGGTGCGGACTCCTAGTGGAGCGGGAGCCGCGGTGCAGACGCGCGAAGTCAGCCCGCGAACGGGCCGCGACGAGCAGTTTACACCGACTCAGCTGGTGGTTTTCCCAACACGTATCTACACCCGTCCACACAAAGGCATCCGTGCACAGATTTGGCAAACACGAGTGGCCCGGTCGTCAACACCAGGCTGAACTCGTGGCGTGTGGCGCGCAGTGCTGATCCTGACTTTGGCCCTGGTCAGCGTGGCGCCGGCGGTCGCCGACGACGTTCGGCTGGATTGGCCGCTGCGGCCCGCTCCGGCCGTCGTCCGCGGGTTCGACGCTCCCTCGCCCGACTGGAAACCCGGGCACCGCGGCGTGGACCTGTCGGGCCACCAGGGCCAGCAGGTATACGCCGCCGGCAGCGCCACCGTGGTATTCGCCGGGGTGCTGGCCGGACGACCGGTGGTGTCGTTGGTCCATCCCGGCGGACTGCGGACCAGCTATGAGCCGGTCCGGGCGGCCGTCCGCGCCGGTCAGCAGGTGACGGCGCAGACGGTGATCGGCGAGTTGCTGGCCGGACACGACGGCTGCGCGGCCGCGGCGTGTTTGCACTGGGGCGCGATGTGGGGCCCGGCGTCAGGCGCCGACTATGTCGATCCGTTGGGCCTGCTGAAATCCACCCCGGTCCAGCTCAAACCGCTGAACCGATAGCCAGCGATCAGGCCCGCGGGTGGGCCTGATCGTGCACCGCGCGCAACCGGGACACCGCCACGTGGGTGTACAGCTGGGTCGTCGCCAGGCTGGAATGGCCCAGCAACTCCTGAACGATCCGCAGGTCGGCGCCGCCTTCGAGTAGGTGGGTGGCCGCGCTGTGCCGCAGCCCGTGCGGCCCCATGTCGGGCGCGCCGTCCACCGCGGCGATGGTCTGGTGCACCACAGTGCGGGCCTGACGCACGTCGAGCCGCCGCCCCCGGGCGCCCAGCAGCAGCGCCGGCCCGGATTCCGCGTTGGCCAGGGCGGGCCGCCCGTCGCTCTGCCAGGCCCGAAGTGCGTCGGCCGCGGGCACGCCGTATGGCGCGGTGCGCTGCTTGTTGCCCTTACCCAGCACCCGCACCACTCGGTACCGGGTGTCCACATCGTCGATGTCCAGCCCACACAGCTCGCTGACCCGGATACCGGTCGCATACAGCATCTCGACGATGAGGCGGTCCCGCAGCGCTAACGGATCGCCTTGCTCGGCGCCGGACTTCGCGGCCGCCATGGCCTGCAGCGCTTGATCCTGGCGCAGCACTGCGGGCAGGGTGCGATGCGCCTTCGATACTTGCAGGCGGGCGGCCGGGTCGCTGGTCAGCAGGCCGCGGCGCGTCGCCCATGCGGTGAACGTCTTGACCGACGAGGTACGACGGGCCAGCGTCGTGCGGGCGGCACCGGTGGTGGCTGCGCTGGCCAACCAGGACCGCAGCAGGGGCAGGCTCAATGCGTCCAGGCCGACACCCCGGGCATCGAGGTAGGCGAACAACGAACGCAGGTCGCCCGAATACGCGCGACGGGTGTGCGCTGAACGCAGGCATTGCAGTTCCAGGAACTCGTCGAACTCCTCGAGGACCGCCTGCACTCCCCCACGGTCGCAGGCACCAGCGGCTTGGCCTTAGCCGACGCGCCGAAGCGTGTCCGGGGTGAGATCTTTCAGCGTCGGATAGCCGTCGACGGCCATGATCAGGTCCGCTTCGGCCAGCAGCGTGCGCAAGACGTGGACGACGCCGTCCACGCCGCCGAGCGCCAAGCCATACGCATAGGGGCGGCCTACCCCCACCGCCGTGGCGCCGAGTGCCAGGGCCTTGATGACGTCGGCCCCGCTGCGGATCCCCGAGTCGAACAGCACCGGCAGCCCGTCGGCCGCCTCGACCACCCCGGGCAGACAGTCCAGCGCCGGCAGGCCGCCGTTGGCCTGGCGGCCGCCGTGGGTGGAGCAGTAGATGCCGTCGACGCCGCCGTCCTTGGCGCGGCGGGCGTCATCGGGGTGGCAGATGCCCTTCACGAGCAGCGGCAGCTTGGTCAGCGACCGCAGCCAGGGCAGGTCATCCCAGCTCAGGGGATTTCCGAAAACCTGAACCCAGCGCAAGATGGCGCCCTGCGGGTCTTCTTCCGGCGGGCGCTGCAGGCTGGCGCGAAAGACCGGGTCGCTGAAGTAGTTGTTCAGGCAGTGGCCGCGCAGCTGCGGGAAGTTCGAGGTGCGCAGGTCACGCGGGCGCCAGCCAGTGACCCAGGTGTCGAGGGTGACGACGATGCCCTTGAAGCCGGCTGCCTCGGCGCGCTGCACCAAGCTGGCGGCCAACTCGCGGTCGGTCGGGGTGTAGAGCTGAAAGAACCCGGGTGTGTCACCCAACGCAGCGGCGATGTCTTCCATCGGGTCGACGGTCAACGTCGACGCGACCATCGCTACGCCGGTGCGCGCGGCCGCCCGTGCGGTGGCCAAGTCGCCGTGGCCGTCTTGAGCGCACAGCCCGATGACGCCGATCGGCGCCATGAACACTGGAGACGGCAATGTCAGGCCGAACAGCTCCACCGACAGGTCGCGTTGGGTGGTCGCGGCGAACATTCGCGGGATCAGACCCCAGTGGTCGAACACCTCGCGGTTGGCCCGCTGCGTGCGTTCGTCACCGGCGCCACCGGCGACGTAGGACCACAGCGAGGGTGACAACGCCAGCTCGGCCCGGGCCTCCAACTCTGCGAAGACCATCGGCAGCGGCGGCACCACCCCGGCCAGACCCTGGAAGTAGATCTCGTTCTGATAGTCGCCGAATGCCATGGAAAAGAGAATGCCAGCCAGACGGTCGGTATGACGACCCCTTACCGGGCCCCGGCCTCCGCCTCGGCGAGTTCCTTCTTCCACTGGCGGAACGTCTCTTCGGTGCGCCCGCGGCGCCAATAGCCCGAAATCGAGGAGGCCCACTTCTTCGCCACGCCACGCTCGTTGCGTAGGTAAGGCCGCAGGTTATGCATGACGACCTGAGCCTCGCCGTGGATGAAGGCGTGCACCTGACCCGGCAACCACAACGTGGTGGTGACCGCCTCGATCAACGGCGCGAAATTACCGGCACGGTCGTCGGACACCATGTCGGCCCGGCCACCGCGGTAGATCCAGCTCACCTGGACGCCCTCGGGCGCGGTCAACGAGATTATGTCGTCGGGACCGGCCACCTCGATGAACGCCTTGCCAATCGCATTGGCGGGCAACGCTTCCAGCGCGGTGGCGATGGCCGGAAGCGCGGATTCGTCGCCGGCCAACAGATGCCAATCGGCCGCCGGGTCGGGGGTATAGGCACCGCCGGGCCCCATCAGATAGATCACCTGGCCCGGTTGGGCGGTGGCCGCCCAAACACCCGCCACGCCGTGCTCCCCGTGAGTCACGATGTCGAGTGCGATTTGACGCGCCGCGGCGTCGACGTTGCGAACGGTGATGGTCCGTACCGAAGGCTTTTTCTCCGGGGGCAGTTCAGCGAAGCTGTCCAAGGTCAGCGGGTGGGGCAACCTGGCCACGTCGACGTCGCCGGGGACGAATACCAGCTTGACGTAGGAGTCGGTGAAACTGCTCGGCACAAAGGTGTCGAAATCACTGCCCTCAAGCAGTACCCGAACCATATGTGGTGCGAGTTGTTGAGTACCCACGACTTCGAAGCGCTGAAGGGGGCGACCTGCCACTTGTCCTCCTGTCCGGACCCGACCACTCGCCGACTATACGAGTCGCGGCATCTTCGCAGCTCGGCCGCCACCGGCCCGGACAATCCGCCACCTACCGTCGCGACGCTCGGCGAACCCGGCCACCTCCAGCATCGCCAGCGGTCCCAGCACATGCTCAGGCACCAGCCCCGACGCGACCGCGATCTCGTCGACGGTGGCAGCACCGCGGCCGGGCAGCGCTTCGTACACCTGACGCTCGGCCTCACCCAGCCCGTCCAGCGTCGTGACAGGCCGTGGCTCCTCGGCGGCGATTTCGCCGACGTGACCGACGAGCTCGACGATGTCGTCGGCTCGGGTGACCAGCTCCGCACCGTCGCGCAGCAGCGCATGACAACCCGCCGATGCCGACGACGTCACGGGTCCGGGCACTGCAGCGACCACCCGGCCCAACGCCCGCGCCCAGGCCGCAGTATTCGCCGCGCCGCTGCGCAGGCCGGCTTCCACCACGACCGCTGCCCCGGCGGCGGCGGCCACCAAGCGGTTACGGGTCAGAAACCGGTGCCGCGCAGGCCGGATTCCAGGCGGGTATTCGGTGAACACCAGCCCGTGCCGGGCGATGCGGTGCAACAGTGCCGAATGGCCTGCCGGATAAGGGATATCGATGCCGCCGGCCAGTACCGCCACGGTGATCCCGTCGCAGGCCAGCGTCGCGCGGTGAGCCGCGCCGTCGATGCCGTAAGCGCCACCGGAGACCACCGCGACGTCGTGCTCAACCAGCCCGGCCGCCAGGTCGGCAGCCACCTGCTCGCCATATGCGGTGGCTGCCCGGGTTCCGACCACTGCGGCCGCACGGTGCGCCACTTCGTCCAGCCGCGCGGGCCCCTGCGCCCACAGCACCAACGGCGGCCCGACGCGAGGCCCGGCCCCGGCGCCGGCGAACGCCGCGAAGGCGAGCAGCGGCCACTCGTCGCTGTCCGGTGTGATCAACCGGCCACCGCGCTGCGCGAGTAGATCGAGATCCGCTGCGGCTGAATCTATTTGGCGCCTGGCTTCGATGTGCCGTGCCAGCTCGTCGTTGACCAACCCACGCCGCACCCGGTCGGCCGCCTCCTCCGGGCCAACGGCCCGCACCAGGGCGGCCAGTTGCGGGCACGGCGGCTCGGCCACCCGGGACAGGTAAGCCCATGCCCTGGATGCGGGGGTGTCGAGGGCGGCCGTCATCGACGGACTCCCGCTTGCCGGAAGCTCAGTGCCGCGGCGACTTCGTTGAGTCCCGGCGAATTTCGGCCGGCCAGGTCGGCCAGGCTCCACGCGACCCGCAACGTGCGATCCAACCCGCGAATGCTGAGCAACCCTCGGTCCAGGGCGGTGCGCAACGGATCCATGGCGGCGTTGCTGGGGCGGAACTTCCGGCGCAGCAACGACCCGCTCACTTCGGCGTTGGTGTGGAATCCGTGTGGGCGCCAGCGCGCCGCGGCCGTCTCGCGCGCCTGCGCCACCCGGTCGCGCACCTGTGCCGTGGATTCACCGTCGGCCGCCGAAATTGCGCCTGCCCGAACCGAGTTCATCTCCACCCGCAGGTCCACCCGATCCAGCAGCGGCCCGGACAGTTTACCCAGATAGCGCCGCTTTGCCGCCGCCGCGCAGATGCAGTCGCGCGGATCCGACGGCGCGCACGGGCACGGGTTGGCGGCTAGCACCAGCTGGAACCGGGCCGGATAGCACGCCACACCATCGCGGCGGGCCAGACGAATTTCACCGTCTTCCAACGGTGTCCGCAACGCTTCGAGTGCGGAGACGCTGATCTCTGCACACTCGTCCAGGAAGAGCACGCCGCGGTGCGCTCGACTCACGGCGCCGGGTCGGGCCATCCCCGAACCGCCGCCGACAAGGGCCGCGACGGTGGAACTGTGGTGTGGCGCCACGAATGGCGCCCGGGTGATCAGCGGCGTGTCTGGGGTCAGCAGTCCGGCCACCGAGTGAATCGCGGTCACCTCAAGGGCCTCACCATTTGTCAGTCTCGGCAATAATCCTGGAAGGCGTTGCGCCAGCATCGTTTTACCGACTCCCGGCGGCCCGGTCAGCATCAGGTGATGCGCACCGGCTGCGGCCACTTCGACCGCGAACCGCGCTTGCGCCTGCCCGACCACGTCGGCCAGATCCGCCGTCTGCTCGTCGATCGTCGTCTCGCCGGTGATCCGCTGGTCCAAGCGGGCCGAACCGCACAGCCAGCTCTGTAGTTGTCCCAGGGTGCGAACACCCCACACGTCGATGCCGTCGACCAGGCTGGCCTCGGGGAGGTTATCCACCGGGACGACGACGGCCGGCCAGCCGTCCCGCTTGGCGGCGAGTACCGCGGGCAGCACTCCGCGCACCGGCCGGACTCGGCCGTCCAGCGACAGCTCACCGAGCAGCACCGTCTTTTCCAAGCGCTCCCACGGATTCTTTCGCTGCGCCGACAGCACGCTCGCGGCCAGCGCTATGTCGTAGACCGATCCCATTTTCGGCAGGGTCGCCGGTGACAGTGCGAGCGTCAGTCGGGCCATCGGCCAGCTGTTTCCACAGTTGGTGACCGCCGCCCGGACTCGATCCCGAGACTCCTGCAACGCGGCGTCGGGCAGACCCACCAGGTGCACACCCGGCAGTCCGGAGGTGATGTCGGCCTCGATTTCCACGATCTCGCCATCCAATCCGCGCACCGCGACCGAGAACGCGCGCCCCAGCGCCATCAGCCGATCCCCTGCACATGCGTGATCTCCGGATTACGCCGCCGCCCGATCCGTACCCCGATCACATCGATGCGGACCGCGGCCCAGTACTCGTCCTGGCCGGCCAACCACAGTCCCGCAAGCCGACGCAGCCGACGGACCTTCCGCTCGGTGACCGCGTACGCCAAGCCGCCGAAACCGTCGCCGGTGCGCGTCTTGACCTCGACAAACACCACCGTGCGAGTGGCGTCGTCGCAAGCGATCACATCGAGCTCGCCGTATCGGCACCGCCAGTTGCGTTGCAGGACCTGCAATCCCATCCTGCTCAGGTGGTCCACGGCCAGCGCCTCGCCCATCGCGCCCAGCTGGATCCGGGTCAGTGTCTTCTCGGCCCCGGCGGCCTTTTCTGTCGTCATGCCGCCAACCTGCCCAGTGGCCCCGACACGACACGCCATGACTGACATCTGGGGCCCAGCGCAACGCCCGGTTATCCCCAGCCTGGCGCCTATCCACAGTCGGCTGCGACGCGCATCGACCTGGAAGTGCTCACGGCCCGAGTGCCGCGCACAGTATCCGCACGAACATTGCCCTGGCCGTCGGCGTCGGTCAGGATCAATGTCGACGGTTTCAAACGAAATTGGGGACGCAGCCAATCAACATCCGCACCATTGCAGTCGGTCCGTAGATAGACGATGAATCCGGTTTATTACCGCGGCCAGACGACACTGATCACCGGGGCCAGTTCGGGTATCGGTGCCGAATTCGCACGCCAGCTCGCAGAACGTGGATCTGACTTGATTCTCGTTGCGCGGCGCCTCGATCGGCTGGAGTCGTTGGCAGACAAGTTATCCGAGCGGTTCGGTGTCCGCGTCGAGGTGATTGCACTGGACCTTAGCCAGCCTGCGGTCGGTCCAATCCTCGCGGCAGAAGTCGAACGACGTGGCCTCAACGTGACCAGCCTGATCAACAATGCCGGTTTCGGCAGTTACGGGCAGTTCCACGAAGAAGACGCTGAGCGGGTGCGCAAAGAGATCACGCTCGACGTGTTGACACTGGTGGACATCAGCCGGGCTCTCGTCGGTGCACTGCGCGCCAGCGGCACAGGTTTCCTGATCAACGTGGCGAGCAACGCCGCGTATCAGCCCACCCCCAACATGGCCGTCTACGGAGCCGCCAAGGCCTTCGTGCTGAGCTTTACCGAAGCGCTGTGGTACGAGTCGCGCGGCACCGGGCTGCGAGTACTTGCGCTGTCTCCCGGCGCAACCAGCACCGAGTTCTTCGATGTGGTCGGCACCGACGCGGCCGATGGCGGCACCCCCCGCCAGACTCCCGCACAAGTCGTCGACACCGCGCTGCGCGCACTCGACCGCAAAAATCCACCGCCCAGTGTGATCTCGGGGCGCCGCAACCAGATCATGGCGCTTGGCGGCCGCTTCGTGAGCCGGCGACTACTGGTCAGCGTGCTCGGCAGGATGACGGGTCAAGCTCAGCAGCCCGAAACTCCCGTTCCCCCAACGTAGGCGGCACCGACGGTCCGCTGGGAAAGGAACAGATCGTGAAGGTTCTCGTCACCGGCGCGACTGGTTATCTGGGCGCGGTGGCCGCCACCGCACTGGCCGCCCGAGAACATGAGGTCATGGGACTGGCACGATCGCAGCGGTCCGCGAGCGCACTGCGCGAGCGTGGCATCCAGCCCGTGCTGGGAGACTTCGCTGACCCGGTCAGCCTGGCCGGTGCCGTCAACGAAACCCGGGCCGACGTCGTGGTCAGCACCGCCAGCGTCGGCGGCACCAGCGGGGACAACGCGGCCTTCGCCCGTGACCGCGAGGCCGTGCGTGCCATGCAAGAGGCCTTGGCCAATTACGGCGGCGCTCTGGTGTTCACCAGCGGATCAGCGGTGTTCGGCACCTTCAACGGCGGGGAAGCCAGCGAAACCGTCTACGACGAGGACGCCCCATTGCCGCTACCTGAATCGGTATTCGCGCCCGCCTCTGCGGGCGTGCACCCGCTGCTGGTCGCCGGGTTCGCCGAGGCGATGGCAGCCCGGATCGACACCGAGCGGGCCGTTCTGGCCGACGACGGCGTGCGCGGCATCGTGGTGCGGCCCGGCCTGGTCTACGGCAACGGCGGAAATTCCGACCTCAAGTCCCTGATCGATCGGGCCCGGGCGGCCGGGCGCGCCGGGCACTGGGGAAGCGGCGGCACCACCCAGAGTTACGTGCACGTAGAAGACCTGGCCGAGCTTTTCTGCCTGGCCGCCGAAAGCGCGCCGCACCGGGCGATCCTGCATGGCGTCACCGACGACGTCACCCAGCGCGAGTTGGCGACGGCGATCAACGAGATGGTCGGAGCCGGTGAACAAACCGAGTGCCTCTCGCTGGCGCAGATGCTGGGCATCACCGCCGACATGGTCGGCGACGTCGGCACAACGTTTGCACCTCCGCCCACGGCCGCATCGGGAATCAGCCTGTCGCTGAACAAACGCCTGTCCTCAGAAAACACGCGCAGGCTCCTCGACTGGTCGCCTAAACGCGCAGACATCTGGGACGACATCGCCTATGGCTCATACGCGCACCGTTAGCCCGATGCCGTGGCATGGCCCGGTCAGGGGTGGGGGTACTTGCGGGCGGCCGGCTCGGCGAACTCGTCGAGTTCGGGCAGGTTGACCACGATCGGATCGGGGTCCGAACGGGTGACAACCCAGACGGTCGGGCGCTCGGTGGAGGCGTTGATCTCCTGGTGCACCGTGTGGGCTGGGATGAAAACGAAGTCTCCCGGACCCGCCTCGACGACGTGCTCTAGACGGTCGCCCCACCGGTACCTGGCGGTACCTTCCAGCACATACAGGATTGTCTCCTGGTCGCCGTGGTGATGCGCACCGGTCGCTGCGCCGGGTAGCACCGTACTCAGGAAGGCGCTCAATACCTTTGCATCGGGATTGCGGCTGTCGAAGGCGACCGCCCGGAGCAGACCCGGGGTCTGTGGGGTGTCATCGGAGAGCTGGCCACGCCGAACGACGCGAACCGAAGGCTTGTCCATCGATGTCTCCTTTTTGTCCTTGGCCGACCCGCGCAGCGCCGTCCCCGGCCGCATGCCGGTACAGACAGCTAGGTGATTCGGTCCGCTCGGGTGTATACGTTCATCGAATCCTCCCGCAGGAACGCCACCAGCGTCAGCCCGGACTCCTCGGCCAGCGACACCGCCAGCGACGACGGCGCCGACACCGCGGCCAGCACCGGAATCCCGGCCATCACTGCTTTCTGCGTCAGCTCAAACGATGCCCGCCCGCTGACCAACAGCACCGAGCCGCTCAGCGGAACCCGCCCGTGTTCCAGCGCCCAGCCGATGACCTTGTCGACGGCATTGTGCCTGCCGATGTCCTCGCGCACCACCAGCATCGCGCCGTCCGGTGCGAACAACGCCGCCGCGTGTAATCCGCCGGTACTCTCGAAAACCTTTTGCGCCCCACGAAGTTCACCGGGCATCGACTTGAGCCTGGCGGCGCTCACGTCGGCTGGATCATCACCCGGCGAGAAGCGGCTGATCACCCGCACCGCGTCCAGGGACGCCTTTCCGCAGACCCCGCACGACGAGGTGGTGTAAAAGTTCCGGGTGACATTGAGATCCGGTGGTTCGACGCCAGGCGCCAGGGTCACATCGAGAACGTTGTATGTATTGACCCCATTTTCATCGCGGCCGTCGCAGTAGCGGATGGTCTGCACGTGCTCGCGATCGGTAATGACACCTTCAGTGAGCAGAAAGCCTTGGGCGAGTTCGATATCCGAGCCGGGCGTCCGCATGGTCACGGTCACCGGCGTTCCGTTGACCCGGATTTCCAGCGGCTCCTCGACAGCGAGCGTCTCCGGCCGGATGATCGCCCGATCGGCACTGAGATGCTTCGCGCGCCGACGCGCGGTGACGTTCCCCACTACGACGCCGACTCCAATCGGACCGTAATCGCTTTCGACACCGGGGTATTCGATTTGGCCGCGGTGTGATCCAGCGGAACCAGCGGATTGGTCTCCGGGTAGTAGGCTGCGGCATTGCCGACCGGAGTGCAATACTCCACCACCAGGAAGTCCTTTGCGCGCCGCTCCTGCAACCGACCACTGGCGTCGTTCCACTCCGACACCAGGTCTACCCGCTGGCCTGCCTGCAGACCCAGCGTTTCGATGTCAGACGGGTTGACGAACACCACGCGCCGGCCGCCCTTGACTCCGCGATAACGGTCATCGAGGCCGTAGATCGTGGTGTTGTACTGGTCGTGGCTGCGCAGTGTCTGCAGCACCAATCGGCCCGGCGGCACCGGCACCCACTGCAGCGGGTTGATTGCAAAGTTGGCTTTGCCTGTGCTGGTATGGAATTCGCGTGTGTCGCGGGGCGGATGCGGAAGCTGAAATCCATCCGGCGCACGCACCTTGCGGTTGTAGTCGGTGCAGCCGGGGACCACCGCGGCGATCGCGTCGCGGATGGTGTCGTAGTCGCCGGCGAACCGCTCCCACGGGACCGGATGCTGCTCACCGAGCAGCCTGCGGCCCAATTGGCAGACGATTTCCACCTCGCTGCGCAGCTGGTCACTAGGCGGATGCAGGCTACCGCGGGACAGATGCACCATCGACATCGAATCCTCCACCGAGACAACCTGTTTGCGACCGCTGCGGATATCGCGGTCGGTGCGGCCCAGCGTCGGCAGGATCAGCGCGGTATTACCGTGCACGAGATGGCTGCGATTGAGTTTGGTCGAAATCTGCACTGTCAGAGCACAACTCCGCAACCCCGCCTCGGTGACGGTGGTATCGGGGGTGGCCGACGCGAAGTTGCCTCCCATCCCGATGAATACCGCGGCGTGTCCGTCGCGCATCGCGCGGATCGCGGCCACCGTGTCGTAGCCATGCTTGCGGGGGCTGGTAATGCCGAACTCGCGGTCCTGAGCAGCCAGGAACTCCTCCGGCATCTGCTCCCAAATACCCATGGTGCGGTCACCCTGCACGTTGGAATGTCCGCGCACCGGGCACACTCCCGCGCCCGGCTTGCCGATCATGCCGCGCAGTAATAACAGATTGGTGGCCTCGCCGATGGTGGCCACGGCGTGCGTGTGCTGAGTCAGGCCCATGGCCCAACACACGACCGTGCGCTGCGAAGCCATCAACATCGCGGCCACGCGTTCGAGTTGTTGGCGTTCGATGCCGCTGGCGGCCGACACGGTATCGACGTCGACCTCAAGGGTGCGGCGCCGGTACTCGTCGAACCCAGCGCAATGCGCGTCGACGAAGGCCCGGTCGATCACGCTGCCCGGGGCGCGGCCATCGGCCTCCAGCAACAAACGGCCCAGCCCGGCGAACAATGCCATGTCGCCGCCGAGGCGGATCTGCACGAATTCGTCGGCGATCGCGACGCCGTCCCCGACAACCCCGTTCACCTTTTGCGGATCCTTGAACCGGATCAATCCCGCCTCGGGCAGTGGATTCACCGCAATGATCTTGGCGCCGTTAACCTTTGCCTTCTCCAGCACCGAGAGCATCCGCGGGTGATTGGTGCCCGGGTTTTGTCCGGCGATGACGATCAGGTCAGCGTGCTCGACGTCGTCGACGGTGACCGATCCCTTTCCGATGCCGATGGACTCGGTCAGCGCCGAGCCCGAAGACTCGTGGCACATGTTGGAGCAATCGGGGAGGTTGTTCGTCCCGAAGCTGCGGACTAGCAGCTGGTAGCAGAACGCGGCCTCGTTGCTGGTGCGACCCGACGTGTAGAACACCGCCTGGTCGGGGTTATCCAGCGCATTGAGCTGCTCGGCGATCAACTGGTAGGCGCCATCCCAGCTGATCGGTCGGTAGTGCTGCTCGCCGGGCCGCAGCACCATGGGGTGGGCGAGGCGGCCTTGTTGGGAGAGCCAGTACTCGGGCATTGCCGACAGCTCGGCTACGGAGTGCTTGGCGAAAAACTCCGGTGTGACGGTGCGTTTGGTGGCCTCCTCGGCGACGGCCTTGGCGCCGTTCTCGCAGAATTCCGCCAGCTTGCGTCCGCCGTGCTCCTCCGGCCATGCGCAGCCCGGGCAGTCGAAGCCGTGCCGCTGATTGAGCCGCGACAGCGCCGCCGCGGTGCGCAACGCGCCCATCTGCGCGAGCCCCCGCTGCATCGAGACCATCACCGCCCGCACCCCCGCCGCCTCATGCTTACGGGGGGCAACGGTCACCGCGTGTTCGTCATAGTCGGCGGGGATGTCCCCGGATGCGAGTGAACGGCGAAACCTCACCACGCCAAACTACATTGGCCCACGTCCGACCGCCCGAAACACCGTTCGGCAGCAGCGCTTGAATTAGGCTACGACGTGGGGTCGTGGGCTTCGGGCGGCCGCCGGGCCATTCCACCGACATGGCCGGAAGTGAGGCACAACATGGCAGACGAACTGAATGTCGATGCGCCCGAGCCACTGCCCGGCGGAGAGAAGGCCGACCCGGGCACGGTCTTCGCGGCGCTCGCCGAGATCATCTACCAGGGCTCGGATGCCGGCGAGATGTACGCGGCGATCTGCATCGCCGCGACCCTGGTCGTCCGCGGCTGCGATCACGCCAGCCTGTTGGTGCGCGACAACGATCATTACGTCACGGTCGGTGCGAGCGACCACCTCGCGCAATCAATCGATGAACTGGAACGGCGCACCGGTGACGGCCCGTGCATCGATGCGATCGAGGAGGAAACTCCCCAGATCGATCCGGACCTGACCACGCCATCCACCTGGCCCAAGCTGGCGGCCGTGCTGGTCGCCGAAACACCGGTGCGCGGAGCCATGGGATTTCGACTGCTGGTCAACAAACGCAAGGGTGCCGCCCTCAACCTGTTCAGCGACACCCCGAACATGTTCGACGCCGAAGCCGCCGGACGAGCCGCCGTGCTGGCCGCATTCGCTAGCGTGGCCATCAACGCAGTCGCAAAAGGCGAAGACGCCGCCAGCCTGCGCAGAGGCCTACTCAGCAACCGCGAGATCGGCAAGGCGGTCGGCATGCTGATGTTGCTGCACGACATGACCGAGGAAGACGCGTTCGACCTGCTGCGCCGCCACTCCCAGGGCCTGAACATCAAGCTGGCCGACGTGGCACGGGCCGTGATCGAAACCCGCGGCCAGCTGCCATCGATCAGCGCGCGCGAGGATCCGCTGACTACCTGAGCTATTCCGGTAGCCGCAGCTCCGGCTTCTCGACTTCCTCGATGTTGACGTCCTTGAAGGTGACCACCCGCACCTGTTTGACGAACCGCGCCGGCCGGTACATGTCCCATACCCAGGCATCGGACAGGCGCAGCTCGAAGTACACCTCGCCGTCGGCGTTGCGCGGCACCATTTCCACGCTGTTGGCCAGATAGAAGCGCCGCTCGGTTTCCACCACGTAGCTGAACTGCCCGACGATGTCCTTGTATTCGCGGTACAGCGAGAGCTCCATCTCGGTTTCGTACTTTTCGAGATCTTCCGCACTCATCTGCTCAGACGTCCTTTTCCTGCCACTGTCCCCGCCTTCCCGGCCCCCGGGGCGAAAAGTCTCGCCCCATCTTTCCTCACCGGAATTCGCCCCGCTCGCCCGGAGGGTCGGGTTTGCACTCGGCCACCACCCGCGCGCTCGCGCCCCGGCCAGATTCCGAAGCCACCCGCCGGACGTTGATGAACGAATACCGGTGCTCAGCGCAGGGCCCCAGCCGGGTCAGCGCCATACTGTGCGCCGGCGTGCTGTAACCCTTGTGTTCGGCGAAACCGTAACCGGGGTGGTCGGCCTCCATGGCCACCATCAGCCGGTCCCGGCTTACCTTCGCCAGCACGCTGGCCGCCGCGATGCAGGCAGCGGCCGCGTCTCCCCCGATCACCGGCAGCGACGGCATCGGCAGGCCCGGCACCCGAAAGCCGTCGCTGAGCACATACCCGGGACGCAGCGACAAACCGGCCACCGCGCGCCGCATGCCTTCGATATTGGCCACATGCACACCGCGCCGGTCGACCTCGACCGACGGAATGAACACCACGTGATAGGCCAGCGCGTAGCGACAGATCAGCGGGAACAGCTTTTCCCGAACCTTCTCGTTGAGCTTCTTCGAATCATCCAGTGCAGCAAGGCTTTCCAGCCGGTTCGGGCTGAGCACGCAGGCCGCCACCACCAGTGGGCCAGCGCACGCGCCGCGGCCCACCTCGTCGACTCCGGCCACCGGTCCCAGGCCGCCGCGGTGCAGCGCTGACTCCAGGGTGCGCAACCCCGACGACTTGCGGATCACCGCGCGCGGCGGCCACGTCGTGGCCACGGCTACTGACCCTGCTGGGGGTTCACCGAACCCACACCACCCCATCGCGACGGCGGCCACACGATGAACCTGGCCTTGCCGATGACATTGGACACCGGCACCGTTCCCGACATGGGATCACCGGTGCACAGAATGCCCTTGAGTGCGTCGGTGGGGATGCTTGTGCAATGGGCGCGCGAGTCCGCCGAGTGGGTCCGGTTGTCGCCCATCACCCACAGCCTGTCCTGCGGGACGGTGACGGGCCCGAACTCACTGCCCAGACACGGGTAAACGGCCGGATCCGCCATCATGGTGGCGGGGTCCAGAAACGGCTCCTTGAGCGGTTTGCCGTTGACGGTCAAGCCGGTGTCGGCCCGGCACTGCACCGTTTGTCCGCCGACCGCAATGACCCGCTTGACGAGGTCGTTTTCGTCTGGCGGCACGAAACCGATGAAAGACAGCGCGTTCTGCACCCAGCGCAGCACGGTGTTGGGAGAACGGATCGACTTATAGCCCAGGTTCCACGGCGGCGGTCCCTTGAACACGATGACGTCCCCGGGATGCGGTGTGCCGAAGCGATAGGTGAGCTTGTCCACCATGATCCGGTCGCCGACGCAGCCGGCGCAGCCGTGCAGCGTGGGCTCCATGGATTCCGACGGAATCAGGTACGGACGCGCCACGAACGTCAACATGACGTAGTAGAGCACCACGGCGATGACCGCCAGGATCGCCAGTTCCCGCAGCGCGGACTTTTTCTTGGGCTCCGGTTCGCCGTCGGCCGTGTCGTCGTCCGGGTCCGCCAGCTGCGCTGCCTCGTCAGATCCAGTGTCGCCCGGGGGGCGGGTAGAGAGCTTCGGCTCTGACTTACCAGGTTCCGACTGGGGCTCAGATGAGTCCGTGGTATCGGTCACGAGATCAGCGTAGCCAGCAGAGTTTGTCGGCTGGTAAACCGCCGCAACGACCCGGCGGGGCCGTCAGCGCGCACCAACTCAGCGCTTCTCCTTGATCTTGGCCTTCTTGCCACGGAGTTCACGCAGGTAGTAGAGCTTGGCGCGGCGGACATCGCCACGGGTCACCACCTCGATATGGTCGATGTTCGGCGAATGCACCGGGAAGGTCCGCTCGACGCCGACGCCATAGCTCTCCTTGCGCACGGTGAACGTCTCACGAACGCCACCGCCCTGCCGACGGATCACCACGCCTTTGAACACCTGGACGCGCTCCTTGGCGCCCTCGATGACCTTGACGTGCACGTTGATGGTGTCGCCCGGGCTGAAGGCCGGGATGTCGTCGCGCAGCGACGCCTGGTCGACGAAGTCCAGCCTGTTCATCTGAGAAGACACTTCCTTGCAGATCGCGGCTTGCGGCAGCTACCCACGCGTAAGCGTGGGCGGTCACCGAGCCGATGGTTCGGGCATTTTGGGCGCATCTCGCAGCACGCAGGGGCACCAGCCCGCCGACAACCGCTCGAGATAACTGGTCAAGTGTGCCAGATACAGCGCGCGCTGTGAAAATCACATGAAATCAGGCGGTTCGTGGCAGGCCGAAGGTGCTGGTAAATGGTTACATATGACTGGGGTCAGAACGCGCTAGCCAACCCGAACCTCCAGCGTGAAGCCCCGAACAGCTGGCGCTATGGCCGCCACATGCAGGTTTTGCATCTAAGGAGTACGAAACTGAGGAAGCGCGCACGTCCGCTCACCATCCTCACCGCGATCGCCGCGGTGACGATGGTGATTGCCGGCTGCGACGAGGCCTTGCTAGAGGCAAAGGTCCAGGCCAAGCAGGCCAGCAAGGCCTCGGCGACCGGACCGCTTCGCTTTCCGTTAGGCCCGCAACCGCAGCTCATCCAGCTGCTGCTGGACACTGTTTCAACGGCCGGCGTGGCCGCCGCGGCGACGCCACCGCAGGGCGCCGGGTTCAGCGGAGTACAGGCACGAATCCAGCAGGCAACTGCTGAAGCCGCAGGCAGCGGCGCTGCCCTTTCGGTAGCCATCCTCGACCGCAAGACCCATGAGCTGGTCTCCAACGGCAACAGCCAGATCGTCGGCACCGCCTCGGTGGCCAAGCTCTTTATCGCCGACGACCTGCTGCTGGCCGAATCTCAGGGCCGAAGCACCCTGTCACCGGACGACCGCCAGGCCCTCGACGTCATGTTGTCCTCATCCGACGACGGCGCCGCCGAGAGGTTCTGGGGTCAGGGCGGCGGAGACAACATCATCACGCAGGTAGCGAACCGGTACGGGCTGTCGTCGACCACCCCGCCCAGCGACGGGCGCTGGTGGAACACGATGAGCACGCTGACCGACCTCATCCACTACTACGACATGCTGCTCGACGGGGCGGGCGGGCTGCCGCCGGACCGGGCCAAGATCATCGTCAACGACTTGGCCAACTCCACGCCGAACGGACTCGACGGTTACCCGCAGCGGTTCGGCATCCCCGACGGGCTCTACGCCGAACCGGTGGCGGTCAAGCAGGGCTGGATGTGCTGTATCGGCGCCGACTGGATGCATCTGTCGACCGGCGTGATCGGCTCCGATCGGCGCTACATCATGGTCGTCCAGTCGCTGCAGGCCTCCGATGACGCCACCGCACGGGACACCATGACCCGCGCCGTCAAGACGATATTTCCCGACGGCCGGATCTGATCCGCCTACCCGCTAGGACTCCAGGTCGGGGCGACGTTCGCGGGTGCGCTGCAACGAGACCTCGCGACGCCAGGCGGCGATTCGCGCATGATCCCCGGACAACAGCACGTCGGGCACATCGAGGCCGCGCCAGCTCGACGGCCGGGTATAGCTCGGCCCTTCCAGCAGACCGCCCAGCGTCGGAGAATGCGAATCGTCGCGATGCGACGCGGGATTACCCAGAACGCCGGCCAGCAGCCGCAATACGGCTTCGATCATGACTAAGGCCGCCGATTCGCCGCCCGGCAGCACGTAGTCGCCGATCGAGACTTCTTCGACTCGCATCCGCCCTGCGGCGTCGTCGATGACGCGCTGGTCGATGCCCTCGTAGCGGCCGCAGGCGAACACCAAGTGCGCCTCGGCGCTCCAGCGCGCGGCGGTGGCCTGGTCGAACAGCACGCCCGCCGGCGTCGGGACGACCAATAGGGTTTCCCCAGTACAGATTTCGTCCAAAGCTTCGCCCCACACCGGCGCCTTCATCACCATCCCCGGGCCGCCGCCGTATGGCGCGTCGTCGACGGCGTGATGCACGTCATGGGTCCACTGCCGCAGATCGTGCACCTGCAAATCGACCAGACCCGACTCGATCGCCTTGCCCGGCAACGCTTGTCGAAGCGGGTCGAGGTAGGCCGGGAAAATCGTGACGATGTCGATGCGCACGTGCTATTCCAAATCCAGCAGACCCTCGGGCGGATCGATCTCGACCGTGCCCTCCGCCAGTGACACCGACGTGACAATGACACTGACGAACGGCACCAACAGCTCGTCGCTGCCGTCAGAACGCTTGACCGCCAACAGTTCTCCGCCAGCAGTATGCAGCACTTCGGCGATCACGCCGATATCCTGTCCGGCCGCGGTCCGGACCCGCAGGCCCTCCAGCTGGTGGTCGTAGTAGGTGTCCGCCTCATCGATCGGTGGCAGATCGTCGGAGTCCACCACGAACACACAGCCCCGCAACGCATCGGCGGCGTTGCGGTCATCGACCCCGTCCAATCGGACCAGCAGCCGAGCACCGTGTTCACGCGCGTGGGCGACGACGTAGCTGTGCTCTGAGCCGCCGCCACGAGATTTCTTGGCGCGCAAGGTATTACCCGGCGCGAAGCGGCCAGCGGGATCGTCGGTGCGGACGTCCACGACCACCTCGCCACCGATGCCGTGCGCTTTCACCACGCGCCCGACAACTAACTCCAAGGCAGTGCCCGGCCTACTGGTCGGTGTCCACCACGTCGACGCGGATACCGCGGCCGCCGATGCCGGCGACCAGCGTGCGCAGCGCGGTCGCGGTACGTCCCCCGCGACCGATCACCTTGCCCAGATCGTCGGGGTGGACATGAACTTCGACAGTCCGCCCGCGCCGATTGGTCACCAGGTCCACCCGGACATCGTCCGGGTTGTCCACGATCCCACGCACGAGATGCTCAACTGCATCGACTACGACCGTACTCATGGCGTCCGTCAGCCTTCGGTCGTCGGTTCGGCCGGCTCGTCGGCCTGCGCCGGGGCCTCGGCCGCAGCGGTGGCTGCGGGCGCAGCCTCTTCGGCGGCGGGCTCGGCTGCTTCGGCGGCGGGCTCGGCTGCGGCGGCTTCTTCGGCTGCGGGCTCAGCTGCAGCGGATTCCTCGGCCTTGGCGGCCTTCTTGGCCGGGGCCTTCTTCTTCGGCTTGGAGGCCTCGGTGGTGGGCGCGCCGTCGGCCTCGGCCAGTGCCGCGTTGAACAGCTCCAGCTTGCTGGGCTTGGGCGCCTTGAACTTCAGGGTGCCCTCGGTACCGGGCAGGCCCTTGAACTTCTGCCAGTCACCGGTGATTTTCAGCAGCTTGAGGACGGGCTCAGTCGGCTGAGCGCCCACGGAGAGCCAATACTGGGCGCGCTCGGAGTCGATTTGGATGAGACTCGGCTCTTCCTTCGGGTGATAACGGCCGATGACCTCGATGGAACGGCCGTCGCGGCGGTTGCGCGCATCGGCGACGGAGATGCGGTACTGGGGGTTGCGGATTTTTCCAAACCGCGCGAGCTTGATCTTCACAGCCATGGTTGAGCGACTTCTCCTGTGTGTGTCACGCTGCAATTCAGCGACCCTGGCAGGATGCCGGACCCGGTTTTGCCTCGCGTGTCTGACCGGCCGTGCGAGCACCC
>Ga0208987_1000006_pt1 | contig 58679 bp, 52 predicted proteins | sample MedBloCARef_O2_FD_187845 | JGI IMG/M metagenome (GOLD analysis project Ga0208987, IMG submission 187845) | Forest soil microbial communities from El Dorado National Forest, California, USA - Mediterranean Blodgett CA Ref_O2 (SPAdes) (version 2) | ecosystem: Environmental > Terrestrial > Soil >... | reverse complement strand
TGTCAGCATCACCTTGATGCGCCCGTAGCGCTCGGACAGCATGCTCGCCGGGATGATGCACAGCGCCACCATTCCCGTGGTCAGCGACACCGTGAGCGCCGAGACGGTAGGGGAGATCCGGTAGTACGCCGACAGCGCCGGGAGCAGGGCTTGCGTGCAGTACATGCCGGCCAGACTGGCCACGCCGGCGCAGCACACCGCCGCAGTCAGCCGCCGGAAACCGCTGCTGCCCGCCCGGTGAGCGATGGGGGCGGCGGCGAGCGAAACCATGTCTACGATCCTCGGCGGCGCCACAAAGAAACGGAAATGAATTATTAGCCGGATTATGATGCTGTAACGACATAAGTAGAGGTGACGGCATGCGCGACGGCGACTACGAGTGGTTCATCACACTCGCAGAGCTCCAACACGTCACCGCCGCGGCCGAGCAACTTCGCATCGCGCAGCCCACGCTCACCAGAATGCTGGCGCGACTCGAGCAGCGACTGGGAGTTGAGCTGTTCGATCGTCGCGGCAGGCGACTCTCGCTCAACGCCTACGGCCGTATTTTCTACCAGCACGCCCGCCGCGCCCAGCTGGAGCTTGATTCGGCCCGGCGCGCGATCGACGACCTGACCAATCCCGCCGTGAGCGAGATCCGGCTGGGTTTTCTGCGCTCGTTCGGAGCCACGGTGGTGCCGCGGTTGATCGCGGAATTCACCAAAGCCTCACCGCGAGTGACATTCGCCCTCGAAGAAGGCGCTGCCGAGTCGATCGCCGATTCGGTGGAGTCCGGCTCCCTCGATATCGGGGTGGTTTCGCCGCGCCCGGCACGGCCAACCTTGGCCTGGCGCAGCCTGTTTCGTCAGCGGCTCGGTGTCGCCGTTCCGCACGCCCACCCGCTCTCCGGCGTCGCCGAGGTGTCCATGTCCCATCTGGCCAATGAACCGTTCGTCAGCATGCACCCCGGATACGGCATGCGTAGATTGCTCGACGAGCTTTGTGCGGCAGCGCAATTCCAGCCGCGCATCGTGCTGGAATCGTCCGACCTGAACACGTCCGCCGGCTTGGTCGCCGCGGGACTGGGCATCAGCCTGATGCCCTTTGACGGCAGCGAGTCCCCGCAGGGCGTGGTGATGGTGCGACTGTCGGACGCTGACGCTTATCGCGACGTCGGGATGATCTGGAATTCCGGTCGCCCGCTATCGCGCGTGGCACGCGACTTCGTCGGTGCCGCCGCCAGCATCATCGGCCGCGACTAAGGATCACGGGGGCTGGGGTGGCCAGTAACCTCGCTGAAGACGACGAAGTTCGATGGAAGGCGCGGCGATTGTCTGCTCTAGATGGCCACCGATACGTGATCATTGGTGCTGGTGCGATTGGCGGCACAGTGGGCGCGATGCTGGTTCGAGCCGGTGTGTCCACCGTGCTGGTTGCCCGCGGTCGGCACGCTGAGGTCCTGGCATCCTCGGGTATCACGCTGCGAACACCCGATGGCACCTTCGCTACGGCGGTCACCGCGGCGGCCCGGCCCGATGATGTCCGGCTGACCGATCGCGATGTGTTGGTGTTTACCACCAAGACTCAGCAACTCGATGCGGCACTGCAGGAGTGGGTGGATCAGCCGGTGCATGGCCCGAAGGGCGTCATCGGGGCTGCCGGCGAATGGCTTCCGGCGATGACCGCGCTCAATGGTGTTGCGGCCGAGGAGAAGGCGCTGCGCTATTTCGCTCGGGTGTTCGGTATCTGTGTGTGGTTGCCCGCCGTACACCTCGAACCCGGTGAGGTGATCGTGCGGTCGTGGCCGGTGGCCGGCCAGTTTCATATCTCCCGCTGGCCCGCATCGATCAGCACGCGCGACGATGCCGTGCTGCTTACCGCCCTCGCTGAGAGATGGAGTGCTGCGGGCATTTTGGTGCGAATCACCGACGACGTCGCCCCCTGGAAGTACAACAAGCTATTGAGCAACCTCGGCAATGCCGCGGGCGCGCTGTCCGCCGATGACACGGGCGAGGTGCTGGCCGCGGTGCGCCGTGAGGGCGAGAATGTGTTGCGGCATGCGGGGATTGACTTCGTCTCCTTCGAGACATCGAAGGCGGCGCGGGCCGATGGACCGACGATACGCCCGATACCGGGATGGGATTCGGCAGCGAGCAATTCCACTTGGCAGTCGCTGAGCCGCAACACCGGCAACGTGGAAACGGACTTTCTCAACGGCGAGATCGTCCGGCTGGCGCACCGACACGGAATCACGGCTCCCCTCAACGCCGCGTTGGCAGGTGCGGCACGCCTGGCCGTCCGCGATGGCGTTGGCCCAGGCCATTATTCGGCCGAGCAGCTGGCAGAACTCGTGGGGTTTACCGCGGTGCAGGACTGAGTAGCTGCAAGACCCGGCCGCTCCACTTGGCGAGGGCCCGGGCCCAGGCCGACCGGTCGATCGAATTTCCCGCCCAGGCGATGTAGCCGTCCGGTCGCACCAATACTGCCGGACCGACGTCGGTGCGCTCGGCCTGCAGCAGGCCGGCCGCGTCGATCGCAGCCGCGCCCCGCTCGCGAACAAAGACGAATCCGGGCAGGCGTTGCAGTTCGGTGATTCGGCCGTGTGTCAACGGGATTTGCGTTGCCCGGGTGCCGACCAACGAGCTCTCACCCCTGCGACGGCCATACCGCAGCGTCGTTCCCGCGAAGCTCCCGGCAATCGCATCGCGCACCCGGGGAACGCGAAGTAGCCGGGGCGCGAAAATATTTCGCATCCGTCGTGCGACGCGTGGATGAAGCGTAATGCCGCGGGCCATCATGCCGGACTGCAGCAGCACACGTTTGCCGATCGGATGGCGCTCGTCGTGGTAGCTGTCGAGCACGGCGTCGTCCGCACCGGCGAGTACGGCGTCAATCTTCCAGGCGAGGTTCGCCGCGTCTTGAATGCCGGTGTTCATACCTTGCCCGCCCATGGGGGAGTGGACGTGCGCGGCGTCGCCGGCCAAGAACACACGACCGTGCCGGTAGCACGCGACTTGTCTTTCATCGCAATGGAACCGGGATTTCCAGCTCACCTCGAGCAGGCCGGGGTCGGCGTCCATGGCCCGCGCAAAGGCATCAGCGATCTCGTCCTGATCGACGGGCTCGGTGTCGGGCAGCTGATTGCTGCGGTTCCAGACCATCGTCCGATACCACGAGCCGTCGGCGTCGTGCCGGTCGTAGGGGACCAGGAACGCGAACTCGTCACGAGTGCTGTGCAGCGTCAGGCCGCCGCCCGAAGGCCCGTGCGCGAGTTTGACATCGGCGAGCACGATCGAGGTCAGGATGGTCCGGCCGGGAAAATCCGCGCCCACCAGAGCGCGGACTGTGCTGTGGGCGCCGTCGGCGCCGATCACATACCTTGCTCGCCAATGGAACTGGTGTGCGTCGTCGCCGTGTGATCGTCCGGTCACGGTCACACCATCGGCGTCCTGATCGAGCCCGATTACCTCGATGCCGCGCCGGACCTCAGCCCCCTGCGCGACGGCGTAGTCGGCCAGCGCCTGATCGACATTGGTCTGCGGGGTGACCATGACGAATTGATAGGGCGAGTCGAGATTCGTGAGATCGATCTGAGCGCCGCCGAAGATCGTGACTCCGGGCGCCTGGTGCGAATTCGCCAGCAGCTGGTCGGCGAGCCCGCGAGCGTCGAGAACCTCGAGCGTGCGGGCCATGGTGGCGAAGGCCCGACTGGACGGGTTAATCGTCGGCCAGCGTTCCAGAACGGTGACCGACCGGCCGCTACGCGCGAGGTCGCCGGCGGCGGTCATTCCCGTCGGGCCGCCACCGACAACGAGGACGTCGACTTCGTGGATGCTCATCGGGTCACCGCTTCCGGGTGTGGGTACCAGCGACGGATGTCGTCGGGAGTCGGTACGGCTGCGCGATTGAAGACGAAGCGACAGCCGGGTTGGGTGGTGTGTGCGGCGTTGACGATCGACTCGAACAGCAGGGTGTTGCTGGCAACCAGTCGCACGCCGGCGCCGATGAGCACCGCGTCGTAGTGTTCGGCCGCCAGCCACTGGCGGGCTTTGTCAGCGCCTGCCTCGCCGAAGTCGATGAGGCAGTTGTCGACCCGATAGCCCGCGGCGCGTAGCGCGGCGACGTTCTCGTCATTGGCGGCCCGCAGTTTCTCTCTGGACAGACCGGGAAACTGGGCGAAATCAGTTGAGCTGCAATCGATCACATCGGGGTCTAGTCCGATCTGGATGGCTGTGACGGTCATACCCATAACCTCCCCATGGGTGAGTTCAACAACTGTTGAAGTCAACGGTAGGCCGCCGGCCCCGCGGTGTCAACAGTTGTTGAATACACCGAATGGCTGCGACCGGTGCTCGCGCATGACGTGGCTGATCCGGCACCATGGGGTGATGCATCCCTTTCGTAAGGCGGTCGAAGAGCGCGACGAGGCGGCCATCCAAGCCCTGTTGGCCGACAACGTCGTGTTCACCAGCCCGGTGGCGTTCAAGCCGTACGTCGGCAAGCCGATCACGGCGGCGATTCTGGGCGGCGTGCTGCGGATCTTCGAGGACTTTCATTACGTGCGTGAGATCGTCGGCGGCGACGGTCGCGACCACGCATTGATGTTCGAGACCGGAATCTCCGGGGCGCCGGGCGTCAAGATCACCGGTTGCGATTTCCTGCGCTTCGACGACGAGGGTCTGATCGACGACTTCATGGTCATGGTGCGGCCGCTGTCGGGGGCGACGGCGTTATCCGAAGCAATGGGCGCACAATTCGGTCGGATTCAGCAAGAGGCCGTTGAACTGGTTGACAAGTTCGCCACCGCGTGACGTCCGATTAGTCGAGGACGGCTGTGAGGATTCCGACGCGTCCGGCGTCGGCTTCACCTCGCAACACGGTGGTGGCCAGGTCGAACTTCACGCCGGCAATCGTTTCGTTGACAGACGGGGTTACCGGTCCACCAGGTGATGCGGCTTGTCAGGCTGCCGATTGCGAAGCGGGCACAAATACGGTCGCTGCCGTGTTGCGATACGCAATACACGAAGGGAGATGCGGGTGAAGATTCGCTTCGGGGTAGGGCTGGGTTTAGACAGCGCTCCCGATCAGCTCGCCGGCATTGTCGATCACCTGGAGAGCAGCGGGGTGGATTCGCTGTGGTTCTCCGAGCTGGTTTACGCCCCCGCGGTGGATCCCACGGTCGGTATGGCCTACGCGCTCGCCCGGACGAGCCGGTTGAAGGTCGGCACCTCGGTGGCGGTGCTGCCGGGGCGCCATCCGGTGCTGGTGGCCAAACAATTGGCATCCCTAGCAGCCATCGCGCCCAAACGCGTTCTCCCGGTCTTCGGGTTGCGCTCCGCGATTCCGGCCGAGCGGGAAATCTTCGTGGTGCCAGACGGCGAACGGGCAGCGGTGTTCGACGAGTCGCTGCGGGTACTGCGCCTGGTGCTAGCCGAGGATTCGGCCAGCTATCGTGGCCGCTATTTCACGGTCAGCGGGGCCGTGGTGACACCGAAACCGTCTCCCCCGCTTGATATTTGGCTAGGTGGCTCGGCACCGGCGGCGTATCGGCGCATCGGTGCGCTGGCCGACGGCTGGCTGGGCAGCTTCCTCACCCCGGACGAGGCACGGGCCGGCCGCGAGGCGATCCAGCGGGCCGCGGAGCAGGCAGGCCGGCAGATCGAACCGGATCACTTCGGTATTTCGTTGGCCGTCACCGACGGCGAGTTGTCGCCCGAGTTGGTCGCGGCGGCCCGCAGTCGTCGCCCGGACGTCGATCCCGGTGAGTTGATCGCCGCAGGCTGGGATCAGCTGCACCGTCAACTCGACGGCTACCTGGATGCCGGATTGACGAAATTCGTCATACGGCCCGCGGGTCGCGGGTCGCTGGACGGCTTTATCGATCGGTTCGTCACCGAGCTGGTCGGCAGGCAGAACTAGGCCAGCGTCGCCGTCAAGTAGCCGGAGGCGCCGGCGAACGAGGTCAGCTCGTCGTTGGGCATCTGGAATCCGTTAGCGGCGAAAGCCTGCTCGCTGGTGCGAATGTCGACCCGCCAGCCGTGTTCGGTGAGGTATTCGGCGGCGCTATTGCGTTCACCGGTGAAGAACAACGAGGCCAGGTCGATTTTGGAGCCGACCCGCTCGGACCGCTCCGTCAGCTTCTGCGCCCAGTCCGCCGGGATATTGCGCATATCCATGTGCTCGGTTGCGATCCGACTTCCGGGTGCGGACAGGGCGGCGATGTTGTCGAACAAGCGGTCCTGCGCGTCCGGTGGCAAGTAGACCAGCAGGCCTTCAGCGCTCCACGCGGTGGGCGCTGTGGTGTCGAGTCCGGCTGCCAGCAATGCCGAGGGCCAGTCGTCGCGCAAGTCGATCGACACGGTGCGCCGCTGCGCGGTGGGCTCGGCGCCGAGGCTGGCCAGCGTCCGCGTCTTGAACTCGATGACCTCAGGTTGATCGATCTCGTAGACCACCGTTCCGGCCGGCCACGCCAGCCGGTAGGCCCTGGTGTCCAGTCCCGACGCCACGATCACGGCCTGGCGGATGCCGGCAGCGGTCGCTTGCAGAAAGAAGTCGTCGAAGAAACGGGTGCGCACGGTGATCTGCTCGCGCACGGGCTGGCGGCTCAGTACCGGATCGGAGTTGTTCCCGCGCTCGCCGTCGATCAGCTTGATGAAGGTTTCCGAGCCCACGGCGCGGACCAACGGGTCGGCCCAGGGGTCATCAAGCAGCGGATCCGGCCCCTGGGACGCCATCGCGCGCTGCGTGGCGACCGCCGTTGCGGTCGCGCCGACGCTAGATGCCAGATCCCAGGTGTCGTTCTCGGTACGGGCCATCGACCGCACCCCTTTCTGCGCAGCTCTACATTACTTAGGTAATATAAGTGATATCACGTACTGTACGCCCGGTATCCGAGCAGGCACCGGCAAAGGACGAATAGTGTTGGCGCAGAGCGTGATTACTGAGGACCGAGGCTCATTGGCCTTTCAGGCTGCCGATGCGCAGCGAGAAGTCCTCGGGTTTGGATTGCGGGGGACCCTCAAATTCGTCGACGTAACCTTGCGGGTCGCGGTCGATGATCGCCAAGCCCTTGGTGGTGGGGTGTGCGGTCATGAATTCGTCGTATTGCCGACCGAGCGCTTCACGCAGGCCGATCGGGGCATTGCGGCGAAAGTCCGAAAGCCCTTCTCGTTCTTCTTCGCCCATGTGATCGTCGTTAGCCACCCGGGTACGGCCGACCGCCGCCCACCACTGGTCGGTGCCGACGTCGACCGCGTTGGCGTCGCGAACTCCGTCGCGAATGTCGTTGTGATCACCGATGGCGTCGAGCGTCTCGCCTTCGGGATCGTCGGTACCACGCTGCAGCAGCTGTGGGTAGAAGATCTTCTCCTCGATGTAGGCGTGTACGTCGAGCTTGTCGGCGAGTGGACGCCACACCCGCTCGAGGGCACCGCGATTGAGCGGAGTCTGTGCTTGCAGATTGTCCAGCTTGGCGAATTGTTCGCGGAACCAATCGTGGTCGGCGAGGATCAACATGGTGATGTCAGTCATTCCGACTCCCAGCCTCCCCTGACTGCCCGGCCTTTGGGTCATCGTGTCCGACGAGGTCGATGCCGTCAACTTGCTACACCGGCCCGGCAACGTCTTATGGTCGAGCGGTGATGATCGCCTATGACCAGACGTTGCGGGAACGAATCGGGATAAATTTGGCGGGCCACGACCGCCGCGTCGTGACCGATCCGACGAAGCGGCACGCCGCGGTGGCGGTGGTGGTGGTCGACTCCGAGGTCGGTGAGGATCGGGTGGATCCGGCGCCGGTCGATGACTGGATCGCCGGGCGACCGATGGAGGCCGGCCTGGACGGCCGGATGGTCGACGTGTCCGGAGGCGCTGCTTTCCTCCTGTGCCGCAGGGCATCTCGTCTGACGTCACATGCTGCGCAATGGGCGCTGCCCGGCGGTCGCCTCGACCCAGGTGAAACTCCGATCGACGCCGCACTGCGGGAACTGGACGAAGAGGTGGGCATCAGGCTGCCCGGCTCGGCCGTACTGGGAATGCTCGACGACTACCCGACCCGGTCGGGGTACGTCATCACGCCGGTGGTGATCTGGGGTGGCGGAAAGCTCGATCCCCGCCCCGCACCCGACGAGGTGGTGGCCGTCTACCGGGTGGGGCTGCACCAACTACAACGCGACGATTCGCCGCGCTTCATCACCATTCCGGAAAGCCCGCACCCGGTGGTGCAAATTCCGTTGGGCAACGACCTCATTCACGCGCCGACGGGAGCGGTTCTCTTACAACTGCGGTGGCTATGCCTGGAGGGCCGACACGACCCGGTCGACGAGCTCGAACAACCGGTGTTCGCCTGGAAGTAGGCTGAAAAGGAGTGGGCCTTTTGGCGACCTTTCAGGGCAAACGCCAGCGGCGTCAACTCGGTAAATGCTTTTCTTTAAGCACCAACGGTATCGACAGCCCCCCGGGACTGGCCACAGTTCGAGAGGGATGTCAGTGGTCTTCCGCGCAGACCAGGAGATCGGTCGCGATCTTGCCGCTGTCGACTGGGCGTCTACCCCGCTGGGACCCGTGGAGGAATGGCCGCAAAGCCTTGTCACGGCGGTGAACATCCTGCTGTCGTCGCAGTTTGCCATGTGGATGGCGTGGGGACCGGAGCTGACGTTTTTCTGCAATGCCGCCTACCGCCGCGACACCTTGGGCAGCAAGTACCCGTGGGCGCTCGGCCGGCCGGCCAGCGAGGTGTGGGCGGAGATCTGGGTCGACATCAGTCCACGGATCGAGCGTGTCCTATCGGCCGGGGAGGCGACCTGGGACGAGGCCTTGATGCTCCTGCTGGAGCGATCCGGCTACTCGGAGGAGACGTACCACACGTTTTCCTACAGCCCGCTGCGCGACGAGGACGCGAACGTGGTCGGCATGCTTTGCGTGGTCAGCGAGGACACTGAGCGGATAATCGGTCAGCGTCGGATGGCGACATTGCGCGACCTGGGCTCTGACCCGAGCGTGGTGCGCACCGAGCGACAGATGTTGGACTTCGCCGCCGACCAGCTCGCTGGTAACCCGTACGACCTACCGTTCACCCTGACCTACCTCTTCGATGACGACGGTGAAGCCCGGTTGGCTGGGGTCAGCGGAATCACGCCCGGGCATCGGGCCGCCCCGGAAACGATGCCCGGCAGCGGCCCCGCGATATGGCCGGTTGAGAAAGCCGCCCAAGGCAAATCCGACGTGATCGAGCTCGACGGTGGCGGACCGGATCTGCCGACCGGTGCTTGGCGCGAACCCCCCGAGCAGGCAATGGTGGTGCCACTTTTGCAGCAGGGCGGTGCGCCACTCGGGTTCCTGGTCGCCGCGCTGAACCGGCATCGCCGATTCGACGATGCCTACCGGGGCTTCGTGGAGCTGGTGGCCGGTCACATTGCGGCTGCGGTTGGCAGCGCACGCAGCTATCAGGCCCAGCAGCAGCGCGCCGAGGTGCTGGCCGACCTCGACCGGGCCAAGACGGCCTTCTTCTCCAACGTCAGCCACGAGTTCCGCACCCCGCTCACCCTGATCCTCGGACCGGTCGACGAACTGTTGGGCCGGGCGACCGGAGTCGACGAGCAGGCACGCCAGGAGCTGGAGCTCATCCAGCGCAACGGCTTGCGGCTAGCCAAGTTGGTCAACACGCTGCTGGATTTCTCGCGCATCCAGGCCGGGCGCATGCAGGCCCACTTCGAGCAGGCCGACCTGCCGTCTGTCACCGCCGAACTGGCGAGCGTCTTCCGATCGGCGATCGACCGGGCGGGTCTGACGTTGACCGTGGACTGCCCGCCACTCGATCAGCCGGTGCACCTGGACCGTCAGATGTGGGAGAAGGTGGTGCTCAACCTGCTTTCCAATGCGTTGAAGTACACCTTCGAAGGCGTCATCACGGTCCGGGTCGGTCGCGAGGGCGCCGATGCCGTCGTCGCGGTCACCGACACCGGGATCGGAATACCGGTCGCGGAGATGCCCAGGCTCTTCGAACGTTTCCATCGCATCGAAAACGCACGGGCACGGTCCACCGAGGGCAGCGGAATCGGCTTGGCGTTGGTCAAAGAACTGGTCGGCTTGCATGGTGGCACCATCACCGCGGACAGCCAGGAGGGTGTGGGCACCACGTTCACCGTCCGATTGCCCTTCGGTGCGGCCCATCTGCCGACCGACGAACTCACCGAGCCGACACGCTCCCGCGCGATCCCCGGCGTGATAGCCGAACCGTATGTGCAGGAGGCGCTACGTTGGTTGCCCGCCGCCTTGTCCGCACCGTCTGGGGCGACGACGACGGCCGTCGTCCCAGCCGAGACCGACGACGGGCGCCCACGCGTGTTGATCGCTGACGACAACGCCGACATGCGCGAATACCTGACCAACCTGCTGCGGAGTTCCGGTTACGACGTCAGTGATGTTGCCGACGGTCGGCAGGCACTCGACGCCATTCGTAGCCAAGTTCCCGACCTGTTGATCAGCGACGTCATGATGCCTGAGCTAGATGGTCTGGAATTGCTCACCGCGCTGCGCAGGGACCTGCGGACCGCTGCCTTACCCGTCCTGCTGCTGTCCGCGCGCGCCGGCCAAGAAGCCTCCATCGAAGGCTTGCAGGCCGGTGCCGACGACTACCTGGTCAAACCCTTCGCTGCCGCGGAGCTACTCGCGCGGGTGCGGGCCAACATCGAACTGGCGCGGCTGCGCGGCCATCAGGTCCGCTGGCGCACCGCCTTGGTGGACTCGTTGCAGGAAGCGTTCTTTGTCTGCGACGAGCACGGCGCCGTCATTGAGATCAACAGTGGGTTCGCCGAGATTCTCGGCTACGGCCCCGAACAGTTGCCCTACCAATCGACCCATCCGTGGTGGCCTGATGCCGACACCGACCCCGAGGCTTACCGGCAAGTCGAAGCGGCGTTCGCAGGACTGCTGCGAAACCCACAGAGCGCCTTCACTGTTCCCGTCAACCACCGCGATGGGCACCGGCTGTGGGTCGCGGTCAACGTCAACCATGCCGCTGATCCCGACTCTGGACGCCGGATCATGGTCGGCACCTTGCGAGACGCCACGGCCGAGCACTACTTCGTCCAGCGGCAGACCGCGCTGGCCGCCCTTAATCAGCAACTGGCTCAAGCCGATACGGTCGACGACGCACTGCGCGAAGCCGCCGAGGAGCTGCGCCGGTTGTGGCAAGCCCGGCGCGTTCTGGCCGTGACATTTGCCGGGACCGCCGCCGCGGAAACCGGTACGCCGGAGCTGATGTGCGCCGGTGAGCCCGCCGAGTGGGCCGACCTGTCGCCACCTCAACGGCAGCGGATCGAGTCGTTGCGTGACGCCGATGTGTTGACCACGGCGACCGAGGAAGCGGGCGCGGCGGGTATCGCGTTGCGACATCCGCGCGGAGTGCTGGTCATCTGGATCGAGCTGGCTGAGCGACGGCCCTTCACCCCAGAGGATCACACGCTGCTCACGGTGCTGGCCGGGCGCCTCGGTCAAGGGCTGCACCGCGTCTACGAGTTGGACGAGCAGCGCGAGACCGCCGTGGCGCTGCAACACGCGATGCTCGGCCCGGCAACGCTGCCCGGGGGCTTTGCGGTGCGGTATCACCCCGCGAGCCGCCCACTGCAGGTCGGCGGCGATTGGTATGACGTCGTCGATCTGGACGAGGGTCGGGTGGCGTTGATCGTCGGCGACTGCGTGGGCCACGGCTTGGCCGCCGCGACCGTAATGGGTCAGCTTCGCAGTGCCTGCCGTGCGCTGCTGCTCGAGCAGTCCAGTCCCAGTGCCGCGCTGGCCGGGCTGGACCGTTTCGCCGCCCGCTTGCCCGGCGCCGACTGCACGACAGCATTCTGCGCGGTGCTCACTCTCGACACCGGTGAGCTGGTGTATTCCAGCGCAGGGCATCCGCCGGCCATCATGGTGCACGCCGACGACACCATCGAAATGCTCGACGGCGGACGCGGGCTGCCGCTGGCCATCAGGCCGCAGTGGCACCGACCCGAAGCCCGCATCACGGTGCCGCCGCGCGCGACGCTGCTGCTGTACACCGACGGTCTCGTCGAACGGCGCGGCGGGTCGATCGACGACGGCATGGCTCGCGCGGCCGACCTCGTCCGGGATGGCCGTTCGGGGTTGCTCGATGACGTGGCCGACGAGCTCATGTCGCGGCTTGAACCTCCGGGCGGCTACCCCGACGACGTAGCCATCCTGCTGTACCGACAGCCCGCTCCACTGGCAATGAACTTCGCCCTCGACGCCAGTGATCTCGCGCCGGGCCGGGCCGCCTTACGCGGCTGGTTGACCAAGGCCGGTGTCGAGCCCGGTCAGATTCAAGACGTGCTGATCGCGGCTGGCGAGGCCGTCGCCAACGCGATCGAACACGGCCACCGTGACCGCCCGGAGGGCACCATTTTATTGCAGGCAACCGCAGTCGGCGACGGGCTGCAGGTGACGGTCACCGACACTGGCGCCTGGAAAACACCGCGCGATATCGCGGGCAGTCATCGCGGGCGGGGCATTTCCCTGATGCGCCACCTAATGGAGGATTTGATCATCCGATCCAGTGGTACAGGCACTACAGTTCACATGTACGCAAGGATCACGTAATGACCACACTGCTCACCCTTAATACGGACCGTGGCGTCGACGGGACGCCGCGGGTCACTGCGGTGGGCGAGATCGATATCAGCAACATTGACGTGTTCACCGAAGCGTTGGCCGCCGCCACTGCGGGTGCTCATGGGCCGATCACCGTCGATCTGAGCGCGGTGAAGTACCTCGACAGTGCCGGTATCAATGTGCTTTTCAGGCATGCCGGCGAAATCGAGAGTCTGCATCTGATCGTGCACCCGTTTCTGCTGCGGGTCCTCACCATCAGCGGTCTCACCGACATCGCGAGGGTCGAACCCGCACCGGCACCTGAAGACGGCCGCCGTTAGTCCCTTGGTATCGACAAACTCACTGGGGCGGACTCGTTCGATTCTTCATTGCGTGGCCGCTGTTGGGTTGCGGATTTTCGCCAAAGTGCCAGCGCTGCACCGATGAGTGCGGCGGCGCCCGCGGCCGCGACGATGAACCCCCAGCCTCGCCGGATGGTGCTCAGGTCGATGCCCGGTTGGTAGATCATGGTCAGCACCGCGGTGCCCAACACCGTGCCCAACTGGCGGGCGGTGTTGATCAGCGCCGATCCAGCACCCCACCGGTGCGCGGGTAGCGCCAGGCCGGTGACCGCGGAAAGGCTGGGGAATACCAACCCCACCCCGGCTCCGGTGAACAGCTGGCCAGGAAGGAAATCTGCGAGGTAGTCGGGCTGTGGACCCACCCGGCACAGCCAGATCACGATCCCGACCACATACAGGGTGGCACCGGTAGCCGCGACCGCTCCGACGCCGACTCTGCCGATCAGACGACCGGCCAGCGTCAGCGACACGATCACTACGACAACAGGGCCCGGCGACAGACACAGGCCGGCGACGTCCGGCGCTTTGCCCCACACGGTGGTGAGCAGCATGACGCTGCTCAGCAGCATCGCTCCGAATGCCGCGGCAAACAGCAGCAGCGCAAGACAACTCGACCACATCGGCAGCACCCGCACCGCGGCGAGATCCAGGGCCGGCGATGGATGGCGCAGAGAACGCCAAACCGCCAGCGCCATGGCGCATCCGGCGGTCACGGCCGCCACCACGACCTTGGTGGCACTCCAGCCGGCCGTGGGCAATTCGATCAGGGCCCACACCAAGGCGCCGACACCCAGCACCAGACTCAGCGCACCGAAGAGGTCGGGAACCCCGGCGCCCGTGGGAACGGTTTTGGCAAGGACCCACGGGCCGGCGGCGAGGGCCAGCAGTCCCACTGGCACATTGACGAAAAAGATCCACCGCCAGGACAACTCGACCAGCAGGCCGCCGACCGGCGGGCCAAGGGCGGCTGCCATCGCCCCAACCGCCGACCAGGTGCTGACCGCGGCAGCGCGGCGTGCGGCGGGGACCGCGGCCAGCAGCAGCGCCAACGAAGTGGGCATCAGCATCGCGGCTCCGAACGCCTGAACGACGCGGAACGCAACCAGCGTGACGAAGGATCCGGCGAGCCCGCATGCGGCTGATCCCACTGTGAAAACAGCCAAGCCGCAAAGGAATATGCGGCGGTGTCCGTACCTGTCTCCGAGCCGACCGGCCGGGTTCATGAATGCCGCGAACACCAGGGTGTAGCCGTTCAGGATCCACGACATCGCGCCGAGGTCGGCGGTACCGAAAGCCTGACGGAGGTCGGGGAACGCGATGTTCACGATGAACAGGTCCAAGCTGGCAAGAAATGCCGCGGCGGACACCACGAGAACCGTCATTGCCGAGCGCGTTGTCGATAACTGCGTCGTCGTCACGGAATCTGCCTCGCGGTTGAGTTCGCCCACCGATCGACAAGACCGCGCCGTCCGTCGGAACTGGATATAGCTGACTATACCCAGATGGCGAAGGCCGCTAGCGTTCGGCCCGACTCAGCGCGGATTCTTCTCGCCGGCTTCGACGGCAACGGTGAGCTTGTTCTCGGTAGGCGCCACGGGGCATGTCGCGTAGTCGGTGAAGGCGCACGGCAAGTTCAGCGCGCGGTTGAAGTCGAGCGTCACCGTCCCGTCGGCGTCGGGCGGGTCGATCGAAAGCACCCTGGCGCCAGGGTATGTGGTCACGCCGCTGGTGCCGTCGGTGAACAGCACGCGCAAATTGGACGTATCGCCTAGGGCGACCAGCCGCGCGGTGCTGTCGGCCAGTTCGAAGTCGATGACACCAACGGCGTTCAGGTGATGCTCGAGTCCTTCGACCACCGCGCCGGTCGTGATGGTCTTCGGCTCGACATACGGGGTGAACTTGCCCGCAACCCGCCATCGCTCGCTCGGCGCGTAGGTGGGAATACCGTTGTACGCCTTCAGGTGCGGAGACTTCGGATCATGCACGCGCAACGCCGCCGAGCCGGTCCGGCGAATCACCTCGATACGGCGATCGCCTGCCTCCACGAGCAATCCCGGTGCGCCCTCGACAGGCTCGAGCCGTTCGGTTCCGTCGATCCCCTCGACATACACCGCTGCGGTGTCGGCTCGCCAGCGCCCCGGAAGGTCGGCGACGGCTTCGAATTCTTCGGTGAGCCAGTACAAGCCGGTGAGGCTCACCCAGCCGAGTGGATCGGCGTAAGAGCGCTCACGCTCCCCATGCCATTCATTCCAAGCCGCCTCGAACGTCGCTGCGGTCGTTTCTGCGCTAGTGGACATGATCCTCATTCACCTTTCTCTCGCGCTCAACGCGAAAATATCTATACGACGACGCCATTCGTCACAGTCTGCGCGATCAGCGGCCGACTCGGAATGCGCTCACGGAGAACAGGGGCGACCTCGGACTGAAACAGTTCGAGACTGCGACGCTGTTGGTCGGGCGTCACACCGTCGGCGTCGGCAGACAGGTGCATCGCTTCGTGCCCGAGCCGCTCGTGGTAGCGGCCCACCTTGTCGATCACCTGCTCGGGGCTGCCTACCAACGCCGAGCTTCGCTCGACGAAATCTTCAATCGACTCGAACACCGTCGGAACCGCGGCGCGGCGCGCGAACGCCAGGCGTGCCTCGAACATCGGCCGGTAGGTGGCTAGCGCCTCCTGGGACGTCCGGGTGACGTAGAACCCGGCGGTCCCGGCGCCGACCAGAGCGTCCTCGGGTCGGTGACCGTAGAACTCCCAGCGCCGGCGGTAGTGCCGAACCAGCTCGGCGTAGGGCTCGACGGGGTTGCTGACATTGGCCGAAAAGATCGGGTCACCGTGACGAGCCGCGAGGTCGACGGAATCCTTGCTGGTCGCGCTTCCGTGCCAGATCCGAATTCGGCTCTGCAGCGGACGGGGAAGTGCCTTCGCGTTGACGAGTGGCGGCCGGAACCGGCCCGACCACGTCACGTTCTCGCTCTCCCACAGCATGCGGAACAACTCGTAGCCTTCGCGGTTGCGGTCCCATTGATCGGCGGTGGTCACATGGAACAACTCGGCCTGCGCTGCGCCGTTGCCCTTTCCGATGATCAGTTCGAGGCGCCCGCCGGACAGGTTGTCGAGCGTTGAATAATCTTCGAACGCGCGCACCGGATCGAGCAGGCTCAACGTCGTAACCCCGGTGAACAACGCAATTTTCGAGGTGCGTGCCGCGATGTTGCTCAGCACCACCGGTGGCGATGACGAGATGAACGGGTCCTCGTGACGCTCGCCCACCGCAAAGCCGTCGAAGCCTAGTTCTTCGGCCAGCACCGCCTTGTCGATGACATCGCGCAGCCGATCGGCCGGACTCTTCTTCTCTCTCGAGACGGCATCCGGAACGTGGGTGATCAGCGTTATCAGCAGAAACTTCATCGACCTTGGGCAACCGAGAAGCCGGGTGCTTCATTCCCGGTGCCAGGCGGCGCGGTGGACAATGGCATGGGGTTCTCCTGTCGGGCTGCGACGTGGCGGGAACACTCTAAACCGGCCGGCCACGCCGATGACCGCAGTCGGCACCGCCGGTGCGCGTCCGCATGTCAGCGCAGGAGTCCAAACACCAAGCCCCAGTTCGGGTGTGCGAGGCCGGCCCAGGAGCAATCGCATCGGCGCAGCGGGATCCAAACCACTGCCGGCGTTCAGGAAAGGGATGATAAGGCCCGTCACCCTTGCGTATTCGCACGGTCAAACGACGGACATGCACTGTTTACTTTCTGGCCACTGGGGGGCGGGGTAGGTCTGCAAGCCTGGACCCGACGCATCGGAGTCGCCGCGACTGAAGAAGAGGCCGTCATGACAGAACACCTGCGCGCTTACAACAGTCTGTGGCAAGTCCGCAGTGACTCGTGGTGCCGACTTGAGGAAGCCGCTGACCGGCTGACCCGCCCGACCACCACCGGGGCGGTGAAAGAGAAATGCGTGAGTGCCTGTCAGGAATTACTGGCTCGGCTGAGCACTTTAGAGCCTTACTGGGCCTATCCCGGATCACCCCAATTCGCGCTAGTTCAACGGCTTTTCGCCGGCGGTAGCTATGACAAGTTCGCCCAAGCGGTCGGACGGATCAACCGCGCGCTGACCACGGAGTCATACCGGTCGGGCGACGTGGAGAACGCCGGTGCCGACGAGCTGGACATGTTCCCATCCGATCCGCGCCGGCTGGAGGATCCGTCGCCGCAGCGCGACCGGCCATATTTCGAAGTGCTCGTCGTCGAAAAGATGACCGAAGACCAGGAACGGGCGCTGCGCAACGAGGTACGCAAATGGCGGCGGCCGGACGACGAGTTCGTCTACGAACTCGTGGTGGTATCCAGCGGAGACGAGGCTCTTATCGCGGCCCGGCTCAACGTCAACCTGCAGGCGGTGGTCATTCGGCGCCGCTTTTCGCATCAATCAACCCGGGACCTGTCGGCGCTGGCCGAGTTCGTGGACGCGGCCGTGTCCGACGAATTGAACGATCACCAGTCACCCGAGGAACGGGCGCAGATCCTCGCGGTTTCCCTGGCGAACTTGCGGCCCGAACTCGACCTGTATCTGATGACCGAGATCGACGTGGAGGAGATCGCCGGGCGGCTGGGTCAGTACTTCCGCCGGGTGTTTCATGCTCGGGAAGGCATGCTCGAGCTGCACCTGTCGATCCTGCACGGGGTGGCAGCGCGCTACCGCACGCCCTTCTTCAGCGCGCTCAAGGAGTACAGCCACCGGCCCACCGGTGTATTTCACGCGCTGCCGATTTCGCAAGGCAAGTCGATTGTGAACTCACACTGGATCAGGGACATGGTGGGCTTTTACGGCCTCGAGGTGTTCATGGCCGAGACGTCGGCCACCTGCGGTGGTCTCGACTCGCTGCTCGAGCCGACCGGGCCGCTGCGGGAAGCGCAGCAGCTCGCCGCGCACGCCTACGGCTCACGCCACACCTACTTCGTCACCAACGGAACGTCGACGGCTAACAAGATCGTCACCCAGGCGTTGGTGGCGCCCGGCGACATTGTGCTGCTGGACCGTAACTGCCACCAGTCACATCACTACGGGATGATGATGGCGGGCGCGAATGTCGTTTATTTGGAGGCATATCCGCTCAACGACTACTCGATGTACGGCGCCGTGCCGTTGCGCGAGATCAAGTCGAAGTTGTTGGCGCTGCGACGCGCCGGCAAGCTCGACCGCGTCAAAATGATGTCGCTGACCAACTGCACGTTCGACGGGGTCGTCTACGACGTCGGGCGGGTCATGGAGGAGTGCCTCGCCATCAAGCCCGATCTGGTATTCCTGTGGGACGAAGCGTGGTTCGCGTTCGCACGGTTTCACCCTGTCTACCGCACTCGAACGGCGATGGCGTCCGCAGCGGCGTTGCGGGAACGGCTGCAAAACCCCGACTACAAACGACGCTACGAGGAGTATTTGACGGCCGACGCGGCCGACGCCCCCAGCGACGATGAGCTGTTGGACCGTCGCCTCATCCCCGACCCGGCGCGGGCTCGGGTGCGGGTGTACGCGACTCAGTCGACGCATAAGACGCTGACCGCGCTGCGGCAGGGATCGATGATCCACGTCTTCGATCAGGACTTCGACCAGAAGGTCGCCGTGCCGTTCCACGAGGCCTACATGGCGCACACCTCGACCTCGCCCAACTACCAGATCCTCGCGTCCCTGGATCTGGGTCGCAGGCAGGTCGCGCTGGAAGGTGTCGAACTCGTCCAGCGGCAGATTGAGAACGCGATGCAATTGCGCGACGCGATCGACAATCATCCGTTGCTCAGCAAGTACATGCGCTGCCTTCGTACGTCGGATTTGATCCCGGAGAGTTTCCGGCCGTCGGCCATCGAGCAGCCGCTGCGCTCGGGGCTGCGCAACATGATGGCAGCCTGGGATCAGGACGAGTTCGTGCTCGACCCTTCGAGAATCACCCTCTTCATCGGCAATACCGGATACGACGGCGACACATTCAAACGCCAGCAGCTGATGGACCGCTACGGAATCCAGATCAACAAGACGTCGCGCAACAGCGTGCTGTTCATGACGAATATCGGCACCACGCGCAGCTCGGTCGCCTTCCTGGTGGAAGTCCTGGTCAGTATCGCGCGGGAGTTGGACCAGAGCATTTCCGAGATGAGTCTCGGTGAGCGTGAACATTTCGAGCGGGCGGTGCATCGGCTGACCAAACAACCGGTACCCCTGCCCGATTTCAGTGGGTTTCACCCTGCGTTTATGAACCACAGCGGAACCGAGCCGACGCCGGAGGGAGATGTCCGGCCGGCGTTCTACCTCTCCTATGACGACACCAATTGCGAATACCTCAGCGGTGAGCAGATTGACGAACGGCTGGACGCCGGAATCGACATCGTGTCAGCCACTTTCGTGACGCCCTACCCACCGGGCTTTCCGGTCCTGGTGCCCGGCCAGGTGTTCAGCCGCGAGATCCTGCAATTCATGCGCGATCTCGACACCCCTGAAATCCACGGCTACCTACCGAATTTCGGCTATCGCGTGTACACCGAAAAGGCCATCGAAATGGCTGCCGAATCCATCGGGTTATCCCTCAACGGTCACCAGGCCGGGCTGCGGGCAGCGGCGGACTCACAGAAGGCGCCGAAGAAAAAGCCGACGAAGCGCGGCGGCATCGACAGTAATCACAATCTGCCGGAGGTCGGCCACGCCGAGCTGCTCGGCCAGCAGCATCCCGGTGACGCGATCAGTGTGGCGCCGACGTCGTAGACAGCCGCGGAATCAGTTCTGCCGGTGGCCATCTCGTCGTAGTCGTGCTGCTCGGCTGACCGCTGTCGCGGCGGCCAACACTGCCATCACGCCAAGGATTATCGCCGAAGCCTTCGCCGAGCCGAGCGTGCTCAATAGCAATGGAAGACCGAAGCCAACGTAAGTCAATGTGTAGAAGATTCCGGTGAGCGCGCCGCGGTTGCGTTGCGGCGCTGCGGCTTCCAGATCGATAAGGCCCTCGCGGAGCAGCAGACCGGATGCGCAGCCGAGGACCACCAGCATCGACAAGCCCAGCGGCAACGGTATGGTCTGCGGCGCCGCCGCGGCCGCCGCATAGCCCAGCGCGGCCAGCGTTGCTCCTACGGTACCGGCCTGCGGTCCCCATCGACGTGCGCGGGCGACCAGTTGGATAACGCCGCTGATGCCGTTGACGAGCAGCGCGGCAGCCCCGGCCGCCAGTGGGGCCGCGAGACCGACATGCATGCGAGTAGGAAGTGTGATGAACCCTAAAGTGACCGAGGCGAATACCCACGGCGCCAGCGGCATCGCCCAACTCAATGCCCGCGCGATGCCCTGACGCGTCGGCACCGACTGGTTTGCCTCGGCCGCGGCTGTCGGCGCGGCCAGGGCCACGCGTTGAGCCGACACCAGCGTGACTGCGGTCGCCACCACCACAATGGCCGCGGCGATCCCGAACGATATCCAGACCCCGGATACGCCGGCCGATGCCATCGCACCCCCGGCGAAGGGGCCGATCGCGAAACCCGCGGTCAATACCGCCCCCGCGACGGCCGCGCCGGAGGGGCCTTTCAGATCCGAGGCCCACGCGGTGCACGAGCTGATCATCAGACCAACACCGACGCCAACGACTAAACGGCCCACCAGCAACACATCCGGATGCTGCGAGAACAGCATCGCCATCGTGCCTGCCAGCGTGGTCACCGACCCGACCCAGGTCACCGATTGACGCCCGTACGCATCCGAGGCACGACCACCGATGAGGAGGCCGGGCAGTAGTCCTAGCGCATAGATTCCGAAGATCGCATCGAGCGTGCTCCTGCCGAGGTGCTGGCGATCGCTGATCGCGGGCATCAATCCGGCGAAATGATTGGCGGCCCATCCCGCCGACAACAGAACCGCCAATACGCCGGCGAATAGGGCATCGGGCGCGCGACCCGCACGCTCAGTCGTGGTGATCGGTGTCGATCGCTGCCTGCGTGTCACCGCCACATTCGACAAGAATACGGATCGTCACCCGGGGTGGTTATCCGCGCAGCGACTTTACGATGTCGTCGGCTTGCGCCGCGGTTTCACCCGCGGTGGACATCTCGAGTTGCGCCGAGTTCACCGGCGCATTGACTTGCGGTGCTCCAATGACAGTGCCGTCGAGGACGAATGCGGTTTCCCTGCCGACATTGGCAGAGGTGTAACTGGCGAATGCCTCCTGCGAGGCCTGGTCGACGGTGACCACCACGCCATACCCGGTGGCATTTTGCCGCGACTCGGCGTGCGTCTGATGCAAAACCACCACCTGCGGCCCGAGCGTGTACAGGAGCGTGTGGGAAGCATCACAGGTCACCAGGATGCGGCCCGGCGCAGCCGCCCGAGGGGGCTGCTTGCACTCGGGGGTGTCGGGTGTGGCGGGCGCGGATGTGGTTACCGTCCGCACCGAGATCTGGCCCGTACCCGTGCCCGGTGCAGATCCGTGGCATGCCGTCAGTGCCAAGGCCGCGACGAAGACGGCGGCAACGTTAACCAGAGAATGAGTGCGCATGGTGCGCTGATTGTACGAGCGACGCTCATCCGCGAGGAACGGATTCGGTAGTCGGATTTGAATCATGATCATGGCAACCCTGGCTGCCGAGGGGGGCGATCCCTAGGCTGCGCGGGTGATATCGACCAATCCGGTGCCGGCACGGGTGTCTTTGCGCGGCGTCGAGCGCACGTTCGGCACGCATACCGTGCTCCGCGAGGTTGACATCGAGATCGAGGCGGGCGAGGTCGTGGCGCTGCTCGGGGCGTCGGGCAGCGGCAAATCGACACTGTTGCGGCTCATCGCCGGACTGGACCGTCCAAGTGGCGGGCGGATCGAGATCGACGGCGAGGGCGTTCGCGGGATAGATCCGCGCTGTGCCATGGTTTTCCAGGAACCTCGTCTACTGCCGTGGCGATCTTTGGCCGCCAACGTCGAATATGGGCTGCCGCCCGGCACTGCACGTTCGAAAGGTGCTGGCGTAGTGCGGCACTGGCTAGACGTCGTCGGGCTGAGCGAGTTTGGTGAGCATTACCCGAGACAGGTTTCCGGTGGCATGGCGCAGCGGGCGGGGCTGGCCCGCGCCCTCGCGCGACGGCCGCGGGTGCTTCTGCTCGACGAGCCGCTGGCCGCCCTCGATGCACTGACCCGACTCCGCATGCAGGACCTGCTCGACGCGGTGCAGCAAGAGGCCGGGACCACCACGGTGTTGGTGACACACGATGTGGACGAGGCGGCGATTCTTGCCGATCGAGTGCTGATTCTGAGCGTCGACGCGACGGGCGGCGCCGGTATTGCCGCGGCCTACGACGTCGGAATCCCCAAGCCGCGCGACCGCGGTGATCCCCGTATCACTGCGCTGCGTGAACAGTTATTGGACGAGCTCGGCGTGCCCCGACGCAGCGGCGCGAGTCTGGGGGCTGCTATCGACGAGGAGGTCACCGCATAGTGAAGGGTCGATATCTCACCTCAATTTCGCTGATTGCCAGCGTGATTGCGGTTTCTGGCTGCGGTTCGAATGCCGGCAATTCTGCCGCAAAAGACATTCACCTGGATTACGCGTACTACAGCCCGCTGAGTCTGGTGGTGCGCGATCAGCACCTGTTGGAGAATCGCGGTTACAACGTGACGTGGGTGCTTTCGGCGGGGAGCAACAAGGCCAACGAGGGCCTGCGGTCCAAGGCGCTGGACGTCGGGTCGACCGCCGGTTCGGCCGCGCTGGTCGCGCGGGCTAATGGCTCGCCGATCAAGGCCGTCGACCTGTTCGCCGGGGGTGAGTGGACGGCGCTGGTTGTCGCCAAGGACTCACCCATCAACTCGGTGGCCGACCTGAAAGGCAAGAAGGTCGCGGTCACCAAGGGCACCGACCCGTACTTCTTCCTGCTGCAATCGCTTGCGACAGCCGGGCTTTCGCCCAGCGACATCGAGATCGTCAATTTGCAGCACGCCGACGGTAAGACCGCCTTGGAGCGCGGCAACGTCGACGCCTGGTCCGGGCTGGACCCGTTCATCGCGCAGACGATCCAGCAATCGGGCTCCCGTTTCATCTACCGCAACCCGAGCTTCAATTCCTACGGCTTTGTGGACGCTCGGGAGGATTTCATCGCCGCCCACCCCGAGGCCGTCCAGGCGGTAGTCGACAGCTATGAGGAGGCCCGGAAGTGGGCGAAGGCGCATCCCGATCAACTGGCAGCATTGCTGGCCTCGCAGGCGAACATAGCGCTGAGCGTGGCGCAGGAGGAACTGACTCGGACACTGGTGGACATCGATCCGGTGCCGGGCGACGCTCAGCGGGCGGTGCTGACCCGAGTGGAGCCGATCGCGGTGGCCGACTCCGATATCAAATCCGACGACGCCGGCCGCAACGCGCTGAGCACACTGATCGAGCCGAAGTACATCCAACAAACCCACTGACGTCCCGGTCCGGGCGGCTCGCGAAGTTGCCCCTCGTATTGGTCGGGCTGATCGTCCCGGTACTGCTGCTGGCGTTCTGGCAGGTTGCCACAGCGGGCACGGGCTATTTCTCGCCCAGCCAGCTCCCGCCTCCCGGCGATGTGGTGTCTGCGCTGGGCGACCTACTGCGGCGCGGCGATCTATGGACTCACCTGGAGGCGAGCGGTTCGCGGGTGCTGATCGGCTACCTGGCCGGCGCAGCCGCCGGGCTGACACTAGGTTCGCTGGTCGGGCTATCGGTGATCGTGCGCAGGTTACTGGGACCGACCGTCGCCGCCTTTCGCACCGTGCCCTCCTTGGCGTGGGTGCCGTTGCTGCTCTTGTGGTTTGGCATCGACGAAACCCCGAAGATCCTCATGGTCGCCATCGGTGGGTTCTTTCCGATTTACACGACGACGGCGTCGGCGCTCTCGCACGTCGACCCGGAGTTGCTGGAAGTGGGACGGGCCTACGGTCGACACGGCGCCACCCTGTTGACGACGGTGATGTTGCCCGCCGCGGCACCGGAGTTGGTGAATGGGCTCCGATTAGGACTGGCGAACGCTTGGCTGTTCGTGGTCGCAGCCGAGTTGATCGCCTCGTCGAAGGGCCTGGGCTTCCTCCTGCTCGACAGCCAAAACACCGGCCGAACCGACGTGATGCTGCTTGCCATCGTGCTGCTGGCCACGCTGGGCAAACTCAGCGACGCCGTGTTGGGCGCCGTCGAGCATCGGATGGTGCGGCAGCGCAGCTAGCCGGCGTCTGGCGCGGCTTGGCGCGGGACGCTCAGCAGGCAGGCGGCGGTAAGTAACTGCCACGCGGTGATCGAGTACACGCTTCCGCGCTCCCACGCCCCGTTCGGCAGCAGGCTGGCCGTCGATGTTGCCGAGTTGATCATCAACATCAGCAGACTCAGCAAGCCAACGGCCGCTAGGAGTTTGGAGATGTGGCGGTACCAGCGCCAGCTGCCAACCGTCGCGATCACCGCGGAGCCTGCCAGAATCGCGGTGTTGCCTCCGACAATCGCCAGCGCAGCGCCAGCTCGGTGCACGTTGCCGCTGTGCACAGTTCCTATCACGATGTTGCCGATCGAGTTCGCCGTCATCAACCCCAAAAAGATTCGGGCCCTTGGGCTGTGGGGCACGCCGACGATGAGCAATGCGCCGAGGAAGAACAGCATGCCCTGCAGGTAGAACGCCGCATGCATCAAGCAAGACCGGGGAGAGACGGCGCGGACGCCGAGATCGCTGATGTAGTTGTGCGCATAGCTATAAGAAGGCGCAAAACCTGCGGCGGCGACCGCCTCGAGGATGAGGTACCCGACGGCCGCCACCACCCAGAGCGCGGCGCCGCGTGCGGTAGCCAGGGTAGTCAACCTCCCGTTGTAACGCCGACACTAACCGACCGACGCCAAGATAGGCCCAACGCACTTTGCGCAACGCCGCGGCCGGTGCGACGCAATCGAGTTGCGTGCCCGCACAATGGCGCGATGCGTGCAGTGTGGCAAGCCTTCCTGGCGACCGCTGTCGTGCTGCTTGCGCTAGTGGGATGCGGAGACCAACACGCCGGCCGACCAACGCCGGGATCGGGTTCTTCGGGTGACTTTCGCGGACCGATCGACATCGGCAACGGACGACACCTCTACCTCGAATGCCGCGGAAAGGGCAGCCCGACAGTCATTTTGGAATCCGGATATCACAACTCGTCGGATCCGTGGAACCAGTCCGAAGCCGATGCGCCGGCAGTAGGCCCCGCCGTGCTGCCCGCTCTGGCCGGCACGCATCGCGTCTGCGCCTATGACCGGCCCGGCACCTTGCGGAATTCCGATCCGCCCACTCTCGGCGACCGCAGTTCACCGGTCGCCATGCCGCGCACCGCACAGGACGTCGTCGGCGACCTACACGCACTGCTAGCCGCCGCACAACTTCGGGGACCGTACATTCTGGTCGGTCATTCGCTAGGCGGGCTGTTCGCCCGGCTGTACGCCCAGAGCTACCCCGACCAGGTATGCGCGGAGGTCTTCGTCGACGCCTTCGGTGTCGAGATACCGAGTCTGTTGGGCGCCGACTGGCCCGCTTACCGGCAGGCGTTGGATGAACCGCTGCCGCAGTTCACCGATTCGTCTTCGTTCGAGGTGATCGACATTGATAAGAGCGTCACGCAGGTCGCCGACGCCCCGGTGTACCCGCCCATCCCCACCGTCGTGCTGACCAGGACAGAGCCCTTCGTGATTCCCTCGTCGGTTCCGGCTGAGCAGGGGGCGAGGCTGGAGCAGGCATGGCGGGAGGCCGCTTCGGATCTTGTCGGGCTGCGACCGCAAACGCCGCACCTCATCGCGACAGGCAGCGATCACTTCATTCAGATCCACCAACCCGACCTGGTGGTGGCCGCCGTAGCTCTAGCGACGCAGCGGGCTGCCCCACAGCGCTGACCCGCCGCCATCCACCGCCTAGCAACACCACGTCATACTCGGCTAATGCGGGAACCCGCGCTGGCGGAGAACGAACGATGACCATGACTGTGCTGGCGTGGTTGGTCGCGGTGGTCGAACTTGGCGGAATCATCGCCCTCGGAGTGCTCCTGATCGTGTCGCGACGGCAACTGAAGGGAGCCAGAGTTGCGCTTGAGCGTAGCCGCACCCGCCAGGGCAGCCGTCGCCGACGGCGTCGCGGCGTTGCACCGTTTGCGATCAGGACGGCGTTCAGGACGGCCGATTCACTGATCACGAAGGGCATCGGCGCCACGGTTCGAAACTCGGTCGAAGATCTCGCCGGCTGGGCGCAGGTCGAGCGTCCCGACCTCGCCCGGCTCACCGCCAACGGCGACGTCGTGATTGCCTTCTCCGACATCGAGGATTCCACCGCCCACAACGAGGCCTTGGGTGACCTGGAATGGGTGAAGGTGCTGGAGCGGCACAACAGGCTCATTCAAAACCTTGTCGATGACCACGGCGGCCACGTGGTCAAAAATCAAGGCGACGGATTCATGATTGCGTTCGCCGATGCCGGACGCGCCGTGTTGTGCGGGATCGCTGTGCAGCGAGCCCTGTTCGAAGACGCTGACCGCTGGGAGGGTATTCGCGTCCGAATCGGCATCCATCTGGGGCCGTCGGTCAGACGCGGCGACGACCTGTTCGGGCGCAACGTCGCGATGGCGGCGCGCATTGCCGGCCAAGCCGGTGGTGGTGAGATCCTCATCAGCGAATCGGTGCGCGACGCGATCGACGGCCTGGCTGATATCGAGCTCTGCGAACCTTGCGAGGTCGAACTGAAAGGCTTTCAAGCCTGGCAGAGCCTGTACCCGGTCAAGGTGCCCGACTGACCGCTGCCCCGAACCGCTGAGGTCAGCTGCGCGGGCGCAGCACTGGGGTCACCAGCTCACCGGTGTGCAGATAATTGTCGAGGTTTTGGATTGCCAGCAGCGCCATCGCTCGGCGGGTCCGGGCCGTGGCGCTGCCGATATGTGGAAACAGCACCACGTTGTCCAGATCGAGCAGTGCGGCAGGCACATTGGGCTCGTCGAAGAACACGTCGAGCCCGGCTCCGGCCAGCCCGCCACCGGCGACCAACTCCACCAGCGCGTCCTGGTCGACGACGCTGCCGCGGGCGATGTTGATCAGGTAACCCTCGGGACCCAACGCGTCCAGGACGGCTCGGTCGACAAGGTGCCGAGTGCGGTGATCGCCGGTCGTAGCGACCACCAGAACATCGACCGACTCGGCCAACTCCAGTGGCGACTCCGCATAGCGATATGGCGAGCCGTCAATTCGGTGGCGGTTGTGATACGCGATGGCACAGTCGAATCCGAGTAGCCTCGTCGCGATGGCCGTGCCGATGCGGCCCAAGCCCAAGATGCCGACCTGAAGGCCATTGACGTCCCTGGCGTAAGGGAACTGGCCCTCGCGCGCCCACCGACCCGCCCGCACGTAGCGGTCGGCCGCGCCGAAGCGGCGCAGCGTCATCAGGATCAGCCCGAGTGCGGTGTCGGCAACGGTGTCCGACAGCACGTCCGGAGTGTTGCTCACGCCGATGCCCCGTTTCGCGGCCGCGTCCAGATCGATCGAATCCACGCCGGCCCCGTTGTTGACTATCGCCTCCAGCTTCGGCAGGGCCGCAATGGTATCGGCGTCAATGCCGGGCTGGCCCGATGTCACGACCACACGAAACTTCCCCGCGTGCTCGGTCAGGAACTCGGCCCGCTGCGGACCGCCGGGAAGTTTAGGGATGTCGTAGCGCGCGGCCAGCTCAGCTTCGAATGTCGGCTCGAACTTCCCAATGCCTAGCACGTCGTTCGTCTTGTTGACCGTCACGCTTGCATCATCTCTCAAGTCACGTCGAAAGGCCCGGTCGGATACGAGACAATGAGCACATGGATACACCCCGGGCACGGGAATGGATCGACCAATGCGAGACGCTGATCACCCGCCGGGGACACCGCATCGCTTTCCGGCGCCGCGGGCACGGGCCGACGCTGCTCCTGCTGCACGGATTTCCCACCTGGTCTTACGACTACGTTGACGTCGCGACCGACCTTGCCGCCGACCATGACGTACTCACGCTGGACTTCCTCGGGTACGGCGCCTCCGATAAGCCAGACCCGTATGAGTATTCCGTTACCGAATCAGCCGATGTGGTTCAGGATTTGGTGGCACACCTTGGGTTGGACTCGGTATACCTGGTCGCCCACGACTACGGTGGCATCGTCGCGCAGGAGCTTGTCGATCGAACTCTGGCCGGCAAGCTCAGGTTCGGCATTTCCCGCCTCGTCATGCTGAACTCCGGCATCATCTACCGCGCTTACCGGCCGACGCTTTTGCAGAAGTTGTTGATCCTGCCGGGAATTGGGAAGCTGCTCGCCAGCCGGGTCACCGCCGGCCGGCTCCGCTCCGGGCTCGACGCGGTCCGGGGGTCACCGCTGTCCGACGCCGAACTCGACGATCTCTGGTACGGCGTCTCCCGAGACAACGGCCACAAGCTCGCTTATCGGCTCATCCGCTACAACGCCGAACGCGCCGTGCATCACCGTCGGTGGGAGAAGGCCCTGGTCGACTGGAACGGCCCGCTGCACCTGGTGTGGGGTCCCGACGACCCGGTCTCGGGGCGTCACGTCCTCAAGCAGGCGACCACGGTGCTGCCGCGTGCGAAGGTGACGGAACTTGTTGGTGTAGGCCACTATCCGCAATCCGAAGCACCGCAGGCCGTTGCGGCCGCAATACGCGGAGCCTAGCCGAGCGTCAGCTAGAAGAAGGTTCCCGAGTACGGGGCGTCGGCCACCGCAAACAGCTGGTCGGCCACGTCAAGCGCTGCGGGATCCTCGGTGTGGGCCAGGCCAGCGGCGGCGAGGCTGCGCCAGGTGGTGCCGCCGAGTAGCTGGGCGCCGAGCCCTTCAATTCCCACTCGTATTTGGGCGCGCTGGTTCGTGCCCTCGACACCGTCGCCCGTGATGGCGAAGCTAGCCGAATTGTCCGGCAAGAGAGGGTCATTGACGGCGATGGTCACGGCGCCGGTGCCCGCGTATTTCCTTGCGGCCAGGGCCTTCTCGGCGTCGACGACGCGAAGCCATGTTTCATCGTGCACCGCGGTAACCCGGGCGGCCCGCCGATCAACGAGCAACCAGGGCAACGGATCATCAAGGGGAAGCATCCAGAACACCACGCGATCAATCAGGTCCAGCCCGAGCAGAAAACGCAGCAGCCCGACGTACGCCTCGCTGGTCGGCGCGAAGAAATCCTCGACCACGATCGAGCGCTGGTCGCTGACGAACCACCTCTCGGTATCGATCGGGCGGTAGCGGGCGAAACCCGACTCATTGCCGGGTTCTCCGTGCACCGCGATATACCTTGCCCCCGGGGTGGATTCGGAGCGAAGCCGAAGGCCCTGCCACCAGACCGCGGGCCGGTCGATGGTTCCCGGTCGCGATGGGCGATGCGCGTCGTAGATCCTGGGCAGGGCGTCCCATGCCTCGGCCTCGTCGAGGAGCCGCACCGGACCGCCGGTCGGAACGCCGGATCGAAACGCTGCCCGTGCTGTCTGAATCTCCACGGTTTGAAACGAACTTGCCACGCCGTAGCCATACCGCTCGTAAATCGTTGCCTCCGAGGCTCGCAACGTGGCGACGACCTCACCCCGCGCCGCGAAGTCACGCAACTGATGCTGCACCAGGCCGGTGGCGATGCCCTTGCGGGTGAACGACGGCAGCACCCCGATATGCGTGACAGCAGCGTGGCTCACGATTGCTCCACCGGGAAGGGTCAGTGTGCTTGTCACCGCGTCCGCGGTGCCCGCGAGTTTCCCTCCGACGAAGGCGCCGATGGTACGGCCAGGATCAAGCAGCTTGGTGATCTGCCCGGGCTGCAGATCCGACAGTGGTGGAAATCCCACCATCGCGGCGCGGAACACATTAGCCGCGGAGATGAGGTCGTCCTCGGCGTTGAGAACACGGATCTCGGTAGTCACCCGACCATCATGTCTCTTGCGCGCACCAGCAGTTTCATCTGGTCTGTCGGTCGGGGGGTGACGGTCAGAAGGTGCAGTTCGCGCGGCAAGCCAGGTGAACATACTCCGCAGGGTCCGGCGAGGAACGGGTTAAATCCGCCCAGAACGCAACTTGTCCTCGGGCCGCCGGGCACCTAACTTGGCGAGGGATGTCTGCGAGATTCTTCTGGTTTCTGCCCACCACCGGTGACAGCCGCTCGATCGTGGGCGGCTCCCACGCGTCGTCCAACCGCGATATCCCGAGCGGGTATCGCGCACCGAGCCGCCGCTACCTGGCCGAGGTGGCTCGTGCCGCCGACCGGCTGGGCTTTGAGGGCGTGCTGACGCCGACCGGCACCTGGTGTGAAGATGCGTGGCTGACCTCGGCCGCGTTGCTGGCCGAGACCGAAAAGCTGAAGTTCCTGGTCGCGTTCCGTCCCGGACTGGTGCCACCCACCCTGGCTGCCCAGCAGACCGCGACGTTGCAGCGGTTTTCCGAGGGCAGGGTGCTGCTCAACGTCGTCAGCGGCAGCGACGACGCCGAGCAACGTCGGTTCGGCGATTTCCTCGGTCACGACGAACGCTACGGGCGCACTGCCGAGTTCCTGAAGATCGTCACATCGGTGTGGACGCAGGAGTCGTTCAATTTTTCCGGCGAGTACTACACCGTCGAAGATGCCCGGGTCTCGGCGCCGCCGAATCCATTGCCGGAAATCTATTTTGGCGGTTCGTCGGGGCCAGCGCTGCCGATCGCGGCCGAATATGCCGATGTCTACCTGACCTGGGGCGAGCCGCCGCAAGCGGCCGCCGCCAAGATCGAGAAGGTGCGGGCGGAGGCCGCCGCGCGTGGCCGCAAGGTCCGGTTCGGGATTCGGCTGCACACCATCAGCCGCGACACCTCGGCGGCGGCCTGGGCCGTCGCCAACGATCTGCTCGCCGATATCAGCGACGACCAGATCGCCAAAGCCACAGCGCAGCACGCCAGTTCGCAGTCCGAAGGACAGCGACGGATGACGGCGCTACACGGCGGCCAGGTCGACAAACTCGAGATCTACCCGAATCTGTGGGCCGGAGTCGGCCTGGTGCGCGGCGGTGCCGGCACCGCACTCGTCGGCAGCCATCAGGAAGTCGCGAACCTGATCTCCGAATATCACTCATTAGGCTTCGACGAGTTCATTCTGTCCGGTTATCCACACCTCGAAGAGGCGTACTGGTTCGCCGAAGGTGTGCTGCCGCTGCTGGCCAAGACGGAATAATGCCGCTCGGCGCCGAGTTTTAATTCGTTGTGATTTAAGCAGCGCCGCTGCATATCGGACGGTGCGAAACGCGTAGACCGCGGTTTCGCTACCCGACGCGACCCGCTCGGCGTAACTACCATTCAAATCACGCAGTGTGAGTGCAGGACGGGAGTCGACGATGCGGTCAGCGCAGTGTTGTCAGCCGCCGGCATCGCATGTGTGCGCGGCGGCTTCCCCCGCCTGATCGGCGACTCCCCGCGTTAGCGGAACTGGTCACACCCGTCGTCGTCGCAGGTGTCCGCGTCAACTACGAAAGCGGTTCTACTGATGACTAATTCGTCGAGTCATATCCGGCTCGCTGTGGCGTTGGATGGCGCCGGGTGGCATCCGGCGGCATGGCGCGAGGCCGACGCGCGTCCCGACGAGTTGTTCGAGGCGAGCTACTGGGCCGATCTGGTCGCCGAATCCGAACGTGGATTGCTGGACTTCGTGACGATCGAGGATTCGCTGACGCTGCAGTCCGACCACCCTTCCGAGCCCGACGAGCGCATCGATCGCGTCCGCGGACGACTGGACGCGGTGTTGATCGCCGCCCGGGTCGCACCGCTCACCCAGCGGATCGGGCTGATACCGACGGTGACGGTGACTCATACGGAGCCGTTCCATGTGTCGAAGTCGGTTGCCACGCTTGACTATGTCAGTACCGGCCGCGCTGGAGTACGGGTTGCGATCTCGGCTCGCCCCGATGCGGCCGCTCACTTCGGGCGGCGTGCACTGCCGCATCTTTCCGCCGATCCGAACAACGATCCGGTTGCGCAGCAACGCCTCAGCGAATATTTCGCTGAGGCTGCGGATTACGTTGAGGTACTGCGTCGTTTGTGGGACAGCTGGGAGGACGACGCCGAGATCCGCGACGTCCCCACCGGGCGCTTCGTCGACCGCCGCAGGCTGCACTACATCGACTTCGAGGGACGCTGGTTCTCCGTCAAGGGGCCTTCGATTACGCCCCGGCCACCACAGGGCCAGCCGATCGTTGCGGCCCTGGGCCACGGTGGAGTGTCCTACCAGCTCATCGCCGAGTCCGCCGACGTCGGATTCGTGACTCCGCACGATGCCACGCAGGCGGCAGACATCGTGGTCGAGATCGGTGCGTTACGCCGGGCCGTCGGTCGCAGCCCGGACACGTTGCACATCTTTGCTGATTTGGTGGTGTTCCTCGATCGCACTCCGCAGGCCGCGCGGACGCGCAAAGACCGACTCGATGACCTCATCGGAGCCGAATACCGCAGCGATGCCGAGGTTTTCGTGGGCACCCCGGCGCAGCTGGCCGACCTGCTGCAGGAACGGCATGCCAGCGGTCTATCGGGGTTCCGGTTGCGTCCGGCCACACTGCCGCATGACCTTGTCGAAATCACCGAGTCGTTGGTGCCCGACTTACGTCGCCGCGGGCTGTTCCGCAGCGCCTATGAAACCGACACGCTTCGCGGGTTGCTCGGACTTGGTCACCCCGCCAACCGCTACGCGACCGCCTGACATAGCCGAGGACCTTCAATGACTAAGCCGATCAAGCAGATTCATCTCGCGGCGCATTTCCCCGGCGTCAACAACACCACGGTGTGGAGCGATCCCGCGGCCGGCAGCCACATCGAGTTCAGCTCGTTTGCGCAATTCGCACAGACCGCCGAGCGGGGCAAGTTCGACTTCCTGTTCCTCGCCGAAGGGCTACGCCTACGCGAGCAGAACGGCCAGATCTACGACCTGGATGTAGTCGGTCGTCCCGACACCTTCACTGTGCTGGCCGCGCTCGCGGCGGTCACCGATCGAATTGGGTTGACCGGCACCATCAATTCCACTTTCAACGAGCCCTATGAGGTGGCTCGGCAGTTCGCCTCGTTGGATCACCTCTCCGGCGGCCGAGCCGCCTGGAATGTCGTGACGTCATGGGATGCGTTCACCGGAGAGAACTTTCGCCGCGGTGGCTTCCTGGGCGAGGACCAGCGTTACGAGCGGGCGAAGACCTTCCTGCAGGCGACCCGGGAACTGTTCGACTCGTGGCGCGGGGATGAAATCGTGGCGGACAAGGCGACCGGCGTGTTCCTGTCCGATCCGAATCCCGGTGCATTCGCGCATAGGGATGCACATTTCGACATCCACGGGCGATTCAACGTCCCGCGCAGCCCGCAGGGCCGGCCGGTGATCTTCCAGGCCGGAGACTCCGACGATGGCCGTGACTTCGCCGCCGCTGCCGCCGACGCGATTTTCTCCAGACACAGCACCCTGGGGGCCGGGCAAGCGTTCTACGAAGACGTCAAAGGTCGTCTTGGCCGCTATGGACGCCGCCGCGACGAACTACTCATCCTGCCGGCCGCGACATTCGTGATCGGCGATACCGACGCCGAGGCCGACGAGATTGCGCACCAGGTACGGCTCGCGCAGGTGTCCCCGCAGACGGCGATCAAGTTTCTCGAGCAACTGTGGAACCGCGACCTGTCCGACCACGACCCGGACGGACCGCTGCCCAGCGTGGACCCCGTGGTGGGGGAGAACACCATCTCGCGCGGGCGTGCCAGCGTCCGCATGTTCCGCGACCCGATCGCGATCGCCAACGACTGGCGGGCCCAGGCCGAAGCCGAGAATCTGACCACCCGCGAATTGATCGTCGAGGTCACGGGACGCCAGTCGTTTGTCGGATCTGCACGTACCGTCGCCGCGACGATCAACGACTTCGTGCAGTCCGACGCCAGCGACGGATTCATCCTGGTCCCCCACATCACACCCGGCGGGCTGGATCCGTTCGTCGACCAGGTGGTGCCGTTACTTCAGGAACGCGGCGTGTTCCGCGCGGACTACACCGGCACCACGCTGCGCGACCACCTAGGGCTTGCGCCGCTGCCGACACCGCTGCGATCGGGCTCCTCAACCGAGGTGGCTTCTTAAGCGTCATGACGACTCCGCTCAATGTCCTTGACCTGGTCCCGATTTCGTCGGGCTCGACCGCGACCCAGGCGTTGCACAACAGCATCGATCTGGCTCGCCAGGCCGAGGCTCTCGGATATGCGCGCTACTGGTTCGCCGAACATCATCTGAACCCCGGGGTCGCCGGGACTTCCCCCGCGGTGCTACTCGCGCTGACCGCCACTGCGACGTCGACGATCCGGCTCGGTTCGGGCGCAGTGCAGATGGGCCATCGCACCGCGCTGGCCACGGTGGAGGAATTCGGTCTGCTCGATGCGCTACACCCGGGCCGGTTCGATCTTGGATTGGGGCGTTCGTCGGGTAAGCCGCGCGAGCCGGCGGTACTGACTCCGGCGCCGGCGTCATCGCAGGCGGTGATCGACGGACGCACACCGAACGGGCTGTTGATCCCGGCCGGGTTCGACCCGAGACCGCTGCTGAAATCGCCACGCTTCGCGCTACAGAAGGCGTTGCTGCAGCTGCCGGGTGCGCAGTCACAGGACTACACGGAGCAGGTCGACGACGTCCTGGCGCTGATCGCGGACACCTATCACTCCGACGACGGCGAAGAGGCGCACGTCGTACCGGGCGCGGGCGCTGCTCTGCAGATCTGGATCCTGGGCAGCAGCGGTGGCGAGAGCGCAGCCGTCGCCGGGCACCGGGGCCTACGCTTTGCCGCCAACTACCACGTCGCCCCGGCCACCGTCGTCGAGGCAGCCGACGGCTACCGGGCCGCGTTTCAGCCCTCGGAAGAGCTGGACCGGCCTTATGTCGCGGTCTCCGCCGATGTCGTCGTCGCCGAGGACGAGGCCACCGCCCGCGAGCTGGCCGCCGGTTACGGGCCCTGGGTGCGCAGCATCCGCACCGCCGAGGGTGCGATCCCCTATCCCACCCCGGCGCAAGCGCGCGCACGTACCTGGACCGAGGCCGACCGGGACCTGGTCGCCGACCGCGTCGACACCCAATTCGTCGGATCCGCAATACAAGTCGCCGATCGGCTGGAGCAATTGCGCGATGCCACCGAGGCCGACGAACTGATCGTCACGACCATCACCCACGACCACGACGACCGGGTGCGGTCCTACCAGCTGCTCGCCGACGAGTGGGCCCGCCGCTAAGCCAGGTCAATCTGGCTGTGTCATCACCGAGCATGACCGGCAGCAAGAGCAGCGCCGCTGACAGCCATGACACTGCCGGTATCCAAGGCAACACGGACGCCACTGCGGGCACCTTATCGGCGTGTGCGGTCACCAGCGCGATACGCATCGTTGTCGCCAGAGCCACGACAGAGAACAGCGCGCCAACCGCGGTGCCTTCGCTGCCATTGCGGCCGATCGCGAACGCCGCCGCAACCACGCTCACCATCACGGCGCCCCAGGCGCCGCCGCAGATGAATTGCGCCACGCCAAGCGAGACGACGTTGCTGGCCAGTGCCGCTGCCCCGGCCGATCCGGCCGCCACCAACGCCCCCATCAGCACGCAGACCGTGGCGCCGAAACGCTTCGCCAGCAGCGACGCCAGCGGTGTCAGCAGAGTAAACCCAACCCAAAACAATGACAACAAGAGGGGAAGTTGCTCCGGCCGTGCGTATTTGGCGAAGAGCGGCTGTGCATTGATGGACGCATGCACCTGAAATCCGATCTGCAGCAGCAAAACCCCAGCGAGGAACACCAGGAAAGTCACAAATCGAATCTCGCGAGGTGGGTCTTTCTCGGGTGGGGCGGCACGCTCGAGCGTCTTCTCCGCCCAGACGATCGTCGCGGTTACCGCTACAACCGAAAGGGCTGACGCGCCAAAGAGGATCCGCGGGTCGTAGGCCGTGATCCGCCCCGCAAGGAATGGCGTCAACGCGGTGGCGAGGCCCGCGCCGACGACGAACAGCGATCCCACCCAGGGTTGCTGGCTGACCGGTGTGTAGCGGCCAAGCAGCGCCAGCGGCGGCGCGCGCAAGGCCGAAGAAGTGATTGCCCAGACGACAATCAACGACACGAAAACGCCGGCACCGAACCGCGCCACGAAGGGCAGCAGCAGGAAAGCCAGCCCGGATACCGCGGTCACCCTCACGACCACCATGCCCACCCGGCCAACCACCTTGGCCACCCGGTCGACGGCGATGCCGGCGGCCCAGTCGCACAGCACGAAGATGATTTGGTCGAGCACCAGAAGCCATCCGACTACGCCGCGGTTGATCCCGGCTTGCGCCGCAAGTTGCGGCAAGTAGATGACGTACCCGACCCACGTCAACCCGAAGACGAGTTGCAGCAGCCCAAAATACAGCCCGACTCTGGTTGCCGCCCCAGACGCCATCACGTCACCTTTCCCGCGTAGAACCTTCTGGAAAGGCTTCGTAGCAGGAGTGAGAGTGGATGGCTATCGGCCGCTAGCGGATCGGCAGACCGGTCACCGCCCGCGAAATCACCAGGCGCTGGATCTCACTGGTGCCCTCGAAGATGGTGAAAATCTTGGCGTCTCGGTGCATTCGCTCCACCGGGTAGTCGCGGGTGTACCCGTTGCCGCCCAGGATCTGGATGGCTTCGTCGGTGACGTAAACCGCGGTCTCGCTCGCGACCAGCTTGGCCATCGAGCCCTCGGCCGAATCGAAGCTCTTGTTGTTGCGCGCCATCCAGCCGGCCCGCCACACCAGCAGACGGGCCGCGTCGACGCGGCTTTTCATGTCCGCCAGCTTGAACGCCACTGCCTGGAATTCGCCGATCTTGCGGCCGAATTGCTCGCGCTGGCAGGCATATTCGAGGGCATACTCGTAGGCGGCCCGTGCCACGCCGACGGCCATCGCGCCCACGGTCGGCCGGGTGCGTTCGAAAGTCTTCATCGCCGCCTGTCCACCTGCGGAGGAACCGGATTTGACCCGGGCGATCCGGTCCTCGAACTTCTCCCGACCACCGAGAATGGCGTCCTCGGGCAGTCGTACGTTGTCGAGAACCACTTCGGCGGTGTGCGATGCGCGGATCCCGTGCTTTTTGAACTTCTGTCCCTGCGACAGCCCCTTGGTGTCAGGAGGGATGACGAAGCTGGCCTGGCCACGGGTACCGAGTTCGGGATAGACCGATACCACCACGATGTGCACGTTGGCGATCCCGCCATTGGTGGCCCAGGTCTTGGTGCCGTTGATGACCCATTCGCCGGCCGCTTCGTCGTAGCGCGCACGGGTGCGGATGGCGCCCACGTCAGAACCCGCGTCGGGCTCCGATGAGCAGAACGCGCCGAGCTTGGGGTCACCGGGTGTGCCGAACATTTCGGGCAGCCAAAGGCCCAGCTGCTCGGGAGTTCCGTTGCCCGCCAACGCCGCTGCCGCCAGCCCGGTGCCCATGATGGACAGCGCGATGCCCGCGTCGCCCCAGAACATCTCCTCGAATGCGGTGATGAAGCCCAGTCCCGTCGGCTCGGCGGCTTGCTGCGCGAAAAAGTCGGGGGAGTACAGCCCGACCTTCGCCGCCTCTTGAATCACCGGCCACGGAGTTTCCTCACGCTCATCCCATTCGGAAGCGGCCGGCCGGATGACCTCGCTCGCGAACTGGTGCACCCAATCGCGCACCTCGATCACATCGTCGCTCAGCTCAAGTGAAAACGTCATATCTAGCTCCTGAAATAGGTTGGGCAGTCAGGGGTTTCTGGGGTTGGTGTACTGCGCGAGGACGCTGAGCGTTTGGTTGACCCACGCCTCGAAGTAACGGTCGCCGTCGATATTGCCGGGCATGCGACCGGTCAACGCCTGCAAGGTCGCGGCGTAGGAAAGCGATCCGATCGCCACGGCCGCTGCTGCCTCGGGATCTGGGATGCTGGTGCGCCCGGACCGATTGGATGCGGTCAGCTCGTCGGCGAATCGCTGATAAGCGTTATCGGTAATGACCTGCCAGGTCTTCTCGTCGAGATCGCCGACCTCATCAGGTTCGCGCAGCATGACCTTGAGCACGTCCTCACCCTGGGTGAGGTTGCTCCAGATCAGCTGGCCGGCCGTGCGTACCGCCTGCTCGACGCTGCCCGGATCCCCGGCGTCGTACTGCTCACGGGCGGCCACGATGCTGTCGATCCGGTGCGCAACTGCTGCCTCCAACAGCTCGCGCTTGGAAGCGAAGTGTTTGTACAGCGCGCCCGAGCCCGGCGCGAGACCGGACGCCCGCTGGATGTCGGCCACCGATGTCGCCGCGTAGCCCTTGGCGGCGAACAACGTCAGAGCTTCGGCCAGCAGCCGGTCACGTCCCGAGACGGCCATGGTGAGAGAGTACTCACTCACCGGCGGGTATGACAAATCGGGCCCGCACGTGTGCGGCACTGTCCCGGGTGGTAGCCGCAGGGGTGACGATGCGCGATGCTGGGACCCGGATGGTGAGATCCGGCTACCGGGGCGCCTCAAGGACGACGGAAGGACCGCAGTGAACGAAGAGCAACGCAACGTGATGGCATCGGGGCACGGCTTCATCGCCGCCCTGGACCAAAGCGGCGGCAGTACACCAAAAGCCTTGAAGCTGTACGGTATTGAAGAGGACGCCTACAACGGCGACGAGCAGATGTTCGACGTCATGCATCAGATGCGGGCACGGCTGATTTCGAGTCCCAGCTTTACCGGCGACAAGGTGATCGCGACCATTCTGTTCGAGCAGACCATGGACCGCACCATCAACGGCGAGGACTCCGCGGCTTTTCTGTGGAAGCAGAAGCACATCGTGCCGTTTGTGAAGGTCGACCAGGGACTGAGCGACGTCGAGAACGGCGTGCAGCTGATGAAACCCATGACCAAGCTGGACTCCCTGCTGGAACGGGCCATCGAAAAGGGCATTTTCGGTACCAAGATGCGCTCGTTCATCCAAGAGCCGAACCACGACGGCATCAAGGCAATCGTCGACCAGCAATTCGACTATGCGGACCAAATCACCCAGCGCGGACTGATGCCGATCATCGAGCCCGAGGTCAGTATCAACAGCCCCGACAAGGCAGGAGCCGACAGCCTGCTGGTGTCGGCGCTCAGCACGAAGCTCGACGAGCTGCCCGGTGACCGGCAGGTCATGCTCAAGCTGACCTTGCCGGACGAAGAAAACCTCTACGCGCCGCTGATCGGCCATCCCCGGGTGCTGCGAGTGGTCGCTCTGTCCGGCGGCTACAGCCTTGCTGAGAGTTGCACAATCCTGGCCCGCAACCATGGCCTCATCGCCAGTTTCTCGCGTGCCTTGACTGAGGGGCTGACCGCCGAGCAGACCGAAGCGGAATTCGACGAGAAGCTCGCCTCGAACATCGCGGAGATCTACAGAGCCTCGGTGGCATAAACGAGCCGAGAGCACAGCGACGGCCGCCCCGCGACTTGCAGGCGAGAGCCCGGGCGAGAGTGTTGACGATTGTCTGCCGGCCAACCTCGCTATTTAACTTACGCTATGTAAGAATAATTGAGTGTTCAACCCGACGACAGTTGATCCGTTGCGTCCGAGGGCATTCGACGAGGGGCCCCACGTACCGGAGTCGACTCCGCTGTGGAACGAAAGCTGGTACTTCGACTTTGTCGACCCCGATCAGCGCATCGGTGGCTGGGTACGCCTCGGACTGATGCCCAATGAAAGCGTGGCCTGGATAACCGCAGTCGTGTCCGGGCCACACATACCGACAATCGCCCTGCTGGATTTCGAAGCCGGGTTGCCAGCGAATCCCGTTCGGGTGCGAACCGACCGCATCGAGCTGCAGCTTGCCGCGGTGAAGCCACTGCAGGAGTATCGAGTCGCCGTGCGCGGACTCGGGGAGGCCTGGAGTGACCCGAGCGGGCTGCTACGCGGCGAGGCGGCGGGCGAGAATGGCATCGAACTGTCGATGGATCTGGCTTGGACCACCGTCGGAATCCCCTACCAGTATCGACTGACGCCCCGATATGAGATTCCGTGCACGGTGTCGGGCTCGGTGACGTATGGAGACTCAGCGATCAAGCTCGATGCGGTGCCGGGCCAGCGTGACCATTCCTGGGGTGTCCGCGACTGGTGGGGCGGCCTGGAGTGGATGTGGTGCGCGTTGCATCTCGACGACGGGAGTCACCTGCATGCCGTCGACGCTCGGGTGCCAGGAGCGCCGAACATGGCGATCGGGTACATCCAGGAAGGCGCCTCGAAACTCGTTGAACTTCAAACGATCAGCGTGCAAGAAGAATTCGACGACAGTGGGTTGCCGGTCGCGGCAACGATCTCGTTTGACCCGGATGGGGTCGTCAGCAGAGTCGAGGTCGGCGGCCACGCACCTATTCGGCTCGTCTCGTCCGACGGCCAAGTGAGCCATTTCCCTCGCGCGTGGGTGACCGTCACAACCACCGATGGCCGCAAGGGCGTCGGCTGGATCGAATGGAACAGGGTGCAGTCGGCCTGATCGGCAGTGCGCCGCAGTCGTATTGGACCTGGGATCCAATCTGGAGGGGTCGAATGGCCGCGGTTAGCGTCAAGCCTCGGATGCCAATTGGTGGATATAGCCGGCAAGGACGCTACGGGCTTCGACGAGTCGTCTCCTCATCGCCGTACCCGCCCGTGCCGCGTCGACCATCAAGGCAAAAGTGATGGTCTGATATGTCTGCGCGGCAGCACGTCGTCTCGCTGGGCGCAGACCGGGGGCGTACCTGGCGATGAAGCGCTCGACATACGGGGTCCACGATTGGTCGGGCAGTGCGCCCGGGGCAGTGATCGCCGCGGCAAGCAGGCCACGAGCACCGGGTGTGTTGGCGACAAGTCGGGAAAAGCGCGCAATGAAGTCGGCCAAGACGTCGTCGGCCTCGGAGGCCAGGTGTTCGTCCGAATACAGGTCGACGAAGGCGCCGGCCGCCTGCTCTCGCCACCGTTCCATCAGGGTGGCGACGAGCGCGTCCTTGTCGGTGAAGAACCGGTAGACGGAGCCGATTGAGGTCCCGGCACGCGCTGCGATCGCGTCCATCGTCGAGCCCTCCACACCGACTTCATCGAAAGACCGGCCCGCCGCGTCGAGGATGCGTTCCAGGGTTGCCTGGCTTCGCTGCTGGCGTGCGGGTCGGCGCACCGCGGTCGCGGTCGGCACGGCCTGCCCGCGATCTCGGTGTTCGCCGCGAGAGGCCCTCGGGCGGGCTGCGGGTTCGCTCATTTCTCCATTCTCAGCCAGTCGCGACTCGACGTCGCCAGTCCTGAGTATTGTTCGCACATGACGTCACGGCAGACCGCCGCTGGGAAGGCGAGTCGTGCGGTAGGCCGGGGTTCCCAGAGCCCCGAAGCGAATCGGGGCCGTCCTCGCGATGCGCAGCGCCGCGAAGCGGTTATCGCCGCGACCCGCGAATTGCTGATCGCCCAGGGCTACGACGATGTCACCCTCTCAGAAGTGGCCCGACGGGCCGGGGTCTCCCGACCCTACATGTACGACAACTGGGGCACGAAGTTTTCGCTTGTCGAGGAGGTCATCTTCGGCGCAGCCTACCCCGCTCCAAAGCTTAACGAGGAAAAGGGTTTTGCCGAGGCATTCAGAGAATTGCTTACGGCAATGGTGCGCATACAATCGGATCCCGCGTATCTGGCCGGGCTACCCGGACTTGCCTCCGAGCTTTATAACCGGCCCGATTTGGTCGCCCAGATTGAACAAAAGTACATCGCCCCGATCCGCACCACCTACGTCGAGCTGATTGAACGCGGCAAAACCGAAGGCATCGTGCGCGGCGAGGTCGACGGCAGTGCGCTACTCGATACCGTCCGGGGCGCAGTCATGTTGCATACGGTCATCAACACCGCGCTCGGCGAGTCGGCATTGATCGAGCACCTGAGCTCGATCATGCTGCGCGGCATCATGATTCCCGACTAACCCTGTCCTGTCGGGTAGCCAGATCAGGCTGGCGCTGTCTGGGCGAGGATCTCGGGGTGCGGCGTCGGCGACGCATTGTCGTAATACTTGGCGTACCAGCGACGAAACGTCCAAATGGCACGTTCTGTCGGATTGAGGGCGGGCTGGCGAAGGTGCCGTTTGTGTTGCCAGATCATGATGTCGCGATCCCAGTTGTCGATCACCGCCGAACCGATCGTCTCGGTTAGTGACTCCGCCGTGTCTGCGTCGCATTCGTCATCGATGCGAATGTTCACCAGACCGAGAAGGCTGACTTGGCCATCGCCGATCGGTGTCACGTATAGCCGCTGCATGGCGTGGATCGGCATCCCTTTTGCGCCAATCGTCGCTCCCGCGAGTCCCGGACCGTGACAAAACACTGCGCCTTCGACGAGGACGCCGTCGTCAAGACGCATCGCGGGCTCGACGGCTTCCGGAGCCGATTGGATCGAAAGTTCGAAAATGTTTCCCTCAGTGCGTACTTCGGTGGTGGGTTCCATCATGTGCGTTTGGTGCACGAAGCGGAAGTGTGCGAAGTCGGCCGCGTTCTCCAGCACCTCTTGCGGATGCGAGGGAAGGATTCGGCGCATGATGACCGGTGCCGTCCAGCGGTGATTATCGAACCGCGGCATCTGCCATGTCGCAAGACCATCCGCTCCACGCCACAGCAGGACAACACCGTCCTGCTCGACGACTGACACCGCCTGTGCGCGGACCTTTGGCACTCTGCGGTTGCCGTAGGGCACAGAGACGCACCTGCCATCGGATGCCCACTGCCAGCCGTGGAACGGGCACGTTATGGAGCCACCGCTGACCGTTCCGCCGTAGCCCAGATGTGCTCCCAGATGGGGACAGTAGGCGTCCAGGGCTCCGAGTGTGCCGTCGGCGCAACGGAATACCACGAGATCCTGGTCGAACCAATGTCCGGGCACCGCCTGCTCACTGGGAAAGTCTCCCGACACCCCGATTGCGAACCATCCAGACGGCGACGGCAGTGGATCGGCCATGGAGTACCTCCAATACGTGAGTAGATCCTCACATTTTAGTCCCGCAAGGCGTAGTCTTGCAATTACCTTCCAACTTGTAACGTTATTCGCGGACGGGCGGGCGACCTATTGATGGAGCACTCCTCTTCAGAACAGGCCCGTCCGAGCGCTTCCCAACGCAATCCCGACGAGCTGCGTGGCGCGTTCGAGGGTTGGCTGCGCCATCGGCAACCCAGCGCCGAGGTCATTGAGGCGTCGGTTCCCGCGTCCAATGGCATGTCTAGCGAGACAATCGTCGCTGTCGCGAATTGGAGTGGACGGCAGCACCGGATGGTGGTTCGCATCGCACCACAACCCGAGGCCAGCCCAGTTTTTCCGCATTACGAAATGCGCACGCAGTACCGAATACTTCAACGGCTGCAAGCACAGTCGAAGCCACCGAGAGTGCCTCGAGTGGTGTGGTGTGAGGACGACCCACGGCCAATGGGTGCACCGTTTTTCGTGATGCACCATGTCGACGGCCAGATTCCACCCGACGTGATGCCGTACAACTTCGATTCTTGGCTTACCGAGGCCAGCCCCGTCGATCGTCAACGGGTAGAACGCACCACGGTCGAGCAACTCGCACGAGTGCACGCGGCCACACTCGGCGACTTTGCGTTCCTCGACCGACGCCGCGCTGGTGAGACTGCACTAGACGCTCACGTCCGCCACACCCGCGATTACTATGAGTGGGCCAAGGCCGGCGGGACCGGTGCGCCCCTGATCGACCGCGGGTTTCGCTGGCTGCGCGAACACTGGCCAGTGGACGCGGATTCGGTTCGCGGACAAATCTCGCCGGTACTGTCCTGGGGAGATGCGCGGATCGGCAACATCGTCTACCGCGACTTCACACCAGTTGCGCTGCTGGACTGGGAGATGGCCTCGCTCGGACCGCGCGAGCTCGACATCGGCTGGATGATTTTCTTTCATCGGTTCTTTGAGGACATTGCGCATAGCGCGGGCTTGCCTGGCCTCTCGGATTTTCTGTGCCGCGATGACATCGTCGACACCTATGCCGAGCTCACCGGCTACCAGCCTGTCGCGCTGGACTTTTACATCGTCTACGCAGCGCTGCGTCAAGCGATCATCGCGATGCGGATCCAGCTGCGCGCCGTTGCTTTCGGACAGGCAGAACAACCCGACGATCCCAACGAAATGATCATGCATCGGGAGGCATTCGCGCGGATGCTGGACGGCACGAACTTGTAATTGGTCAACACCGCAACGCCCGCGGACCTGGCGTTGGTGGACTTAGTTCAACAGAGCATCGACTGAAGGCATTGTGGTGTAGTCGATTTGGTTGGTCAGCAGCGCGGCGGTAAACCCGTTGTCGACGAGCACATTGGTGCCGCTGACGTAGCGAGCCGCATCGCAGCCCAGAAATGACAGCACCGAAGCGACTTCGGCCGGCACGGCCCGGCGCCCGCCGCTCTGGCTGACCATCCACTCGATGATGGGTTCGCCCATGGAGGCGTTGAAATCGGTGAGCAAAGGAGTGTCGATGATGCCCGGGCACGCGCTATTGATTCGAATACCCTTGCTTCCCAGTCGCATTGCCCATTGCAGAGTGAGAACTTGAGCGCATTCTTTGGAAAAGCCGTAGGGGTTGTTAGTCAGCTGTGGGCGTTGGCGCACCCATGCCAAAGCGGCCTGCCAATCGTCGATGTCCAACAAGGTCTGGATGTCGGCGAGGCGATCCGAGTAGCCTCCGCCGGCTGTTGATGCGGTGATGACGACGGCGCTGCCGGGGGGCATCCGATGCTGTAGGCCGTTGATCAGTCTGCGGGGCGCCAAAACGTTGACGGCTACCACTATCTCGGTTGGCAAGGTGGCGGCTACCCCGGCGTTGTTGAACAGCACATCGATGGTGTCAGGTAGCCTGCTGATCGCTTCGTCGATGGCCAGCGGGTCGGAAAGATCGACCGAAATAGTCTGATCCACTGGCCCGCGGCAGGGTTTGATATCAAGAGCGACTATGCGTGCTGCGCCGGCGGCGCGTAGTTGCTCGACAAGAGCTGCGCCGACGCCGGTGGCCGCGCCGGTAACGACAGCGACCTTGTTGTCGTAGTTGACGATCGGAGACATGTTCACCTCGTTGACTATTGGGGAGTGTTTACAGTTGTTTCCACGAAGTTGTGCCGTCCTCGCGAAATGCGGCGAACGAGTCCGCCAGGTCGCCGGTCGAGGTACACATGACCTGGGTACGGTTCTCGATGTCGAGGGCGTGACGCAAGCTGGGGGAATCGACGGTCTGCCACATGGTTTCCTTGGTCATCCACACGGCAAGCGGTGCGTGGCGGGCGATTTCGCGGGCCTTGTCGATCGCGTGCCCGATTAAGGCGTCGGCCCCGATGACGTCAACCACCAGGCCGATCCGGGCGGCCTCGATGGCATCGAACACCCGCCCGGTCAGCATCAGTTCGGCGGCGCGGGAGGCGCCGATCAACCGCGGGAGATGGTAACTGGTGCCCATGTCACATGCCGAGACGCCGTGACGGATAAAGACCGCTCCGAAGCTCGCGCTCGGGCTGGCGTAGCGGATGTCGCACGCCAGCGCCAACGCGAACCCGCCGCCGACGGCAGCACCATTCACCGCGGCTATGACGGGCTGGCGCAGCCGGTGGATTTTCTCGAACGCCGAGGCCATCAGCTCCTGAGCTGCCATCGTGACTGCGACGGTCGAGGTTGCCAGGGCCTGTAGCGATGAATAAGGGGTCGCGTCGTGGTCGACGAAATCGTCGGGTGCGGCTTTGATATCGGCACCCGCGCAGAACACGCTGCCGGCGCCGGTGAGAACGACAGCGCGGACTGTCGGAGCGCCGTTGATCGCGTCCAGAGTGCGGTGCAGTTCGGCCAGGGTCTGTGAGTCCAAAGAGTTGCCGCGGCCAGGCCGGTCGATCGTCAATACAATGATCGAGTCATCATCGACATGTCCAACTCTGAGTGCGGAAGAGGTTGTGGGAAAAGGCATTTAAGTTCCGCTTCTGGTTGGCGGGTACGGTTTTGTCTCGAGCAGGCAGTTACTCCTAGCGGGCCACCATGCCGCCGTCGACGATCAGGGTCTGGCCGGTGATAAAGCTGCCTGCGTCGGACACCAATAGCAGTGCCGCCGGGACCATTTCGTCGGGGTCGGCGATGCGCTGCAGCAACGACGACGCGGCCATCGCTTCGATGAATTCGGGCGGATTTTTGCGGACCATATCGGTGTCAACAGAACCGGGCGCCAGTGCGTTGACCCGGATTCCTGCGGATGCGAACTCGGCAGCCATCGAGCGGGTGAACGACACCATCGCCGCTTTGGCCGCCGAGTACATGGATACCAACGGGGAGAAGATGAACGCCCCGGCCGAAACGACGTTGAGCACGGCCGCGTGCTGGCTTTCCCGTAGGAACGGAAGTGCAGCCTCTACCAAGAACACCGGGCCCCGCAGGTTTACCCCGAAGGACTTCTCCCAGGCCTCTGGGGTGAGTTCGCCGAGGGTTTGCGTCAAGGGGTTAGCAGCGTTGTTGATGACGATGTCGATTCCACCGAATCGGCCGACGGCGGCCTCAACGAGTGCGTTGATCGCGCCGATCTCACCCAGATGAGTCGGTACACCAATCGCTCTGCCGCCCAGATCTTGCAGCCGGTCTGCGGTGGTCGCGCACGCGTCGGGTTTGCGGCTTGCGACGACGACGTTGGCGCCGACGCCTACCAAGCCCTCGGCGATTGCTAAGCCGATTCCGCGGGTACCACCCGTCACGATTGCCGTTCGCCCAGTGAGATCGAATTTCGCATGGAGTGCTGATCTGTCCAAAACCCGTCCTGCCTCTCAGCTGCGTGTTTGGTGCCGCTCTAAACCAGCCGGCAACGATCCACAGGTTATCTTACGCTGTGTAAGGTAAACCATGGATGCGCTCGTGCCGCTAGCCGCCGGAACCTGACCCGATGGATGCCCGCGCCAAGGTTTCCGGACGGAAGCGACGTTCTCGCAGACTTTTCAGAGGTCGATCGTGGTTGGTAGCGCAGGCCGGGCGATGCCGGGTGCGTCGAGAGGTGTTCGACACGTAAAAGGGGTGGACGTCGGCAGTCGGGGTGTCAGCGATCTGGTGAACGATACTTAAGCCATGGGATTCCGGCTGCCGATGCGAGTGTTGTCGCTGCGCGTCATCGTCATCGTCGCGCAGCTGGCGGTGATCGGCCTCGTCGTCATATTGGGCGTCTGGGTGTGGATCGGCGTCACCAACGACCAGTACAGCCAACTCGACCGCCGCCTCGATTCGGTGAGCAGCCTGGGTGATATCAACACACTGCTCAACAGCCCGCAGCAGACCAACGCCGATCGGTCCACGCCGGACGGCAACCTGGTACGCACCGCTCGGATCGGGGCTGTGACGGTGTCGGTGCCCAGCAACATCGTGCTGCCCAAGCTGGAGAACGGCTACGCGAACACCACCATCAACGGCGTGCAATACCGCGTTCGCACCTTCTCCGCAGGCCCGGTCTCGATTGCGCTGGCCGCGCCATTCGCCGAGGCTCAGCACCGGATCAACGAACTGCACCTGCGGGTCTTGTTGATCTGCGGCGGCGTCATCACCGGGACGTTCCTGGTCGGCTGGGTGATCTCGTTGATCATGGTCAACCCGTTCCTGCTGCTGGCCCAGCAAGCCCGTGCCATCAGCGCCCAGTCCAACCCGGACGAAGTCCAGGTCCGCGGTGTGCGCGAAGCCGTCGAGATTGCCGAGGCGGTCGAGGGAATGCTGGACCGGATCGGCAAAGAGCAACAGCGCACCAAGGCAGCGCTTGAATCGGCGCGAGATTTCGCCGCCGTCGCCTCCCACGAGCTACGCACCCCGTTGACCGCCATGCGGACCAACCTGGAGGTGCTGTCCACCCTGGAGCTCGGCCCCGAGCAGCGCCACGAAGTGATCGGCGACGTCATCCGCACCCAGAGCCGGATCGAAGCGACGCTGACGGCGTTGGAGAGGCTGGCGCAGGGCCAACTGACGACCGTCGATGATTTCGTGCCGTTCGATATCACCGAGCTGTTGGATCGCGCCGCCCACGACGCGCTGCGTATCTACCCAGGCGTGGCGGTGTCGTTGGTGCCGTCACCCACGGTGTTGATGGTCGGGCTACCCACCGGTCTGCGGTTGGTGATCGACAACGCCATCGCCAACGCCGTCAAGCACGGCGGCGCCACCAAAATTCAAGTGACCGTGACGAGCTCCAGTGAAGGTGTCGCAATCGCTATCGACGACAACGGAACCGGTGTTCCCGAGGAGGAACGCACCGCAGTCTTCGCACGCTTCTCCCGCGGTTCGACGGCATCGCGTTCGGGCTCCGGGTTAGGCCTGGCGCTGGTTGCGCAGCAGGCCGAATTGCATGGGGGCAGCGCCGCGTTGCATGCCAGCTCATTGGGTGGGACGCGCCTTCTGCTGAAACTGGCCGGCGATGGGCGAGGCCCCTCCTGAGCGCTGGCCCACGAATGATGCTGTAGGCCAACAGCTGTAGAGCGATCTGGGCATGCGGCTCCGAATACATTGGCAATTCATATAATTTGCGTTCCCTATGCGACCGGGTCGTCCGGTTGACCCGTGTCTGATCGTGCACATACCTTCGAACGCAGAAGCCAGGGGACAACGAAGTTTGGTGAATAGGCGTAATCGCCTGTGCTCAAACGAAGATACTGCCGTCCGCAATCTCGGGGCAGATGATCAAAAGTCCGGCATGAGAGCCAACGAGGGAGGGTTGATGCAGCACGCAGCACAGTCCGACGGCGACGCGATTGAGCGCCCGCCGGCGTCGCGGATGGACCGATTTCGCGCGGTGATGCGCCACGACTTGTCCTCGTCACTGGTGGTTTTCCTGGTTGCGCTCCCGTTGTCGCTGGGTATCGCCATCGCTTCGGATGCGCCGGTACTCGCCGGCCTGATCGCTGCGATCGTGGGCGGCATCGTAGGTGGAGTCATAGGTGGTTCGCCGCTGCAGGTGAGCGGACCCGCGGCAGGGCTGACCGTCGTCGTCGCCGATCTCATCGGAGAATTCGGCTGGGGGATAACGTGTTTCATTACCGTCTGCGCCGGAATCATGCAGGTTCTGTTGGGGCTCAGCCGGGTAGCGCGTGCCGCTCTTGCGATCTCACCCGTCGTCGTACATGCGATGCTGGCGGGCATTGGCATCACGATCGCACTGCAACAAGTGCACGTGCTGCTGGGCGGAGAGTCTAAAAGCACCTCCTGGGAAAACGTCACCGAACTGCCCGCGCAGATCGTCGGCGCCCATCGTCTGGGCCTCGCGCTGGGCTTACTGGTGATCGGCATCCTGATCGCCTGGCGCTGGGCCCCAGCCAAAGTGGCCGCCATCCCGGGGCCGCTGGTCGCCATCGTGGTGGTGACCGTTGTCTCGCTGGTGTTTCCGTTCCGGGTGTCCCGGGTCGAGTTGGACGGGTCGGTGCTGGAGGCATTGCAGTTGCCGTCGGTTCCGCACGGAAACTGGGGCGCCATCGTGATCGGTGTCATCACCGTCACGCTCATCACCAGCGTGCAGAGCTTGCTGACCGCGGTGTCGATCGACCGAATGCACCACGGCCCGCGCACCAACTTCAACCGCGAGCTGATAGGTCAGGGTGCCTCGAATATCGTGTCCGGGGCCGTTGGGGGCCTCGCCATCGCCGGTGTCATTGTGCGCAGCGCAGCCAACGTCAACGCGGGAGCGAAAACGCGCGCATCGACTATCCTGCATGGTTTCTGGGTCCTGCTGTTCGCCGTTCCATTCGCTGAGTTGGTGGAGCAGATACCCACCGCGGCGCTCGCTGGGCTACTCATCGTCATCGGCATGGAGCTGCTGCAGCCGGCTCATGTCGAAACAGCCTTGAAGACAGGGGATTTGGCCGTCTACCTGGTGACTGTCGTCGGTGTCGTCTTCCTCAATCTGCTGCAAGGCGTGATGATCGGACTTGTCCTGGCTATCACCCTGACCGGCTGGCGGGTGGTCCGGGCCAGGGTGGAAGCCACGCCGATCGGCGACGAATGGCGGGTGGTCGTCGAGGGAGCCTGCACATTTCTTTCGCTGCCCCGGTTGACTCGCGTGTTGGCGTCCGTGCCTGAGCGCACCACGGTCACTGTGCACCTAATGGTGAACTATCTGGATCATGCTGCGCACCAGGCGATTACCGACTGGCAGCGACAGCATCACGCCACGGGTGGCACGGTCGAGATCCGCGTCAACGAAGACCTTATTGAAGCCGAACAGCCTTCAGCGAAAATCAACCGCCGCAGCGCTCGCCTGTCCGTAGTCCACACGATCCCGGGAGCCTCCCAACGCGACCGGTAGGGAACCCGCTGACAAGCGACGACGATGGCAAAAGCTCCCTCTCAAATATACGGCCGAGAGAGGGGCTTGCGGCAAGACCCCTGGGGTGCTGCACAATCTTGCAACCAACTACAACGAATGGGGGTCGTTGTGACGAGCACGCCGAAGCCCTTTGAAGTGCACGAGTCCGGTGCGCTGCTGCACGGAACCAAGGCAGAGCTTTCGGTGGACGATCTGCTAGTGCCAGGGCGCAGGTCGAACTACGCCAGAGGTCGTCTCTCGAACCACGTGTATATGACGCGGACGTTGGATGCCGCGGTGTGGGGAGCCGAGCTGGCCGTCGGCGAGGGACGGTGCCGGATTTACCTCGTGGAGCCAGAAGGCACCGTGGAGGATGACCCGAACGTGACGGACAAACGGTTTCCCGGAAATCCGACCCGCTCCTACCGCACCCGGGAGCCGGTGAGAATCGTTGGCGAGATCACGGACTGGGTGGGGCATTCACCCGAACAGCTGCAAGCCATGCGGGACCGCTTGGCTGACCTCGAGCGCCGGGGAATGGCCGTCATCTACGACTAGCTCGGGGTCTCGTCGTGCTCGCCGCAAAATTGCCTGGCGTACGTTGAGTAATTTAGGGTAACCTAACTCAGGCACGAGCAAGGAGGTCCGATGCCGACAACATGGGTCGACGCATTGCTGCACAAGGCGCGTCAAAATCCCTCTCCTTACCCGCACCAGGCGGCATTCTTCCTGAATAATCCTGTGCGGCGGGCATTCTCGAATCCGGCACGAATCGTCAACAGCATCCGGCTCACCGGGTCTGAACACGTGTTGGAAGTTGGTCCTGGCCCGGGCTTTTACAGCGTGGAGATCGCCCGCCGCCTCACCTACGGCCACCTCGACCTGTTCGACATCCAACCCGAAATGCTAGAGAAGGCCCGGCGGCAACTCGAGCGGGCCGGCTTCTGCAACGTCGGCTTCACCGCGGGGCAGGCCGCCGAGGGATTCCCCTTCCCGGACAACACCTTTGATACCGCATTCCTCGCGGCGGTGATCGGTGAAGTGCCGGACAAGCAAGCGTGCATTCGATCGCTGGGTCGCATCTTGAAGCCGGGCGGGCAGTTGGTATTCGCCGAGGCGTTCCCGGACCCCGACCGCATCAGTGTTCAGGATTTGCGCAACCTCGCCGAACCGGAGAACTTCGTCTTCGTCGAAGCAACCGGCAACCGCTGGCGAGACTTCGTCCGCTTCCGCAAGCTCGAATCCGCCTAGCGGGACCCAAACAATTTCGAGCTACGCCTACGACAAGGAATTGTCGCTCCGCGCTGATTACCTACAGAGGTGGGGCCTGGTCGGTCAGGTTCAGCATGACGTAGGCAACGCAGAACAGGAAGTTCAACACCAGCAGGATCAACCCGGCAAATAGCATCGAGCGGGTGCCTTGGCGCTGTAGGCGCTTGAACTTCGCGCTACGTTCGTCGCGTTCCAGCTGGGTTGCAATCAGGGCGAATTGGATATCTGTGGCTTCATCTTGGGTCACGGGCATGCCCGCGAGCATCTGCTGAAGCCGAACCGGTGGGGCTTCGATTCCGACGCGCGCGAAGCGCTGACTCATCCGCCGGGCCCGCCTATGGCCGAGAATCTGATATCGCGTGTGGAGTTGGTGCGATAGCCGTCCTCGTTCGTCACCACAGGGATTCCACGCGGTCGTCACAAGCGGAAATACTAGACCGCTTCGGGCATTTTGGGGGGGTGAGCGCGCGATTACATTCACTGAATACGCAGGTGTTCAAAACCAGTCGCCGCACCCCGATTCGCTGGGCCGGTCACGCGCCGGCGACGCCCCCGGTTATCCGCTCGGATTCGGGTAGGTCGAGGTAGCGCTCGAGGTTGCGGTGCATGTTGATTACCCGGCGTTCCTCACCCGACAGCACCAGATGAGTGAAGCCGGGCTGGCGCATGCCACGTTGCAGACTTGCGAGCACCCGGAGGTCTTGAGTGAGCACCACGCCTGGCTCGGACTGATCAGCGGCCATGCGGACATCGGTCGGTTTATTACGCGCCGCACCCGGCGTCATCCGGGTCATCAGGAACATGACCAATTCGCCGCGATCGGGATCCGGGCCCGGGCGCGAGCACATGAGCGTCAGATGGTCGGCGTTGGCCAGAAACGTCATGTTCGGGAACACGTTGTACTGGTGCAGCCGGGTGACCCGGTCGGTGTCGGCCCAGTTGAGATCGACGCCCCGGCTGGCGGCGAACTCGCGGGTGCGCACGGCGATCAGATCGGCCACCGTCTGCCCGGGCTGGCGTTGCGCGGCGGGAAATGGCGTGCCTTCGGCAGCGCCCATCAGCGCGCCCTGGGTATAGACGTAGGCGTCCCACACCTCTTCGTCGCTGAGCATGCCCTCGAAACGTGGGCTCTGCACCCCATAGGGCTGATCGGATTTGCCGGTGTGGCCCCAAATCTGCTGTGGCGCATGGATGTCGTCGACGCAGCGGAGTAGCTCAGGGTGCAGTGTCTGGATGTGGTAGGTCTCGCTGTAGCCGTCGGCGATCGTCTTCCAGTTCGCATCGACGTCGACGGTGAGGGTGGCGTAGCAGCGGAAGTCATCCAGATGACACCAAGCGATGTCATCGGGTACCGCCTCCAAGTAGTCGAGCAACGGCATTGCGTCGAGGTCGAGATTGACGAAGACCAGACCCTCCCAGCTGTCGACCCGGGCCGGTAGCAACGGAAAGTCGGACATGTGTAGCGCGCCGAAGCCTTTGCGGTTGGGCACCCGCTTGAGGGTGCCGGCCAGGTCCCAGGTCCAGCCGTGGTAGCCGCATTTGAGCTCGGCCAGTCCCGAACCCGAGCCCACGCACAGCGAGTTGCCGCGATGGCGGCAGGCGTTCTGGAAGGCGCGCAGGACACCGTCGTCGCCGCGGACGATCAACACCCCGTACGGGCCGCAGCGGTACTCGAAATAGTCACCCGGCTGCGCGACGTGGTCGATCATGCAGGCGAGCTGCCAGACCTTGGGCCACATCCGCTCGATCTCGAGCGCCGCGAACGCCGGAGAGTAGTAGCGCTCGGCCGGCACCAGAGTCGGGCTCGGCGGCGGGGTGCCGATGGCGTCCTCGTCGCGGCTGCGCGTCGGGTTGCCCGCGGCTGCCTTCATCGGCACGACGGCCTAACGCGCTCCTCGCACCAGGCGCCCGGGCCGGGCTCCGGTGTCGACATCCCCGCGTCGGGTCACCGTTCCGCTGACGATGGTCGCCGCGTAGCCGCTGGCTCCCTGCAGGATCCGTTGTCCGCCGGCTGGCAAGTCGTAGGCCATCGCCGCCGGGTGCAGCGTCAGCGCGCCCAAGTCGATGACGTTGATGTCGGCCTTCTTCCCCGGTTCGATGGTGCCGCGGTCGGTGAGGCCGAACAGGTGGGCGGTGTCGTGCGATTGCTTGCGAATCAGGTGCTCCAGCGACAGCTTCTCGCCGCGGTGGCGGTCGCGCGCCCAGTGTGTGAGCAGGAAGGTGGGATAGGAAGCGTCACAGATCATTCCGCAGTGCGCGCCGCCGTCGGAAAGCCCCAGCACACCCGCGGGGTGCAGCATCATCTCGCGAATCGCATCGTGGTTGCCATCGGAGTAGTTGAACAGCGGCAGCATCAGCATGGCGGTCGCGTTCTGTTCGAGCATCAGGTCGTACAGGGTCGACAGCGGGTCCTCGCCGCGTGCCTTTGCGATGGAGGCGACGGTGCGGTCCGGGGTTGGCTCGTAGTCGGGCGGATCGCCGAGTGCGTACAGCCGCTTCAGGGAGTGCTGCACCATGGCGAACATGCCGTCGAACAGCAGGGTCGGGTCGGCGGGCAGGTCGTCCTCGGACAGGATGGCGGCCTTCACCGCGGGATCGGCCAGCCGCTGCGCGAGTTCCTCCCGGCCGCACTCGGCCTTCAGCCGGCGGAAGGTGGGTCGGTGGCTGAAGCCGTGATGGCCTTGGAATCCGAACATCATGCCGAACGGGCGCGCCGCGATCTGGGGGTAGAGCCGAGCGCCCTCCGCGTGCGCGTCCGCGGAGAGGTCCATCATCTCGCGCCATAATTTCGGGTCGGCGTCGACCTGGATCAGCGCGAACGACACCGGCCGGTCAATCTCGCCGCTCAACCGTCGCATCCAGTCCAGTTCCTTTTTCGGGGCGACGATGTCCTCGCCGGCGGATCCTTGCGGGGCCAGCTCGAACACCGCCTGGCCCCCGGCCGCCATGGCGCGGCCAAGACCGAACAGCTCGTCCTCGGCGGCAAACGTGCCGGGCACCGGCTCACCGTCCATCGCTCGGTGTCCCATGGTGCGCGAGGTCGAAAAGCCGAGCGCCCCGGCTTCGATCGCTTCGGTGACCAATCGGCCCATCGCCGCGATGTCCTCGGGCGTGGCCGGCTCGTTGCGGGCGCCCCGCTCGCCCATCGCGTAGGCGCGGATGGCCCCGTGCGCTACCTGGCTGCCCACATCGACCGCGTAATTCTGCTTGCCGATCGCGTCGAGGTACTCCGGATAGGTCTCCCAGTCCCAGGTGATGCCCTCGGTCAGCGCGGTGCCCGGGATGTCCTCGACACCTTCCATCAACTCAATCAGCCACTGCTCACTACCGGGCCGCACCGGGGCGAAGCCGACACCGCAGTTACCGGTCACCAGTGTCGTGACGCCGTGGCCGCTGGACGGCTCCAGCAAACTGTCCCAGCTGACCTGCCCGTCGTAATGGGTGTGGATGTCGACGAAGCCGGGGGCAACCACATGCCCTGTCGCGTCAATGGTTTCGGCGGCCTCACCACCCATCGCCGGATCGTTGGCGCCGCGGCGTACCACGTCGACGATCTTGCCGTCCTTGATTCCGATGTCGGCCTGGTAGCGCTCGGCACCCGTACCGTCGACGACAGTGCCACCGGTGATCTTGAGATCGAACACGAGTTTCCTCCGAGTCTGTTCGGGGTCGCCATGGGCTGGCTGGCCGAAGCTGGTGGACACGAGGCCGGGGAACGCCCGGCCTCGGCCGACCATTACGCTACGCCTCGTACCGTAAATAGTGAAGGCATTCGTCGCGACGGGTTGAACGATTCCCCGCCGCCTGCCGTCATTCGGTTGCATCGATCGGCACAACAGTTTGCGCACGCGATAGGCCCCGTGGGTGAATTGGCGTCACCGACTTCGTTCCCACGCCACGGCCCGGCAGGGAAAGGACGGAAAGGACGGTGGGCATGGAGCCCGCTGATCGCGACAGCCAACAGGACATCGGCTCCGAAGACCCCGCCGAAACCAAACCCCGCCCGCTGACTCGGCGAGGCGCGCTGCTGGGGATCGGCGCAGTGGCCGGTGTCGCCGCGGTGGACGTGGGCGGGTTCGCCTACGCCGGCGGCTGGCTCGGCTTTTCCGGGCCCGCCGCGCTGACCCCGCCGCGCTTCGCCGATCGCTTCGAAGACGTCTACGGCCGGCACGACGGGTTTCGGCGAAACCATGCCAAAGGCCTCAGCGCCACAGGGACTTTCGAAAGCACCGGCGCGGGCGCAGCCATCTGCCGCGCAGCAGTGTTCCGGTCGGGCAGCGTCGGGCTGATCGGGCGGTTCTCGTTAGGGGGCGGTCTGCCGGACCAGCCCGACAAGCCCGACACGGTCCGGGGTTTGGGTCTGCTGTTCCAGGTGCCCAACGGCCAGCAGTGGCGCACCGCGATGGTCAACGTTCCCGTCTTCACCGACGCCACTCCGCAAGGGTTTTACGAGCGCTTGCTTGCGTCCAAACCCATGCCCGATACCGGCAAGCCGGACCCGCAGAAGATGGCCGCATTCCTGGACCGCCATCCCGAGACCGCAGCGGCATTGAAGGTCATCAAGCAGTCACCGCCTAGCGCCGGATTCGCGGATAGCACGTTTCACGGCCTGAATGCGTTCTGGTTCACCAACAGTGCCGGCGCGAGCGTCCCGGTGCGCTGGTCGGCCATTCCCCAGCAGGCCGGCGAGGCTGCCCCACCGAGATCGGTCGGTAGGGATTACCTATTCGACGAACTCATCCGGGTGCTCGCACAGCGACCATTGACGTGGCGGCTCGTGCTCACGATCGGCGAGCCCGGCGATCCGACCAACGACGCCACCAAGCCCTGGCCCACGTCACGGCGGTCCGTCGACGCCGGCACCATCTCTATCACTGCGGTGCAGACCGAGGAGGCCGGCAACGCCCGCGATATCAACTTCGACCCGACGGTGCTGCCCGATGGCATCACCGCATCCGACGATCCCCTGCTGGCAGCCCGGTCTGCTGTCTATGCGCGGTCCTTCACCCGCCGCGCCGAGGAACCAAAGTCGCCCAGCGAGATCGACGTACGTCAGGTGCGCTCATGACACCGTCGACCGGCGAAAGCACCAGCACCGCAGCTCGTTTCACCTTGCCGTCCCGGATCTTGCACTGGACGATGGCGCCGATGGTGATCGCGCAGCTACTCATCGGGGTCACCATGATCGCCTCGTTGAGCTACTACCCGCTGCTGCTGGCGATCCACCGGCCGCTGGGACTGGCCATCCTGCTTTTCGCGGTGGTGCGGTTGGCGAATCGGCTGACGCACCGCCCACCGCCTTTCCTGGCGACCATGAGCCGCCTCGAACGCCGGATCGCGACGTGGTCGGAATACGCGCTCTACGCGTTGCTGCTGGCCCAGCCTGTGGTGGGGTGGGCCATGCTGTCGGCGGCCAGATTTCCGATCGTCGTGGTGGGCCCGATTCGGCTGCCGGGTATCGCACCGCACAACATCGATCTCTATGCGGTACTGCGGGAATGCCACGGGGTCCTTGCCTTCCTCCTCTTTGCGACTTTCACCGCTCACATGTGCGCCGTGCTGTTCCACACCCTGGTGCTGCGCGACAAGCTCATCGATCGGATGGCAGTGTGGCCCACCAAAGGCCGTCGGCGCTGACTCTGCCTTTCCTGGTAGTAGCGGGGTTACCTTCGCTGGGGGTGCGCGCGCTATGGTCGTTTTATGCCCGATCCGCAGGCACTGTCGACATTTCTGCGCGCTCGTCGCGATTTGCTGAAGCCCGCCGACGTGGGTCTTATCGAGGGCGAACGCCGTCGGGTGGCCGGCCTGCGGCGTGAGGAAGTCGCGATGCTGGCCGGCATCAGCGCCGAGTACTACCTGCGGCTCGAGCAGGGCCGGGAACGCCAGCCTTCGGATCAGGTGCTGGAAAGCCTGGCCAACGCGCTACAGCTTAACGACGACGCCACCCAGTACATGCGCAATCTGGCCCGCCCCGCTCCTCGCCAGCGCCGGTATGGCTCGGTCGAGAAAGTCGAGCCCGGTTTGCAGACGTTGATCGACAATTGGCATCTGACCCCCGCGTATGTGCAGAACCGGCACATGACCATCCTGATCGCCAATCCGATGGCCCGCGCCCTATCGCCGTACTTTGCACCAGGTGTCAACCATCTGCGGTCTGCTTTCCTGGAACCTGAGTGGCCCGCGTTGGTGCGCAACTGGGAGATCGTCAATGCCATTCTGGTGTCGTGGCTACGCTTCAACATCGCTGAGGAAAGCCCCTCTGATCCTGAACTGCAGTCGTTGGTCGGCGAACTCAGCCTTCGCAGCCAGCGGTTCCGCACCCTGTGGGCTCGCCATGACGTGAAACAGAAAACCACCGGCCAGGGTCTGTTCGACCACCCCTTGGTAGGGCCGCTTGATTTGCGTTACCGCGCGCTGATGCTTCCTGAAACAAGACAGACGGTGGTCACCTACTACGCCGCCGCCGGCACGCCCTCAGAAGATCGGCTGCGTCTGCTTTCCAGTCTCGCATCGCCGGACTAGGTTTCAGTCGCACCTCGCTGACTCAAGGCGAGGGCCCTTATCCGCTCTGCCGCAAAATGATTAGGCTTCACAGTCCGATGGCGATGCGCTCCTGGCCGCGCTTCTACCAGGAGAACGGCGGCCTGGTTGCCGGGCTGCACACGCGTAATGCTGGTCACAACAGACCAACTATCAAGGGGCATCCGCCGATGAGCACAGTAACTGGTCATGCCGAGCGTGACATCAATTCGCAAGCAGGAAAAGACTTTTCCGATCGTGTCCGCGCCAACCAGGAGCTGCTCAGTGCTGCCCTGAAACCGCGCTACGACTTCATCGTCTGTGGCGCCGGCTCATCGGGCTCGGTGGTGGCCCGGCGACTGGCGGAGAACCCGGCGGTCAGTGTGCTGCTACTGGAAGCCGGTGGTGACGATAGCGTCCCGGCTGTCACCGATGCTGATCAGTGGCCTACTAACCTTGGCAGTGAACGTGATTGGGGCTTTCGCGCCACCGCCAACGCGCGGCTCAACGGGCGTTTCATACCCATGTCGATGGGGAAAGTTCTGGGCGGCGGATCGGCCATCAACGTGATGGTCTGGGCGCGCGGGCATCGATCCGATTGGGACCACTTCGCCCAGGCGGCGGGAGATCCGGCCTGGGGTTACGACGCGGTGCTGGGCATCTACCGCCGCATCGAAGACTGGCATGGTGCACCCG
>Ga0208987_1000005_pt1 | contig 60254 bp, 58 predicted proteins | sample MedBloCARef_O2_FD_187845 | JGI IMG/M metagenome (GOLD analysis project Ga0208987, IMG submission 187845) | Forest soil microbial communities from El Dorado National Forest, California, USA - Mediterranean Blodgett CA Ref_O2 (SPAdes) (version 2) | ecosystem: Environmental > Terrestrial > Soil >... | reverse complement strand
CAACACGGCGAGGCAGCCACTGCCTTCCGGCCAGGTAGCTCAGTCGGTACGAGCGTCCGCCTGAAAAGCGGAAGGTCGGCGGTTCGATCCCGCCCCTGGCCACTTGTCTTGAGTTATTCGTGCGTGGCGACGGCATTCTCACCCATCGGCTTGATCATGCTGGGCGTTCGGGCAGAGCGTGCCTAGACCGGTGATCTCCAGGCTGACCGACTTCCGTTGTCCACCAACAGCAAGCATGAAAAGCATGTCGCTTACATGCGCGCCCAACCAAAATCGCCAAAACTGGCTACGGAGAAATTTCCATACGTAGCTACCGTCCCCAAGCAACCAATGCCCCGCGATCCATACCAAGTAGTACACCCCGCGCCTCCAACGCGCGGTAACCATCTCGACATTCATCTCCATGATCTCGAGACCCCAAGCGCGGTAGCGCCATTCGAGCTCGTACTGGCTCTGGAACTCATAGAATGCCCGCATTTCGCCACTAGTGACGAGGTACTCGTCAAAGACAAGGACGGATCCTTCGACGAAACGTTCCTTGCAGGTTTCTAACGCGTGCAGGCAACTCGCATAGGTATCCAAATCCATGTGGAAAAGCCGGATTGGGGCGGCTGGGTGGTCCGCCAAGAATGGGGCCAACGTGTCGTAGGTGCTTCCCTTTACGAACTGCACCTTGCGGTCGAGCGTGTCGGGGATGCCGTCGTGCAAGTTCACGCCGGTATTGCGGATCAAACGTTGCGCGAACGGTTCTGACAGTGCAAAGGTTCCGCGCTTGACGACCGCCTGGTCGTCGACGTGCCAGTCTTCAACAAGGCCCGTAAATGTATCGAAGCCGTATACCGTGCGGTCGGAAGCATCGGATATCAGCCGTGTCGACCAGCCGATCCACGCGCCGAGATCAAGCAGTAGTTCGTCAGAATCCTGCGGGCCTGGTCTCGGCAATTGCGCTGCTTCCGCCAGCAGTGTGTGGCCTGGAATCCTGCGCCCGCGGAGATCCGAAAGCGTGCGGCCGATAAACGAACGGTATGCGTCGTCATAAATTCTGATGTCCCGGGCATACAAGTTTGGAATGTAGCGGTCGCGACCCTGATAGCCCAAGCGCCCACACAGCAGCGCAACTAGAAGTAGGCCAATCGCGACGAGGAGAACCGGCGCGAAGTAACAGGCCGTAGCCACGACGAGCGCGACCCCGACGAGAATCGCTTTCCATATGCGATGAAGATTCGTACGATCCAACCTCGGCCTATCGGTGAAGTCGACGACGGTCAATCTTCAACGAGATCAACGTAGGTCGAGCTGACGAAAACCTGGTGTCGATTCTCCACCCTTGTATGTTCGCGCGCGCCTAACGGAGCTGATGAATGCTGGCCGGTTCAATCCGCCGAAGTGCCGGCAACCGCGGCGAGCGACGAATGCGGAGTGTTAAAAACCGTTGTCCTAACCACGATGTCGACTAGATGGGCGCGATGATGTCCGATGTGTAGAAGTCAATCGGCCTTTGCGAGTGCGGCGAGGGGCGGTCGACGAACACCCAGACGCCTGTCGTATTTGCGGAGATGGTGTCTTGCAGCGTCACCGCGCCCGCGCCGGAACCGTCGGTGTCGAGACCGCCGGCGGTGACGCCGGCATCTCCCGCTGCGCAGCCCACACCAGGCCTGGGCGACTGGATCAGCCTGACGTTGTAGTGCGCCTGCGGCTCGGCGGCAGTTAATTCCACCTGTGCGACGACCTTGTTTGGTGCTGCCTTACTGATGATGGACTGGCCGCGGCCTGTACCGAATGTCGGTACATTTACCGCCCAGGTGAAGTCGCACGCGCGAAATTTTGGTATCAGCGGCTGGAATGAGCCCGCGGAACTGGAATCCGCCGCCGCAACAGCTGGCATACTCCAAAATGTCGCGGTCCCAAGCATATTGGCGCCAATAAGCAACAGCGCATTGACTCTTCGCATTATTTTCCTGACGCATCATTTCGACCGCAAATATTGCCGAGAACGTATCAAATGTAGTGAACGAATTCGGCCATAATAGAGCTGACAGTTAGCCAAATCACATGCCGCAATATTGTGAAATCCAGCTCACACAATCACCAGCGCCGTCGCCGTCGCCGTCGCCGTCGCCGTCGCCGTATCCGGCCGGGAGCGGGGCCCATCTGAGTATTGTGTACTATACCTAGGATGGCGGACAAGCTTCCGAGTCGACTGGCCGAACACCCCACCGTGCGCAAGGTGCGATCGCGCCCATCGCGCAAACCCGGCGTGCTGGACGCCGACCGGCTACGCGAAATGTGCCTGGCCGCCGGCGCGGATGATGTCGGATTCGTCAGCGCCGACAACCCCGACCTGGCCTCCGAGGTCGAGCATGTCCAGGCCGCGTTGCCGGGAACCAAGAGCTATATCTCGCTGGTGGTGAAGATGAACCGCGACAACGTGCGATCGACGGCGCGCAGCGTCGCCAATCAGGAATTCCACCGCAGCGGCGAGGTACTCAACGAGGCGGCTCATCGCATCGTGCGCCAACTGCAGGACACCGGATATCGGGTGCTCAACCCGTCGGCGACCTTCCCGATGGAGATGGACAACTTCCCCGGCCGCATCTGGGTGGTCGCGCACAAACCGGTCGCGGTGGCCGCGGGGCTCGGTGTGATGGGCATCCACCGCAACGTGATTCACCCGAAGTTCGGCAACTTCGTCTTGTTGGGCACCATCTTGGTCGACGCACCGATCAACAGCTACGGCGAGCCGCTGGACTACAGCCCGTGCCTGGAGTGCAAGTTGTGTGTGGCGGCGTGCCCCGTCGGCGCGATCGGCAAGAACGGCGAATTCGACTGGCAAGCCTGCTCGGTGCATAACTATCGCGAGTTCATGGGTGGGTTCACCGACTGGGCTCAGACCATCGCTGACAGCGAGGATGCGGCCGACTTCCGTTCGCGGGTAACCGATTCGGAGAATGCGTCGATGTGGCAGAGCCTGTCGTTCAAACCCAACTACAAAGCCGCGTATTGCCTGGCGGTGTGCCCGGCCGGGGAGGACGTCATCGAGCCGTACCTCGACGACCGCAAAGGTTTCATGGACTTGGTGTTAAAGCCGTTGCAGGACAAGAAGGAAACGCTCTACGTGCTGCCGAACTCAGCCGCCAAGGCCCACGCCGAACGTCGATATCCGCACAAGCCGGTCAAGGTCGTCGACGGCGGGATGCGCGGGCGCTAACGGCGGGCGCGGTCACGCCGGATGCAGGCTGATCGGAATGCCGGAATAGCGCACCATGCCGGTCACCACGTCGATGTCATCCTTGTTGGTGAGGCGATTGACGTTGGCGTCGTGGTGACCGTGCGGAATCGACACCGCCCCACGCCGAATCGAGTCGTCGACCTTCGCAATGCCAGTCAGTTCTCCGTTGGCGCTGCGGACGGTCACTTTTTGGCCGTCCAGGACACCGGCGGCGACGGCGTCATCGGGATGAATGAGGATTTCGGCGCGCTCGCCCATGAAATCGAGCTGCCCATTCAGCTTCTTGCGCTGGCGACGCGGCACAAACACCAGTGGCGCGGGTGGCTCGAGGGCGCTGAGCTGATCGACGAGTAGCGGTGGCGCCAACCGCCAGCCGCCCATCCGCTCGATGTGCTCATCGACCCACGGCGCGGGCAGGTCCTGGGGAACCTCCGCCCAACCGGTGGCCGCCACTTCGTCGTATTTGGTCCGGGCGCCGGCCAGCAGAACGGCGAGGACATCGTCATCGGTGCTGCTATCGGGGTCCCCAAGAGAGCCGAGGTCGTAGCCGAGCCGTCGGCCGAGTTCGGCGAACACCCACCACATCGATCGCCGATCGCCGACCGGTTCCACCACGGCAGGGCTGTACTGCACGGACACTCGGGCACTCAGAACGTCGTGAAGGGTGATGTCCGGCCGCTCCAGCGGATCTTTGGTCGGCAGGACGTGGGTCGCCAGCTGTGTCGTCTCGTTGTTGATGATCTCGGTGGTGGCGAATACCTCGAGGTTCTGCAGGGCCGGCACCAATTTTCCGGTCTCGGGCATGCAGGTAACCAGGCTGCCGCCCACGTTGATCAGGGCTCGAATGTTTCCCGCTTCGATTTCGTCGGGTAACACGGCGCACGGCCATTCGTTGATGAATGCCTGCGCCTCGGGGCGGCTGCGGGGGCCGGGACCAAAAGATCCCTCGATGGGCGTGATCGGCAGCAGGTCACCGAAAGCCTCGAGTTGATAAGCGAATCCGGGATGGAACCAGGTTCCGCCGGGGCGGTTCATCGCGCCGGTGAGGATCATCAGTACCCACGCGAGCCATTGGGTGACATTGGCCCGGTCGGCGGTCATGGTGACGCCCGTCCCGGTTTCGATCGCGACACACTTCGCGGCGCGCACCGCCTCGCACAGCCGCGTCAGCTCGGCTTCTGGCACATCGGCCTGTGTCGCTGCGTGTTCCAGGGTGAAGGGTTCCACCGCGGCGGCCAATGCGTCGATACCCTGCACCGGAACATCGGTCTTCATGCCGTCGCGCAGGATCTCGCGCACCAGATAAGCCAGTACGGCGTGGTCGGTACTGGGGCGCGGCGCCAGGTGGCCGGTGGCTAGCCGGGCGGTCTCGGTGCGCCGCGGGTCGATAACCCACACCTGCCCGCGCTTGGCGATGTCGCGTACAGTGCCGGTCGGGTTCGGCATTGAGATCGCATGGCCGTGGGACACAACAGGATTGACCCCGACGAGCATCAGGAAGTCGGCGTTGTCCAAGTCGGTGCGGCCGGACAGCCCCATGAATCCGCCCACCAGGTCTGAGACCAGCGGTTTGGCGGTGCCGTCGATGGTGAGCGGGCTGAACTTCGCCGGGGTGCCGATCGCCGCGTGCAAGGCTTCGGCCATCCGGAACCCGGCGCTCTCCATGGTGCTGAAGTAGAAGCCGACCGACTCGGCCCCGTGCCTGTCGATGATGTCTTTGAGCCGCGTGCCCAGGTCATCGAGGCAGACGTCCCAGGTGGTGTCCTCCAGCTGGCCGTCGACCCGCATCTGGGGCCGTTCAAGGCGGTCCGGGTGGTGGTGCAAAAGCGGAAGCGCGCGGCCTTTCGGACAGGTGTAACCCTTCGAAAACGGGTGGTCCTGGTCGCCGCGGACGCGGATCACTTCGTCGCCTTCGACGTCGACGAGGATGCCGCAGACCGAAGTGCAGATGCGGCAAAAGCTGCGGACCGTGTGCATCGGACCCACCTCACGTGTCGGCTAGCCGATCGGCTATCGACCCGCAGGCTAGCCGAATGGCTAGCGTGACGCAAGCCACTTGCCGGCCACTCGAGGCCCGGTGCGAGCCGGTTGTCTTCACCCACAGCCCTGCGGCGTCGACGTTGTCATCGGATACATCGACGGATGCCCGCACTGGGGCGAGAGTAAAGGCATGCCGACCTACACCTGCACGACGACAGTGTCGACGCTCAGTGGTGGAACAAAAGCTGCGCTGGCCAAAGAGATCGGGAAGATCCACTCCGCGATAAATCACGTACCCAGCACCTACGTCAACGTCGTATTCCATGAGCTGCCGGTTGACGGCATCTACACCGACGGGGTGCCGGCCAGCCCGGTGCTGGTCAACGGCTGGGTGCGCGAAGGCCACGATGCGGACGAAACCACCCGTCTCGCAACGGAAATCGCCGGTGCGGTGACCCGGATCGCGGGCATTCCCGTCGAGCGGGTGCTTGTCGTGATGCAAAGCAGCCCGGCGCGGTTTGCGATCGAAGGCGGACGCGTACTTCCCGAACCCGGCCAGGAGGCTGCGTGGATCGCGGCCGGCCCGGCCGGGGGTTAGCCGATCAGTCGCGGCGTCATCAACGGCCGATGTGGCCGCCTGATCCGGCGCCGAGCGAAGCGCGACAATGACCAGATGCGACTTCTCCCGCTCGCGGTGGTTGCCGGTCTGGTCGCGGCTCTCGCCGCCGCAACCGCGCGGGCCGGCCCTGACGTGCCGCCTGTCAGCGACGCGGCGCGCGCGGCCGGTTTCGTCGACGTCCGCACCGCGGTCCCCGACGCCATCATCGACCTGCGTTATGCGACGACGAACAATTTCACGCACACCCAGCTGTATCCGTCCGACGCCCGGTGCCTGGTGCACCAATCCATGGCGCAGGGGCTCGCCTCGGCCGCGACGGCGCTACGTCCGCAGGGCCATGTGTTGGTGTTCTGGGATTGTTATCGGCCACACGACGTTCAAGTCAGGATGTTCAACGTGGTCCCCAACCCCGCCTGGGTGGCGCGTCCGGGTCAGTTTGCGCACAGCCATGAGTCCGGGCGTTCGGTCGACGTGACATTCACCGCGGTGCAACAGCAGTGCCCGCCGGAGCGGCAGGTAAGCGGACTTTGCCTGGCCGACATGGGCACGGATTTCGATGATTTCACGCCGCGGGCAACGGCATTCGCGACCCAGGGCGTCAGTGCCGACGCGCAGGCGAACCGGGCGCGGCTGCGCGATGCCATGAACTACGGCGGGCTGACCGTGTACTCCGGTGAGTGGTGGCATTTCGACGGGCCCGGGGCTGGTGTCGACCGCCCCATTCTCAATGTTCCCGTTGACTAGGCCTGTCTCATATATTGAGAAAAATGTTCCATTATATGGGGCGCTCGGTAGACTTGCCTTCACAAGAGGGTTTGAGGGCGAAGGGCTGCAAGATGAATGCGGGATCGGTTAAGTACACGCACGGACATCACGAATCGGTCCTGCGCAGTCACCAGCGGCGCACGGCGGAGGACTCCGCCGCCTACCTTTTGCCTCATCTGAAGTCCGGGCTGTCGGTGCTGGACATCGGGTGCGGCCCGGGCACGATCACCGCCGACCTCGCCACTCGGGTCGCGCCCGGCCCGGTGCTGGCCGTCGACCAAGTCGCCGACGTCCTCGACACGGCCCGCGCAGAGGCCGAGCGGCGCAACCTGTCCAACGTCTCGTTTGCCACCGCCGATGTGCATCGGCTCGACTTCCCGGACGACGCATTCGATGTCGTCCACGCGCACCAGGTGTTGCAGCATGTCGCCGATCCGGTGCAGGCGTTGCGGGAGATGCGGCGGGTGTGCCGGCCGGGCGGCGTCGTGGCGGCTCGCGATGCCGACTACGCGGGGTTCATCTGGTTCCCACAGCTTCCGGCGCTGGATATCTGGCGGGATGCCTACCAGCAGGCTGCTCGTGCCAACGGCGGCGAACCGGACGCGGGCCGACGACTGCTGTCCTGGGCGCTGGCAGCGGGATTCGACGACATCACGCCGACCGGCAGCCTCTGGTGCTACGCGACGCCCGCGGACCGCGAATGGTGGGGCGGAATGTGGGCCGACCGAATTCTTCATTCGACCATCGCTCGCGACATCGTGCGCTTGGGTCTGGCGACGGCGACACAACTTGACGAAATCTCGGCTGCCTGGCACGCGTGGGCCGCGGCGCCGGATGGCTGGATTGCGATCCCACACGGCGAAATCATCTGCCGGGCATAGCAATTACGTAGCTATGCCCGGAGCCCTCGGAAAGCCGCCGCACATTGATTCGAAGGCATCGGCGAGCCTGAGCACGGTGGCGTCATCGAACCGCTTGCCTACAAGCATCATTCCGACCGGCAGGCCATCGACGAGGCCGGCGGGCACCGAGATCGCTGGATGGCCGGTGAGGTCCATCGGCGCGGTGTTGAATGCCTTGCCGTGGGCACGCGCGAGCAGCGCGATGTCTTGTGGACTGCCCGCCGGCAGTGTGTCTGCAGTGCCGGGCACAGTGGGCATTAACAGGACGTCGTAATTGTCGAGCGCCGCATCGTAGGCCGCGCGCACCTGCGGGACCAGATTGCGTGCTTTGGCATAGGGCACGCCGCCCAGTGTGTGCACGCCGTAGTAGCCGCACAGCGCCGTCGCCTTGACGACGCCAGCGAGTTGATCGGCCTGGGCGGCTCGTTGTGTTGCGAAGTGCGCCATGAGTTCTGGGTCGTAGAGCCCGTCCAGGCCGAGCCCGTATCCGTTGCCGTCCATCATCTGATGCGTGGCGCCATCGGTAAAGACGACGGTGAACACATGCAGGGCGGTGCGGTGCCACGGCACACTGACCTCGCCTACAGCGCAGCCGATTTCGGCGAACCGCAGGGCCGAAGACCGGACCAGCTCGTCTGCCTCCGGCAGCGAACCGGGCTGTCCGAAGCCTTCGGCGAGAATGCCCACTCGCAGCCCGGCGACATCACCGGTGAGTGCGGCCCGGTAGTCGACCGGCCCCAGTTGCGCGGGCTGACGGGGGTCGTGGCCGTCGGTTCCGGCGAGCACCGTGAGGAGCAGCGCGGCGTCCGAGACGGTGCGTGTCATGGGACCGAGGTGATCGAGCGTCCGCTCCACCGGGAACGCGCCCGTGTACGGGATAAGCCCGTGCGTCGGCTTGTGTCCGACGATGCCGCACAGCGCCGCCGGGATCCGTATCGATCCGCCCTGATCGCCGCCCAGGGCCAGCTCGACCTCGCCGGCGGCCACCAATGCCGCACTGCCACTGGATGACCCGCCGGTTTCGCGAGTGGTGTCCCACGGGTTGCGCACCGGCCCCGAGGCGGAGGTGAAGCTGGAACCCGAGCAACACAGATCCTCGCAGACACTCTTGCCCGCGACCGAGGCCCCAGCGGCAAGCAGACGCTCGACGACGGTCGCGTCGCGTGCGGGGACGAAACCCTCCACCGCACGCGATCCGTTCATCATCGGAACGCCGGCGACCGCGATGCTGTCCTTGATCGCGACCGGCCTGCCCGAGAGCGGACCCTCGGCGCCGGAGGTTATCTGGGTGGTCACGTACCAAGCGCCGAGCGGATTACCGCCCGGCCTCGGGAACTCATAGCCGCGCTCGGGGGCCTGCGGGCGCACCATCGTGTCGTAGAGCTCGTCGACAACGTCATAGGACTTCAGCATTTGCCGCACCGCCGCCAGGCATGCCCGCTGGTCGTCGGCGTCGAGCGTGAAGCCGAAATGTCTGGCCGCAGCGCCGACGTCAGCCGCTGATGGCCTGGAAACCGTCATGTCGACCTCCGTCGTGGGCCATGACCTTCGGGGCCCTGCGCCCGAGCAGCTTAGCGCTCAGTCCAGGAAAAGGTCCGGAATGGGCCGTTCGCCGCCACCGTAGCGGGACAGGTCCGCGACCCCGCTCGACTGCAGAACCGCAGAGTCGATGTAGCAATTGCCGGTGGCTTCCCGTGCCGGCCGGGAGACGATCTCGACGGCGGCGTCGCCCATGATCTCGGGGCTGCGCGAGGACTCGGCCAACCGGTCACCGTCGGGCATGTTCGTGACCGCCGCTGTGGCGATATAGGTTTCGGGCCAAAGGCAATTCGCCCCGATCCCGGCGTCGGCGAATTCCGCCGCCCAGCCCAGCGACAGCAGTGTCATGCCGTACTTGGACAGCGTGTAGGCGGGGTGGGCGCCCAGCCAGCGCGGGTTCATGTTGATCGGCGGCGAGATGGTGAGCACATGCGGGTTGGCCGATTTCTCCAGATGGGGGACACAGGCCTTGGTGAGCAGGAACGTGCCGCGGAGGTTCACCTCCTGCATCAGGTCGTACTTTTTGGCCGACAGCACGGCGGTCGGCTCCACCGCAATGGCGCTCGCGTTGTTGACACAGACATCGATTCCGCCGAACCGCTGCACCGCGGCGTCGACCACGCGCTGCACGTCCTCTTCGCGGCGCACATCGCCGACGACCGCCAGCGCCTTGCCGCCCGCTGCCTCGACGTCGGCGGCCGCGGTGTGCACGGTTCCGGCCAGGCGGGGATGGGGCGTGTCGGTTTTGGCCAGCAGCACCACGTTGGCGCCCTGCTTGGCCGCCGCGATCCCGATCGCGAGCCCGATGCCGCGGCTGCCGCCGGAAATCACAACGGTGCGATCGGCGAGCGCCTGGTTAGTCATTGGTCTCCTTTGTCCTGGTCAGCAGGGCGGTATTGGCATTCTCTTTTTTGGCAAGTACGTTATCAGTCGATGGACAATCAGATTCAAACGCCGTCGGGCATCCCGTTGCAGCCCGTATACGGACCGGCGGATCGAAGCACCGAGCCTCCGCCGCCCGGGGAGTTTCCCTTCAGCCGGGGTAACTTCGCGTCCGGCTACCGGGGCAAGTTGTGGACGTTTCGGCAGTACTCCGGCTTTGGTACCGCCGAGGAATCCAACCGTCGCTATCGATACCTGCTGGAACAAGGCGGTACCGGGCTGTCGGTCGCGCTCGACCTGCCCACCCAGTGTGGCTACGACTCCGATGACCCCGAGTTCGGGGAGGAGGTTGGCCGAGTCGGTGTCGCGGTAGACACCCTGGCCGACTTCGAGATCCTGTTCGACGGCATCCCGCTGGACAAGCTCAGCACCAGCATGACGATCAATGGCACAGCGGCCATCCTGCTGGCGTTCTATGTCGCTGCGGCCGAGCGCAAAGGGATCCCGCGGGCGAAGCTCACCGGGACCATCCAGAACGACATCCTCAAGGAATACGCCTCCCGCGGCACCTGGATCTGGCCGCCGGAGCCGTCGCTGCGGCTGATCGCCGACACCATTGAGTTCTGTGCGGGCGAGGTTCCGAGATTCAATGCAATCTCGGTGGCGGGAGCGCATTTCCGGGATGCCGGAGCCAATGCGGTGCAGGAGATGGCGTTTACGCTGGCCGACGGCGTCACCTACTGCGACACCGTGGTGCAGCGGGGCCGGATGACCATCGACCAGTTCGCTCCGCAGATCTCGTTCTTCTTCTATACCCACGGGGATTTCTTCGAGGAGATCGCCAAATATCGTGCGGGACGCCGACGTTGGGCCACGATCGTGCGGGAACGCTACGGCGCGAAGACCGAAAAGGCGGCGATGTTCCGCTTCGGTTGCGTGTGCGGTGGCGCGTCGCTGTATGGGCCGCAGGCGAAGAACAACATGGTGCGGGTGGCCTATGAGGCGATGGCTGCGGTGTTGGGTGGTGTGCAGTCGATGTTCACCGCGGCGTGGGACGAGCCGTTCGCGCTACCCAGCGAAGAATCCACCACACTGGCGTTGCGCACTCAGCAGATCCTGGCCTACGAAACGGGAGTGGCCAGTGTCGCGGACCCGTTGGGTGGTTCCTACTTCGTCGAGGCACTCACCGATGCCACCGAAGAACGGATCGTCGAGATCATGGACGACCTGGAGCGACACGGCGGAATGGTCAGCGCGATCGAGGACGGCTATCTGCAAGGTCTGATCGCCGACGAAGCATTCACCATGCATCAAGACGTCGAAGCGGGCACCCGACCGGTCGTCGGAGTCAACCGATTCGTCTCCGAAGAGCCGGAGCCAGACGTCGTCACCTACGAGCTCGACGCCGAGGGCCGCGATCTGCAGCTCAAGCGGCTCTCCAAGGTGAAGGCTGAAAGAGATTCGGCCACAGTGAAATCCACTCTGGCGGCGCTATCGCAGGCGGCCGAGGGAACCGACAATTTGATGCATAAGTTGATCGATTGCGCCAATGCCTACTGCACAGTCGGCGAGATGGTCTCCGCGCTCAAAGCGGTCTGGGGAGAATTCCAGCAACCGGTGGTGTTCTGATGACAGCTCGCATTCTGGTGGCCAAGCCTGGCCTGGATGGGCACGACCGTGGTGCCAAGATCGTCGCCCGCACCTTGCGCGACGCTGGCTTTGAGGTGATCTATACCGGCATCCGCCAGCGCATCGAAGACATCGCATCCATCGCGGTCCAGGAAGACGTCGCCGTCGTCGGCCTGAGCATCCTCTCGGGTGCGCACCTGGCGCTGACCCGGCGGACCATCGAAGCGTTGCGTGCCGCCGATGCCGCCGACATCGCCGTGGTCGTCGGCGGGACCATCCCGCATGCCGATGTGCCCAAACTGCTGTCCGCCGGTGCCGCTGCGGTATTCCCCACTGGGACACCGCTCGACACGCTGGTGCGCGAGATCCGCACCCTGACCGGCACGGCGGATCCGGAGTCGAAGCAACCCGCTGTGGAGGAATCGTGCGCGTCGGAGTAATGATCGGCGCCGAGCGTGGCGATATGGCCCGCAAGGTTGCCAAGTTGGCCGCCGATATCGAATGGGCCGAATCTGCAGGATTGGACACCGCGTGGATGCCGCAGGTGCCCGACGACTTCGACTGCCTGGCCATGGTGTCGCTGATGGCCGCGCACAGCTCGCGCATCGAGCTGGGCACGGCGGTGGTGCCGCTGCAGGCCCAGCATCCGATTGCCCTTGCCCGCCAGGCGCTCTCGACGCATGCGGTGGCTGGTGGACGGCTGGCGCTTGGCGTCGGACCGTCACACCACTGGATCATTCGGGACATGCTCGGCCTGCCCTACGAGAAGCCGGCCGCCTACACCCGTGATTACCTGCAGGTGCTCAACGCCGCCATTGCCGGTCCGGGACCCGTTGACGTCGAGAACGATTCGTTCACGGTGCACAATCCGACGGCGATTGGTGCGGATACCCCGATGCCGGTGCTGGTCGCCGCGCTGGGGCCGGTGATGCTGCAGCTTGCCGGCGAACTGGCCGACGGCACCGTGTTGTGGATGGCCGACGAGCGTGCGATCGGTGATCACATCGCGCCGAAGATCACCAAGGCCGCCGCAGATGCCGGGCGCCCCGCGCCGCGGATCGTGGCGGGTATCCCGGTATGCCTTTGTGCGCCTTCCCAAGTCGATGAGGCCAAGGAGCGGGCCAACCGCATCCTGGGCGAGGCCGAGGTATCGCCCAACTACCAGCGCCTGCTCGAACGCGGCGATGCTCGCGATGTCGGCGATCTGTGTGCAGCCGGCGACGAGGAGGCGATCCTGGCCAAGATGCGCGGATTCGCCGACGCCGGGGTCACCGACCTGTCGGTGCGGTTACTGCCGATCGGCGACAACCGCGACGAGCTGATTGCGTCCAAGCGCCGGACCCGGGAGATGATCGCGGAGCTGGCAAAGGAGTTGCGGTGACGCCGGGAAACCCCGGACCACTGGCGGGAATTCGGATCCTCGAAGTCGGCACCATGCTGGCGGGTCCCTACGCCACCATGCTGCTCGCCGACCTCGGCGCCGAGGTCACCAAGATCGAACCGCGCAGCGGGGAGATCTCCCGCACCGTCGGGCCGAGCTACTTCGCCAGCCTTAACCGCAACAAGTCCAGCATCTGTCTGGACCTGAATTCGGATGCGGGGCAACAACATCTGGGCAATCTGGTGTCGCAATCACACGCGCTGCTGGTGAACCTGAAGCCGTCGGCCATCCACCGGCTGGGCCTCACCTACGAGCAGTTGCGGCGATGGAACGAGCGGATTGTCTGCGTAGCCATCACCGGGTTCGGGCTGCACGGCGGCGACGATCCAGCCTTCGACTATGTGATTCAGGCGGGCTTCGGGATCGCCGCCCTGACCGGCGACCCTGACGGGCCGCCGACCTTGCCCGGCTACTCATCGGCGGACAACTCCACCGGAATGACCGCGGCACTAGGACTTCTGGCCAAGGTAATCTCCGGCACCGGCGGACAAGTCGATGTGTCGCTGCGCGACGTCATGCTGTCACAGCTCAACTATCACGCGTCCGCCTATCTGAACAACGGCATCGAGCCACGACGACGGCCCTATGGGGCGCATTCGTATTACATACCGGCTCAGCTCTTTCCGACCGCCGACGGCTACTTCGCGCTGTTCATCACACATGACGGATTCTGGAAATCCTTTGCGACCGAGGCGGGTATCGGCGGTTTCGAAACCATGGCCGAAAGAGTGTCCCGCCGTGATGAGGTGCTTGCCGTCGTCACAGCGATGCTGGCGACCGACACCGCCGCCAATTGGGAGCGGCGATTGCGTCCCCTCGGAGTGCCTGCCGCGGCCGTTCGAACCTTGCCCGAGGCGCTCAAAGCGACTCCGGAAGTGGTTGTGACGGCAGGTGATTTCCGTCTGGTCGGTAGCCCGATTCACATTTCGGATTATCAGCCGGACTACCGGCCCCCGCCCGAGCTGCCCGAGTGCTAGACGCCGCGCGAGTGTGAAGTTAGTTTCACGTTCGACCGCGAGCGTGAAACCAGCGTCACGTTCGGCGTCAGGAGCCGGGTCCGCCCATGGCCGGCTAGCCGTCCTGCTCGGTTGTCGTCTCGAGCAGTCGCGGGATCGGCGGTGGGTCCAAACTCAACGCATCGGACATGGTCAGCTGTCCGGCGCTGGCGATCATGTTGTCCAGCACGGACTGAAGATTGTCGCCTTCGATTTCATAGATCGCGACATACGGACCGTTGCCATCCACCGGACGGAGCCGTCGGGCCGAGACGAACCCGTCAAGAGCCACCAATTCGCCGAGATGGACTTCGTCGTACCAGTTGTTGTACTCCTGCTCGCGATCGGGCGAGCTAGGAAAACTCTCCACCAGGATGATGCCTTTGGCCATCGTCGCCGCCTCTCCTGTGACTACTCGTAGCGCACCGTGATCGAATCCGTATCCGGTATGCCCTGGCACGTCAGAATGTAGCCCTCGGCCACCTCGTCATCGTCGAGAGCGTCGTTGATCCGCATTGTCGCGTGGCCCTCCTCGATGCGGGCCATGCAGGTCCCGCAATTACCGGCCTCGCAGTTGAACGGCGGATCCAAGCCGGCCCGGCGCGCAGTTTCCAAGAGAGTCTCGCCGGGAACCAGCGGCACCTCCGCCTTCTTGCGGTCCAGGTAGATGGTCACCTTGCCGGCCTCAGCACCGTTTACCGGATCTGCCACCCGTGCAGTCTCCTCGATGATCGCGGCGACGGCATGCTGGAACGCTGCGAGTTCCGGGCCGCCCCCTTGCGTACAAACGCTGTACTTGCGTTCTTCACTGTAGAGAATACTATTCTCACTAATCGATAGGATCTTCTCAAGTCTGTACGGATGTCGGGTCAGCTGGGCCCGCCAGGGAAGGACAGGGACGTGACCGAGCGGGCCGCGCTCGCGTTCGAGGAACGGCAGTTCACGCTGCCTCAACTCGGCGCACTGGCGGACGGGCTGGCGGTAACCCTGGCCAGGAGAGGTCTCACACCAGGTCAACGTGTTGCGGTCATGGCGTCCAACCGGCCGGAATTCGTTGCCGCGTTGCTGGGAATCTGGCGGCTGGGTGCCACGGTCGTCCTCATCAGTCCCGCGTGGAAGCGCGACGAGGTCGATCACGCACTCGGGCTCACCGACCCGTCGCACGCCGTCGGGGACCATCCGGTATTGGCCGACTTGATGCCGATGTTGCACCTGGACGAGCCGATCACGCCCGCGGATCAGACAGCGCGGGCGCTGCCGCCGCAAGCCGACGCGGTGCTGGTGTTCAGCTCCGGCACCACCGGTCTACCGAAGGCGGTCCGACACACTCACGCGGCATTGGACGAGGCTGTGCGGCACTGGCGCGATGCGCTGCAGCTGACCCGCAGCGACCGCATCCAGATCGCCACGCCGCCGTCGCACATCCTCGGCCTGCTCAACATCCTCACGGTGCTGCGCATCGGTGCCTGGATGCGGCTGCATCCCCGGTTCGACATCGACCGAATGTTGCATCACATCGAAAGTGACCGCATCACAGTCGAAATGGCGGTCGCCCCGATCGCGCTGGCCATCGCTTCGCACCCCGCCCTTGAGTCGTACGACTTGTCGTCGCTGCGTTACATCATGTGGGGTGCCACACCGGTGAGTGCCAGCGTCGCCCAGACGGTAACCAGGCGGACCGGCGTCGGTTGGGTACCCGCCTACGGCACCAGCGAATTGCCTGTCATCGCGTGCAATCCGATCGAGGCGCCCCGGCTTGACACAGTAGGGCGTGGGGTGCCGGGTGTGGACCTGCGGGTGGTTTCGCTGCAGAGCGGGGAGCCGGTCGGTCCCGGCGAGGTCGGTGAGATTCAGGCGCGATCGAAATCGCTGATGGCCGGTTACCTCCCGCCGGAGGCGACCGCCGAGGTGATCCACGACGGCTGGTACCGGACCGGGGACGTCGGCTGGCTGGACACCGGCGGTTGGCTACGGATCACCGACCGCTTGAAAGAGATGATCAAAGTGCGCGGTTTTCAGGTCGCGCCTGCCGAAATCGAGACCGTGCTGCACGGCCATCCGGCGGTTAAAGACTGTGCGGTGTTTGGAGTTCCCGACGGGATCAACGGGGAAGCGGTAGTCGCCGCGGTCACCACCTGCGCTCCCGTCGACGCCGCCGACCTCACCGCCCGGGTGGATGAGAAGCTGGCGTCCTACAAACACCTGAGCCGAGTCGTGTTCGTTTCCGATATACCGCGCCTGCCGTCGGGCAAGGTGCTGCGCCGAGTCTTGAAGGAGCGCTATGGATGTACGTCTAACAGCTGAACAACGGCAACTACGTGACGCGGCCGCGAAGCTGGCCGACGACCTGGGGCCTGGCGCAGTCCAAGACCTCGGCGAGGACAGTCGGATTGCCCGCCTAGACAAACAGATTGAGGCGACCGGCTGGCGAGCATTGCGCTCCGATGAAGCCTCCGGCGTCGAAGTAGCAATTGTCGTTGAGGAATTCGGACGCCGACTGGTCGACGCACCCTTTCTGGGCCCGGTGCTGGCCGACGATTTGGGCCGTCGCATCGGCGCCGACAGCGCGGGAGCGACGATAGCCGTCGACGACCGCGCAATCGACGCTCGCGGTTACCAGCGAGCCCTGAGGCTCTCCGGCACCACGGTGCTGACGGTCGACCTGGGTGCGACAGGCGGCGGCGCCGACTTGACCAGGGCCGAGGCGGAACTCGCGGGATCGTCGACAGAACTCGGTCAGGTGTCGGAAGATGTTGCCGCCCAATGGCATGCACTCGCGTTGGTTGCCACGGCGGCGGACTTGGTAGGGATCGCGCGCGGTGCGCACGCGCTGGCCTGCGACTACGCGAAGATACGCGAGCAGTACGGCAAAGCGATCGGGTCCTACCAAGCCGTCGCCCATCTGTTGGCCGAAAGTCTTGCGCTCATCGAAGGTTCGGTGAGCGTGCTGCGGCATGCCGCGTGGGGTGTCGACGAACTTCCACCGGCCCAGGCGATTCGAGCCGCCCAGATCGCTAAAGTCTACTGCGCCCGCGCGACGCGAACCGTCTGCGAGACGGCCATTCAGGTGCACGGCGGCATCGGTAACACCTGGGAGTGCTTGGCGCACGTCTATCTGCGCCGCGCCCTGACCTCGACCGAGCTATGGCCGGTCGCATTGAAGGAGATCGATCTTGGACTTTCGTGACTCCGCTGACGAGGCCGCCTTCCGGGATCGGTTGCGATCCTGGCTTTCGTTGCACGCCAAGGAGTATTCCGGTTCGGGCGACGAGTATTGGGCCCGCCAGGCTGAGTGGCATCAGGCCCTCTACCGTGAGGGCTTCTTCGGCTTGTCCTGGCCACACGAGCTCGGCGGCCAGGAGTTGCCGCCGGTGTACGACGTGATCGTCGACGAGGAACTGGCCCGCGCCGGCACCCCGCCGCGCCCCAGCGTCGGCTACCTCGTCCACGGTATTGGCAGGTACGCGAGCGACGAACTGCGGCAACGCTTTCTGCCGGGCATCATCAATGGCACCGAGCGCTGGTGCCAGGGGTTCAGTGAGCCGGGGGCGGGTTCGGACCTGGCGTCGCTGACCACTACCGCCCGCCTCGAGGGCGACACCTACGTGGTGAACGGGCACAAGATCTGGACCAGCTATTCCGACGTTGCGGACTATTGCCTGCTGCTGGCGCGCACCGACCCGGAAGCTAAGCGCCACCGCGGCCTGTCAGCGTTCGTGCTCGACATGAAACAACCCGGCGTACAGCAGCGTCCGCTGCAGATGATCAACGGCGTCACCAACGAATTCGGCCAGGTGTTCTTCGACGGCGCGAAAGTGCTGGCGGATCGGATGGTCGGCGGGCCCGGTGACGGCTGGGCGGTTGCGATGACGGTGGTCGGACACGAGCGGGAACCGTCGACCCTGGGCTACGCGGCCAGATACGGCAAACTCGTCCGGAATATGTTGGCGCGCTGGGATGATCGCGAAGGGCCGGTACCAGAAGAGCTCGCCTGGGCGGCGGTCGAATCGGAGATGCTCACCCATCACGTCCGCCGACGGCTGTCCGAACAGCTGGACGGTGTGTCGCACGGATCGGACGGCTCACTGGACAAACTGCTGATGACCTGGGTCGAGCAGTCCATCGGGCACGCCGCGTTGGCAGTCACCGGAACCCGTGACCCGGAACTACTCAGTGCCTACCTGTACAGCCGGGCGCAGAGCGTCATGGGTGGGACATCGCAGATACAGAAGAACATCATCGCCTCACGAATCTTGGGATTGGGAGTCTGACGTGTACGACATGCCTGCTGAAATCGACGTCCGCGCCGACGGGCCGTTGCGGATCATCACCTTGAACCGACCGGACTCGCTGAATTCGGTCAATGATGACCTGCACTCCGGATTGGCGCGGTTATGGCAGCGACTGACGGACGACCCCACCGCACGGGCCGCGGTGATCACCGGGGCCGGCAGGGCGTTCTCGGCCGGTGGCGACTTCGGCTACCTGGAAGAGCTGTCGAACGACGCCGACCTGCGGGCCAAGACCATCCGGGACGGCCGCGAGATCGTGCTCGGCATGGCGCGGTGCCGAATTCCTGTGGTGGCGGCGGTGAATGGCCCGGCGGTCGGGCTGGGCTGCAGCCTGGTCGCGCTGAGCGACATCGTCTACATCGCCGAGGACGCCTACCTCGCCGACCCGCACGTGCAGGTCGGGCTGGTGGCGGCCGACGGCGGCCCGCTGACCTGGCCGCTGCACATCAGCCTGCTGTTGGCCAAGGAGTTCGCCCTGACCGGTACCCGGATCAAAGCGCAACGCGCCGTCGACCTCGGGCTGGCCAACCACCTGGCCGAAGATCCCCTGGCCGACGCGATCACTTGCGCCAAAAAGATTTTGCAGCTGCCGCAGCAGGCGGTCGAGAGCACCAAGCGGGTGCTGAATATCCATCTGGAACGCGCCGTGCTGGCCAGCCTCGACTACGCTCTGTCGGCTGAAAGCCAGTCGTTCTTGACCGAGGACTTCCGGTCCAACGTCGCGAAATTCAATGCCGCCAAGAAGAACTGAGGTCTTCAGCCGAGCATCTAGTCCTTAGCCAGGAACTGGTGCAGTTTCTCCACGGCCTGGTCGATGGTGAAGCTGGCCGGCGGGTGCCGGGGCGGGAACTCCTTGAAGGTTTCCAGAAATTTGGTTGCCATCGCGACCATGTACAGCACGAAGTAGTCGTGGTGCAGGAACCACTCGTAGTAGGTGTTTGAGGTGATGTCGGCATACTCGAATGGGTCAGTGCGCAGATTGAAAAGCTTGGGTATCCGCAATGATGTGAAGGGTTCGGCCCAGATCCGCATGGTGCCCGCGCAGCGCTGTTCCATGAAGACCGCTTTCCAGTTCTCGAACCGCATCGCGACCAGATCGCCGTCGTCGGAGAAGTAGAAGAATCCGCGCCGCGGGCTGGTGGCGACTTCGCCGGTGAGATACGGCAGCAGGTTGTAGCCGTCGATGTGCACCTTGAACGTCTTCTCGTCACCCTGCAGCGCAACGGTGTGGCCGTTCTTGAGTTTGTCGATGATGTCGGACTCGCCGGCGGCGGCCAGCAGGGTCGGCAGCCAATCATGGTGCTGAATGATCTCGTTGGACACCACGCCCGCGGGAATTTTGCCGGGCCAGCGAACCATTTCCGGCACTCGGAAAGCGCCCTCCCAGTTGGTGTCCTTCTCGCTGCGAAACGGCGTGGTCCCGGCGTCCGGCCAGGAATTGCGGTGTGGCCCGTTGTCCGTGGAGTAGATGACGATGGTGTCCTCGGCGATTCCCAGTTCGTCGAGACAATCCAGCACCTGACCGACGTTGCGGTCGTGGTCGATCATCGTGTCGTGATAGCCCGACTGCCACAACCCGGCCTGGCCACGGCTGGCCGGCTTGGTATGCGTGTAGAGGTGCATATGTGTGGTGTTCATCCAGACGAAAAATGGTGTGCCCGAGCCATGCTGACGGTTGATGTAGTCGACGGTCGACGCGACGATGTCGTCGTCGATGGTCTCCATCCGTTTTTGATCGAGGGGGCCGGTGTCCTCGATTACCTGCTTGCCGACCGGCCCGAATTTCGGATCATCGGGAGCGGTCGACTCCTCGGTGGTGGCCCGGCATTTGAGCACCCCGCGCGGCAGCGCCAACGAATGCAGCAATGGGAACTGATCGGCGTGCGGGTAATCGAACTGCTCGGGCTCCTCCTCGGCGTTGAGGTGATACAGGTTGCCGAAGAATTCGTCGAACCCATGCACGGTGGGCAGGTACTTGTTGAGGTCGCCGAAGTGGTTCTTGCCGAACTGCGCGGTCGCATACCCGAGCGGCTTCAGCAGTTCGGCGATAGTGGGATCCTCAGCGGCCCAACCGATATCGAAGCCAGGCGCACCGACCTTGCTCATGCCGGTGCGGTACACGCTTTGCCCGCTGATGAACGCCGCCCGTCCTGCGGTGCAGCTTTGCTCGCCGTAGGAGTCGGTGAACCGCATCCCCTCGTTGGCGATTCGGTCGATGTTTGGCGTGCGATAGCCCATCAGGCCGTCGCTGTAACAACTGAGATTGGTGATCCCGATGTCATCACCCCAGATCACCAGAATGTTGGGCTTCCCGTCCGGCATGGTTTATCCCTCGTCTCGTGCTAGCACTATCCGAGTCACTTACCCTGCTGACGCTAGCCACCCGCACCAGCCGAGGGGTAGTGCTTCCACTGTGTTGGTGGCTCCGTTGGATCTACGTGTCTTGGGAGCGCAGGAATTCGCGCATCACCTGGTCGAACCGGTCGGGCTCCTCAATGAACGGCAGGTGTGCGCTTGACTCGAACAACTCGAACCGTGAGCCGGCAATGCGCTGATGCATTTCCCACATGTGTTCGGGCACGCATTCGTCAAACCTGCCCGCGAGAACCATTGTCGGCAAGACGATCTCGGTCAGCCGGTCGAAGACGTCCCAGTAGCGGATGGTCCCGACGATATTAAAGTCGCTCGCGCCGAACATCGTTTCGAAAATCTCGGTTCCCATTCGCCTGAACGCATCCTCGAGTTCCGCAGGCCAGGGGCGGACGCGGCAAAGATAGGTCTCGTTCCAGGTGCGGATTGCGGCCTGGTATTCGGGGGAACCGGTGGTACCCGCGGCTTCGTGACGATCGATGGCGGACTGGGTGGCTGGATCGAGGTCCGCTTTCAAACGCGTCACCATCTCCGAGAATTTCGGAATCGACGCGATGCTGTTCGAGATGGTGAGGCTGGCTGCTCTCGGCATAACATCCAGCGCGTACTGCTGCGCCAGCATCCCGCCCCACGAGTTGCCGAAGATGTGAAAATCATTCAGCCCCAGCTCTTTAACGACCGCGTCCATTTCGTCCACCGAGCGTTCCATCGTCCACAGCGCCGGGTCCGACGGGCGCTCGGAGTTGCCGCAGCCGAGCTGATCCCAGAAGATCACCTCGCGCTCGTCGGCTAGACGCTCGAGTGAACTGATGTAGTTGTGCGGTAGACCGGGACCGCCATGCACCGCAAGCAGCGGACGACCCGTGCCACCGCCAACCCGCTTGAACCAGACGATTCCGCCCGGAACCGCGATCGTTCCCTGCAGCTGAGCCATTGCTAGCAGTGCCTCCTGAGTGATCGGTGAGCAGTCCCGGCGGCGGGAGCAGCCCCCAGCAGAATCGCACGATTTGGTGCCTCTAAGCGATTCTGCGCGATTCGTCGCTTGCTCGCGGGCCAGGCAAAGCGCCCTTCTTGCAACTCGCACTCTCGGGCTGAGAGAATAGTGTTCTCATGAATGTGTCCACATGACCATCCCCGACCTGATTGCGGGAGCGCGCAACGGATCTCAACGTGCTGTGGGCCGGTTGCTGAGTCTGGTCGAGGGGGAGCGACGTGACGAGGTGCTGGCCAGTATCACCCCCGCACCGGTGCGTGTCGTCGGTATCACCGGCCCCCCGGGCGCGGGCAAGTCGACGACGATCGCAGTGTTGGTCAGCGCCTACCGAGAGCGCGGGTGTCGGGTGGCCGTACTGGCCGTGGACCCGTCGTCGCCATTCAGTGGCGGTGCGCTGCTGGGCGATCGCATCCGAATGGCTGCGCATATCAACGATTCCGACGTACTAATCCGTTCGGTGGCAAGCCGAGGTCATCTCGGCGGCCTGGCCGCAGCGGTTCCGGCGGCCATCAGCCTGCTGGGCGCGATTGGTTACGACGTGGTCCTGTTGGAAACCGTCGGTGTCGGCCAGTCCGAAATCGAGATCGCCGCCGTCGCCGATCCGACCATCGTCATCCTCAACCCCGGGGCAGGCGACGCGGTGCAGGCCGCCAAGGCGGGTGTGCTGGAAGTCGCCGACATCGTCGCGGTGAACAAAGCCGACCGCGACGGTGCCGAACAGACCGTGCGCGACCTCAGGGCCGAAACATCGGCCCCGATCGTCAGTCTTATCGCCGCTCGCGGTGTTGGAGTGACGGAGCTGGTGGCCGCCATCGACGACCATCACCGTACCGACAGTCGGGCCCGCCGGCTGGCCCGTGCCCGTGCGCAGATCCTGTCGCTGGCGCAAAGCCGACTGCGGACCCGGCCCGACCTTGACCGGCTCGCCGAGGCGGTGGTCGACGGCCAGGAAAACCCCTATACAGCGGCCGATCGCCTGCTGTCGCCGCCCGCTGACCAGCAGGATTGACCCAGCTGGCGGACGGGCCGCGACGGTGCGTGTCCCCCGATCGGGGGACACCGGCGTTCATCACGTTTGCTGGCCGATCGGCGGAGGTTTCCCCAGCTAAATCGCCATACCTTGAGGTGGTGTTCAACTCGGCGGTCCCTCAACCGACGAGATTCAGCGCCAGATAGGAGAGCGGGCAGATGACTTGCACAACTGAGCGGTCGGCGGCACTTGTGAGTGAGCAACTAGAGCTGTATCGCCGTATGTGGGTGTTGCGACTGCTCGACATGGCACTACAGGAATTGCGCATCGACGGTCTGCTCAAAGAACCCGTCCAGGCGATGTTCGGGCAAGAGGCCGTGGCTATCGGCGCTACAGCCGCGCTGCGGCCGAGCGACGCCGTCACGACCAGCGTCCCCCATCTCCTGCATGCCCAGCAGGTCGCGGTCGGTCTCCCCTTGGGCCCGACCATCGCCGAGCTGATCAGCTCAGGCCTCGAAGAGGATTGCGGCTGGGAGGGAATCCCGCGTGAAATCAAGCGGGGTGGTGAATTATGGCCCTCTGCAAGCGTTTTGCGGCGATCAGCGTTGCGCGCCGTGGGCCAGGCCTACGCTAACTGGCTGGCCGACGAGAGCAAGGTGACGCTCTGCGTCATCGATGAGCACGAGGTGAACTCCGCCGAGTTCGCTGAGGTCGTGAACGCAGCCGTGTTGTGGCGGCTTCCGGTGGTGTTCGTCGTCGAGAACACCCGGTATGCGCGCAGCACGTGCACGGACAGAGCCCTGCACGAGCGGATTGGGATGCCCGTCCTGTCGATCGACGGCAATGACGTTGAAGCGGTTCGAGACTGCGTCGCCGAAGCGCTGCAGCGAGCAAGCGCCGACCAAGGCCCCACTCTCCTCCGGGCCGTCACCAACCGCACCAATGACGTCACCAAGGTTGACCCCTTGGTCTTCGCCAGACAGCAACTGATCGATGCCGGTGTCAGCGGCAGCCACCTCTACGAAGTGGAGCGCAGGGCTCGCTACCTCGTCGCTGAGGCTGAGGCTTTCGCCAAGGCCACGCGGGCCGGCCAAGCACCGGCATCAATTAGGCAGCCAGAGTCGTGGCCGGCCGCTAGTTGAGCAGGCCTTGGCGCATCGCCTCGGCAACAGCCGACGCTCGATCGCTGACCCCGAGCTTCTCGTACAGCCGCTGGACATGGGTTTTGACCGTCGACGGCGCCACGTATAGCTCACCGGCGATTGAAGGGATGCTTTGACCGCGCGCAATCAAATTGAGCACCTCGCGCTCCCGTGCACTGAGCACGGGGGCGCGAGGTGCTGCGCGGTGGCGGATCTCCGCAGTGAGGCCGCCGACGAGCGCGGGGGCCACCACGTCGTGGCCCTGTGCGCAATCGAGCACGGCCTTGACGATCTCGGCGCGGGTGGAGTCTTTCAGCAAGAAGCCGGCCGCGCCCTGCTGCAGCGCTTGATAAACGATCGCCGACTCGTCGTGCGCCGACAGCAGCAATACGCGGGTCGGCAACTCCTGACGGAGCACCGCTGCCGCCACTTGGCCACCGTCCATGCCGGGCATCCGGTAGTCGAGCAACGCGACCTCGGGCCGGTGCTCTTTGATCAGTGCCAGGGCCGCCGTGCCGTCATCCGCCTCACCGACGACCGTCACCGAACCGCTCGAAGAAAGCGCCCGCACCACGCCCTCGCGAAACAGCGGGTGATCATCGCCGACCACTACACGCACCTTCTCGGGCGTTGCTGGGCCGGCCATGGCGATGAGTTTAGCGGTATCCCCCAGAAGTGCAGGGTTGGGTTCTGGGCAACCTGATGCGCATTTTCGCAGTTTGCTTAGGGGGAGCCGACACCGATGAGTACGGTGATCGGGTGGCGGAGACCAGCGACGCAGACCTGCAGCGAGTGCGCCGGATTCACCAGCTGCGCTCCTATCGAATTGCATCGGTGGTTCGGATCGGTGTGGTCGGACTCATGGTCGCCGCCATGATCATTGGTACGGAGCGATCCGAGTGGACGCACCAGAGTTTATTGATTGTTGTATACGCATTCATTGCGCTCTGTGCGGTGGCGCGAGCATTTTCTCCCATCCATCATTGGGTCGCGCTGGGCCAGCTGGAGCCATTTGCTTTCAACGTGATTGACGTCATCGCGTTGACGGTCTTTCAACTGTTATCCACCAACGGCATTTATCCGTTGCTGATCATGACCATGTTGCCGATCCTGTTGGGCCTCGATGTCTCGTCGCGGCGTGCGGCGGTAGTGCTGATCTGCTCCATGGTGGGGTTCGCGATTGCGGTGCTTCAGGACCCTGAGATGATCGAGACGATCGGATGGTTCGAAGCCACCTTTCGGTTCGTGCTTTATGGATTCCTCTGCGCCACAGCCTTCGTCGCCGTTCGGATGGCGGATCGGCACACCCGCGCGGTGGCCGGGCTGAGCGCTTTACGGGAGGAGTTGCTTGCCCAGACGATGACGGCGTCGGACGTGATGCAGCGCCGTATTTCGGAGACCATTCACGACGGACCGCTGCAGGACATCCTGGTAGTGCGCCAGGAGATGGTCGAGTTGAAGACCGCATTCCCCGGCGATGAGCGTGTCGAGCGCGCGCTTGCCGGCCTGCACGCTGCCTCACAGAGCCTGCGCCAGGCGACTTTCGAGTTGCATCCGGCCGTGCTCGAGCAGGTCGGACTGGGTGCCGCCGTGCAGCAGTTGGCCGCCTACACCGAGCAACGCTCGGGCATCGAGGTCGGCACCGATATCGATTACCCGGTCCGCAACGAGATCGATCCGATCGTGTTCGGCGCAGTGCGCGAATTGCTGTCGAACGTGGTGCACCATTCGAGGGCCCAGCACGCGTCAGTCACGCTCGGCGTCACCGCCGACAGGTGTGTTTTGAATGTCGTCGACGACGGGGTCGGATTCGACAGCGACACGATGGCGCGCCGGCTCGGCGAGGGTCACATCGGTTTGGCATCGCATCGAACCCGGGCGGAAGCGGCCGGCGGTGAGTTCGTCTTTCTCGATGCCCCCGTGGGCACCCATATCTGCGTGGAGATACCCCTGAAGCAGGGGCCCGTTACTTGAGGTCGACGGATTTCTCGGTCGCTGCTGCATGGCCCGCGCGATACCCGAAAACCATTGCCGGGCCGATGGTCCCGCCGGCACCACCGTAGGCTCGGCCCGTTGCACCGGCCATCGCGTTGCCCGCGGCGAAAAGCCCCGGAATCGGCTCACCGTTGACGTGCAGCACCCGGCCGTCATGATCGGTGCGTGGTCCGCCCTTGGTACCCATCGCGCCCACACACACCGGCACCGCGTAGTACGGGGCGGTGTCGATCGGACCCAGTGTCCTGCCGGCGGCAGTGGTAGCACTCTCGTCGCCCCAGTAGCCGTCATATGCGCTGGAACCCCGCCCGAAGTCGGGATCAGAACCGTTGGCTACGTGGCGGTTCCACGCATCGATGGTGCGCGTCAGGCCCTCGGTGTCGATACCGGTCTTGGCGCCCAACTCGGCGAGATCCGCGGATTCGCAGAACCAGTCGGGAACCGGTTGCCCCGGAGCGACACCCAGAAATCCATAGCGCTGCAAGTGAACTGAATCGAAGACCATCCATCCGCGATCGTTGACGTAGCCGCCACGTGGGTCGAGGTAGTGGAAGGCACCGGCCATCGAGTTGTAATCGCAAGCCTCGTTGACGAAGCGCTGCCCGGCCTGGTTGACGATGATGCTCCTGGGCCGCGTTCGCTCCAGGCGTACGCTGCGGCTGCGTTGCTTGCCTTCGATGGTGTCGCCCGGGATCTGCACAATCGGAACCCACCACGCCTCGCCCATGTTGGCGAGGTCAGCGCCGTGCGCCATCGCCATGCGCAGACCGTCGCCGGTGTTGTTCGGTGGGGATACCGGGCCGTGCATGGGGCCGCGCAGGAATGCCTGCACCAGACTGGGATCCCATTCGAACCCGCCCACGCCCAGCACGACTCCCCGGCGCGCGCGCACTGTACTGCTGCGCCCGTGTTCGTCGATACGTACGCCGGTGATTTCCCCGCCCTCGGCGATGAGTTCCACGGCTCGGGCATTCGTGCGAATCGTCACTTCGGCGTCAAGCAATCCCTTGAGCAGCCCCGCGATCAACGCGGTGCCGGCCACACACAGGTCGCTGCCTTCCTCTACCGCCGTGTGCAATCGCGCCCTGGTCTCAGCGTCGAAGCCGACGTTGGACCAATCCGCCGGAAACGACGTGATCCGAGTTGCCCACTCGCCCAACTCGTTCAGGTTGAACGGGCCGGCGGCTAGCGAGCGGCCGCCCGCCGGTTGTCCTCCTGGTAACTCCGGCTGATAGTCGGGGAAGCCGTCGGCGACCCCGAAGCGCAGAGCGCTGTGCTCCTCCACGAATTCCAGCATCGCCGGACCGGTTTGCACGAATGTCTCGACCAGATCGTCGTCCATCGAACCGAATGACTGCGCGTGCAAATACCGTAACGCATCCGCGACAGTCAATTCCCCTGCAGAAGAACGGTTGTGGGCGGGAATCCAGACAATTCCGCCCGACACCGCGGTGGTCCCGCCGACCGTGGCGGCTTTCTCGAAGACCGCAACGGAGGCGCCGGCGGCCGCGGCGGCCAGTGCGGCGGTGAGCCCGGCTCCTCCGCTGCCGAGGATGACGACATCGACTTCTGAGTCCCAAGACATGGACGGTTATCCCTTCAGCTCAGTAGCTCGGACAACTGCTTTGCGGCGGTAAGCACCGCTTCTTTTCCACGCAACACAACGTCTTCTCGATGAGAGATGAGGTTGATGCAGGTTGGTGGAGACGGTGCCGGGCGGCGGACGGCCACCGCTAACCCGTACGTATTCGGTTCGATCTCACCGTATGTCGTCACCCAGCCGCGCTCACGTGCGCGAGAGACCAGGCTCCGTTCGCTTGGGCGCGGCGGCATGCTCGCGAGCAACGCGATTCCGGCGGCACCGCGTTCCAGTGGATAGCGGCTGCCCTCGTGAAAGGAGAGTTGGTAGGCGACATGGCTCGGCACGATCACCGCGACCGCCACCTGCTGATCGCCCTCGGCGACGAGCAGGGAGACCGTGGTGCCGAGGTCGTCGGCCAAGCCGCGCAGCGTCGGCAGGCACAGTTGGCGCACGTTGCGGTCGAACGACGCGCCGAGCACCGCGAGGCCGACAGCCGGCCGGTAGCGCCCGTCGTCGCCCTTGGCTACCAGCCGGAATTGCACCAGCGTCGATATCAGGCGATAGGCGATGGTGCGATGCACCCCGATCTGGTCGGCGAGCTGCTGCACCGTCAGCCCAGTCGGGGACGCCGCCACCATTTGCAGCGCGTTGAGTCCCCGGGCCAGCGTTTGCGAACCAGTCCCCGAAGCCGTCACAGCCTTGACAGACCTTCCTGCGAGAGCGAAGCTCTAGTATATAACGCACATCAGTGTGCGATATTCGCACATATTGTTAGCTTAAAACGAGAAGCGCATTTCCACCAGCCTGGCCAGAGAGGAACCAGTGTCGGAGTTCGAGAGCGTGTGGAGCGACCTGCAGGGCGTTGCGTTCGAGCAGGGCTACCTGGACGCCGGGGGCGTGCGCACCCGCTATCTGCGCGCCGGTGATTCCGGCAAGCCGGTGCTGGTGCTACTGCACGGATCGGGCGGCCACGCCGAGGCCTACATCCGCAACCTGGCGTCGCATGCCGAGCATTTCTGGACCTGGTCGATCGACATGCTGGGCCACGGCTACACCGACAAGCCTGGTCACCCACTGGAAGTCGATCACTACGTCGCACACCTGATGGACGTGCTGCGTGCCATCGGTACCGATCGGGTTTACCTCAGCGGTGAGTCCCTTGGTGGCTGGGTGGCGGCGCGCACCGCCGTCGACCACCCGAACGCCGTTGCGCGGCTTGCCCTCAACACGGCCGGCGGTTCCCAGGCCGACCCGGTGGTGATGAAGCGGATCATCACGTTGTCCATGGCAGCCGCCGAGGACCCGACGTGGGAGACGGTCCAGGCCCGCATCAAGTGGTTGATGGCCGACAAGTCGAAGGACTACGACGACATCGTCGCCAGCCGCCAACGCATTTATCGCCAACCGGGATTCGTCGATGCCATGCGCGACATCATGGCGCTGCAGGACCCAGAGATCCGGGCGCGCAACATCCTCGGCCCGGTCGAATACAGTTCGATCACCGCACCGACGCTGGTCCTGTGGACCAGCGACGACCCGACGGCCGACGTGACCGAGGGCCGACGCATGGCGTCGATGATCCCCGGCGCGCGGTTCGAAGTCATGCAAGGTTGCGGGCACTGGCCACAGTACGAGGACCCCAAGACCTTCAACCGCTTGCATCTCGACTTCCTGCTGGGTCGCTGATGGGCCAGGCCGCACGGAAAGCAGACGCTTCGAACGACCAGCACATTTTCGATGTGCTGGTCGTCGGTGCGGGACCGGTCGGCTTGACCCTCGCCAATATCCTTGGCCTGCAAGGGGTGCGGACGCTGGTGGTCGAGGAGCGGAGCAACCTCATCGACTATCCGCGCGGGGTGGGCCTCGACGACGAGTCGCTGCGTACCTTCCAGTCGATCGGTCTGGTCGACCGCGTCCTGCCGCACACCGTGCCCAACCAGATTCTGCGGTTCGTCGACGCCAAGCGCCGAGTGCTCGCCGAAATGGCGCCCCCCGACGCGCGTTTCGGCTGGCCCAAACGCAACGGGTTCGTGCAGCCGCTCGTCGACGCTGAATTGCTAGTCGGTCTGGACAGATTCGAACACGTCGAGGTGTGGTGGGACCGCCCCATGACAGCCTGCGAAGAAGCCGGCGACGAGGTCACCGTCACGCTCGGCGGTGACGGCGAAACCTCCAGCGTGCGCGCGCGTTACGTCGTCGGGTGCGACGGTGGGCGCAGCATGACGCGACACGCGATGGGGGTTTCCTTCGACGGTACGACGTCCTCCACACGGTGGCTGGTCGTCGATATCGCCAACGATCCGCTGGGCCACCCGAACAGCGAGGTGGGCGCCGACCCCGAACGCCCGTACGCCTCCATCTCGATCGCGCACGGGATCCGCCGCTTCGAGTTCATGATTCACGCCGACGAATCCGACGAACAGGCCGAGGATCCGGCCTTTCTGACCCAGATGCTGGCGCGGATGGTGCCGCATCCCGACCGGGTCGACGTGATCCGGCGGCGCGTCTACACCCATCACTCGCGAATCGCCGGCGCGTTCCGTCGCGGTCGGTTACTGCTCGCCGGGGACGCCGCGCATCTGATGCCGGTGTGGCAGGGGCAGGGCTACAACAGCGGCATCCGGGATGCGGCCAACCTGGGTTGGAAGCTGGCTGCGGTGGTGCGTGGCCGGGCCGGCGACGGACTATTGGACAGCTACGACGTGGAGCGCCGCAAGCACGCCCGGGCGATGATCGATCTCTCCACCATGGTGGGTCGCGTCATCTCGCCAACCAACCGCCGCGTCGCTTCGGCTCGGGATCTCCTGGTGCGTTCGGCGTCAATTGTCCCTTCGCTCAAGCGGTATGTGCTCGAGATGCGGTTCAAGCCGATGCCGCGCTACGAGCAGGGCGCCGTCGTGCATTCAGAGCCACGCAACCCCGAATCGCCGGTGGGCACCTTGTTCATCCAGCCGAAGGTCGATACCAGGACACTGCAAGACGTTCTCCTGGACGACGTGCTGGGTCCGTGGTTCGCCGTGTTGTGCTGGAACAACAACCCGCGCAAGATTCTGGGCGACGAAGCCTTCGCCAACTGGAAAGCATTGGGCGCCCGATTCTTTGCCCTGCGGCCGTTGACGCAACTGCACTGGACCGGACACGACGATCCGGACGTCGTCATCGTGGGCGATCGCACCGGCGGACTCAAATCCTGGTTCGACGCGCGGCGGGAGTCGGTGGTGTTTCTGCGTCCCGATCGGTGTATCGCGGGTACGTGTATCGCTCAGCTCGCGCCCGACCTGAGCGCATCACTAGTCGATGTCCTCACGCTTACCCCGGGAGGGGGTGAGTTCGAAAGTGACGCTGGCTCTGTGCTGTATGTCCCACAGCCCGCTCCTGAATCTTCCGGGGCCGTCGCGGGACCTGCTTGATGACATCGAGGGTGCAATCGCCGCGGCGCGCGACTTCGTCCGCGACTACGATCCCGAACTCGTCGTCATCTTTTCCCCCGACCATTACAACGGGTTCTTCTACAAGGCGATGCCGCCGTTCTGTATCGGGTTGAACGCCAGTGGTGTTGGCGATTACGGCACCCATTCCGGCCCGCTCAACGTTCCGGAAAACCTCGCGGAGCAGTGCGTGGAGGCCGTCCTCGACGCGGGCGTCGACGTAGCAATATCGGCCAGCATGGATGTCGACCACGGCACCGTGCAGCCGCTAGAGAAGCTCTTCGGGGACGCCACTTCACGACCGGTGATACCGATCTTCATCAATGCTGTCGCCGTGCCGCTCGGCCCGCTGTACCGGGTCCGGGCGTTGGGCGCCGCGGTAGGCGCTTTCCTGGCCACGCTCGACAAGCGGGTCTTGCTCGTCGGATCCGGCGGGCTTTCGCACAGCCCTCCGGTGCCCACGTTGGCGACCGCGCCGCCGGCGGCGCTGGATCGGATTGTGCACGGTCGTCCGATGACCTCCGAACAGCGGCAGGCCCGGCAGATCGCGGTGATAGAGGCGGCCAGAAGTTTCGCCGGGGGCGAGAGTGAACTGCAACCACTCAACCCTGCCTGGGACCACCGCTTCCTCGAGATCGTCGACGGGGGACGGCTCGACGAGATCGACGGGTGGTCGAACTCCTTCGTCCTTTACGAGGGCGGCGGCTCCGCGCATGAAATCCGAACGTGGGTTGCGGCTTTCGCTGCGCTGCAGACCGCCGGGGCGTATCAGACAGAGCTGCGGTACTACCGGCCGGCCGAGGAACTCATCGCCGGTTTCGCGATCAGGACGGCGACGCTGACATGACCGCTGCGGATTCCAATGGCCACGACCGCGTGGTCGACGTACTGATCGTCGGTTCCGGCGGCGCAGGCATGGCGGCTGCCCTGACCGCTGCCGCATCGGGGCTGGACGTATTGATGGTGGAGAAGTCGTCCCAGTACGGCGGCTCCACCGCGCTTTCCGGCGGTGGTATCTGGGTGCCCGGGGCACCTTCGCAGCGCAGGGCGGGTTATATCCCAGAGCCCGAAGGCGTGGTCGAATACCTGCGCAGGATCACCGAGGGTCTGGTCAGCGAGGCGCGCATTCGACAGTATGTCGAGTCGGCGCCGAAGATGCTCGAATTCCTCGAAGGTCAGTCGAATTGGCTCGAATTCGTCTGGAAGCCAGGGTATGCCGATTACTACCCGGAACTGCCCGGCGGCTCCGAACTCGGCAGCACGATCAATGTGCCACCGATTGATCTGCGGAAACTGGGCGACGACGAGCAGCAGCTGTTGCGGCCGCTGGCGCTTGCGCCCAGAGGAATTTGGCTGGGGCCCAAAGAGTTGCGACAGTTCTACCGAATCAGGCAGTCGTGGGCGGGGAAGGGCATCCTGCTCAAGTTGGTCGCCCGCATGGTCAGGGCCAGAGTGTTCAACGAACGGATGGCCGCGATCGGACAGTCGCTGGTCGCGCGGCTGCGCCTGGCGATGCGGGAGCACAATATCCCGCTATGGCTCGACTCGCCGATGACCGAATTGCTCACCGACGTCGATGGATCGGTGACCGGCGTCGTGGTGGAACGAGACGGCGCAAAGCAGCGGATCGCCGCCCGGGCCGGCGTCATCCTGGCTTCCGGGGGTTTCGACCACGATCTGGCGTGGCGCAAGGAGCACCTACCCGTGGTGGACCAGGACTGGAGTTTCGGGAATCCCGCGTCCATGGGCGACGGTATCCGCGCGGGCCAAACGGTGGGCGCCGAGACCGAGCTGCTCGATGAGGCATGGTGGTTCCCCGCAATCCAATGGCCGGACGGCCGAATGCAATTCATGCTCAACGAACGAATGATGCCGGCCCAGTTCATCGTCAACGGCGAAGGCAAGCGCTTCATCAACGAGGCGGCACCGTACATGGACTTCGGCCACGCCATGATCGACGGCCAGAAGTCTGGGGTCACCCACATCCCGTGCTGGCTGATCACCGATCACCGATCTTGGAATCGCTACGTCATCGGCGGCCACCTGCCGATACCCAAAATCCCCGGAGCGCCGGTACCGACCGGGCGCCGGGTCCCGCCGGCCTGGCTGGAATCGGGTGTGGTCAAATCGGCGACCAGCTGGGATGACATGGCGACCAAGATCGGCGTGCCAGCGAGTCAACTGAACGAAACAGCCCGCCGTTTCAATGAACTCGCGGGTAAAGGCCACGATGATGATTTCAACCGGGGCGACAGCGTCTACGACAACTACTACGGCGATCCGACGCTGCCCAATCCCAATCTGTACCCGATCGGGGATCCGCCGTACTACGCCTTCCGAATCGTTCTCGGCGATCTGGGAACCTCGGGTGGTCTGCTGACCGACGAACACGCGCGGGTGCTGCGGTCGGACGGCACCGTGGTGCCGGGACTGTACGCGGTGGGAAACACTTCTGCGGCGGTGATGGGCCGCAGTTACGCCGGCGCCGGGGCGACCATCGGCCCGGCCATGACCTTCGGCTTTGTCGCCGCCAAACACCTTGCCACACAGGATCTTAATTCTCCTAGGAGGTAGCAATGAAAATCTCACTGTTCTACGAATTCGCCCTGCCGCGCCCCTGGGCGCCGGATGACGAACACGCTTTGCTTCAGGAGTGCCTCGACGAGGTCGAGGCCGCCGACAAGGCCGGCTTCTCGACCGTATGGCTCACCGAGCACCACTTCCTGGAAGAGTATTGCCACTCGACCGCGCCGGAAATATTCCTCGCCGCGGCCAGTCAGCGGACCAAGAACATCCGGCTGGGGTTCGGCATCATGCACCTGCCGCCCATCGTCAACCACCCCGCGCGGGTAGCCGAACGCATTGCCACCCTTGACCTGCTCTCCAACGGTCGTGTTGAGTTCGGGACCGGTGAATCCTCTTCGGTCGGCGAGCTCGGCGGCTTCAACATCGACCCCGCCGACAAGCGTGCGCAATGGGAAGAGGCCCTCGAAGTCTCCATTCGCTGCATGGTTGAGGAACCCTTCACGGGCTTCAAGGGCGAGCATGTGCAGATGCCAGCCCGCAACGTGGTTCCCAAGCCGCTGCAAAAGCCGCACCCTCCGGTATGGGTCGCCTGCACGCGCCCGGCCAGCGTCCAAATGGCCGCCCAAAAGGCCATCGGTGCTTTGAGTTTCGCCTACACGGGGCCTGGGCCGCTGACCGAGCGGGTCAACGGCTACTACAAGGAATTCGAAGAGAACGGTGTCCCGATCACACCGCAGATCAACCCCAACATCTTGGCCATCGGCGGTGACCTGTCGATGATGGTCGCCAAGACCGACGAACAAGCCCTGCAGCGGCTGGGGCAGGGCGGCGGGTTCTTCTCGTTCGGCATCATGCACTACTACATGACCGGCGTGCACACTCCCGGGCGCACCGGTGTGTGGCAGCGGTACCTCGAGGAGGTCGAGAAGGACCCGACCCTGGCCTACGGTCCCGGCCGCGGCGCCATCGGCTCGCCGGCCACGGTGCGCGAATTCCTGCGTGGCTACGAGGACAGCGGTGTCGATGAGATCATCCTGCTGCTCAACCCGCGCAGCCACGAGGGCACCATGGAATCCATCGAGCTGATGGGCAAAGAGGTGCTGCCCGAGTTCATCGAACGCGACCAAAAGGCCGTGGCGGAAAAGGCGAAGCGGCTGGCGCCCGTTATCGAGAAGGTCGAGGCGCGACGCCCCGAACCGAACACGCCGCAATTCGACGAAAACTACTCATTCGGTGGCCTGCCCACCGGCCGTGGCGGTAACTTCACTGCCAGTGAGATCCCCGAGGCAATGGCGGAGATCAATGAGGGCCGTGTCCAGGCGGCGCAGCGCGCCAAGGACGAGCGCAAGTGACCTCGAAAGAGGGTTGAGCGTTGGGACATATCGACGAGCTGTGGCGATACGACGGCCGCCGCGCTGTGGTCACCGGATGTGCGTCGGGCATCGGTGAGCAGGTGGTGCGTCAGCTCACCGAACTGGGGGCTGACGTCGTCGGACTCGACAAACGCCGGCCGCCCTTCGAGATGAACGATTTTCGTGAGATCGACCTTGCCGACCCGATCTCGATCGATCGCGCGGTGGCGTCCATCGACGGGAACGTCGATGCGCTCTTCAACATCGCCGGCGTCTCTTCCGGCATCGGCAACCCGCCGCTGATCGTGACGATCAACTTTCTTGGGCTGCGTCACATCACCGAGGCGCTGGTCGCCAAGATGGTCCCGGGATCGTCGGTGGTGAGTGTGTCCTCGCTCGCGGCGGCCGGATACCGCGAGCATCTGCGTGAGGTGGCGCCGTTGCTCGACACCGCGACCATGGCCGACGGCATCGACTGGTGCGCTCGGCATCCCGATGCCCTGGGCACCGGCTACCAGTTGTCGAAGGAAGCGCTCATCCTTTACACCATGCGAAGCGCAACGCCGTTGGGCGCCCGGGGCATTCGCATCAACTGCACTGGGCCCGGGGTCACCGAAACGCCGATCCTGGACCAGCTGCGTACGGCGTATGGGCAGGGCTTCCTGGACGACATCCCCAAGCCGCTGGGCCGGGTTTCCGACCCCGCGGAACAGGCCGCGGTTCTGCTCTTCTTGAATAGTCGTGCGGCCAGCTATATTTCCGGCCAGGTGGTGTGGGTCGACGGCGGCAATGTGGGCGCCGCGATTGCCCGGGAACTCGAGGAAGGGCGTGCTCCGTGGCCGACTTGACTGATTTTCGGCGGGCTGCGGGTGACGTCTCCAATTGGGGACGGTGGGGAGACGACGACGAGCTCGGCACGCTGAACTTCATTACCGCGGACAAGGTCGCACAGGCCGCGAGCCTGGTCCGGCATGGCAAGGTGTTTCCACTCGGCGTCGACTTCGGCGCGTCCGGCCCGCAGGGCGCCTTCGAGTTTCGGCATAACCCGGTGCACGTCATGACCGTCGATGGTGGCGATGTGAATACACTGGCAAAATACGGTCCGACCTGGCCGCGTAACCCGTTGGCCCAGCAGCTGAGTAGCTACATGACGGCCGACAACCCGTTCCGCTTCAACGACGACATCATCATCATGCCGTTGCAGGCAGCAAGCCAGTGGGATGCGCTGTCCCACGTCTACTACGACGATTACCTCTACAACGGCTTCCCGGCAGATTCGGTGACCAGTATGGGCGCCTATCACTGCGGCATCGACAAGGTTGACGTCAAGGGCATCACGTCCCGCGGTGTGCTGCTGGACTTGGTTCGACATCGGGGGGCCGACGTCTTCCTCGAAGCCGGAAACCCTATCTCCCCAGAAGAACTCGACGACGTGGTCCGCGCGCAGGGCGTGACGATCGGGCGAGGCGACATTGTGTTGATCCGGACTGGTTGGTGGACAAACTTTCTCATGACCGGGAACAAGACAGCAGGCTATTCCGGACTGGACTGGCGATGTGCCCAGTGGCTGCACGATCACGAGATCGCCGCCGTGGCTGCAGACAACCTTCAGGTCGAAGACCTGGAATCCGGGGTCGAAGGGGTGACGTTCCCCTTGCATCTGCTCTGCCTGCGCGACATGGGGATGATCTTCGGCGAATACTGGGATCTCACCGCGCTGGCAGCGGACTGCGCCGCCGACGGCGTCTACGAGTTCCAGCTCGTCGCTCCGCCCCTGAGGGTGGTCGGCGCAGTCGGCTCCCCGGTCAACCCGATCGCGATCAAGTGATGGACTTTCAGCGCAAGACCACCCAAGTCGACGGCTTGGCCACCAGCTACCTGGAAGCAGGAGAAGGCGATCCAGTCGTGCTGCTGCACGGCGGCGAGTTCGGTGCCAGCGCCGAGCTCGGCTGGGAACTCAACATTTCCGCGCTGGCCGCGCACTATCGGGTGCTGGCGCCAGACCAGCTGGGATACGGGCAGTCGGCCAAGGTCCTCGACTTCGTGGATGGTCGCGGGATGCGGATTCGCCATGTGGCGCGCTTCTGCGAGCTGCTAGACCTCGACTCAGCGCATTTCATCGGTAACTCGATGGGAGCCATCAACCTGCTCACCGACGCCACTTCGGCGACGCCGCTGCTACCGATCCGGTCCTTGGGCATCATCTGCGGCGGTGGAGAGATCCAGCAGAACCAGTACTTCGAAGCCCTTCAGCAGTACGACGCATCCCTGCCGGCGATGCGGAGCATTGTCGAGGCGTTGTTCTACGACGCCGGCTATCCGGCCGACAACGACTATGTAGGGCGCCGCTATGAGTCCAGCACCGCGCCCGGGGCATGGGAAGCCATTGCGGCGGCCCGATTTCGGCGTCCTAATGCCCAACCCTCGTCGACGCCGGCGAGCAGCCGCGCCTACGAGCGCATCGGCGTGCCGACGATCGTGGTCGAAGGCGGCGGGGACAAGCTGCTTCCGGCCGGCTGGGCGGCTCAGATCGCCAAGCAGATCGACGGCGCTCGCTCGGTGGTTGTCGACAACGCCGGCCATTGCCCACAGATCGAGCAGTCATCAGTGGTCAACGAGCTGCTGCTGGACTTCTTGGCGGCGGTTCAGAATACATAGTCCAGGACAGTCTGCATTCCGGCGACTTGGTGATAGTTGTTGTGACAGTGCATCACCCACCGGCCCGGATTGTCGGCTACCAAAACCGCGGTCAACTTCTGCTTGGGGAGCACGATCACGGTGTCCTTGCGGGCGCCGGGAGTGCCGTCGGCCTTGATGAGCTGGAATGTGTGGCCATGTAGGTGAATTGGGTGATACATCATCGTGGTGTTGTCGAACGTCAGGGTCGGCCGCTGCCCCTGACGTATCTGCAACGGATTGGTCTTGCTCCAGGGCTCGCCGTTGATAGTCCAGTTGAACTGCATCATGTTGCCGCCCAACATGACCGGAAGGTTGAGGTTGGGATCGGGTCGACCCAAGTTGACCGGCGTTGTAGCGGTGAACATCTCGATGGTGCCCACTCGTTTGGTGAGTTCGGGAGGTTGGAACTGCGGATCGGGAGCGCTGCCCTGCCCCGTGGACAGCAGCGCCCGGGCCAGCGCGTTCTTCCCTTCGGCCAACGCGACCAATGGGAAGACGCCGTCGGCAGCGGTGACAATGACGTCGTAGCGTTCGGCCATACCGATCAGCAGGGCGTCGACCTGGGTGGGCACCACCGGGAAGCCATCGGTGTGAGTGACCGTCATCGTGTGTCCGGCCAGCGCGACGCGAAATGCAGTGTCGGTGCCGCTGTTGATGAAACGGATCCGGATGCGCTGACCCGGCTTTGCCTCGAAGGTAGTGGGGGCCGCGGGAATTCGGCCGTTGATCAGATAGTACGGGTAAGCGATGTCTCCGGCGTCGCCGCCAAGAAGATCGCTCGTGCCGACACGTGGGGCCGGCGCCGGGGGCGGAGCGGGTGCCGGGCTGGCCGAGGTGGTCGCCCTGGTCGCCCTTGTCGGGCTGGTCGCTCTTGTCGGGTTGGTCGCCCTTGTCGAGGTGGTCGGTGATGTCGGAGGCGTCGACGTCTCGGGGGGCATGGGCATCGGCGGCCTGATCGGGTTGGTGAGTTCGTCGTAGAGCTGTTGCGGAGACTTCCCGACGCCGTCGGTCCAATCATCAAGGACGACAATCCATTCGGCGTCGTAATTGCCCTCGGTCGGATCTTCCACGATCAGCGGCAGATAAAGCCCGACGTCGTCTTGGAGGCCGACGTGCGGGTGCACCCAATAGGTTCCCGAATTCGGGACGGAGAACTTGTAGGTGAAGTCCTGGCCGGCGTCGATATTCGGGGTGGAGGGATCCGAGCCGTCCATGTCGTTGCGCAACGCAATACCGTGCCAATGAGCCGACGTCGGCTCGCCGAGCCGGTTGGAGACATTGACCACCAGCTCGTCGCCGACCTTGGCTCGGATCACCGGTCCGGGGATCGTGTCACCGAACGCCATCGTGCGGACAATCGGTCCACCCAGGTCGATCTGCGTGACCTGCGGGGTCAAACTGGCGGTCACGGTGCGCCCGCTGTGCGGCCGGGCCGCCTCGGCAGCGTTGATTGCGGCGGTCATCTGGGTCGCGGCACCCGGAGGCGTGGAGTTGCTGCAACCGGCCAGCGTCAATCCTCCGGCGATCCCGGCAGCGATGAAGCCGCGCCTGGACAGCTGTGCGCCGTCGAAGGGGACCCCGCTTGTGGGTAGCACCGGCATTGGTCGCTCCTCATCTCCGGTCGATTCGTCCCAGGCGAGTTATACCGTGCTCGGCTGTTAGCCGAAGCGCAACCGTTGACAAGGAAGTGGGCAGCGCCCTAGTGGGTCTCGCTGGGTGCCCGGGCAGCCATCCAGTCGCTGAAGCTGGTGGGGTAGATGGTCACTTCTTCGCCGTCGACGGGAACGATGCTGCGCTCGTCGAGCGCCGCGCCGTAGTACTGGGCATCGGCGTCGGTGACCACTTGGCGTGCGTCGCCGGTTGCGGCGAACCGGGTTCGGATGAAGTCGTCCATGCCTTGCTTCTCGGGGCCGGCGATATTGATCACTCGGTTGGCCGGATCGGCGGTCGCCGCGCGGGTGACGGCCGTGGCGACATCACCGGCGGCAATGGGCTGGAACGCCCCGTGCGGCGCACGAACCGTGTCACCGTCGGTCAGCGAATCGGCAATGCCGTCAACGAATTCGAAGAACTGGGTGGCCCGCACGATCGTGTACGGAGATCCCGATTCCACGATCACCTTCTCTTGGGCGACTTTGGCTCGCAGGTAGCCACTTTGGGCGGCCCGGTCGGCTCCCACAATCGAGAGAGCGACGTGGTGCTGCACGCCGGCGGCCCGTTCCGCTTCGAGAAGGTTGCGGCTAGAGGTGGTGAAGAAATTCAGTACGTCGTCGTCGGCCCAAGATGGTGAGTTCGCTACGTCCACCACCGTGTGCACACGCACGACGGCTTCCGCGAGACCTTCGCCGGTGATGGCGTCGACACCTGTGCGCGGCGAGGCCGGGACAGCTTCGTGTCCCAGTTCGGTTAGCTGCGCGACAACCTGCGATCCGATGAGCCCGCTGCCACCGATCACCAATACCTTCATGAACATGCCTTTCAAGTTTCCCGATGAATTGGTTTCCTCAGCATGGCAAAGGAGGCGGCGCCTTCGGAACCCCTGAACGTCGTCGCTTTGCTGGCCGCTAGGTGAAGCGCCTGGCTGGACCCTCGTCGGTGCTGGCGACTGAGTAGCAGATGACGGTCGAGATGACCGTCGACACGAGAAGCGAGAGCACGAAGACGAAGATGCCGAAGCCGCATTCGGCCATCTGCGGGAGTTGCTGTGCGACCGTGTCCGGGGTGCTTCTAAATCAACTGCTTGACTTAAAGCGGCGCGGCCCATTAACTCGTCCTGTGGTCAACGAACTGGATGGCAAGGTCGCCATCGTCACCGGCGGGGCCTCGGGTATCGGCCGCGGAATCGTGGAACGGTTTGTGGCCGAGGGATCCCGGGTCGTCATCGCCGATATCGAGACTGAGACTGGGGAGGAGCTGGCCGCCTCGCTCGGCGCCGGCGCTCTATTTCGCCGGACGGATGTCTCCGATCCCGAACAGGTCGGGGCACTGGTGGCGGCAGCCGTCAAGGAATTCGGCGGTCTGCACGTCATGGTGAACAACGCCGCGATTTCAAGCCCGCTGGGTCGATTGCTCGACGACGACCTGGCCGATTTTCACAAGGTCATGGGGGTCAACGTCCTTGGCGTGATGGCGGGCACCCGAGATGCCGCCCGTCACATGGCCGAAAGTGGCGGCGGCTCGATCATCAACCTGACGTCGATCGGCGGTATTCAGGCCGGCGGCGGGGTGATGATCTATCGCGCATCCAAAGCCGCGGTCATCCAGTTCACCAAATCTGCGGCAATTGAGCTGGCCCGCTACGAGATTCGGGTTAACGCCATTGCGCCAGGGAGCATACCCACGCCGATTTTGGGTAAGTCGGCCGCTGGGATGGATCCAGCTGAGCTGGCGGAATTCGAAGCGCGGATTCGCCAGGGGATGCGCGATGACCGGCCGCTGAAGCGTGAGGGCACGACCGAAGATGTCGCCGAGGCGGCCCTGTATTTCGCCACCGACCGCTCCCGCTATGTCACCGGAACCGTGCTGCCGGTCGATGGCGGGACCTCGGCCGGCAAGGTGATGCGATCCAAAAAGCGTGAGGGATGACCGAACGGCTCGAACGTGACGCAACGTCACGCTGGATGCACCCTCGACCGAATTAAATCAAGCGCTTGACTTAACAATGGCGAGCGGGGTTGACTAGTCCAATGACGACGGCCCGGACGGTCCGCACCGAGCGGGCCAGCTCCACACAGGAGGCGATCCTGGCGGCCGCCGAGCGGCTGTATGCCGAGCACGGCATGTTCGCGGTATCGAACCGGCAGGTCAGCGAGGCTGCGGGACAGGGCAACAACGCCGCGGTGGGATACCACTTCGGCACCAAAGCCGACCTGGTGCGCGCCATCGAGAGAAAGCACCGCGGACCCGTCGAAGCGCTGCGCGAGCAGCTGGTGGCCGAATTGCTCGAATCGGGCGGCAACGCCGAACTGCGAGACTGGGTGGCCTGCTTGGTGCGCCCCCTCACCGATCACTTGGCTGACCTCGGCAACCCCACCTGGTACGCGCGCTTCGCCGCGCAAGCGATGACCGATCCGGCCTACTACAACATCGTCGTCAAGGGTGCGCTCAGCTCGCCGTCACTTGTCCAGGTTGTCGATGGCTTTAACCGGTGCCTGCCCAATCTGCCGGCGGATGTCCACTTCGAACGCAACATCATGGCCCGCAATCTGTTGATGCACAGCTGCGCCGATCGTGAGCGGGCGCTTGCCGCGAGCTCCTCAATCGCCCAACCATCTTGGCGGGCAGCTTCTTTCGGCCTCATCGACGCGATCGTGGGCCTATGGCTGGCGCCCGTGACGCCGCACGAGTGAAGAGTATGAAGATGAAAGTAACTGTGGACCAGAACAATTGCGCATCGTCGGGGAACTGCGTGATGAATGCGCCCGAGCTGTTCGATCAGCGGGACGAGGACGGCGTTGTCGTGCTGCTCAACGAGCACCCGTCGGACGAGCAAACCGAAGGCGCGCGCCAGGCGGCCGCGGCGTGCCCAGCCCAAGTCATCAACCTCGAGGAATGAAATGTCGGAGACACTAACGACCGCAGGGCCTTCCGGAACCGAGGCCGAGATTCCGGAATACCCGATGGCCCGCAACGCGGGCTGCCCATTCGCCCCGCCCCCGGATGTGATGGCTTTGGCCGAAGAGAAGCCGTTGTCCAGGGTTCGGATCTGGGACGGCAGCACGCCCTGGCTGATCACCGGCTACGAGCAAGTGCGCGAACTGTTCTCGGATGCCCGGGTCAGCGTCGACGATCGGGTGCCCGGCTTTCCGCACTGGAATGAAGGCATGTTATCCACCGTCCATAAGCGTCCGCGATCGGTGTTCACCGCCGATGGCGACGAGCACACTCGATTCCGACGGATGCTGTCGAAGCCGTTCACGTTCAAGCGAGTTGAAGGCCTGCGGCCGACGATCCAGCAGGTCACTGATGACAGCATCGACTCGATACTGGCCGGGCCGAAGCCGGCGGACGTCGTCTCTTCGATCGCACTACCGGTCCCGTCTGTGGTGATCAGCCAAATGCTCGGGGTGCCCTACGAGGATGCCGAGATGTTCCAGCACCACGCCAATGTTGGCCTCGCGCGGTACGCCGCCGCCGAGGACACCATGAAAGGCGCGATGAGCCTGCACAAGTATTTGGCTGCGCTCGTCGAGGCAAAAATGGAAAACCCTGCCGAGGATGCGGTTTCCGACCTTGCCGAACGGGTGAAGGCCGGGGAGCTCAGCGTGAAGGAAGCCGCGCAACTGGGCACCGGGCTGCTGATCGCCGGGCACGAAACCACCGCGAACATGATCGGGCTCGGCGTCCTTGCGCTGCTGCTGAACCCCTCCCAGGCGGCCGTCCTCCGCGATGCCGAAGATCCCAAAATTCTTGCCAATGCGGTAGAGGAGTTGCTGCGCTACCTCAGCATCATCCAGAACGGCCAGCGCCGCGTTGCCCTGGAAGACATCAACATCGCCGGCGAGACCATCCGCGCGAACGACGGCATCATCATCGACCTGGCCCCGGCGAACTGGGATGCCGACGCCTTCACCGAGCCCGATCGGCTCTACCTGCACCGGTCGGGGGCCGACCGCAATGTCGCATTCGGCTACGGTCGCCATCAGTGCGTGGGACAGCAGCTCGCCCGCGCGGAGTTGCAGATCGTCTACCAAACCTTGTTCCGCCGCATCCCAACTCTGGAACTGGCCGTGCCGATCGAGGACGTCCCGTTCAAAGATGACCGGCTCGCCTATGGCGTCTACGAATTGCCGGTGACCTGGTAACCGAAATCGATTGAGCAGCCCTAGATCTCAAATCCCGATCCAATTGGAGGGTCAAACAATGTCAACGCCGACAACCACTTCGTTCTACCCGCCCGGAGGCTACGGAGCCCCGAAGGATCGCCGCGGCCACGCGGCGGACAGCGATGTAGGGCTGCCGGAGGGGACAGTGGTCTTCTCAGCTGACAACCACATCTCCCTGGCCGACGACATCTTCTACGAACGCTTCCCGGACGACCTCAAGGACAAGGCGCCGCGGATCTGGTACGAGGACGGCGCCTACCAAGTGGGGCGCAAGGGGCAGTCATTTCTACCGGGCGATTTCAGCGCGGTGCTGATGCAGTACGACGACCTGCCTGGCGCGGCGAGCACCAACATCGAGGCCCGGATCCAGGAGCTGCACGACGACGGCGTCGAGAAGGAACTGGCCTTCCCCAATGCCGTGCTGGCACTGTTCCACTACCCTGACAAGAAGCTTCGCGAGCTGACGTTCCGCGTCTACAACGAATACATCGCCGAACTCCAGGAACGCTCGAACGGCCACTTTTACGGTGCCGGCCTGATCAACTGGTGGGATCCGCAGGGCACCCGGCGGACGCTGGAAGAGCTGAAATCGTTGGGGCTCAAGACGTTCCTGATGCCGCTGAATCCCGGCAAGGACGAGGACGGCAACCCGATCGACTACTCGAGCACGTCGATGAGCGCGGTCTGGGACGAGATCGAGGCCGCCGGTCTGCCGATCACCCACCACATCGGGGAAACCCCGCCGAAGAGCCCGACCGAATTCAACAGCGTTGTGGTCGGCATGATGATCAACATCGACGGCTTCCGGGAAACGTTCGCCAAGTACATCTTTGGCGGCATCCTCGACCGGCACCCGGACTTGCGGATCGGCTGGTTCGAGGGCGGTATCGCCTGGGTGCCATGGGCGCTGCAGGATGCCGAGCATCTGGTCGGCTCCTACCAGCACATGTTCAACCGGCCGCTCGAGCACGACATCCGCTACTACTGGGACAACCACATGAGCGCATCGTTCATGGTCGATCCGCTGGGTCTGCAGCTGATCGACCAGATAGGGGTGGACAAGGTCATGTGGTCCAGCGACTATCCGCACAACGAAAGCACCTACGGCTACTCCGAAAAGTCGCTGCAGGCCGTGGTCGAGGCAGTCGGGCCGGCGAACGCAAAGCTGATCGTCAGTGACAACATCACGAAGTTCCTGGGCCTCTAGTGACAACGTTTGCGCACCTGGGCGCCGGCACCGCTAACAGTCTGGTGATTCCCGAAACGCCCGACTTGGCGCGGCTGCGCCGGGAGACCGGCGCCCGGCTGCGTTCGGCGATGGCCGATCGCGGCGTCGGCGCGATGATTCTGCTGGGCAACAACGCGGTGGTCTATGCGACCGGCGCCAGTTGGCCGCTCGGCGACGCCGGGCTTTCCTACGTCGAGCGCCCGGTGGCCGTGGTGCTCGCCGAAGACGAGTCACCGCATCTGTTCCTGCCGTTCCGCGAAGGAGCCTCGCAGGAGTCGGACTTGCCCGCCGATCACCTGCACGGGCCGGTCTACCTCGAATTCGAGGAAGGGGTAGCCGATTTCGCGCGCCTGCTGGCTGACCTGATTCCGGCTGGTTCGGTGGTGGCGGTCGACGAGCTCACCGGCGCCATGTCTCGTGGTGCGAAGCTGTTGTTTCCCAACGGCGCTCCGGTCGACGCGGCCGCCGTTGTCAGCGCCGCCAAGGCGATCAAGACCCCGGATGAGTTGTCGTGCATGCGCACCGCGATCCGGATCACCGACGAGGCGATGGTCGAAGTCCAGAAGCGTCTGGCCCCTGGAATCCGCCAGACCGATTTGTCGGCAAGCTTTTTGCGCCGCGCCTTTGAGTTGGGCGCCACCGCCAGCATGCTCGAACCGATCTGGCAGGTGATGCCGCCGAGCAAAGCCGAGGGTGTCTGGACCACGCATGGCGACCTGGCCCTGCCGCTGTTGAGCACCGAGCGTGAGCTTGTCGAGGGCGACGTGCTGTGGACCGACGTCAGCATCACCTACCAGGGTTACTGCTCGGACTTCGGGCGTACCTGGATCGTCGGGCGGGACCCGTCGCCGCGTCAGCGGGCGCAGTTCGACAAATGGTTCAAGATCATCAGTGCTGTCCTGGATGTCGCCAAGGCCGGCGTCACCGCCGCGGATCTGGGCCGGGCGGCGATCAAGGCGAACGGCGGCACCAAGCCGTGGCTGCCGCACTTCTATCTTGGGCACGGTATCGGCGTCAATGCCGCCGAAATGCCCATGATCGGAACCGATCTCGGGCAGGAGTTCGACGAGAATTTCGTCCTGCAGTCCGGGATGGTGCTGGTTCTGGAGCCGGTGGTGTGGGAAGACGGCACCGGCGGCTATCGCAGCGAAGAGGTCCTGGTAATCACCGAGGAAGGCTGGATTCGGTTGACCGACTACCCCTATGACCCTTATGGCAACTGAAGTCCTGCCCGACGAGCGCACGCTCCGGTCGGGCCGCAGACAGCGTGTGCTGGAGCAGATGGCAGCGCACGATCTCGATGTTCTGGTCCTGGGACGGCAAGCCAACGTCCGTTACGTGACGGGCGCGCCACAGTTGTGGGTGGCCGGGACGCGGCCGTTCGGACCGTCCTGCGTGCTGGTACGCGAGACCGGTGCCATTCATCTGCTCAGCACCTGGGACGAAGGTGTTCCCGAGGACATCCCGCACGAGAACCTCTACGGCATCTCGTGGAATCCGATGAACACCATGTCAGCCCTGCAACGCATCGACGGCGCAGCCACCGCTCGTCGGGTCGGAACCGATGCGCTGTCACCGGTTTTCGCACAGTTACTGCCGACAGCGTTTCCCAACGCCGAATTGGTCGACGGAGAACTCGCGATGCGGGCGGCACGGCGCATCAAGACAGCCGAGGAAGTGGCGTCGCTGCGCGAATCGGTCGTGGTGGCCGAGTCTGCGTTAGCGGTCGCGGTTTCCGAGTTGCGGCCGGGTGTCACCGAGCAAGGACTGGCCGGAGTGTTGCTGGAGGCTTTGGCGGCCGGCGGCGTGAGCACCCCGTCCAATCAAGACGTTGCCTGGGTGACTTCACCCGAGCATCCGTGGCGACGGGCCAACGGTGACGGTCGCATCCAGGACGGCGATCTGGTCGCCTTCTCCGCCGGAGTGCTGGCCGGTGGTTATGTCGGTGAGGTGGGACGGACCTGGCCCGCCGGCAAGACGCCCGGCGCTGCGGCGCTGTACAAGCGCTGGGAAAGCTTGTGGGCCAAGCTCATCTCCTCCTGCCAGCCCGGCTTCGGGGCCGCGGAATTGTTGGCCGCCTATGAGGTGGCGGGCGAGCCGGCGCCTCCGATGCCGGTGGCGCGCGGCCTGGGCATGGGTTTTGACCCACCCGTCGTCTCCAAGTACTTGCCGCTGACGGCGGCGGCGGAACGCTTGGAACCCGGCATGGTGCTCGCGGTGACGGGCTACGTCTTCGAGCAGGGCGTCGGAGCGGTATTCGGGCGAGAGGCGGTGCTGATTACCGCGGACGGTCCCGAAGTACTGACCTCTAGCCCGTTTTGGCATGCATGAATGAAGGGAGCCTCCCGCAGCCGGCGGCACCGCTGACCGGCTACACGGTGGTCGACCTATCCTCGGGGATTGCCGGCGCGTATTGCACCAAACTGCTCGCCGACGGCGGCGCCGACGTTATCAAAGTCGAATCACCCGCGGGTGATCCGCTGCGCCGGTGGTCGGCCTCAGGTGCGGTCATACCGCCCGACAGCGACGGCGCGTTATTCAGCTTTCTGGCGGGTTCCAAACACAGTGTGGTCGTTGACCCCGATGTCCGGGACGACGTCGAGATGCTCGGCAAGCTGCTCGCGTCGGCGGACGCGGTGGTGTGGTCGCGGGGCTCGAAAGTCGCTGACTATCAGGCATTTACGCCGATGGCGATCCGCCGCGACCACCCCCACCTGACCGTCACGTCGATCACACCGTTCGGCCTCGATGGCCCCTGGCGCGACCGAGCGGCGACCGAATTCACGCTGCAAGCCTGGTCGGGCGGAATCGTCGGGCTCGGACGTGGTGAGGCCGACCGCGCACCAGTCTTCATCGGCGGGCAGGTTGGTCACTATCTGGCCGGAGCGTACGCGAGTGTCGCGACGTTGACATCGCGGTTGCGCGGACCCGGCGGCGGGGGAGAACTGATCGACCTGTCGATACTGGAGGCGCAGATCCAGGGCCTCACCTACTACCCCGTCACTTACTTCGAAATGTTGGGCCGGCCATGGCGAGACGCACGGCGGCGCACGATTCCAGGTGTCGCGCAGGCGAAGGACGGTCTGGTGGATCTCGGCTGCGGCACCGCCCAGCAATGGTTCGACCTGTGCGCGATGGTCGGGCACCCCGAGTGGATAGACGAAGAATCTCCCCTGTCGATCACCGAGCTCGCCAACGTTTACGCCGCGGAAATCTACGCGTGGGTGTCAGCCACCCCGGTCGACGAAATCCGGGATCTCGCCACCGCATTCCGGATTCCGAATGCGCCGGTGGCCAACGGAGCCAACACCACATCCCTGGACCACTTTCTGGAGCGTGGCTCGTTCGTGCGCAATCCGCGCGACGGATTTCTTCAGCCGGGCCACCCCTACCGGATGGGCCCCGCACAGCTTCGCGAGCCGGGTCCGGCACCGCGGTTGGGTCAGCACACCGCGCGTTATCGCTGCGTCAAAATGGCCCCGCGGCCGGAACCTAGCGCTTCAGAAGCGCCAAATCGACTGCCGTTCAGCGGCCTCCGGGTCCTGGACATGACGACATTCTGGGCGGGTCCGTGCTGCACCCATTATCTGGCGATGCTCGGCGCCGACGTGATCCATGTGGAATCGGCTCGGCGGCCGGATGGCACCCGGCTGATCGCCGGGATACCGATCACTGAAGACCAGTGGTGGGAGAAGTCGCCGATCTTCGCCGCGCTGAATACCAATAAGAGGGGTCTGACGCTAGACCTGCAGAGCCCCCGCGGCAAGGAAGTGCTGCTGCGCCTGGTCGCGACGTCCGACGTCGTCGTCGAGAACTTCACCCCCCGGGTACTCGATCAGATCGGGTTGGATTTCGCTGCCGTGCAGGCTGTTCGGCCCGACGCCATCATGGTACGGATGCCCGGATTTGGGCTGGACGGACCGTGGCGAGACAATCCGGCGTTCGCGTATGTCATCGAGTCGGCGGCCGGCGTGAGTTGGTTGACCGGCTACCCGGACCGCACTCCCTACGAGCCGTATTCGATCGGCGACCCCAATGCTGGCGTGCATGCGCTCAACGCGTTGCTGCTGGCGCTGGAACACCGTCATCGCACCGGCGAGGGTGTGTTGGTCGAAGCTGCGATGGTGGATGCCGCGCTGAATATCGCGGCCGAGCAGATCGTCGAGTATTCGGCCTACGGGGCGCTGTTGGACCGCGCCGGAAATCGCGGGCCCACGTCGGCGCCACAGAACCTCTACCGCTGTAACGAGATTGACGAATTCGGCCGGCCCGACAGTTGGGTCGCCATCGCGGTGCAAACCGACGAGCAGTGGCAAAGCTTGTGCGCCACACTCGGAAATCCCTCCTGGGCGGCAGATCCCACGTTGGCAGCGATCGCGGGGCGGCGCGAAAGCCACGATCTCGTCGATGAGCACCTGGCCGCCTGGTGTGCCGACCGTAGCGGCGACGACATCGTCGCAGCGCTGTGGAGTGCCGGCGTGCCCGTTGCCAAAGTGATGCAGCCGCATCGCCAAACAGAGTTGGAGCAGTTGTCATTCCGCGATTTCTTCGAAGTTGTCGACCATCCGGTGAACGGCCGGGCCAGGCTCAGCACCGTGCCGATGAGGTCTTCCGCCGGGCCGGGCCTATTTCACACGCAACCCGCGCCGCTGCTCGGACAACACAACCATGAGCTGCTGGCCGAGCTGGGCTTATCCGCATCAGAAATCGCCGAGCTGGAAGCCGATGGCGTCATCGGCCGGGCGCCGACGATGTATTCGGCGACCTGAGAACGCTTCCGCACCATGGGGATTGACCCCTCCGACATTCTGCTGACCGGGCTAGTGCTTCCAGCCCTCGGCGGCCTGCTCGTCGAAGGTGCGGTCGATCCGCTCGAACCTTTTCTGGATCGACGACCGTGCGGCCCCGTGCGGCAGGACGTAGAGACGATTCGCCAGAATCGCATCGGCCGTTAGCCGGGCGAGGTCGTCCACCGCCAAGGTCTCGTCCTGGGCTGGCAGTGGCCCGAGATCCCCGGTCACGTCCGGCGTTGCCGCCAGTCCGTAGTCGGCGCCCCGGATGCGTTCGGAGTTGGCTACCAGCTTGGTTTCGACGACCATTGGGCATAGCACCGACACCCCGATGCCGTTGCCCTTGACCTCGCGGGCCAGCGTCTCTGCCAGACCGACAACCCCATATTTCGCAACGCCGTACGCTCCGAGGCCGGCGTTGGGTACCAGTCCGGCAAAGGACGCGGTGAAGGCGATGTGGCCGCCCGTGCCCTGCTCGAGCAACTTCGGCACGAACGCCTCGACGGCATGGATCGAACCCCATAGGTCGATATCGATCACCCAGTGCCAGTCCTCGTGTGTCATCGTCACGAGCGGACCCGCGACAACGATTCCGGCGTTGCTGAAAACGATGTCGATCTGGCCGAGCAGGCGGAACGCCTCATCCGCGAGGTGAACCATTTCCTCGAGGTGCCGCACGTCGCATGTGACGCCGTGCGCGTCGACCCCGTCGGCTTTGAGGTGTGCGACGGCCTGTTCCAGCGCGGCCTTATCGACATCGGCCAGCACCACGCGGGTTCCGCGGCGGGCGAACTCGGCGGCGGTGGCCAAGCCGATCCCGCTTGCACCACCGGTGACAACTGCCCCGCGTCCTTCAAATCCATCCATAGATTCCGAGACTATTCCCCTCGCCGCGGAGGTTCGATCTGGGCCCAAAGGCGATGGCACTGTGTGAGCGGACTCATATATATAGTGGACGAACTATTAGGGTACTATCTAAATATGGCCGCGCTGACTGCACGCAAGATCGATCCGCTCGCCCTGGAACACCAGGTGTGCTTCGCGCTGGCGACTACTAACCGGGCGGTCTTGGCGGTGTACCGACCCTTGTTGGAGCCGCTCGGTCTGACTCATCCGCAATATCTGGTGATGCTGGCGCTGTGGGATCACCGCAAGACTCCTGCGGCGAACCAATCACCGCTGTCGGTCAAGCTGATTGCCGCCGCGTTGCAAATGGACTCGGCCACGCTGTCGCCAATGCTCAAACGCCTGGAGGCACTTGGCCTGGTCACTCGCGCCAAGAATGCTGCCGACGAGCGCACCACCGATGTCACGCTCACCGAACGCGGAATCGCATTGCGCGAGCGGGCACTGGGTATTCCACCGGCCGTCGTCGCACGGCTGGGTGTCGACCTGGCCGAACTCGAGAACCTGCATCAGGTTCTCACCCGGATCAACGCGGCCGCCTTGGCAGCCGGCGCAATGCAATCCTGACTACACCTTGAGGAGCCATCATGACCGCCGCGAAACCCAATCTCTGGCAGTACATCGGCTATTCCTACGGCCGGCTCCTGCCCAACTCGATGCGCAGCTGGGTCGCGCGCGATCTGGCCGGCGCGGGGGCCATCCGCCGGCACATGCTCAGGTGGGCGATACCACCCGTGCTGGTCATCACTCCGCTTTGGCTGTTACCCGCCTCGCCGTATGTACACCTCGAGATGACCACGCCGCTCTACTTCTGGGCGCTGCTGATATCGCTTGCCCTGAACAAAGTCTGGCGCCGGCACCGGCTGGCTGACCACGGGTTGGACCCAAATCTGGTCGATGCGATCAACCGGCGGAAACAGGCAGGGATGCACGAGGACTACATCCGCCGCTACGGGCCGAGGCCCGAATCGGCGGAATGGCAGTCCAACAGCAGCCCGTTCTAGGGGCTACTTCAGGCAGCTGCCCGCATCGATGGGCAGTGTTACGCCGGTGATGTAGCGAGCTTCGTCGGAGACGAAGAACAGCACCGCGTTACTGATGTCGATGGGGTCCACCCACGGAATCGGCAGCGTGTGGAACATCTGACAGATCGGCGCCATGTCGTCGGGCCCCGGATTTTCCAGGTCTGGGCGGAACATCTTCCACGTGCCCTCATTCATGATCATCCCGGTGCTCACATGGGTGGGATGCACGGAGTTGACCCGAATCATGTGCTGCCCCAGCTCGACGGCGAAGGAGCGCATAATGCCCACTACGCCGTGCTTAGCGGCGACGTAGTTGCCGCAGTGAGGGTAAGCCTTGAGGCCGCCAACCGAGCTGGTCAACACAATCGAACCGCCGTTGCCGCCCGAAATCAGATGCGGCACACCGGCTTTCACTGACTTCCACACGCCCGACAGGTTGATATCAATCATTTCCTGCCAGTCATGTTCACTGCACTGGTCCAGGGTGTCGCCGCCGTTGCCGATGCCGGCATTGGCCACGATGATGTCCAGCCGGCCCAACTGCTCCACGCCGGCATCCACCGCGGCCTTCATCGCGTCGTAATCGCGCACGTCGACTTCGGCCGTGAAGATTCTGCGGTTGTGACTCTTGACGAGATCGGCCGTCTCCGCCAGATCCTCGGGCGTTGCCGCCGGGATGGTGGTGTTCTCCACAATGGGCTTGCAGACGTCAATCGCGATGATGTCGGCGCCCTCTTGCGCCAACCGCACCGCGTGGCTGCGGCCCTGACCAATCGCCGCTCCGGTGACGAAAGCGACCTTGCCTTCAACACGTCCAGTCATGGCTACCTCAATTCCTGACTTGATTTGGTGCGGCACGCCTCAACGGAGACGAGCCGGCATTGTCTTCCAGCCCCGAACGGTGGAAGTCGGGGAGAGCTTGCATTCGCTGAGGGCGACGTCGAAGCGGTCGAAGTAGACATCGCTACCCGCGGTGACCGTCACGAATTATCGCCTCTCACTGGAATCGCGTTCGCCGCGATCCGCTGGGACCACGTAGCGTGCCGCATCCTGAACTCTGTCATCAGCCGCCAATAAGTGTCAACGACGGATTCATTTTGGCTACTCGTGGTTCTAGATATTAGAGAATTTGATTCTCATGCGGCAAATCGCGTGCGTTATTTGCTCAGTTCGACGACGCGAAGAGTGCGTGCGCTAGGCCGCGAATCCGCGCGAGCAAAAGTCCCACACCTCGTCGGCGCCGATGGGATGTACCGTCGCATCGTCGTTGCCGCCGCTGGACTGGGCGATGAACATCACCGTCTGCATGGTCATGGCGGCGAGTCGGCGAGGATTGAGTTCTGCGCGCAACTTGCCGGCCTCGCTTGCCGCTTCCATGAGTTCGGACAGCAATGCCACTAGGGGCGCATGTGCAACCTTGACCTCGACCGGATGCGTAACAAGCAACCGCGGAGCAAAGTCGGTGAACAGCGGTCGCTTGGCCGTCGGGTCGGGCCGGGACGACTCGTACAACAGCTCGACGGCCACCTTCAGCCGCTCGAGTGGATCGGTGTGGCTTTCGGTGGCGGCGCGGATCTGTTCGGCTGACCGGCTCAACGCGTCTTCGAACAGTGCCAGCAACAGCTCGTGCTTACCGTCGAACTGCAGGTAAAAGCTCCGCAGCGACTGGCGAGAGCGGTCCACGACCTCCTGGACGGTGAAGTCTGTGGTGCCCTTTTCGATGATGATGGCCTGTGCTGCATCCAGGAATCGTTGAACGCGTTGCGCCGCACGTAGTTTCGCGGTCTTAATGGACCGCTCCACCGCGCGCTGCTTCCAGGCCGGCTCTTCGCTTGGGCTGGTCACGACCGGCTCGGACGATTGTCGCGAGGGGAGAACATGATTGGACTCTACCGGAGAACGCCGTGCCATCGGTGTGCTCGACCCCCTCACGGGCGTGGTGTCGGAGATTGTAACTTTCGTACTGCGAGAATACTATTCTCCTACGCGTGTGTATGGAAGTGCAATTGTAAGAGTCAACCGCGTCCTCTGCGGAAAGCCTGATCCGCTAACGGCCGGTGAATCCCTGGGAGTGCCGTGCAGCTGACCTTTGATGCCGACGTCGAGGCATTCCGCGCCGAGTTCGTGGCGTTCCTGGACAGTCATCTGCCCGAACTTTTCGGGTCGGCCAATCTTCTCGACCGACCGGGTTCGAGTTCGGACATCCCGCAGTGGGCGCGGCGGTGGCAGCGGCTGCTGTTCGACAACGGGTGGTTGTTGCCCGGCAATCCGCCGGAGTTCGGCGGTCGCAACGCCTCACTGTTGCAGCAATACGTGTACTCCGAGGAGCTGTCGCGGCGGCGGATGTACCAGAGCTTCAACCCGCAGGGCGTGGGCATCATTGCCGCGTCGTTGTTGTCGTTCGGCACGCCGGAGCAAAAGCAGCGCTGGGCAATTCCGATCCTGCGTGCCGAGATCACCGGGTCGCTGGGTATGAGCGAACCGGGCGCGGGCTCGGATCTGGCGTCGCTGAAAACGCGGGCCGTGTTGGACGGTGATCATTTCGTGGTCAACGGGCAGAAGGTCTGGACGTCGGGTGCCCATGATGCCGATGTGCTGCTGACGTTCGTGCGTACCGACCCGGCGGCGCCAAAACACAAGGGCATCAGTGCCTTAATGATTCCGACCGATACCCCGGGGGTGGTGCGCCGACCGTTCGCCTCGGTGTCCGACCACGAGGACGTCGACTTCAACGAGGTCTTTTTCACCGACGCGCGGGTGCCGGCGGAGAACTTGGTGGGGGAGATCAATGAGGGCTGGCGGGTAGCGACCGGCTCGCTCGGCCACGAACGTGCCATGTTGTGGATGGATTATGCCGACATGTTGCACGCGTTGTGCGTCGAGTGCCGTCCATCCGGTGCGGTGCAGCGAGATCATTACGCGACCCTGGTGATGGATCGCTACGCGATGCGGCTGATGGGCTCGGCCTCGCTGGCCAAGGCCGCTCGCGGGGAAGAAGATGTACCCGCCCAGTCGGTGCTCAAGTTGCTGGGCTCGGAGGCGATGCAACGTGCCTGCGAGGGCGCGCTGAACGCCGAAGGGCCCGAAGGGCTTGCGCTGCACGCGGTCACCGCCCCGTTTGCCCCGTTGAATCTAGACAGTCACTACAGCAGCTGGTTCGACCGGTACGTGCGGACCTTCGCCGCCACCATCGCGGGCGGAACTTCGGAGATTCAGCGCAATATCATCGCCGCACGAATACTTGGTCTACCGCGAAACTAGCCGACCCCTATCGCTCAGCAATTGGTCGTGGCGGGGTTGTCCAAACACCGCTGCAAGCGCTCCGGATCCTGGGAATCCACCCAGGAGTAGTAGCCGATGGCGGCCAGCCCCGCCGCAATCGCCACCGCCCCTAACACCATGCCCGCCATCGCAACGCGGGGGTTGTTCGCCTCACCGCGAGTAACTCGACGCTTGGCGATATCGCCGGTCAACACCGCAACGACACCCAGTGGTACCCCAATCAGCAGCCAGCATGTGGCGAGTGCCAACCCGCCCAGGATCACCGAAGCAACTCCGAGCTGGTTACTGGGTGCGTCGGGACGGCTCATGCCTGCCAATCCTAGGTGTAGGTTCTCACTCCACAACCAGCCTCAAACCGGCGGAAGGTGTGGCTATGCGAATCCGGGTCATCCCCTGGGGCACCGGCGCGGTGGGCGGCGAGATGATCACGACGATCATCGACCATCGACCCGACCTGGAGATCGTCGGTGCCCGCGTGTACTCGGATGCCAAGAACGGCGCCGACATCGGTTCTCTGGTCGGACGCCGTCCTATCGGCGTGGCCGCGTCGACCGATCCCGACGCGATCTTGGCGCTGGATGCCGACTGTGTGCTCTACACGCCACGCAACACCAGCATCGACGACGTCTGCGCGATCCTCGCCAGCGGCAAGAACGTGGTGACGACGGCATTCCTGTTCCACCCGCGTCGCATCGCTCCGGCCGATCGTGACCGGCTCTTGCAAGCCTGCCACGCCGGTAATGCGACCGTGCACGGCAGCGGCCTCAACCCCGGGAACCTTTCTGGGGTTTTGCCTTTGGCGTTATCCGGGATGAGTCGCAGCATCGACAAGATCACCCTGCAGGAACGAGCCGACTGGTCGGTGTACGAAAGTACGTCGATCACGTTCGACAACATGGCTTTCGGTCAGCCCGTGCAATCCATTAGCCGCACCGGCAACGAATTCCTCGCGTTCAACAGCGGAATATTCGAAGAGCAGGTTTGGTTCCTCGCCGATGCGCTCAATGCGGATATCGACGAGGTCGCCGTCACGGTGGACGCGGTTGCCGCCGAAGCCGATCACCAGATCTTCGACCGCTTCTTACGCGCGGGAACCACAGCCGGGCAACGATGGAACTGGTCTGGACAGCGTAGTGGCCAGACTCTCATAGAGATCGAAACGCTCTGGACGGTCGGCGGCGAATACCCCACGCACTGGCCGAAACCCGAACACGGCTGGACATTGACCATTGAAGGCGACCCGTCGATGCGGACCCACTTCTTCGCCTTGGCCAGTTTTACCCGCGCGGCCAGCATGGAAGAACACGTCCGCTCGGCCAGTGTGGCTACCGCCATGCAGGTTCTCAACGCCGTAGCCGCCGTCTGTGCAGCACCCTGCGGCTTTGCCACTACGGCGGATCTACCATTGATTCTCAGTCACAACGGATTCGGGCATCGAACCGTTGGCGACGGAGTGCTATAACTCGGCCAGCCGGGGCGCGAATCCCTTGGCCCGCAACGTTGTGCCCGCTTCGCGCGTCAGTTCTCGTGCGCTGCCGAGCAAGCTGTCCAATAGCAAGGCGCGCTTGACGTGACGATGCAGCATGTGTTCGGCGGTGAATCCGATACCGCCGAGCACCTGCTGACAGTGACGTGCGGTGGTCAACGCCGCCTGGCCGGCCGCGGCTTTTGCCAACAAGCTGGCCAGGCCGTCGGGGTCATCAGCGACATCTACGGTGGTTTGCAGGGTTGCCTCGGCGCCCTCGATCGCGACGAGTGTCTCGGCCAGCCGGTGCCGGACTGCTTGGAATGAGCTGATGTGGCGGCCGAATTGGACACGGTCCACCGCGTGCTGGCGTGCCAGCGAGAGCATGGCTCTGCTGGTGCCGACCAGCCACCAGCCCAGCGCCTGCCGGCCGGCGGCAAGCCCGGCGGCGGGCAGGGGATCTCCCTGTGCCACGCGGTGTATCGGCACTTCCTCGTCGAGGGCTGAACTTGAACCGTCGCTACGCTCCCACACCACCCAGGAGCCGCCCGCGAACGGCAGCGCAATGGTGCTTCCCGCGGCATCTCCGGCAGCGTGCAGCACGACGTCGTTGAGCACAGGCGCCTGCGCGCCGGTCTCACCCAGCAGTTGGAATACCAAAGGTATTGCAATATAAGGTATTTCGTCCAGCATGTCGCGCCAGCCAAGATCGGTCAACGCCGCGTCGAGCTTGGCGCCGGAGGCTGCCGTCATCGTGGTGCGTACCGAGTCGGAGAGCAGCTGCAAGTCTTCGGAGTCAGCGGTCAGGTCCACCATCACTCCTTCCCGAGGTCGAGCAGACGGCGGGCGATGATATTGCGCTGAATTTCGGCGGTACCCCCATAGATGGTCGCCGCGCGCGAGTACAAGTACTCCGAGCGCCACGGGACCTCTTCGAGCTCGATTGCCCCGGGCAACAGATCGCGGGCGGTGTCGTAGAGCCGTTGCTCGGCGGCGGCCAGCAATACTTTGTCGATGGAGGTGTCCGGGCCCAGCCGAGCTCCATCACGTAAACGGTGTTGGGTGAGCCGGGACCGGCAGCGCAGCGTGTGCAACGCGAGATAGGCTGCGCCAAGCTCGTATTCGTCGTGGCTGTCGTGGTCGTCGCCGGTTTCTTTGATGAGCTCATCGAACCGGGAATAGAGGTAAGCGATGCGCTGCCAAAAGCAGCTGGACCGCTCGTAGGGCAGTAAGTCCATGGCCAGCCGCCAGCCGTCCCCTGGCTGGCCGAGCATCCGGCTGCCCGGGATCACCACGTCGTCGAAGTACACCTCGCAAAACTCGTCGACCCCGTGCATCGTGCGCAGCGGCCGAATCGTGATACCCGGCGTGTCCAGGTCGACAAAGAACGCGGTGATTCCGTCATGGCCAGGCCCGGTGCGGGTGAGCAGGACGCATCGGGTCGAGAATTGCGCGAAGCTGGTCCAGACCTTCTGCCCGTTGACAATCCAGTTATCCCCGTCCTGGACCGCGCGGGTGGTCAACGACGCCAGGTCGCTGCCCGACCCCGGCTCGGAAAAGCCCTGACACCATTGCTCTGCACCGCTCAGTAGTCGCGGCACCATTTCCGCGGCGAGTTCTGCCGGGGCGTAATCGATCATGGTGGGCGCGAGCACCTCGAGCATCGAATAGGGACCGGGCTCGGCGAGCCGACGGCCAACTACCTCCTCGCCGACGATCGCGCGAAACACCGCGGGCCCGCCCAACCCGCCGACTTCTTTCGCCCAGCCGTAGCGCATCCAATCGGCGTCATAGAGCGCCCGGCTGACTCGGCGGAATTGCTGCATATGACCCTGCAGCGAATGATCGGTCCCGGGGGTCAGATCGTGTTCATCGAGCCACGCACGCAGACCGGTCCGGAACTCCTCGACATTCACGGCGTGGGGCGGCCGACAGCGTGCGGACGACCGGAGTCGTGCACGCCGCTGCGGCGGATGAACGTCATGGCTCGGGTTTTCAGCCGCCAGCCGTCGGCGGTGCGCAAGTAGGTGTCGCGGTAGTAGCCGATCCGCATGTCGTGGGTGGAGCCGTCGATAAAGCACAGCGGTTGGGTGCCGCTTGCCGTATCGCCGTCGATGTTCTCGACCAGGGCAGTTCCGGTGAGGAACAAGCCCTTTGGCGCTGCGCCCACCAGCTCCGGGAACCTGTCCAACTTGTAGGTGGAGCCAAATGCGCTGTAGGTCCCGTCCGGTGTGAACACACCGATGAGCCCGTCGATGTCTTCCTGGGTGATGGTGACCGCGTAGCGGGCGAGTAGCTGCTGAATCTCGACCAGATCGTCAATTCTGGTTGGCTGATTTGTCGACATAGACCTTGCCGCCTTTCATGACAAAGCTGACATGCTGAGTAACGGTGATGTCTTCCAATGGGTTTCCCGGTACCGCGATGATATCGGCGAGCTGACCTTCCGCGAGCCGGCCCCGGTCGGTCGAGTTGATCAGCTCGGCCGCGGTCGTGGTAGCCGCCCGCAGCACCGCCAGCGGCGGCATGCCCCATTCGACGAGGGTGACAAGCTCGTCGGCGTTACGGCCGTGCGGAATCGCCGGCGCGTCGGTGCCGACGGCGATCTTCACGCCGGCTTCGTAGGCGGCCTTGATCGATGTCTTCGCCTTCGGGAACATCTCGGCAGCCTTGTCCTGCAACTCCTTTGGAGCGCGGGACACATCCATCGCCTCGGCCAGCCTGCGGGTGGTCACCAGGAACCGGTCGTTGTCGACCAACATCTGGATGGCCTCGTCGTCCATCAGGAAACCGTGCTCGATGCAGTCGATACCGCACGCGACCGCGTGCTTGACCGCTTCCGCTCCATGCGTGTGCGCAGCGACGCGTAACCCGCGCCGGTGCGCCTCGTCAACGATCGCGCGAAGCTCTTCATCTGAATAGTGTTGCGCGCCAGCCTCGCCGGTCAACGACATCACGCCGCCGGAAACGCATACCTTGATCAGCTGCGCGCCGTGCTTGATCTGGTATCGCACGGCCTTGCGGACCTCGTCGACCCCGTTGGCGATGCCCTCTTCGACCGTGAGCTCGAGCGCGCCCGGCATAAATGCGGCGAACATCGTCGGGTCCAGGTGCCCGCCGGTGGGCGTAATGGCGTGGCCGGCCGGCACAATGCGGGGCCCGTCGATCCAGCCCGCATCGATGGCCTTGCCGAGCGCGACGTCGAGCAGGTAGCCGCCAGTTTTGACGAAGAGGCCGAGGTTGCGCACGGTGGTGAAACCGGCGCGCAACGTACGTCGGGCATTGCCCACCGCACGCAGCACCCGCGTTGGCGGGTCATCCTGCACTTGCGACAGCCCGGGCGTCTCGCCGCGCCCACCCATCAGGAGGTTGACCTCCATGTCCATCAGGCCGGGCAGCAGGATCGCCTCACCGAGGTCGATGATCTCGCCTTCGGGGTCGCCACCGACACCGACGATCCGGTCGTCTTCGATCTTCAGGATGCCAGGCCGAAGGATCTCACCGGCGTCGACGTCGAGCAGCCCGGCGGCCTTGAGCGTGAGCACCGCTTAGATCACCGGTTCCCGGATCAGCTCGACCCAGGCCGCGCCGCTGTCGGGTACCCGCGGCTGCTTCCACGCCTCGATCGGAAACGACACCATGACCAGCGACTGCATGATGTGCATGAGGGTCTTGGCGTCCTCGGGCAAATCGTCCACCGGGAACTTGTCGCAGTACTCGATGGCGTCGTTGAGGCGGGGGAACGCGACGTCGTAGAACGCCTGCATTTGTGGCATCGTCGAGGCCAGCCGCTTGGCGTAGCGGTCGGGCTCGCTGGCCAAGTCCCAATCCAGATAGGTCTCCAGGTCGGCGAATTCAGTGGGAAGCGCCATTGTTGGCGTACTCCTTCACGTAGTCGTTGGTCACCTTGTGCAGATGGCGCAGCATGATCTCTTGGTCGCACAGCGGGAAGGCGTTGACCACCCGGGTGCCGATCATGGTCTGGGTAGCCTCCAGGGTGTTGGCGTCCTGCAGCGCATACTCCTTGAACGTCACGGCGGCTAGCTCCTGGGCCAACCGTTCCCGCGCATTTTTCGGCGGAACGAAATACAGCGTGCATTCGAAGATGTGCTTGTCGACCGCGGTCGGCCAGTAGTGATACGTCAGGTACCAGCCGGGCTCCCAGATCAGCAGCATGAAGTTCGGGTAGAAGTGCCACTCGTCGATGCCCCACTGCGGCACCTTCTTCGGGTTGATGCCCGGGGGCAATTCAGCGAGCTTCTCGATGACCTCCGGCTTGTCCCAGGGGCCGAATAGCCCGCTGCGCAGCACCTGGTCCATGGGCTTGACCATGCTCATGTCCACGGGCGGCGACTGGCCGCCCCAGGTCGAGATCATCGCGTGCGGGCTGGCCATCTCGTAGTACAGCGCCTCGAAGCCGTA